>Ga0180008_1000671_pt1 | contig 25992 bp, 29 predicted proteins | sample MM_PW_MetaG_FD_121121 | JGI IMG/M metagenome (GOLD analysis project Ga0180008, IMG submission 121121) | Groundwater microbial communities from the Aspo Hard Rock Laboratory (HRL) deep subsurface site, Sweden - MM_PW_MetaG | ecosystem: Environmental > Aquatic > Deep subsurface > Groundwater... | reverse complement strand
CTCCCCATTTTATCCCTCCCTATCTAATCCCTATCAGTCCAAAAAGAATCCATAATAACCAGCCTAATAACCAATACTCAATCATTCTTTACCTCCTTCTATTATTCTCCGCCATCCTTGATTGAGTATATCTTGTTGGGCTTCGCTATAGCCAGATTTCCGCCCAACTTTGAACACATTAGTATCATACATAACTGTTCTTATAGGATTTAGGGGCAAACTCTGGTCTTCAGAGATTATCCCTATCATCTTACCTTTAGAGTCTTTGAGATTGAGTATTTGCTCGGTAGCCTCAAATAAACTAATCTTGTCATTCAAGTAAGCTATTAAAGGCTGATGTATAGCCATCTTTACTTCCTCTATCCTTTCTTCTGGTGTCATCTTTTAACCCCCTAAAACGCTAAAATATACGCTCAAAATGCAGATTTCCAATATTATACAAGTAAAAACGCCAAACAGAAATGCTTTTAATTCTGATTTATTCATCTTTTCCCTCCAAGAGCTTTATAGATTGATGTCATCTCCTACCTCACTTGGCTTATAGTCAGGGCAATCTGTTCTTTTTGAATGACATTTTAGACTGGCTTTCCTATGCTTTTCACACTTTGGCATAAATGGAGGATAGCCTGACCAACCTGAAGTTCCATAAAATTGGCACATCTCTATTGACTGTTCCTTAGTTGGTGTCATTTCTTACTCCTCTGTTTAAGGGCTTGCCAGGGTTTTTCATTAACCCCTTGATAAATCCACGGGAATATCGTCTCTAATTCCTCAAATATCTTATCAACTATCTCCTGACATTCCTTTTCACAGAAGTCTAGTTGGGCTTGGGCTACAGCTCTGCCAAATTCTTGGAAGTGAAACATTCCCTTTTTGTCAATCGCCTTATCAAAATGGCTGTTTATTTCCTCATCACTAATCCTTTTCATCTTGCTCCTTTAACCATAAATCTACTTGAGTTTGAGAGCCATGCCTTTTAAGCCAGTTAAGAAATTCATTATCCTTAATAGAGGCTGTCTTGGCATCTTGGGCTTTACGAACTACAGCTATAATTTGAGTAACTAATGTAAATGTTGGCTCAGGAAGCATCATTTGGTCTTCGGTAAAATATTTCTTTAACTCCGTTTTTATTGCCTCATCTGTCAGTAACCTTGACTCATCTGGCTTTAACTCAAATAGCTGGTAGATTCGTTCAAGCCAACGCTGATTCCCAATGCACTCAAAAAAATCAAATACCTGTGAGTCGTTCTTACCACTATACCAAATCTCTTTGAGTATGTTCTCTAGTTTAGCTTCCATCAGTTTCTCCTTTATTGGGAATGAGGGCAAGGTTCACAAGGTCAATTTAGCTTAGCTTTATTGCCCAAGCCTCCACCCTCATCCCCTTTGCTTTCCTGCCAGCTATTGAGACAATCTATACTCACTTTTTACTGCACCCATTCAGGTAACTGGTAGGCTTGCTGGCTAAGATTTCAAACCTTAATTAAGTGGGTTTTTACGCTGTCACCTCACACCAGCAAGCTATTCTATTGTTAATCTATCTTCTGATATTTGTTATCCTCACCCAGAACCATCTTACCTTCAGCTATTAAGGCTTGGGAAGCTAGTCCTGCTTTGATAAGAGGGAGTAGTTGACTACCAATTAGTTGTGGATGGAGACCAGCAGCACTTCTGAACTGCTGCTCTGTCTTACCAATAGCAAGACTCAAAGCCAGTCCCATTGGGTCATCTTCACCACCTTCAGTAGCTTCTACTGCTGCTGGTTGGGCTACCTTTGGTACTACTACAGGTTTGGCTACTGGCTTGGCTACTATCTTTGGTGCTGTTGCTACCTTCTTCACTACCTTATCAATAACAAAGTTGGTAACCTTATACTTCTCCTCAGACCCCTCAAGCGTCATCTTCCTAAATGTTACCCTGTTCCCTTTGAGACCATCAGGGAGAAGTATCTTGCTCCTGTCCGCACTCTCAAGAAAAGCATCTACCCAGAAGCTGCCTGAATACTCGGACATATTAACACGGAAGGAGAAACTTTCAGATATGTCCATTGACAGGTCTTCTGTGGCTTCAACAACCACATTATTAGCAGTCTCAATCTCAAAGTATTCCTTTGGTGGTCTGGGCTTACCCTGGTCATTAACCAATTGACCACCCCACCTTCCTTCCTCTACCTTAACTACATCTCCTTCAAAAACTTGGATTGCTTCTCTGACCTGTTGGAAGCCACCACTCTTGGCTTCATCTTTATTATAGATTGGCATTAAATACCTCCTCCTTTTTTAGATTTTTTGGCTTTGACCTCATCTGCTCTGAGAGCCTTTTCCACTTCCAAATAGGCTCTAGCTACAGCAGTTGGGGAATCAAATATTCCACCAGAAATGTCGATGACTGGTTTAGTCCTCCCCTTCCCATAAGGGGAGCTGATTTCTATCTTCATAATTTCCTCCTTATTAAATTACTGTAATCCTTATCAAACAACTGTTACTTCTTCTTCACCAATAACCTCCTTTAAGTAACCTTCGTAATATGGACAATTATACCCAGACTCCAGTACACAGGGCTTGTCATTAAGGTTGCATCTGGGTATTAGGTAATAGACAGTCTGTCTGGACTCTGGGCATTTGGGTTTCTCTGTTGACAGTTCTACCTTATCCATCCTACTACACCTCCTTACACTTGTCAAGGCTATTGCAGGTTATTTCAATCATCTTCTGTATTGAAGTAGGCACACTTCTTACAGCTTCCCGAACAAATACCACGAAGGACAGTTACTATATCCAGACTACTATCCTTAGCTTGCCCAAGTCTTATTCCCATTGAACAGTGTGCTCTGTCCCCTTTTACCTTGAGAGAAAAACAGTCAAAGGTAAGCCTTTTACCTGATTCCCTTACCGAGTCCCTTTGTTTCTCAAGTCTGTCCAATAAATCTTTATTATCCCAAATATTCATATCAGTCCTTATAGATAGAAGCCATCAGTTTCTTATATTCTTGACCAGATATAACTTTCCCAGTGCCATCAATAACACAGTTAAGGTTTTCATCCTGCAATCTATACCTGATAGGAACAAAACTTACTGTTGGTTTATCTATCCCCTTCTCTATTTTCTTCTTTGCTCCAGCCAGAAATTCCTGTCTGTCAAACAAAGGTCTAAGCTGAACATATTTGACAGGACATTTGAGAGTAGTATGCTTACCACAAGGGGTAGTAACATGACTGATAGCATCCCACTCCAAGTTAGTAGTTTTCTTGGATACAGTAATTGATATAGGGAAGTTCCTGTCTACTGTATGGTCATCTTGTCCAGAGTGGAAAGCTCCCATGCTGTGATGACTATGTATAACACCTACACATCCCTGCTTGGGTATATGGAAAGGTTCAGCCAGACAGGAAGCTCCATTGGCTTCCTCATGGGGAGGTATAACAATATCCTCCACAAAAATATCACCACTGTCCTTGTTCTCCTTCCCTACCAGATACGCTATCCATTCAGTATGGGTGTATTCATCCATCAGTAGCCTTATCTTGTCTGCAGGAACAGGCTCTATGAAGATGTTTGGTGCTTTACAGAGGGAACACTGTACACCATTATCAGGTCTCTTCTTTACTGTCCATCGTGTAGCCATTTCTAATATCTCCTTCTCCTTAATGTTCTACCTTCTTGATTACATCTTGCAGTTAGTCTTGATGTCTTCTCTTGGATTGGTATCCCTATCTCATCTAAATCCAGTGACACCTCATGGTCTGGACTCTTCATTATCTTATATAACACCTCTCCTGCAAGGACAAGTGGTGGTGCTATCCAGCTTGGGTCTTGGGCATAGGTCTCTTCTGTATCACCCCTGACGAAGCCTGACACATGACCAGTTACTGTGATGTGGTTGACATTATAACCAGCCCTGACAAAACGGATATTGTTCTCCTTGCAAGCCTTGTATATCTTTATCTGACTCTTGACACTATCAGTGCAATCAACAATAACTTCAGATACTCTTAACTGTATATCAAGGAGTATATCATCCAGCTTATCTTGAACAGCTACGACAATACAATCTGGTCTTATTCCTGCTATGAAGTCCTTAACTACCTCTACCTTCGGCTTGCCTATACTGGACTGACAGGCAAACATACGAGCACGATTATGCTCTTCCAGAATATCTGGGTCAAAGAGGTATAAGTTGGGAACACCAGCAGAAGCTAGAGCCAGAGCTACCATATAGCCTACACCACCACATCCAGCCAGTGTTACTGAGCGTGGTATCTGTAGTCCTATTGCTCTTTGGCGTTGATAAAGAAGCTCATCTGTCATATCTTATTCCCTCCTTCCCCATCTAGTACCACCAGTCCCTATTCTTGTACCTATCACTTCAGGTTGTCCTTCTATTCTCCCTTCCCTGCCTAGTTCAGTTGCTCTACTCAGCATCCTATCTATGGCAGGCATACTGGGAGGTTCGTGTTGCACGAGACTGTTATAGTTGATAGTAACCAAAGCATTGGATATACCAATCTTCAGCCTGTCCAACTGCCCTAATGACCTATCCCACTGTTGGGGAAGCTCTATTTGTCCCCAACAGTCAGCATTTCTGGAATGGTAATGCTGGAAGTGGTTACCAGTCATATCAAGGTGTGTTATTTGGATAAACTTACCTTCTCTGTTTATTATAAACTTGAATATTATATCCCTTCTGATAACTTTCTTATCAGCAGGGGATAGCTCATATCTTATCCCATCTCTTACGATATATTCTGGTCTATAGGTAGAAGGAGACAGAAAGATATAGTTGTTTTTCTCTGATGATACCATAATGTTAAATCTGATTAAATCTTCTTGGGGAAAGGAAAGTTGTGGGAGAGCCTCTGTTCTTCTTTGAGCGGCTATCTCATCAAGATACCTGTTATATAAACTCTGTCCCAGAGTCCGTATCCTATTCTCTTGACTGCGTATGTTCTGTAGTTTCCGCTGCATCTGGTCAGTCAATCTATCCTCTATCTCTTGTGTGAGGTTTAGCTCTAAATCACGACCAGCTACCCTGATTGTTACCTTACCATCTATCTGGAAACCATCATTACTCCAGTTGATGGGGTCAGGAGCAGTCATAGCCTGATACCCCTCAAGGATTTCTGGTAGTCCTACACCAGCTTCTCCTATCAGCTTCCTGAGTTCTATTGCTTTGGGACAGTTAGAGTCTATAAGACAACGAGTATGCACACCTAAATCAATAGCAAGCTGGATGTCTTTAGCCTCCAAGCTGTCAACAACTTCTTTCAGATTCACTTTATAATCTCCCTAATCCCCTATTAGCAGAACAGAAGAGCCACGTTAGGATAAATCCACCCTTATCACTCTTTTGTCCTGCTAGCAGGGGATTAGCCCTTTTAGAGACCTTATATGTTTCTTTCCTCCACCTGGGCAAGCTTAAGCTAGTCCCCTATCAGCAGGATAGAAGCTGAATAGTTTAACCTCCTCACTGGTTGCCTAGATAACTAGGATACTAGCTTGGACTCCATTAGTTCTATCCTGCTGGCAGGGGAGTATCTCATCCCCTACCATTATGCTGGCGTGTTTTATTGAGCATAGGCAACTGCAGTCTTTAATTATCTCCTATTGACCTAGCCATCAGGTAGACTTTAAGGCTTACCTCTTTGTGCCACCAGCAAGTCCCCACTACATCCCTGGCTTATCATAACTGGTGATAGCCAGTCTCATCCCTTCTTCTATGGTGGCTGGAGCTTCCTCAATATACAGGACTTCTGAGCCATTAAGGAACACCCTGTAATCCCCACCATAGTGAGCCTGTTCAGCCAGTCTGTCCAGAATCTTGACAAAGGGAGCACCAACTGGAACTTCTACTGGTGGCTGCCCTCTGCCCACATCTACATAGACAGAGCCCGCTGGTCTAGTAGCCCGTTCACAGATAGGAGTTCTGGAAGTCGCTGGCTCATCACTGTAACCCTCCTCTTCCTTTTCTGGCTCCTCTTCTATCAGACCCCGACTTCTGGCTTCCTCCTCACTGATGAAGTGACCATGCTCATCTCTGTACGGCATCTTACACCTCCTTTCTTATTTGTTTTATCCCTACGCATACGACTATAGCGTATCTCCAAGTGAAATGCAAGTGTTTATCAGTCTATTTTATTGGCTAGATAACAGGCTAAATGCTTGCGATAGGTGCTTCTCTGTGTTCATACCACAAGCCTCAGCAAATTTTCCCTTCACGGAACGCATTGGTAAGATATTCCTCCCACTCATCATTCAGACACATCTCATTGGGACAATAAGTCCTCATCCCATCATCACCTGGAACTTCAACTAGTTTAGTCAGGCAATCTGGGCAAAACTTACTGTCTTCTGGTTCAAACCTTAATCTCTCTTCTGCTTCCTGCTTTGTTAGGTATTCCATTTACCCACCTCCTTGTATTACTCCTTCCCAGTTCTGGTTTGGGTCAAGAGGTTCATAAACAGGTATTCCTGCCTGTCTGTACATCTCCTTGACTAGACCAAAGATTTTCTCCAGTTCCTTCCGAGCCTTGACCTCTTCCTCTTTGGCATCAATCAGAACTCGCTGGAGAAGTAGCTGTTCTATCTCATTCTTCACTGACTCATCCATTTTATACCTCCTCTACTTCAATACTATTAGGGATAAGTTCCCCAGATATTATCTTCTCACCCAAAGATTCTCCCTGTCCTGCTGTGGCTTTCATTTCTGCCATAGACTCATCTTCTGCTTCAACCTCCCAAGTCTCTCTTGTTGCCTGCATCTGGAACACTTAGCCATTTACTTTGCCTCCTTCCCTAATTCCTATTTTTACTGTATGCTACCAATACCTCTTTCATGTTCAGTGGAAAGTCATGGGTCTTAATAGCGTAAGCACAGGTATCACACCTGCAGGACTTGTTGGCTCTCCTCTGCCCACATGGTATCTTGAGGTTGCCACACAGGATAGCAGGGAGCTTCTGGTCTATCTGGATATGTTTGGATAACTCTTTCCCGTTCATTCTCCTCCTTTCTGTAGATACCTGCTGGCAGGAGGTAAGTCCTACACCAGATTACTTAACTCTTATTATAATACCATCTTGGATAGTAGCTTGAGCATAGGAGCGATGTGGTTCTGGATAGTGAGGCATCTCAATAACTACCTCACCATCTGTCTGACCTGGGAAGATACCACCAGGCTGGTAAACCCTTATCTTCTTACCAACTTTGAAGTCAGTAATCAATTCCTTTTTTGTCCTGTAATTCTTATCTGTATACATCTCAACCTCCTGATAGTTTAGTCAGTGCTTACCCACTACCAGCAGGTATCTATCCTATTCAGTTGTTAAGGTGCTTTGTGTCTATCATCACCATACCATGCCTGATATGACTATACAAGCCCCTATCAGTCTATTTCACACTTGACACCTATTTAGCCTGCTTGACATAACACTAGGGCTGTCAGGGTGGGTTTTCCTGCCTGTTTTATATCTATTTTCAGTGCGGACATAGCGACCTCCTTCGTTTTCTATAGCAGTTTAATAGTGGGATAGTCTAGAATACACTTGACAATGTAGCCCAGATGTAGTAGTATTCTAGCATAGGTTTATACCTAGTCTGAACCTTAACAAACAAGTTAATAGTCCTAGCCTAGTGGTCAAGACACAAAGCTAGAATCAAAGCTATTAGCTTCATAGGAGACAAAAGTGGAAAACATACAATCGTTAATGGGGAATCTGACAGACGAACAGGTTGCGGAATACCAAACGGCTAAGTATCCGCCAAGTGTACGTGATTGGGCAAAGCAAGAGGCTGAAGCTAGAATTACCAGAAGGGAACTAGCACAAGTGGAATTGGCTAGACAAGTGGAAGAGGAAACCGCAAAGGAAAATAGGAAAGCTGTTATAGCCAAGATAGCCAAAACACTTGATAAGGTGTGGACGGATGACTTGACCAATGTATTAGTCACTAGGGAAGAAGTAGACGACACTGAAAATGGTGAAACCATCTACTTTAAAGGTAGTGTAGTTGTCGCTACGGAAGAAGAATCTGACAGGCAAGAAGTCCACTATCCAAAAGTTAAGGGTTTAGTGGTACGGACTAACATATTCTGGACTGAAAACAAACAGGCTAGTCCCAAAGGTAAAACCGATACCACCACTAAGCGGGCTATCGTAGTTAGCAAGCGCAATGGTACCCAACTTGAGGCTGTAGGAAACTTCAGAAGTGCCAATGAAGCTTGTGTACATCTAGGCATAGCTACGGGTCAGGATAGCGCAACAAGGGTACTACAAAGGGATGGCTATTTTACCGAGCCATATGGCGGAACAGACTTCACTGTCGCTAAATAGCCAACATACCACCAGAAGCCCTACAATCCAAATCTAGGCTGTTAAAGCAACCAGACCATACCAACATACCACTAAACATTGAACCGCTATGAGACTAGGCATAGCGGTTTTTTGTTGCCCTATGACTTCACAGCATTATGTCAAACAGTGGGGACATCAGTATTATACCACTTACCTTTCCCCTATCCCCTATAATCCCCTTTCCCCTTTCCTATTCCTTCCCAAAGTTAGGGCGGGGTATCCCCCCACCCACTAGAAGGCACACACACCACCCACCCGAAGTTACACTCCCATAAAATATCCAGAAAAGTCTGGGGTTTCCAGATTATACTTCAGAACACTGAACTTATGTTTATTCTACTGGTCTTGTCTTCTTTGGGTCAACCCTTTCCACCTTGATTATGCTGCCATTTTCATCAGCGTAAATTTGGAATATGGGACATATCTCTGGTAATTGCTCATTTTGTCCTACTTCAGGCAAGTCTGGATGTTCCAGAACAATGCAGAAATGGTCTGGTTCAAGATATGGTTCAGGCTCGTAAGTTCTGTGTATTGTCCCACCTTCAAAATCCAACCATTTTAGTAGTAAGCTCTTACTTACCTTTATAACTGCTCCGTGTCTGGTCTTATAGGATGTTTTACTCCGCTCTTTCATCTTTCCTCCTTTATAATAATACTGTTTCCTGCCATGATAGTTGTCTCAGAACCAACATTTATGTCATAAACCGCTAACCCCCTTAACAAAAATTAACTTTTCCGCTTAGCTACGAAATGGACAGGCTTATTTTTTTGGACAGTTGGCAATCGTAGCTAAATCACCATTCCTTATTTTTCTTATTTTTTCCATTCCACACGTAAGTCCCCCCGAAATTAGGCGTGACCAGCGACCACTGTGTATATATATATATAATGTATAATGTATATAACTCATATATCTCTGGTTAGATACGGTTTTCGGGGGGATTTGAAGCTAGCTCCCCAAAAGTTAGAAAAATAAGGAAGTGTTTTTACGATGGTGTCATTTGGGCAAGGAAAATAAGCCCTATCTACGACTATCATTATTTTTCACTTACCTCCTTATCCTGCTATTCTTTGCCTAGTCCTTGCTATATAGCTGAAAGACCCTACATCAATAATGTCCCTTCTCTCCACCAGAAGGTTTATTATCCCTCTTCTCTCATCCTGCTCTATAGTAACAGCCATATTCATTATCTCTTTGGCACTGATAGGTGCGGGTTCACCATCACTGTTCAGATGTGTTCTTACCAGCCTGAGAATATCCAGACAATTCTTATCCAGTTCCTGTCTGACTGGTGCTATACCTTCCCACCACATAGGCGTATCAGGATTTCCATACCCATCTGGCTCTTTCAGTTCATAGTAGTAAGTTCTTGTCTGGAGATAACCTCTCCTGCTTTTGACTATTATGGCTATTCGTAACGGCTCATTGGATAGTTGTTTCAATAGATACGCAACATCACAGCCCTGTGAAACAATACCAGTATCTCCCTTTACTATTCTAGCAAGTTCTGGTATAGGCAATTCTTCTAGTTGACTCCTTGTAAGATAGAAGCTGGCTTGGTTTGTGTGTGCAGATACCAAGCACCAGCGAACATTAGCGTGAACTCTATTCAGAGAGCGTCTTATCAAGCCACCAATGTTGGGGTCATTGGTATTCCCTGACATAGATTGGATACTTTCAACTATTACGAAGTCTGGGTTAAGGGTAGTCAAATCTTCCCTATCCAGATTACTCCAGTTAAAGTCTTCCACTGTCCTGACAGTAAGTGGCAGTGTAGTCCAGTCAGTCCCATAATGTAAGCTGTACCTATTAAGATTCCTTTCAATCTGCACATAAGGTGATTCTCCATCAAGAATGAGCGTATTCTTACCACCTAAAGCAGCAATATAAGCAAGCCAGTTCAGTAATATAGTCTTACCTGTTCCTGGATTAGAGACAAAGAAACCTCTCATACCTTTAAGTATTGTAGGGATAGTGTCATCAAAGAGGGAGCTTCTATGTGTGGCGTTAGTCATGCTTCACCTCCATACTGGAGATGATGCTTCTTCTGCGTAACATACGGCAGTTCTTACAGCGTCTTGGGGGCAGGAGTCCTTTAGACCAGTAGAATCTCTGTTCCCCAGAGCTAAACAGGAATGTATCACCGCAGTCTACACATATCAGGTTAGTGTCGTTGAATGTGGGTGTGTCTGTCATTTCTGTTCTTTCTGTTCCTTTCTTTAGGTATTGCTACCTATGACACAACCTTATCATATCCCTTTGCATTTGTCAATACCAAGAGCAGGTTATTTGGGACAACTATGTCCCTACTATCAGTCTGTTACCAGCCACTTGACAGTGGTTTATTTATGTGCTATACTTGTTTCTCAGGGGGTATGAGACATCTTTATGAAATGAGATGCAAACAGTGCAACTATACCTACCAGTATGTTGGTGAGGAGTATGAGTTTGAATCATGCCCTATATGTAATCATAGTGCTCCTTTCAGCGAGTTTGTTATTGAGGTAAGAGATGAACCAAGTAAGTCTTAAAGAGGAACTTAAAGGTATAGGTGGCAGGATGAGAAAGTTCATCCTTCTACGCATAGCCGACACTGATGCAGAGACAGCAAGAGGCATAACCAACATCCCCAAAGGTACATATAATAGTTGGTTTAAGAACGCTGACTTTGTTAGGGTCTATCAAAAGATGACAGACCTATCTGTAGAATATAAGCAGGAGGCTATACAACTACTACGCAGGACTACTCAGCTACAGGCAGCCCTACTTGAGGAACAGATAGTCCAGAAGATGAAAGCGGAGATAGAATCAGGAGAATATAATCTTATTAAGACCCTATTAGCCAGGAGTGTTTATGACAAGATTATCAATTCCTTGGACTACCAACCAGAGTCCCTATCCTTATCTTGGGAGCAGAGGTTACAACAGTTCTATAATCAGCCACAGATTACGGAGGGTGAAAATGCAACAGTCCTTGAGGCAGCTTATAGCCAGCAGAACCAACATCAGAAGAGCCTCCCTGAATCGGTCAGTGAACAAGAGCCTCTACCAGATAGTGAAGAAGTTCAAGCCTAAAGGTTGGTAAAGCTAAATGGTATTAACTATTCCTAAAATAGATAAGATTGGTTTCATCGGAGGTAATATCCATATTGATAACAAAGAAGGTGTAGTTGTTCCTTTTAAGTTCAATAAGGTTCAGAGATATTTCCATACCCATAAAGGCTATCGTAACATAGTCTTGAAAGCCAGACAGGTTGGGTGTTCTAGCAGTATCCTTGCTGATATGTTTACAGATTGTATCACTATTCCCCATACATATACTGCAGTTGTATCCCATGAGACCAAAGCTACCCAGAGACTTCTGGACAGGGTTCAATTCTACTACGATACTATGGAAGAACCTAAGCCTGCTCTTGGTGCGGAAAGCAGGAGTGAAAAGACCTTTCCAGGGTTGCACAGCAGTATCTATATAGGGACAGCAGGAGCTAGAGCTTTTGGTCGTGGTGATACTATAAGGAAAGCACTGCTCTCAGAAATAGCCTTCTATGAGGATGGTGAGAAACTTCTTTCTGGTGTGGAAGATGCTGTTCCTCTTACTGGTGAGCTTACACTGGAATCAACCGCTAATGGGGAGAATAATGTTTTCCATGAGAAGTGGGTTCAGGCAAAAGAGAGAAGGTCTCCTTATAAACCTTTCTTCTTTCCTTGGTGGCTGGATGATGGCTATGCAATTCCCAGAAATCCTACAGACCCCAAGATTGAGGAACTTCTCATGCCAGGGGATATAGGGGAACTTACCTACACCGATGAGGAGCTAGACATTCTTAGCAGGGTTAAACTTACCGAAGACCAGATAAGATGGAGAAGGTTTAAGATAAATGAAAAGAAGGGTCTATTCTGGATTGAGTATCCTGAGAATGAGGTTGATTGCTTCATTATCACTGGAGACCCTGTATTTGACCAGCAGTTCCTCTCTGATATGACTAACAGTTGCTATGATGGTCAGAGACACGAGAAGGGTTGGTATTTCTGGGTACCACCAAGAGAGAAGGCATCTTATGTTATAGGGGCTGATACCAGTCCTGGAGCACCAGAGGGTAGCTATAGTGCTGCTGTAGTCCTTGATGCTATGTGGAATGTGTGTGCTACCTTCCAGGGTAGGCTTGAACCCCATACCTTTGCAGGTCTTCTCAAAGAGCTAGGAAAATGGTATAATAATGCAGAGCTAGTTGTAGAGAGGAACTTTACTGGTTATGCAGTCTTGGAGCAACTAACAAACTATGGTAATATCTACTACCAGAGAGACTTTACTACTGGTAAGATAACAACACAGAGGGGTTGGTGGACAAACAGCCAAACAAGAGACTTAATGCTGACAGTAGCAAAAGAGAAGCTAGCACAAGTCCATATTTGGGATATAAACTTGGTAAGGCAGCTTAGGAGTTACAGATATATTAAGATGAGGAATAAATACAGAGAGACAGCCCAGACCTACGATGACCTTGCTATGGCACTAATGATGGCTATGGTTGTTCGGAAAACAGCAGGAGTAGGTTTAGGCTATCGGGGTCAGATTCCGTATTAGGAGGTAAATAATGCTAGAACTATCACAGGTATCTACCAATATCACTAACTTAAAGAACTACTGGAATCAGCGTAATCTCAGGTTCAAGTCCTGGTATGAGTTCCTTGTCATGATTGATGCATTTGCTAGAAGGAACAAAGAGTCCTATGTCAGCAGTGAACCAGTCAGCTTCTATAACATGGCTCATTTCCTTTTGACCAGAGGTGAGTTATCCCATATCCCACCTATAGAGTCTGAATCTGCTGTTGAGCTTGATAGGAGAGCTAGAATTAACAGAGCTTGTGAGTATATGTGGTCAGTCATAGACAGGGAGAGACAGCTTGGTGGTGGTCAACCTTATATTGATGAGCTTGGTTTCTTTCTTCTTGTCTTGGGTTGGTATAGCATAGCTTTATCCTTTGACAAGGATACTGGTCTTCTTCACAGTCAGATATGGAATCCCTATGACACCTACCCTGGCTACGCTAATAACAGTCTCTACCAGTGTCTCCATTCCTATAAAATATCTGAAGAGGAAGCTAAGATAAAAGCAGAACAGAATGATTGGGATTATAATTCTTTCAAGACTTCTGGTGATGTTGTTCTTAATGACTACTTCATACAGGATTCTGGTGGTCTTCATAACATCATCCTTATTGATGGTAAGGATGTAACTGGTTGGGTAGACAGACCAGAGATGAAGCTCCTTGTAGCACCAGTAGGTGGCTATCCTGACAGAGGCAGCCTTACTCCAGGGGCAAGAGACTGGAGACAGCTTGCTGGTCGTGGTATCTTTGAGGCTACATCACAGGTAACAAACCACTTCAACAAATGGAAATCAGCCATATCCCAAATCCTCAAAGACACAGCCAAACCTATAGTCCAAGAGTTCTCAGCAGAGCCAAAGGCTACACCAGAGGAGATAGCTCAGGGCAGCGGTCTATTCCACTATGCCCCAGGTGAGTCAGGTCTACAGCGTCTTCCTCCTGCAGCTATACCTATTGAACTCCAAGCCCACTTGGTAGAGATACGCAGAGAAATCCAGAAGGTATCTTTCAACGATGCTGTCTATGGTATGATTGAAGGACAGGCTGGTTATGCTTTAAGCCTATTGGCAACATCCTCTGCTAACCAGATACTCTATCCTTTCATGGATGGTAAACACTTTGTTATTGGTGAAGCCGACAGATTCTGGCTGTCACAGCTAAAGACTTCCAAGAGAGTGTTTGACATCAAAGGTAAACTGATAGAGAAGTTGAAGCCAACAGACATCCCAGAAGATGTGACTATCTTCGTAGAGTCTGATGTGGCTACACCTAAAGATTGGATGGAGAGAGCAACAATAGGTAATAGTCTTGACAAGCATCTTGACACCAGCACTATTATTAGTGAGATTTATAAACTAAGAGACCCCCAAGCTATTAAGAGGAGAAAGAGGCTAGACCAGCTTCTTGACCATCCAATGTCTATCCAACTAGAACTTGCTTCTGCTTGGGAGGCTCATGCCAGCTATCTTGAAGCCAGAGGTGATGTCAAACAGGCAGCCAGATTTCGTAAGGCTGCCCAATCCCTTGATGCCCAAATGGGTGCTCCTGCCCCTGGTCAGGCAGCAGCACCAGAGATGTCCAGAGTTATGGCTGAGAGAGCAGCAGGAACTCCAGCAGAGAAGACAAGAGTATCCTCAACAGTCCAACCACCAGAAGCTCGTGGCTTCAGTCCTGAGCAACTTCGTCAAATGATTGGCTCTGGCAAGATAAGGAGGGGTTAAAATGACAACTGGAACAACATTCCCAAAGTTTCCCACCCAATTTACAGAGAAGGAGGCAAAGAGACTAAAGGAGCTTGAAGAACAGAAAGCTCTGATGGGGCAGATATATGGTACTAAGTTCACTGGAGAAGCATGGGCTAAAACTCCTGCTGTTGAGAGGAAGGTCAGGGAGTTCCTTCCAAGTTGGCTCTCCCCTATAGTCAGGACTCTGACTCCTTGGGAAAAGGGAGCATGGGATTATGGTTTTACTCCTGAGCAAGCTATGGAAGAAAGGTACAAAGTAGCTGAGGAAATTAAAGGTCTAGCCAGAGAAGAGAAAGTAACCAGACTCTTACCCCAAATTCTTAGCAGTCTTGAGATAGCAGCCTTATCAGGAGCACCAGTGGAAAGTTTTGAGGAGTTTGTCAGAAGAGCTTTCCCACCCGAAATATCCGTAGACTTTAATGACGAGGAGAAACAGTTTATATCCAGATATGGCTATGAGCTTCTCAGAGCCTCAAAAGAAGACATCCTTTCTGGTAAAGTCCTTGCTCAGTTCTTTGAGGGTTTTCCTCCTCCATTGACTGACCAAGGATGGGAGGACTACTTCAAGCAAGCTCCACCAATAGACCCAAGATTTATCCTGTCTACAGTAGCTTTTAGCAAAGATGTGGGTGAAATATCAGAAGCTCTTAGGCTTGCCTATCCCCCGCAGGTAGAAGAGGTTAAGTCAGAGGATATAGAAAGACTGATACAGGAGAGAACAGACTTCTATAAGCAGTGGGCAATAGACCAAGGTATCAGACCAGAGGAAGGCGAATCCACCACAGATTTCGTAGCAAGAGCACAGAAGGAGTTAGGCAATAAGGAAGGGGAGAATATAGCTCTTATAAATCAGGATACTGGGGAGACTGTTATAGGTCAGAGAAAACAAGATAATACTGTGTGGGTTGGGGGTAATCTTGTGGGGTCTTGGGATGAGAAATCTAAGCAGGTAGTTCTCATAAATCAGTTCTCTGGTCAACCAATAGGGATTGATGTAGAGCAGGAATCGGTAGTTAAGGATTTGTGGGATAGCTTCTATCTTGGTCTTAGTCAAGCATGGTATGGTTCTAAACAAGCTGTGTTATCTGTTATCCCAGATGCTCTACTCAATGTGTTCAAAAAGTGGGAAGCTTTTGGTCTTGAGCAGGGGACAATTACCCAAGAACACGCTGAGTATAATACAAAAGCAGCCGAGGAAATACAAGACAGGCTTAGAGTTAGTCAAGAACAGCGGGAACTTGAATACCAAGAGTGGCTCAAAGCCCATCCTGAACTGCAACCTAAGCCTGAATACTCCCAAAGTGTCTTTGATAATCCTTCTTTAGCTAGAGACCCTGGATGGTATGCTAATATTATTCTTAATCAAGCTCCTATATGGGGGTCTGCTCTGCTTGTTGGGATAATTACTGGAGTCCTTACAAAGAATCCAGCAGCGGGGGCTGTAGCAGGAGCTACTGTGATGACTCCAGTCCAGATAAATGCTGTTTATGATGACCTTATTGCTAATGGGGCTGACAAAGATACAGCTGCTAACTTAGCAACTTCTATTGGTACAGCCATAGGTGCGATAGAAATTATCCCCGAAATGATATTCCTTAAAGCTGTAGCTCCAACATTTATGAGGATGTTCCGTAAAAATCTTAGCACAGAATTAGTTAAGAATCTTTCTGCTAGGGGTATATTTACTACAGCAGCTAAGATTGAGGTTGCAGAGACACTTGAGGAGATTATCCAACAGGCTATGCAAAATGCTGCAGTTAAAACTGTCAATGAGAATAGGAGTCTCGTTGAAGGTCTTGACCAGACAGCTATACAGACAATAATATCGGTCTTTCCTATGGCAGTTATAGGTGGAGGGGGTGCTTATCTCAATATGAAGGCTAACTTACCTCCAGAGACACAAGCTGAGATAGATAAGACAGCTACTAAGCTGAAGGAAGCGGGATTATCCGATGAACACGCTGAGGCTGTTGCCTTTACCCAAGCTCTTGAAGATGAGAAAGTCCAAGCCCAAGTAGAAAAGGCTATAGAGAAGGTTGAAGAGCAAGAACCTGTAGCAACTCCAGAGACTCCCCTGGATGAAGCCAGAGCTAAGAAGCTATCAGCCCAAGAGTCCAAACTGGAACTTATCAATCAGGATATAGATACATGGTCTAACTCTCTTAAGCAGCAGCAAGACAGGCTATCCAAACAGACCCTACCTTTTGAAAGAGCAGAAACACAGGAGACTATCAATGGTCTTCAAGAGCAGCTTGATGAGCTTGTTGCTAAGAAGAAGAGGGCTACCAAAGCCATAGATAAACTAAGACAGCCAGCAGCACCTGTAACATTAGAACCTATTATACCTGTTACAGAGCTTACTACTCCTCTTCCCACTAATCCTGAAGTAGTGGGTGAGCAAATCTCTGAAGAATTGGGTATCATATATGATGGTGTTCAAGAGGGGATTGGTATGCAGTTCACTGATTCCCAGACTAAATCTACTACATATGGTAACACCCTAGAAGAAGTTAGAACTAACATTGAGAATATAAGGGAGCGGTTTACTGCTGTAACACCTGAAGCCACACAAGAGCCGACTGTTGAAGGTGTAGCTCCTCCAGTTGAACTACCTACCAGACCAACAGCACCAGCAGGAGAGTTACCAGACAGAAGACCAAAGCTGGTAGATTTTGATATAGAGGTAGAATCTACCAATGCTACTGTTAGGAATAGTCCAGTTATAGCCAGACGGATGGAAAGGTTTATGTCCAAGAAGGTTAAGGCTAACAGGGCAAGAGCAGAGCAAACTCTTGAGGAACTTCATACTAGATATGACCAAGCCACTAAAGAGGACAGAAGTGCGATAGCCAAAGAGTTTACTGCTTTAGCTAGAAGTGTTGGATTAAGACAGAAAGACCTCCTTGCCAATCACTGGAATGACTTGGACTTTATGCAGCAAGCCAAGTTAGCTCTTGCTATGATACCCGACAGGTCTATCCAACTTCAGAAGAAGTATGAGGCAGCGGATGTCAAACACTTTGTCAGGTGGTTGGAAGAGGAGACTGGTCTCCCCTTTTACCAGCTATATCCAAGAGTCAGAATGGATTTTGGGACTTCCCAAAGACAAGCTGAAAAAGAGCTAGAAGTGCTGAAGAAGATTGAGATTGGGGATGTTAGGACTAATAAGGAGTCTTTGGCAAAGGTTACACAAGCTATCAATTCTCTTAATCCAAGGCTGAATATTGATAGACCAGAACTTACTGATAATGAGGGTATTTTGGCTACTATTGTTGCTAATGTGTTCCAGTCATACGAACCTTACATCAGGCATCTTAGAGTAACCAATACAGATTCCAACATAGAATCTATGAAAGCTGAGTTTCCTGATGCTGTAGAAGCTGGTAAAGAGAATGAACTTCAGGCAGCTATTCTTCTTAAAGAAGGTGGGGATTTAGATGGTTTGTGGTCTTTCCTCAAGAATGTATCTTGGGGAACTATTCAAGGATATACACCCTGGATGAAAGCTAAAGCCAGTGTCTTCCCCAGAGCAATCAGACTCGGAACAACTAGAGGTGAATCCAGACTAATGAGGAGGGAGTCTATTGACTTTGATGAAAGTCTGGGTGAGAACATACTCCTTGACCTTGTAAGGTATGTGAAACAGGTAGAAGCTCAGTGGAGACTTAGACCAGACTTGGAGATGTATGAGGAACTATGGAAGTTGGCTTCACGGAAATTTGTCAATAATAGGAGGATAGAAAACAAACTCCAGTTATGGGCTAAAGAGCTTCAAGGTATGCCCCCAGAAGGAGCGGATACAATCTTCCAAGATATAGTCAACAGAACTTGGAGAACAGCTATGAGTGCTGTCTTTCTCAAACCAAGGATGTCCTATAGAAATATCTTTCAGGCTCTTGCTTTCCATCCTGATAGGACTGAGCTATTCAGATTGTTAGCTCAGAGACCAGACCCTGCTTTTATGCAACAGCTAAAGATATATTATGATAACAATGTTCATCAGCTTGGTGGTATAAGGCAAGACTTTCTCTTAACTGGAGGAAATGCTATACCAGGACTTAATTGGTTGGTAAGGATTGCTGACAGTTTATCCCTCTATGCCCAATCCGACAACATACCAAGAATGGCATCCTTCTTTGCTTCGGCTAATAAGGCTTGGAGAGCTACCCAAGATTATATGAGTTCTGAAAAGACAGCTAAAGATGTGGATAGATGGATAACAAAGTCTGGAGCAATCCATTTAACTCATACCGAACAGAACTATGCTCTTAGTCTGTTAGCTCAGGCTGAAGGAAGTTCCAACTTGGGAACTCCTGGTTTGGAAGACGCATCGGGGATTTTTAGAGTATCTAGCTATATGGGTAATGAGATAGCTGATAGGGTACATTTTCTTTACCAGAGAGCTTTTAGAGCACCAGCAGAGATGGGGACAGCAGGAAGAGTCCTTTATAATCTTATAGTTTTCCCCAGAGGCTATGCCCAGAGAGTGTTACTTGACTGGACTAAGGTAAAAGGAGCTTTTCATGGTGAGGCTACATGGACAGAGGCTGCTGATGGTTTCAAAGATTTCCTCCTAATGGTAGCTATGGGTGCTCTTATCAGTCAATTTATTTCCCTTACTGCAGGGTGGAAAAGACGAGCTTACAGTCCAATGTCCATCCTCCAATATCAGCTTGGTGGTCTAGCAGTTGGTATAGCTCAGGACTTGGGTGAGTTAGTAGCTGCTATTTTTACCTATCTTGATACGTCAGCAGATGATGATGACAAGGCTAGGGCATTAGGAACAATCCCTATCCTCCTTGATAGGGCTGCTGATACCTTAGTTCCCTTCTATTCTAATATAATAGCTGCTATTGCAGTCATGATGGGTAAGGAAGATATGGGTATTGATACTGCCTTCAGGGAACTTAGAGCTATCCTTGATGACAAATATGAAGCTCCTGAAATAGAAGAAATAGAGAGGACTTTATGGGAGAAGATAAGGAAGGCAGTCTTACTTGGTGAGGTGGAAGACCCCACTAACTATGAAGAAATGTTCAAAGCTGTCCAAGAACAGCGTGATGAGCTTGGTAACTTTGATGCTCAAGGCAGGAGATACACCACTCAGGACTTTGGTAATTTCATACAATCTCAGATGAAGATAGCACCTGATGATATATGGACTGACAGGTACGGATGGAATCCTCTGGTAGTCTTCTATGCGGAATGTTGTGATGCTTGGCAACCATTGTTAGAGATGCCTTCTCAACCAGCCAGTCTCAAGCAAGATTGGAGAAAGTCTCATGTTGAGGAAGAAGCTATGTTAATCTTCTGGGGTAAGTACAGCACATCTGTCTTCACCAAGCAAAGTAAAGAAGGTAGGGACATTCTTAAACTTCTTGATACTTGGTCTAGTTATTATGGAATTGAGGACAGAATGATGCCTAAAGCAGGATGGAGGGAAGAGGGTGGTTGGGCTGAGGAAGGGGTGTGACCAGGGTATTGACAAACAACTATTCATAGTTTATAATAGTACCAGTACTTTAACAGAGGAGGAATCTAACAGTGGGTGAAGACAAGCTAGATGAGGAAATTAAACCTGACAAAGAGGGTAAATTTCCTGAGACTGTTAGCTGGTCACAGTATGTTAAGACCAAGGAGACTATAGGTAACAAACTGGATAAAGCAACAGAGAAGATTGCGGGTCTTGAAGAACAGTTAAAGAGGGCAGTAAATCCCGAAGAGTTCACTAAAACCAAAGAGGAGTTGGACAGGATAAAGTCCGACCACCAACAGGTTGTTAATGAACTGAAGACTATCAAGGACAAATCAGTTGGGGAAAAGAAAGAGTTTCTAAAGAGCAGGGGTATCCCAGAAGAGGAGCTTGCTGATGCTACTGAGAAAGACCTTGACATCTTGGCTAAAGCGATGGGGAATATAAAGCCTAAAGCAGACTTGGGTGGTGGTGGTGGGAGTGGTGAGCTACCTAAAGACCCAATGGCACTCTTTAGGATGGCAAAAAGCAAAACTAAATAAAGGAGGTTCACTAGAATGTGGACTTTGGCTGAATTGTCAAAAATAGAAACTGATGTCCTGCGTAGGGGCATCATAAACACTCTCATTATGGAGAGTAACCTGATGGAGCTTCTTCCTTGGGAAACCATAGGACAGCTTTCTACAGGTGTAGTTCGTATCCAAGACCTTCCCAGTGTCGGCTTCAGGCGTGTCAATGGAGCTTATGACTCTTCAGATATTGGACACTTTGAACATAAGGTGGAGAATATCAGTCTGTTTGGTAGGGATATTGACACTGATGAGGCTATTGCTAGGTCAAAGAATACTATTGAAGATGCCAGAGCAATCCAGCGGAGACTGGTAACAATGGCTATTGCCTATAGTTTCAATGACAACTTCATCAATGGTATCGTCAACTTTGATACTCCCCTGGTCTTCAATGGACTTAGGAAGAGGGTTGATGATGTCTATGATGAGGGCTATACCAACCAGAAGATTGACTGTGCTCTTAGCGGTAAGGGTATCCTCAATGCCTCATCCTATAGTCAGTTGTTCCTTGATAAACTCTATGCCCTAGTCTATGCTATCAAGGGACACAGACCTGATTATCTCCTGATGAATGGTAAGGCTTTCCAGGCAGTCAACTCCCTTCTGAGGAGAGAGAAACTCCTGGCTACTACTTCAGACTTTTTTGACAGGCAGATAGAAACCTTCATGGGAGCTAGGCTGGTAGACATTGGTGTTAAGGCTAACCAGACAACCGAAATTATAACTAGCACCGAGACAAGTGCTGGTGTGGATGGTTCGGATGAACATACCAGTATCTACGCAGTCAAGTTCGGTGTTGGTGATATGACTTGGGGTATCCAGCAGTTCCCTCTGGAAGTAAAGGATATGGGTGAGATAGAAGAGAAGCCCTGCTTCCGTGATAGGGTAACCTGGAATCTAGGTCTGGCTACAGTTGACCCAAGGAGCATAGGTCGGCTGTATGGCATAATACCTGATGCTTCAAGCTAAGGTGGAGCTTAATCCGCTAAAATAAGATAGGAGGAAGCTAACATGATTTTAGATGATTTGGGACTGTTAAGGGGTGATGGTAGTAATGGTCATATAGAGGACACTGAGGCTGGTGTAGTTGATGCTACTGATAGGGCTGCTGTTACTGGTCAGATAGTATTGGACATCAAGAAAACAGGTAAGAATGGTATTCCTGTAGTGGTTATTACCGATACCGAGGAGGCAGGTGATAGGGACTTTCAGGTGACTATTGAAGCTGATGATGACCTGAACTTTGGTACTGCTGAGGTGGTGGCTACCTTCCCTGAGTTTGCACCTGATGACACTGAAAGTAAGCTCATGGTCAGGAGAATCCACACTGACAAGCGGTACATCAGGAGTGTTATCACCAGAACTACGACAGGTACTGATGGTTGGGTAGATGCACTTATCTTTGTTGGTCATCAACTAATGAACCAAGACGCATAACCCCAAGTAATAACTGAATATGTGTAGCAGGGCAACCTGCGAGGTGTAGTAGAGCAATCTACGAGGAAGTAATAGGGCAGGAAGTCTAAATCTTTCTGCCCTTTTTACTAATAAGGAGGAAAGATGCTAAAGAATATCTTTTTTGAGACTGGTTATGTTACCCTTGTCTATTCCAACAATTCGAGGGTAAAAGTTCCCACAACGGAATTTATGACAGCAATAGAAGACCTTGCTGCCCATACCTTACTTGCTACTGGAGTTCATGGTGCAGGAGAAGGCGAAGTTCTCGTATCTGACGCTGATGTGGATGGACAAATATCTACCCATGCAGAAGATGTTGATGCTCACCATGCCAAATATACCGATGATGAAGCTGTCACAGCTATGGGAGTCAAAGGCAATTCTAATGCTCTCAATCATGATAGGTATGCCAATAGCGAAGCAGTCTCTGCTATGGGGGTTAAGGCAAATAGTAATCCTCTTAACCATGACAGATATGCTAACTCTGAAGCTGTAGCTGCAGTAGAAGCAGAGGCAAGTCTAACAGTAGCTGAGTTTATTGGAGACCTTACTGGCACAGCAGACAAAGCTGTTGGAGTTAATGAAGCTACCCCAGTCAATGCTGTAGCTTCAGTCCTAAATACCAATCTTGCTGGTGATAACAACGACCTCAAGTTCACTGCTAAGACCAAGGGTGTTATCGGTGATGATATTTCAGTCCAGTATGTAGACCCAGGGACTCCTAGTGCTGGTCTTGGTGTTCCAGCAGTAGTAGGTAAAGATATTATAGTTAATCTTGCTACTGATGCTGGTGTTAAAGCCAGTGCTACTATAGGAGCAGGTGCAAATGGAACAGTCACTATTACTGATGATGCTATAGGAGTTCAGGGTAACAGTAAGACAGATGAGGTAGTTGTAGGGACAACCCCAAGTGGTGCTTTAGCTGCAGTTATCAATGCAGGAGCTATTGTAGTTACCCTTGGCGTAGATGCAGGAACTAAAGCTTCGGGAACTCTAACAGCTGCTGGTGTAGTCATAGATACCGAAATTGTTACTCTTGGTGGTGATGAGGTCTATGAGTTTGACTGGGACAATGATTATACTGCAGGAAGGAAGCAGGTAGACATCTCAGCTAAAGCCAGTATTCATAAAGCTAAAGGGACTCTTACCCTTACAGGATTACCAGCCCACAACGAGACCTTCGTTGTTGATGCTGATACCCATACTATTAAATATGATACCAGTTCTGCTGCCCACTCTATCAAGATAAGAAATGCTGTAGGAGCAGTCTTTGCTATAGGTAGATTTGGTGTAGTTCCTCTCCCTGTGGATGCAGAGACTCTTACTATCAATGGTAGGGTCTATGAGTTTGATGATAATAGTTCTATCACAGGTGATATAGCCATAGACATTGGTGGTCTCACTACAGTTGACCAAGTTCTTACAGCCATAGCTGGGGCTATCAATGGTGATGCTAGTGCTGTGGTAACAGCAGAAGCTGTTCTTGCCAGTGATTATGTAGAAGTAACAGCTAAATTATGTGGAACTCAGGGTAACTATGTGGTCAGTGAGGCTTGTGGAGCAGGTGGATGGATGGTAGGTTATGGGGCAAGTGGTAGTCTAGTTGGTGGTGCTAACCCATCTGTAGAAGCTCTCGTAAACCTTATTGTAGCTGAATTTGATGGGGATACCTGCACAGTAACCAAGAAGGATGCTGATGAAGTCTATGTAGAATATAAACAATATGGTTCAGCAGGAACAGTTATTGTGTTTACCGAGGCTCTGACTAATGCTACTATGGATGGTGTTGGGACTCTTGGTGGGACTACAGAAGGAACAGATTGCTCCAATACAGATGCTATAGCAGCTCTGGTAGCAGCTATCTTAGCTCAGACAGCTAAGCCAGTTACACCTACTGATGCGGGTGGTGGTGCAATGACTATGGTTCATAATACCCTCCCATACACTGTAGGTAACACCTTTGGAACTACTGAAGGTATGGCTAATGGTGCTTGGGGTGGAGCAACCCTTTCAGGTGGTGTTATTCCTGCTGTTGATAATGCCAAGAATACAGCAACTTTGGTAGCTGCAGCGGTAGCAGCCCTTGAAGGTGTCACAGCAGTAGCATCAGGAACAGGAGCAGACCCACTAACAGGTGCAGAAGGTCAAGAGAATCTAACTGGTGGTGCTGAACCTGCTATAACTTCTATTGCCAGTGCAGTTGATACAGCTATAGAGGGTTGTCCTACAGCAGCAGCCCTGGTAACTGTAGAGAATAAAGCTGGTAATGATGGAACAGGAATTGTTACTGCTATGGCTCATACTCATCTTGCCAGTGGTGTTAATGGAACTATAGGTGCTAAGGGTGATGTCAAAGAGGATACTTCCTACTTCTATGTTGCTATAGCTGCTAACACTACAGCAGACCAGAACTGGAGAAGGGTAAGTCTAGGAACAGCTTATTAAGGAGGAATATCATATTAGAGGAGGCAAAGGAATGTCACCAATACCAGAAGTGGACAGATTAAGTAAAGAAGCAGGAGATGCACAAGTCAAGGCTGCTCTGAGTTCTTGTATTGCTACGGAGATACGAGCAGGTAGAGACCCAGACCAAGCTAGGGCTACGTGCTACTCAATGATACGAGAAAAGACTGGTAAGGAACTAGCACCAAAGGAGTAAGATATGAAGAAGGAACAAGCAGGACATAAAACAGTTACTACACTAAGGAAGTACCATGAGATTATCAAGCCAGGTGAGGAACACAAATATAAGCCTTATGAGACCAAGAGAATGGAGGGTAATGCTCTTATAGGAGCTGGTATAGATGTCCTATGGAACTTGGTCTGTGGAGGTGGTGGCACTAATTATGGCAGTGCCAATGGTAATGTAGAAGTCTATATTGTAAACGCATGGAATGCTGGAACTCTTGTGGGTGGCTACCCTACCTATGGCTCAGGTGGTGCAGCAGTTTGGAAGTCCTCATGGACTGGTGTTTCTGGTGATGGTGTCTGGTCAAAGTGGGCTGTTACCAATGGTGCTCAACATCTCAATGAAAAGACAGAAGCTCTAGGGACTAAATCAGGTGGGACTTGGACTTTAGAGGTCTCTATCACTATAACATAAGAGGTGGGTTATGACTGAGTTTCTAAAAACTAAGAACCAAGCCGTCTCTACCCTGGCTTCTGGGATAAGTGATACTGATACCTCTCTGACTGTGGCTACTGGAGAAGGTAGTAAGTTTCCATCATCCTATCCCTTCCACATTACTATTGATGACGAAATACTGAGCTGCACTAATAGAGTTACTGATGTTCTGACAGTCACCAGGGCTGCCGAGAGCACGGCTGCTGCTGCTCATGATGCTGGGGCTGTAGTCTCACTTAATATTACTGCTGAGATTGTCCAGCAGCTTCAAGACCATGAAGCTCTAGCTACTGGCATTCACGGCGTTGGTGCTGACTATGTAGCTAAAGCTGTTGGCTCACAGTATTTTGCAGTAAACAGGGCTGGGGATAGCAGTTTAGGTCAAGATTTCCAACGTGGTATTGATGACGGACTCCTAGCATTAGGGGGCGGAACCGACTATAGTAATGCCATTATTTTCTGGGGTAAAAACCACCTAAGCTACCCAGGGCAAGTATGGGTAAGAGTGCCTAATGCTCTCAAAACCACTTGGATATACCCATTCATAGTTACTGGCGCTACTGACACTCCAGAGATTTACCCCGTTAATGATAACCTCATTAACCTTGGCAAAGCTGCTAACCGCTGGAGTGACCTTAGAGCGACTCTTATAAATGGTGCTGACT
>Ga0180008_1000670_pt1 | contig 26007 bp, 23 predicted proteins | sample MM_PW_MetaG_FD_121121 | JGI IMG/M metagenome (GOLD analysis project Ga0180008, IMG submission 121121) | Groundwater microbial communities from the Aspo Hard Rock Laboratory (HRL) deep subsurface site, Sweden - MM_PW_MetaG | ecosystem: Environmental > Aquatic > Deep subsurface > Groundwater... | reverse complement strand
TGAGTTTTATTGCGGAAAAACGCACCGGTCGGGCCATCTTCAGCCAATGTGGCTAGCCAGACTGGTGTTTCTGCACCTTGCTCCGGACTTAAATCAGCAGCTTCTCCACCCATACGGGTACGTACCCAACCAGGACAGGCTGCGTTTACTTTCACTTCCGGCATTAATTCACGGGCACAACTGACAGTGACAGCGTTTAGCGCAGCCTTGCTAATGGCATAACAAGCCGGACCTTCCAGCCCCTCCGAAAAACTGCCCCAACTGGATGAAACATTAACGATACGACCATAACCCCGTTGTTTCATCAGCTGACCAAACACCTTGCAGAGCATAAAAGGCGCCACCGTATTGACCGACAAGCTCAGCATTAAATCCTCAGCATTGGTGTGCTGAACATCAGTGGAATGCAGCATGGCAGCGTTATTAATTAACACATCGACAGGGCCATACTGACGTTCAATTTGCAGAGCCTTTTGCTCTAGTAGCAAAGGGTCGGTTAAATCCATACGAACTGCTATACCAGTGCCTAACAGAGTCGTGGCTTCTTCAGCATCTTTTTGAGAACGGGCGGCCAACAACAGTTGAAAACCACCTCGTTGCGCCAGGCTTTTGGCTATAGCAAAGCCTATACCCCGGTTTGAGCCTGTGATCAAAACTGTTTTTTGTTGTTGCTGTGTCATAAAGCCGCTCCCTGATGGCTACCTGTTCTGCCTATTCATCTTAGTTTTTAGCATTTTCAAATGAAATAGTGATGACTGCGGTGCAAATTTACCTAAACTAAGCCACATTACTAATCGAAGATCCTATTCAACCGAGGAAAACTTCTGATGTCCAGCATCAGCTTACTGCAAAAAGCAGTATTGTCGTTCCAGTTTTTCAGTTCTATTGCGATGACTGCAGTAGCATGTGAGTTTGAAGTTGAGCTTGAACGGCCTTGCGCGCAAGAACTAGAAGAGGATTTGCTGCCCAAAGTGCCTTTTAAGGTGCAACGCAATAGTAATTTTTTACATCTGCAAACCCAAGCCGGCGCTTTAGCTTTTCCTATCTTTAAAGAAAAAACCGAAGAAGATACCCAACCTTATTTGGTATCGTACCTATCATCAGCACATTTGGCTGTAGTCTGGGTATTTGAATACCGCGGCCGCAGCGTTTATCTGATCAACACTCAAACGGGCTTACAAACCCAAATCAACGGCTTTCCGCTGTTATCTCCGGACAATAAACGTTTACTGGTGTATTCCGAAGCCCATTCAGACAAAGAAAATGCCAATCTGGTGGTGATTTACCGTATTCGTAATAACAAACTTTATACTGAAATGGTGCTCAGCGGTGACGACAACAGAATCCAGCCCTGGAACCCGTTGGATGTGCGTTGGGTGAGTCCGGATACCGTGGAATTTATCCGGCTGCACTACCACAACGGTGAAGAAGAACAAAAGCTTCAGAGCCTGCAACTGCAACAAGGCAAATGGCAACTGCTTTAAGACCACTCATTTTGTCCTGAACAACTTTCGCCTGCTTTATAAAATCTGACTATAGTTTTACAAGTCTGCAGTCTGGCATCGCCAGAGACAACCCTCACCCACAGCGTTTTATTTGTTTTGCAGACACGGAGAATTTCAGATGAGTAAGGTACCCCCTTTAACCAACGCCACAGGTGCCCCCGTTCCGGACAACACCAATACCATGACTGCAGGCCCTCGCGGCCCGGCCTTACTACAGGATATATGGCTTTTAGAAAAGCTGGCCCATTTCGATCGCGAAGTGATACCTGAGCGACGCATGCATGCCAAAGGCGCTGGTGCTTACGGCACCTTTACTGTCACTCACGACATTAGTCGTTACACCAGAGCTAAGATATTTTCTCAAATAGGTAAAAAGACTGAGTTGTTTTTGCGTTTCTCCACTGTGGCTGGCGAACGTGGCGCAGCTGATGCCGAGCGGGATATTCGCGGTTTTGCTGTGAAGTTTTATACCGAAGAAGGCAACTGGGATATTGTCGGCAACAATACACCTGTGTTTTTCTTTCGGGACCCAATGCGTTTCCCCGATTTAAACCACGCAGTAAAACGGGATCCACGCACAGGCTTACGCAGCGCTGAAAACAACTGGGATTTCTGGACTTTATTACCAGAGGCTTTGCATCAGGTCACTATAGTGATGAGTGACAGAGGTATTCCGGCAACTTATCGCCATATGCATGGTTTTGGCAGCCATACCTTTAGCTTTATTAACGCCGCCAATGAAAGATATTGGGTGAAATTTCACTTCCGTTCAGAACAAGGCATTAAAAACTTGAGTGCTGAAGAATCTGAGCTGGTGATAGGCAAAGACAGAGAAAGCCATTTACGTGATTTGTACGACTGCATAGAAGCCGGTGATTATCCGCGCTGGACCTTAAAGGTGCAGATCATGACAGAGCAGCAAGCAGCCACACATAAACATAATCCTTTTGATTTAACCAAAGTCTGGCCTCACAAAGACTATCCGCTGCATGAAGTGGGTGTGATGGAGCTGAATAAAAACCCGGAAAATCATTTTGCCGAAGTGGAACAAGCGGCGTTTTCACCGGCCAATGTAGTGCCAGGCGTTAGTTTCTCACCGGATCGTATGCTGCAGGCGAGGTTATTTTCTTATGGTGACGCCCAGCGTTATCGTTTAGGTGTGAACTTTAACCATATACCGGTGAATGCCCCACGTTGTCCTTTCCATAGTTACCACAGAGATGGCCAAATGCGTACCGACGGTAATTTAGGTGGCACTATCAGCTATCAGCCGAATTCAAAAGGAGTGTGGGACAACAGACCTGAATACGCCGAGCCTGCTTTGGCGATGACAGGCGATGCAGACCGCTATGATCATTATGTGGATGACGATCACTACGAGCAACCTGGTGATTTATTCCGGCTGATGACAGCGGCGCAACAACAAGTGTTGTTTGCTAATACCGCAGCTAATCTGGCGGGCGTATCCAGAGATATTCAGGACAGGCATATAACCAACTGCACTAAAGCCGATCCAGCTTATGGCGCTGGTGTGGCTAAAGCCTTAGGCCGTTAACAGCACCAGCAGCATCAGGCCCGGCTCAACACAAGTCGGGCTTTTTAATGTAAATACTGGCGGCTGGCTGGTAAACGAGCTAACTGCCACTGCCGGTATCTTTTGCACACCGCCTGATACTCAGCTCTGAGTTTGGCCGATTCCTGCAACACCGCAATACTGGCCGGATGATCACCATCCAAACGCTGCAGCATTTGTTCAAACCAGTTTAAACCATGCCGTAAAGTGGTTTGGCAACGGCGCCAGCGTTGCTGCTGTGCATAAGTTTCAGCCAGATTCTGAATGGAAATAGATAAACAAAAAGTGGGTAACGACGCTTCTTCACGACTCAACTCAGGGGGACAACTGACAAAAGCACAGTGATACCAGATAGGCCAGACATCAGAAATAGCCTGACGATAAAAACTGGCTGCTGCCGTTAAATGCCGTTCAGTAAAAGCTCTGTTACCTTGAGCGATGATCTGCTGCCATTGTTCCATAGGACTTACCCAATTGAGAATCGATGTCATCTAGATTATTTCAATTGCGAATAGTTCGCAACAATATTGGTTGGAACTGTAAAAATAAAAAAACCGGCTTGTTTTCACAGCGCCGGTCTTTTTATAGAAGAAGCAATAAAAGGCTGTTTAGTCTTTTTTCGCCAGTAAGTAAGCCACAACAGCGTCTAAATCTTGCTGGAAATTTTCCTGACTTAAACCAGAAAACTTCACCAGGTATTTGCCGTTGACCAGTAAGGTTGGCACACCACGTAATACTTTGGCTTCTGAGTAATGATCCTGGCTTTTTTTCATCGCCGCCACTTCTGCATTCACCGCAGGGTTCACCATACCAGAGTCCACTAACATGGCTGGAATATCATTCACCACCAATAAACTGCGGATATCCTGTTCTGAACTGAAGCTAGCGCGCTGATTATGCAGGTAATCAAAAATTGCATTGGCAATCCGGTCGCCCTGACCTGCATTTTTTGCAATCACATAAGCTTTGGCTAAAGACTGCTGTAATTCAGGCGAGGCCGCCCGTAAAAAATCGACATGATATTTAGTCAGGCTAACGCCTTTTGGCAGGTTTTTATTCAGGTTTTGTGCAAAGGGTTCAAAGGCTTTGCAGTGGCCACAATAAAACGAGAAAAACTCCAGCACTTCAGCTTTATCCGTCGCTTTTTCTGCGATCACGTCGTAATGCACACCTTCCTGAAACTGCACAGGTGCAGCCGCAGAAGCAAAAGCCATTACAGGAGCAAACACCAAAGCAGCCAGTAATTTTTTTAACATAAGAAACGCCTTCTAATTAAGATTGAGTCAGTAAAAAATTCACTAACTGCGTAAATTCTTCATCCTGATTTTCACGGCTCAGGCCTTGACTCAGAATTTTGTATTTACCGTTGATTATAAAGGTTGGCACGCTGGTTAATACACGACGACCAGATAAAGCATCCTGTTCTTTTTTCATTTGTTTAGCACCGCCAACCACAGTAAAGCTTTTGATGGCTTTATCGTAAGTCTCAGCATCTACACCAGTAGCCACAACAACAGCTTTAATATCTTCATCATTGGCGAAGCTTTTACGCTCTATATGCACATGGTTAAAAAATGCACTTGCAACCTGATCACCTTTACCCAGATTTTTTGCCACCAGATAAGCTTTGGCTAAAGTCACCTGTATTTCTGGTGAAGCATGTTGTAAAAAGTCGACATGCACTTTTTTTAACTCAGTACCAGCTGGCAGCTGTTTAGCTAACGCCTGCACTTTAGGCTCATATGCAAAACATGCAGGGCAATAAAAAGAGAAAAACTCTTTGATTTCAGGTTTAGCTGTCGCCTGCTCTGAAATCACTTCGTAGTGTTTACCTTCTTCAAACTGGGCTGCAAAAACTGCCACAGGTAATAACAAAGCCCCGACTAACAACGCTGTTAACTTTTTCATTATTCGAATGTTCCTTGGAATAAAACTGCCACTACTCTAACAAAAACTTACCACTGAGGCATCAGAGAAAGTGGGCTCTGGTCACAGAATTTCAGCTGTTCATCCAGTGCCCGCAATTGTTGCTGCCAGTATTGGTCTGTACTGAACCATGGAAAGTTCTTAGGGAAAGCCGGATCGCTCCACCTTTTTGCTATCCAGGCCATATAAGACAAGATACGCATCGCACGTAAGGGTTCTATTAAACGCAGCTCTTTATGGTCAAAATCGCAGTACTGTTCATACTCTTCCAGCAATAACGACAACTGGTAGGTTTGCTCTACCCGGTCGCCGTTTAGCAATAACCACAGGTCCTGCACTGCAGGGCCATTGCGGCTGTCGTCAAAGTCCAGCAACAAAGGTCTGTCATCGTGCCACAGCAAATTGCCGATATGGCAATCGCCATGCACCCGCCTGATTTTTTCCGGCTTATACAAAGGACCGACCTTGTCGCACAATTGTTGCATCATCGCCTGATAATCTTTTTCCAATGAAGGCGGAATAAGGCCGGACTGCAACAAGCTTTGCTGACTATCGAGTAAAAAAGTCTGGTGGTTGATGGTGGGTCTATGGATAAAAGGCCGGGCAGCGCCCACCTGATGCACCATGCCTAAAAAACGCCCCAGTTGCAGCATTTGCTCATCGTTATCCGGCTCTAAAGTGCGACCACCACGGCTTGGAAACACAGATAAATAAAAGCCGCCATAAGACAACACCTGCTGGCCATCACGTGCCACAGCTTCAGCCACTGGCACTTCAATTTCGGCAAGCTCAGCGACAAACTGATGCTCTTCGTTCAGTTGATCCAGGCTCCAGCGCTCTGGCCGGTAAAACTTCACCACCCAGCTTTTGCGATCATCATCCCTAAACTGACAGACTCTGTTTTCGAAGCTGTTTAGTTGTAATAAACCAGAGCTGACATCAAAGCCATAATGAAACAAGGCGTCCAGCATTAAATCCGGACTTAGGGTAGAGAAATCAAAAGTGCTCATAACATTCCGTAGCAGCTATAAAAATGGGGTCAGATCACATTGTTAACAGTTAACAATGTGATCTGACCCCAATTTATGGGTAGTCTAGTCTAACGCTTTTAACAGCTTAGCGTGATGAAAAGAACTTACTGCCCTGAGTTAAGCGGATATCCGGCTCATCACTGTCTTGCAGCACAAACTCAATTTCCAGTACGGATTTTTTCGCATCAACAGGGTCCAGCGACAAGCTGATTGGCAGGTTGGCTGTTTCGCCGCCTTTGATGGTCAGTTCTTTCTCACCTAACCACTGTGCTTGATCCAAACCTTCTACCGACAATTGATAGGTTTGCTCCAGCTGCGACTTGTTGATGACTTTTAAGGTGTAGGTGTTTTCAATTAAACCTTCGTCGGTTTCACGGAACAAAGAGCCACGGTCGCGAACTATGTCCATCACCACGGGTTTACGCACCACTAAGGTCCAGCCAAAGGCCGCACACACAGCGACTAACACCATAAAGTAGCCGACTAACTTGCCACGCACTACTTTGGTAGTTTTGCCTTCCAGACTATGTTCTGTGGTGTAGCTGATTAAGCCTTTGGCGTAGCCCATTTTATCCATCGTATCGTCACAAGCATCAATACAGGCGCCACAGTTAATGCACTCATACTGCAGACCGTTACGGATGTCGATGCCGGTAGGGCAAACATGCACACATAAATTACAGTCGATACAATCGCCTAAACCTTTAGCTTTGTATTCAGTGTCTTTACGGGCGCGTGGACCACGGTTTTCACCACGTTTGGCATCGTAAGTGACAGTAAAAGTGTCTTTATCAAACATCGCCGACTGAAAACGAGCGTAAGGGCAAATGTGAGTACACATAATTTCGCGCATCCAGCCGGCATTACCATATGTACAGAAGGCAAAAAACCAGACCGAAACCGCAGCCCAGAAGCTGGCTTCCAGTGTAAAGAATTGGATAAACAGCTGGTCAACAGGGGTAAAGTAGCCAACAAAAATCAGTGCTGTAAGGACAGAAAACGCCAACCAGCTAAAATGAGTCAGACCTTTTTTCAGCACTTTGCTGAAGGTCCAGGGTTCCTGATCCAGCTTCATGCGCTGATTGCGGGTGCCCTGGAATTTCTCTTCAAACCACATAAAAATAAAGGTCCAGACGGTTTGGGGGCATAAATAACCACACCAGACCCGACCATAAAAGGTAGTGACAAAAAACAACGCAAAAGCACCAATGACAAAAATCCAGGCCAGAATAGTAAAATCCTGCGGCCATAAGGTCATACCGAAGATATAAAATTTCTGCTCAACGATATCGAGCAAAATGGCCTGCTGACCATTAAATTGCAGCCAGGGCAGCAACATAAAGGCCGCCATAAACACAAAGCCGATATTACGTCTTAATGTTTGATGCAAGCCCTTCACCGCACGAATGTAAATGCGATCCCTTGGGTTGTATTTGGCTTTTTTGTCCGGGTCTGGTTTGTGCACCTCAACCGGAATATTTTTAATATCTATTCTGTTATCCACGCCTTTTCCTCACCCACCACTACGACCCCAGACAGAGTGTAGCAGGCTGTTTAGTGCAGCTTGTTGATACAGGACAAACCCAGCCTTGTTCTGCTGAAAACCTGACCACAGCACCAGTCTGCTTCTGGTGTTGTGAACAGAATGAAGACAAGGTGGTGACGGCTTATCCTTTACTGCTTTATGTTATGACCTGATTTGCTACTGCAATAATCGAACCAAAGACCCATAGTATATAACACTATGATCCGTATTGAGTTTTAATATTAGCTCCAGTTTATCTCTGTCAACCTTGTTGACAGTAAAAAGTACTTTGGTAGTGAGATTGACAGTGGCATGGTGCTATCGCTGTGTTATAACCAAATAAACCGGAGCAATGGCTTCAGGTATTTCATTGATACCAGTTGATATGGAGTAAGGGTTATGCGCAATTTTTTACTGCTTTGCTTGCTGGTTGTCAGCACCCTGACTTTTTATGATCACCCAAGAATATTGCCCTACTCAGAACCCATTCTGAACTGGTTAGCCGAACATATTTCATTGCCGGGCGCGCAATCGGATTCAGTAGTCACCCGTAAAATTCAGAAGGCTTTTTACGCTATAGGTCAGGATTACGGCACAGGGCAGCAGGAAGCCCTGGCAAAAGCCGCTCAGGATATAGATAGTCTGCTGCAGTTTCGCCACGATTACTGTCAGAACGGCGACTTTCATCCAGCGTTATTTGGTGACGCCATGCAAAGGTCCTGTGATGTATTAAAACAATATCCAAAGCTGGAAGAGTTTAAAAACTAATCATCGGCATTATTCCGACGGCAAGAGGGACGCAGGATTATCCGCCTTGATCCTTGCTCCATACTGCTATTATTGGAAAATAAGCTGCAGGCACAATCCGCTGAATATCTGAGCAAAAAGCGGATTTAACTCATTCATCCGCCCGATAGTTTTGGATGTGTTATACAAACTCCATCAGTTGTACTGATATCCACCCTAAAACCCACTATCAAAGAAAAATAATATGAACATAAACAAAAGCGTTTTTTTTGCTGCGTTTAGCGTGCTGAGCCTTGTCAGTTGCGTGTCCACCACTGCACCTGTCAGCGACAAAGCTCCACTGACGTTAAAGCGTATTTATCAGGACAAAGAGTTTAAAGCTGAAACTGCTCCTTACTTCCGCTGGCTGGATAATGGCAGTGGCTACACTGTGCTTGAGCCAAGAGATAAAACCAAAAAGGCCGTCGTCAGCGACGAAGAGCATGGTGTGAAAGGCAACGATATTGTGTTTTATCAGCCGGATGGCTCTGGTAGAAAAGTACTGGTTTCGCTGGAGCAACTGACCCCTAAAGGTGCTAAAGAAGCACTGAGTATTGAAGACTATCAATGGTCTGATAATGGCCAGTGGTTATTGCTGTTCAGTAATGGCCAGAAAGTATGGCGCTCCAGAAGCCGGGGCGATTTTTGGGTGCTGAATTTAAAAACCGATCAGTTGTACCAACTCGGCGGCGAAAAACCTGAAGCGAAAAAGTTGATGTTTGCTAAGTTTTCGCCAGACAGCCAGCGGGTTGCTTATGTCAAAGACAACAATATTTATATGGAATCTCTGGGTAACTCTGGGATCACAGCCTTAACAAGCGACGGCAGCGCCACTATCGTCAATGGTAACTTTGACTGGGTGTATGAGGAAGAATTCAGCATAGCGGACGGCTTTCGCTGGAGCCCGGACAGCCAGAATATTGCTTACTGGCAACTGGATACCAGCGGCGTCAGCTATTTCACTATGCTGAATAATACCGACAGCCTGTATCCGCAAATCACTCAATTCCCTTACCCTAAAGCCGGCGAGAAAAACTCTGCGGTGCGTGTGGGTGTGGTGAATACCAAAGATAAACAAACCCGCTGGGCCAAATTACCTGGCGATAACAGAGACAGGTATATTCCGCGGATCAGTTGGGCAGGAACCAGCGATGCAGTACTGATCCAGGACGTAAACCGGCCACAAAACAGCAATAAGCTGCAGTTATTCCACTGGAATAGCCAAAGCCTGACCACAGTGCTGACAGAAAAAGATGACGCCTTTTTAGAATGGTATTACGAGACAGAATGGGAAAAAGATGGCAGTCATTTTTTATGGCACAGTGAACGTGATGGCTGGCGTCATTTATTCCGGGTTTCACGTGATGGCAAAAGCATAGTCAATTTAACGCCGGGAAATTATGACGTGGTAGAGCTGTTGACTCAAAATGAAGCCAGCAACAGCTTTTATTTTATCGCCTCACCTGAGCATGCCGAGCAGCGCTTTTTATTTAAAGGCAGTTTAGATGGCAGCAGCCCTGTTGTTCGGGTGACTCCAGAGCAGTATGCAGGACAGAATAAATACTACATAGCCAAAGACGGCAGCAGGGCAATGCATAGCTACAGCAGCTTTAATCAACCGCCTGTCAGCCAGATTATTCAGGTCGATGGCCATAAAACAGTAAAAGCTCTGACCAGCAATGCCGAACTGAAAGCAAAACTGGCGAAAGAAAACTTGCCCAGCCATGAGTTTTTCCAGGTACCAGCCCGCGACGGCGTGATACTGGATGGTTGGGTGATGTTCCCACCAGACATGGACTCCTCTAAAAAGTACCCTGTTATATTTTACGTTTACGGTGAACCCTGGGGCACCACAGTACAGGATGTCTGGGGCGGCAATAACTACCTTTGGGCCAGTATGATGGCGCAAAAAGGCTTTATTATGGCCTCTGTCGACAACAGAGGTGCCCGGGCTCCTAAAGGTCGCGACTGGCGCAAATCTATTTATAAACAGTTAGGGACTCTGACAGTGCGCGATCAGGTTGATGCGCTGGATGCAATGGCTAAACGCTGGCCTGTGCTGGATACAGAACGGGTTGGCGTCTGGGGCCATTCAGGTGGCGGCAGTTCAACGCTGAATTTGTTATTCCGTCATGGTGACAAATTTAAGGTGGGAGCAGCTTTTGCACCTGTGGCAGATATTCGCTTGTACGATACCATCTATCAGGAACGGTATTCAGGCAACCCCAACACGGATCCAAAAAGCTACGACAACAGCTCGCCAATCAATTTTGTCAAAGGCCTGACCGGCAAGTTATTGCTGGTGCATGGCACAGGTGATGACAATGTGCATTATCAGGGTACAGAAAAGCTGGTGAATGAACTGGTAAAACAGGACAAGCAGTTTGAATTTATGGCCTACCCAAACCGCAGTCATTCGATCAGTGAAGGCGACGGCACAACGCTACATCTGCAGACTTTAAAAACCAACTTCTTTGAAAAACACTTATTAAACTAAGTGGTTACGTAACAGGGGCCAACTGGCCCCTGTTTGCTTCAGGCTCGTCATACAAAATTCAGGCGCTCACATCTGTCTGAAATAACGGTGTTCAAACATCAAAAGCCCGTAAATCAGCAAAGCAATCACAAAGCCGGAAACCAACATATACAGCAAAAATTGTCGCCAGCAGAATCAGAAAGTGGGGGACTTCACTAAAAAAGTATTTTAAAGGAAAATTTACCGCAGCTCCCAACAACATACCCACCCCAATTTTTAAAGCTAACAACGAGGTAATTCTGGGAACCAGCATATAACCACACCATGGACAACGGGCTTCACCATGCAGCAGTAAGAGTTTACGCACCTGACGACTCACCTTAGTTGTACAGTGAGGACAGTGATTTTCTGGCATGTTGATACTTAAGTTAAACATACGCATTGGTTGCTGCACCTCAGGCTTTTTAGATCAGAAATCGAAGTCATCTTCAGCGGATTCAAGAGTGAAGAAGATATCCAAAATCCCCTGAAAACAAACAATAAAAGTTAATCCCATACACAAAACGAGCATTTTAGAAACGTCAGGAAAAAAAGACTCCCCAACAAAATAAATAGATATGCCTAATGAGCCCGAATTAATATCTCTGAATAGCTTGTTCGACTGGACCTTTTTGTGACAATAAATACAAGTAATAAATGACAGAAAGACCAGCCCTTTCCTCTGCATAAGGCTAATGTTTTTCTTACAGTGCGGACATTTAACCTCAAGCATATGCATGCTCCGTTTAAGTAAACAGTCTTGAAAAACCATTCAGCCAAAACGAATCAGTGAGCATCAGTACACTAAAGATCAGAGGGGGATAAATCATCGACCGCCAGCCTCTGTAGGTGTTCTTATCCTGATGAATCTCCTTTAAACTACGGCTGCCATACATTAGATTTAACGGCAAAATAAATATTAGTAATATGACAAAAAACTCTACATAGCCGAAAAGTACAGCCCAAATTGCACTCATCAACAAAACCAATATACTCAACGACATAAGCGTCATATCGCCTTATACTCGTATGAAAGTTAAACTTAGGCTTTATGGACTGCTAACCCACTTGTAAAAAAACAAAATAGAACAAGACACCAGCATACCGAGCACTGAAGCTAATATGTCGACCACATCAAAGGTCCTTCCTGGAAGGATGAGTTGTAGAATCTCATAAAGAATAATCCCTACGGAAAAGCAGCTGCTTGCGAGGTAAGTCCCCTTATAAAACCATAACGAAAATAATGTCCCCAAAAAAGCTGTAGATATAAAATTGGGCCCAGATGATAAGAGTAAATTCATATCAGTGCTTCGAGATGATTCTACAAGCCATTGCAAAAACAACCCACTAAGAGCTATCACCACAAAAAATGATATTTTAACCATTTTACCTTTATTCCATCCTGCCAAGTATAACTATAAAGGCATCAGTCACTTACTGATGCCTTTTGAAAACATAACTGCTACGGAGCTAACGCACCTCGTGCTCTTCCGGACCGAGAACCTCTGCTCACAATACTTTGAGAATAACTTGCACCCACACGCAATGCATTATGAAGCGCACCATTAACCCCTGCATAACCCCCTATGCTGTCGTAAAGGTAGCTACCCAACATACCATAGCCAATTCCAGCAAGCACTTGACCAATCCCTCCACTTACTTCTTCCACTTGTTTCGCAGTTAACTCTTTCATGGTATTTCTCCTTGAGTTAAGTAAAGCCTGTTTTCAGGCTTCTGACAGACCAAAACTAATTTGTTTTGGCTCCCTATCTGCGCTACCACCAGATGTCCTACAGCAAAGGACTTAAAAGACCGCAAGCGCTGATTCAATGCGCCCCTAAAAACTACCAGCAATATTTAAATTAACTTTAAATTAAATATAATTTAACAATTAAAAATAACAAGCTTCTGCCAGATACAAATCAGGAATTCGTTTTAATTGCATGACGAATAAAGAAATTTAATTTGAGCTTTATTGAGATGTAAAGGGGAGTAAAAGCAGCGAACCAGGAGGATAAGCAAACCAGAGGCCAGCAGGCCCCTGTTTGCTTAATTAAACCAATTTACAACAGATCCACTTTAATTTTGGCTATTACATCCAGTGCTTTTTGTTTGGCCTGATCAACGTTGTCGCCTAAAGCTAAAGCCACACCCATGCGGCGTTCGCCTTGCACTTCTGGTTTGCCAAACAGGCGCAGGTCTGTGTCTGGTTGCATTAAAGCCTGGGCCAGGTTGCCATAACCAATTTGCTCCGAGTTTCCCGGAACCAGTAATACAGCTGAAGCTGCCGGGCCGTACTGGCGGATCACCGGAATAGGCAAACCTAAAATTGCGCGGGCATGCAGCGCAAATTCAGAGTAGTTCTGTGAAATCATGGTTACCATGCCGGTGTCGTGTGGCCGTGGCGAAACTTCACTAAACCAGACATCGTCGCCTTTGACAAACAACTCCACGCCAAATAAACCAAAACCACCTAAAGCTTCAGTGACTAAGGCTGCATAACGTTGAGCTTTTTCCAAAGCGATAGCCGACATAGCCTGAGGTTGCCATGACTCACGGTAATCACCTTTTTCCTGCCGATGGCCAACAGGTTCACAGTACTGAGTGCCGGAAATAGAGCGCACTGTCAGCAGCGTGATTTCATAGTCAAAGTCGATAAAACCTTCGACGATAACCCGGCCTTTACCAGCACGGCCACCTTCCTGTGCGTAAGCCCAGGCGCTTTCCAAATCGGCATCGGATTTCAGTACAGACTGGCCTTTGCCCGAAGACGACATAATAGGTTTCACAACACAAGGGTAACCAATATGGGCCACTGCTGCTAAGTAGCTGGTTTTATCATCCGCAAAACGGAAAGGTGAAGTTGGCAGTTGTAACTCTTCAGCCGCTAAACGCCGGATACCTTCGCGGTTCATGGTTAAATTGGCTGCTTTAGCGCTTGGGATCACAGTAAAACCTTGTTGCTCCAGTTCAACCAGAGTACTGGTCGCTATGGCTTCCAGCTCCGGCACGATCAGCGCAGGTTTTTCTTTGATCACAATTTGGCGCAAAGTCGCACCGTCCAGCATAGAAATTACATAACGACGATCTGCAACCTGCATAGCCGGTGCATTAGCGTAACGGTCGACTGCTATCACTTCGCAGCCTAAACGTTTGAGTTCAATACATACTTCTTTACCGAGTTCACCGCTACCTAACAACAGCACTTTTGTGGCGTTGGCAGCGCCTGGGGTTCCAATCTGGCTCATCTGCAGCTCCTTAGCTCTGATTTAATGGCAATGAGCATACCAAAAATCATTCACCAACACTTAATGATTTAAGCCGGATTGGGGCCACTGAGGTATAGTAAAAAGGCAGCACACACAGAGAGTTTTTATGTCCGAGCAACTATGCCCTTTATGCCAGCAAGCCAATTTATGCAAAGCTGGTACTGCTGAACAAAACCAATGTTGGTGTATGCGGCAGCAGTTTCCAACTGAACTGCTGGCGCAAGCGCCGGATCAAAGCAGCTGCATTTGCAGTGATTGCCTAATGAAATTTCATACGGAGTCAGAAATTTACCATCCTGCCCGTTGATACCTTTATTCTTCACTTGAAATTTGTATACAAATTAATTTAATGTATCCAAAAATATCAATTCAGGTGAAATTCGATGTTGCGCGACTTTAGCTTATCAGCCATAGCTGCTGGTTTTGTGGCTGTGTTAGTGGGCTTTGCCAGCTCAGTGGCTATAGTGTTTCAGGCCGCAGCTGCTGCAGGTGCTGATCAGGCTGTGATGGCATCCTGGATTTTAGCCTTAGGCCTTGGCATGGGTCTGACCTGCATTGGTTTGTCCTTGTATTTCAAAGCTCCCGTGCTGACGGCATGGTCCACTCCAGGTGCCGCACTTTTAGTCAGCAGTTTGCAAGGGCTGAGTTTAGCCGAAGCCGTAGGGGTGTTTATCTTCGCTGCAGCATTAAGCTTGTTACTTGGTCTGACGGGTTGGTTTGAGAAACTCAGCAATAAAATTCCGCTACAAATTGCGTCAGCTATGTTGGCCGGTATTTTATTTAACTTTGGTTTATCGATATTCACCTCTTTGCAGCAGGATTTATGGCTGGTCGGACTGATGTGCGCTACTTATCTGATCAGTAAACAGTATCAACCCCGTTACGCTATTCCATTGGTGTTAGTGGTGGCAGTGCTTTATGCCAGTCTGCAAGGTCAGCTCAGTCTGGCGCAAGTGCATTTTGACTGGCCAGCTCCGGTCTGGATTTGGCCAGAGTGGTCCATCAGCGCTTTATTAGGGGTAGGTTTACCACTTTTTATTGTCACTTTAACTTCCCAAAACATCCCGGGGTTAGCTGTATTTAAAAGTAGCGGTTATAACCTGCCAGTATCGCCACTGATCAATGCCAGCGCCCTTACTACTATAGTGCTGGCACCGCTTGGGGCTTTTTCTATTAATTTAGCTGCTATTACTGCTGCTATTTGTGCCAGCCCTGAAGCTCATGCAGATCCCGCCAAGAGATACAGCGCTGGTGTGGCTGCAGGTGTTTTTTATTTACTGACTGGCTTGGCAGGAGCTGCTGTTGTGGCTTTATTTGCCGCCTTTCCAACTACTTTGGTCACTGCTTTGGCTGGTTTAGCTTTGCTTGGCACTATAGGCACTAATTTAGCCCTGACCACACAAGCAGGACCTCACCGGGAAGCTGCAATAGTGACTTTGCTGGTGACTGTATCTGGCGTCAGCTTTTTTGGTATAGCCTCAGCTTTTTGGGGTTTAGTAGCTGGATTGGTGTGCATGCTAGTGTTAAAACTGCCAGTGAAAAAGGCGGTTTAATATGACCAAAGCCAGTTTATATCAGCAGTTAAAGCAAGATATTCGTCAGGGTATCTGGCCTGCAGGTTCAGTGCTGAATCAGCAAAAGTTATCGGAGTATTATCAGGTCAGCCGTATTCCGGTACGGGATGCGTTGCAGCAACTCAAAGCTGAAGCTTTACTGGTGATGGCTGGTAAAGCCAGTTTAATGGTGCCACCTTTAACAGCAATAGAAGCCGAAGAGTTGTATCAAATCCGCTTGCAGCTGGAGCCTATGGCGCTACGGCGGGCTTTTCCACAGTTAACTTTTGCTCTGCTTGGCCAGGCTGAAGATTTATTGCATCGAATTGAGCAAGATCAGAATTTGTCTGCCGCCGACAGGGGCGCACTCAACTGGCAGTTTCATCTGATGTTGTATCAGGCCAGCCAGTGCCCACATTTATTACGGCTGCTACATAGCCTGCATCAGCAAGTGGAGCGGTACTTAGGTTTTCAGGAAATCAGTCTGAACTACGCCGATACCAGTCATATGGAACATTGGCAATTGCTGGAATTATTGCGGAATCAAGAATTAGATGCCGCCGTAGCCTTACTACAGCAGCATATTCAACAGGCAGGTGAGTTATTAACCAGTCACTTACGACAACAGCCAGCCTGATTCGACGGAACTGTAGGGGCACGGTTTATCCGCGCCCGTCTTTAATCCAACAGAATTCCCAACCTATTCAGATTAAACCTTACGACGGCGCCAGCCAGCCAAACCAGCTAAAGCCAGTAATAAAGCAGATCCCATTGAACCACCACCACCTGAGCCGCTATCAGCATTCTGACCAGCTAAAGTATTTGGTTTCGGATTGAGGTTAGCTGCTGTAGTTGGGCTGTCGTTAATGATGGTAATACGTTCAATCGTTACTATATTGGCAGCTGTGACAGGAACTTTGTTTGCCAGATCTGTAGCACTGTAATTACGCAGTGGGGCTTCCCGAAAAGCACCTCCCGGAACATACAGATTATTAATACTGTCAACAATCGACATACCTGTGCCAGTCACTACACCAAACACAGTATATCCGCTATTGTTTTTGTCCAGATTGCTGGAGTTGTCTTTGGTATTCACATACCAATGAGTGGTTGCGCTGTTGGCATTATCATTCTTTTTTGCCATTGCCACAGTACCACGTACATTCGACAGCTTTGGCTCGTTATCTACCGGGCTTCGTGGTGAAATCTCAGTAAAAGGCGCTGCATTATTGCCAGTGTAACGTTGCCCACCACCCTGAATAATAAAATCTTTTATTGACCTGTGGAACACAGAATTGTTAAAAGTGCCATCTTTGACGTAAGTCAGAAAATTAGTCACAGTTTTTGGTGTAGTTTGATCAAACAGGTTAATTTCAAAATCACCCATATTGGTTTCTACTAAAACAATAGTGGCAGCGGCATTGTTGCTTACAGCTAAAGAGGCCACGAAACCAGCCATCAGTACAGATTTTTTAAACATTGTTAGTCTCTCTGAAGAAAAGTGCTCCGACTTTAATTCAGTACGATGTCGCAATCCAGTGGCATTACAATTAGTAACGAACTAAGTAAGTCTGTTAACGCCATGCAACACCTTTACTTTGCGGAGCCTCTCTTTCCGGAAGCAGCAGCCCGTCTTTTATTTCTATAAGCAGGTTTTTGTTTAACAGTCGCTTTAGATATTTCAGCAGACACCCCTGCCTGTTGGATCAGGTTGATAATTTCAGGCTGCAACTGCGCCATAAACTGCGGATAGTCCTGTTGTTGATGGCAAATTTGTTCCAGTTGCGCTTCCCACAAAGCTGTTAAATCCGGTGCCGTAATACGTGCAGGCAAACTTTGAATAAAGATCCGCCCAAGCACAGTAGCCCGAATTTGTTTGCCCTGACGCTGCAAATAAGCACGCCTGAATAACAACTCCAAAATACCGGCCCTGGTGGCTTCAGTTCCTAAGCCCGCGGTTTCTTTTAAGATGCGTTTTAATTCCGGATCGGTGACAAAACGGTTGATCCCTGTCATAGCCGCTAATAAAGTGGCATCGGTAAAATAAGCTGGTGGTTGGGTTTGCTTCGACAGCAATTCTGACTGACCCGACTGCAACTGCTGGCCTTTGGTTAGAGGCGGTAAGCTTTGTTGTTCTTCAGCATCCTCGTCTTGCTCCTCTTTCTGACTGGCTTTATAAAAAGCCTTCCAGCCCTGAGACTGCACCAGCCTGGCTTGAGCTTTAAATAAACCTCCGGCAATTTTAATCAGCGCCTGCTGCTCCAGGTAACAAAAAGGCGGGAAAAACTGCCATAAAAACTGCCGTGCTATCAGCCAATACAATTTGGCTTCAAAGCTATTCAGGCTGGCCGATTTCAGCGCTTTATCAGTCGGAATAATAGCGTGGTGAGCAGTAATTTTGCTGTCATCCCAGGCTTTGCTGCGCAAGCTCATACTGGCCTGCTGTTGCATCTCTGAAAGCTCCGGACTGTTGGCCACTATAGCGCGGCAGACAGCAGCAGACTGACCAAATTGCTGATCAGGCAAATGCCGGCAATCCGAACGCGGATAAGTAATAAGTTGGTGACGTTCATACAATTGCTGACAGGTATCCAGCACTTGTTGTGCTGTCATGCCATAGAGTTTTGCCGCTTCAATCTGCAAAGCTGACAAACTAAAAGGCAAAGGCGCGTACTGCTTTTTCGGCAACTGTTGCACTTGCTCAACGACAGCAGCTTGATGGCTGGTTTTGCGTTGCACCAGTTCAGCCAGTTCGCGATTCAGTACCCGGCCTTCTTCATCCTGATAAGGAGCGCAGGCTTCACTGGGTTGCCAGATGGCAGTAAAAGGCCTGTCGGCTCCTGTCAAATGCGCCTTCACCTGATAAAAATCGCGGCTGACAAAGTTCTCTATCTGCAAGTCACGTTGCACTACTAAACCCAATACCGGAGTTTGCACCCGGCCGACAGACAACACGCCCTGATAACCCTGTTTCTGGCCATGTAAGGTGTAAGCCCGGGTTAAATTAATGCCATATAACCAATCGGCTCTGCTACGGGCCAAAGCACTTTGGGATAAAGGCGCAAACTCAGAATTCATTTTTAACTGCTGCAATGCCATACGCACAGCAGTAGGTGTTAAATCGTTCAGTAGCAGTCTTTTAGTGTGTTTAAGTTTGGTTTGACTGACTTTACTGTGCTGCAGTACTTCGTCGACCAACAACTGGCCTTCGCGATCCGGGTCACCGGCATGCACCAGTTCTGTCGCCTCTTTGATCAGTTGAGTCAGTATTTTCAGCTGAGCTTTGCTTTGTGTTTTTGGCACCAGTTTCCATTGTTCAGGCAAAATAGGGAGATGTTCCAGCCGCCAGCTTTTGAATACCGGATCATAAGCTTCTGGTTCTGCTTGCTCTAACAAATGGCCAAGACACCAGCTGACTTTATCGCCATTGGTAAGTTGCAGATAACCCTGCTGTTTTTGATGTGACCCAAAGGCGTCGGCAATAGCGCGGGCCATACTGGGTTTCTCAGCAATATATAAACGCATGGACAAATCACTGTATGAAAAAACAGTTAATTTAACCGCAGTTTTCCCAAAAAAGCAAAGGCTGGAGCATTTGTTTTCTGTCTGCCACGGAGTAAGCTAAGGTTTTGCCGGGATAAACCGGAGTCGGCTTTGGTGAACTGTCAGCATTGATTAAAATTTCAGCCCCAAGTTTAACGCTGTTGCGGATCATTCTGCTGGCTCTTGCCTATTTTGCGTTTGGCCAATTGGCTATGGTGCTGGCGATAGCTCCAGGTATGGCGACATCGGTATTTCCGTCTTTGGGTTTGGCTATTGCCGCAGCCTTGTTGTGGGGTTATCCCATGCTGATTGGTGCCTTTTTAGGCTCACTGCTTTTTAAGTTGATGCAGCCCGACTGGCCACAACATTTAACCTTGCTTGATAAAGTTAGCTTTAGCCTGAATATGGCCCTTATTACCAGCCTGACGGTCGCTTTTGCTTACTGGTCTATTCGCCGTTTTGCCAACTTTCATAGCGCTTTGACTTTTGAAAAGAGTATTCTCTGGCTGTTTTTTCTGGCAGGTCCTTTGGCTTGTTTAATCAGCTCAGGTTTATCTACTTTGGTGTTATGTCGCTATGCCATAGTCACGATTCACACCGCCGGGCTGAACTGGTTTACCTGGTGGATTGGCGACATGATTGGCGTGATGATCGCCATACCTTTGGTTTTTATGTTGTTTGCCAAACCCCGCCCTTTATGGCGGGCACGCTGGCTGACCGTCGGTTTACCTTTATTAGTTTGTACGGCTCTGGTGGTTGCTTTGTTTGTATTGGCCCGCTTTCAGCACAGTCAGAATCTGCAGCAAAAGTTTTTTGATCAGTCGGAACAAATCAGTGCCACTTTTCAGTTCAGAGTCAGCAAAGTACTGCAACAAATGCAAATGCTTGAACGTCTGTTTTCCACTCAGCCTGAAGTAACAGAAGTGATGTTTCAGCAGTTTCTGAAAGACTATCCCTGGCAGGAGGCTGGCGTATTATTTTTCGATTGGATAGAGCAAGTTCCACATCAGCAAAGGGCTGCAACAGAGGCTCAGCTTCATACCAGCTTTAAAGAATATGCCAACCCGGGTGTCAGGCTTGCGGCACAACGCCCGCACTATAGTGTGATCCGTTATTTGGCGTCTGCCTCTGGCGATAAGTCTTTAGCTGGACTGGATTTAGCTGCAGATCCAACACGAAAAGAGGCGATGGATTATGCAATAGATTCAGGCAGTATCAGCATCACAGCGCCTGTGCGACTGGTCAGAGGCAATCCAGCTTTGATGTTTTTTATTCCTGTGTACAACAAGGGGGTTATTCCAGAAAGTGTCGAAGATAAACGCCAACAAATCCGCGGTTTTATTTGTGGCATCTTTGAAACAGAACAATTAGTCAGCACCAGTTTAAGTCAATACGACACATCAGAATTTCATCTACAAATCAGAGACTTAGGCACAAGTTCATCTTATTATGGTTCATTGCCGGATTTGCCTGAGCAGGCTAGTTATTTAACCTGGACCCGGCATTGGTCCCATGCCGGACGCTCGCTGGAGCTACAGCTGGTGCCCAGTAAATCCATGCTCAGTCGGAATTCAGGCCAACAAAGCTGGTATGTGTTAACAGGCGGTTTGGTACTGTGCAGTTTGTTGGGTATTTTCCTGTTGGTTCTGACAGGGCGCTCAGCCCGCATCGAGCATTTAATCACTCAGCGCACCAGGGAGTTGAGTTCAATTCTGGATAACGCCATTGAATCTATTGTGATAGTGGACCAACAAGGGCTTATCGAAAGAGTAAATAAAGAAACCTCCCTGCTGTTTGGGTACGCCATGCCAACTTTGTTACGCCAACCAGTCAGTAAGTTATTGGCTTGTTTGCCTGAACATAAAAACCATCAGTTACTGCAGCCATTAACTGTCGAACAACTGAATTTATGGGTAGGTCACACGGTTGAAGTAACAGGATTAAGTGAAGACGGCCAGCAAATTCCGCTGGAAATGGGCTTAAGCCGGGTCGATACCGCAGACAAGCATTTGTATACCCTGATGCTGCACGATTTACGTGAGCGTAAAAAAATAGACCGGATGAAAAGTGAGTTTATCTCTACCGTTAGCCATGAATTACGTACCCCTCTGACGTCAATTAACGGTTCTTTAGGTTTATTAGCTGGTGGTGTAGTGGGTGAATTACCTTCGGCAGCACAACAACTGGTACAGATTGCCAAAACCAATACCGATCGGCTGGTGCGGTTGGTAAACGATATTCTGGATATTGAAAAACTGGAGTTTGGTCAGTTAAAGCTGCAGCCCGCCGAAGTAGAAGTATCGGCTTTATTACAGGAAGCTAAACTGCAGAATCAGGCTTACGCCGATAAATATTCAGTCCGGCTGGACTTGGTCTTAGCAGCAGACGCCACGCCAGTTTATCTGCATCAGGATAAATTCCGCTTGCTGCAAATTCTGTCGAATTTAATCTCTAATGCCATTAAATTTTCCCCCAGCCACTCTGTGGTGAAACTAAGTTATCAGTTGCAGGATCAGTATGTTGTGATCAAAGTTAAAGATCAGGGCGCTGGTATAGCTGAATCCTTTCGTAGCAAAATTTTTCAGAAGTTTGCTCAGGCCGACAGCTCTGATAGCCGCAGCAACCAAGGCTCTGGCCTGGGCTTAAATATCAGTAAGACTCTGGTTGAAATGATGCAGGGCAGTATCGACTTTGAATCAGAACTAGGCAAAGGCACCTGCTTTAGTCTGAGCTTTGCGTATTATCAACAGCTAAATCGACACGAAAAACCCTCGGAGCCTGGGTAAAAAAAGGGTCTGAAATTAAAAAAGTCCGCATCTCTTGTCGATTTTGTCAAAGCTGAACCGACTAAGGTGTGAAAGACAGTGAAACCGCTGCTCAGTTCATATCAATAGGAGGGCCCAATGGCCAAAATGCTTTTTGTTAATTTACCCTGCAGCAACTTAACTGCTGCTATCGAATTTTATCAGATGCTGGGCTTTAGCCAGAATATGCAGTTTAGCGACGACACAGCCGCTTGTATGGTCTGGAGCGAGCATATTTTTGTCATGTTATTAACTCACGCCAAATGGCAAAGTTTTACCCAAAGACCAATACCTGATAAAGGCAGCAGCGAAGTGATGCTGGCTTTAAGTTGTGACAACAAAGAAGCAGTGGATCAGGTGTGTAATGCAGCGGCTAAAGCTGGCGGTACCGCCGACATCAATGCAAAACAGGATTTAGGTTTTATGTATGGCCGCTCTGTGCTGGATTTAGATGGCCATATCTGGGAGTTTTTCTGGATGGACCCGCCCGCAGTGGCAGGTTGATTCAAATCATAAGGCGATAACCTATCCCTGCTTCGGTTTTCAGATACTTAGGTTCGGTGGGGTCGTCGCCTATTTTTTGTCGTAAGTGGCTGATCACAATACGCAAATAATGGCTGTCCTGACCATGGGTTGGGCCCCAGATTTGTTCCAGCAACTGTTTTTGCGTGATCACACATTGCCTATGCTGAGCCAAAGTCGCCAGCACCGCATATTCTTTTGGGGTTAACTCCACTTCCAAAGCTTTGCAGGTCACCAAACGGCGGGCGAGGTCTATATGCAGATAACCATCGTCCAGCACAGCCGGGGTTTTATCCGGTAAACGGTCGCGTAATTGCGCCCGCACCCGAGCCAGCAACTCTTCAACACTAAAAGGTTTAGTCACATAATCCTGAGCACCTATATCCAGCGCTTTGATTTTGTCGGAGTCACCATTACGCACAGACAAAACTATGACTGGCACCTTGGAAAAACTGCGCAGTTCGCTTAATAAATCCAGGCCGTCGCCATCGGGCAAACCTAAATCCAGCACCAATAAATCCGGCTGCTGGCGCACTAAAGCCGCCAGACCAGATTCGACTGAATCAGCTTCAGTCACGTCATAACCGACACTTTTTAACGCAATCCGCAGCATTTTGCGGATTTGCATTTCGTCATCAACAACCAGAATTCGGGCGGACAATAGGGTTAGTCTCCTGCTTGGATTTCAGGCAAAGGCAATTCGACAATAAAACGTGAACCAGTGCCAACACGGGCTGAGGTGGCTTTGACTGAACCTCCGTGCGCACCAATCATGCCACGACAAATCGCCAGCCCCATACCGGTATTGTGCCTTTTACTGTCGCCATCGGCCACCACATAAAACATATCAAAGACTTTTTCCCGCAGCGCTTCCGGAATACCAGGGCCACTGTCTTCAATTTCAATGCGGCAGACTTTACCTTGCTGACTAACCCAAACCCGCACAGGCTCGCCATCAGGGCTATATTTAGCCGCATTTTCCAGAATATTAAACAGCCCTTGTTCCAGCAAAGCGGCATGGGCATAAAGTAAAGGTAAATCCGGCGCAGCTTCGTATTCCACGTCCACTTGCGGGAAAAAGCGCTTTAAGCGTTGTTTGGCACTGCCAATAATATCGGCCACCGACACCCAATCCCGCTCCAGTTTTAAGGTGCCATGACCTAAACGCGTCATATCCAGCAAGTTCTGGATATATCGGTCCAGCCGCTGACTTTCCAGCATGATGGTACTTAACAACTCGTTCCGATCCTCTTTGGATAACTGCTGGTCCAGCACCTGTAAACTCTCAGCAGAACCCATCATGGCGGCTAGCGGTGAACGTAAGTCGTGCGACACAGAGGACAATAAAGCCGAACGCAATTGTTCCATTTCGGCTTTAAGTTTCGAGCTTTCCAGTTCCGTATTCAGACTAATGCGTTGCCAGACACTGACTGCCTGCTGGCTTAAAGTCGCTATTAAATCCCTGTCGTCCGGCCTTAATACCTGCACAGTAGCGGGAAACTGCAGCACTATAACGGCGATAGTTTTACCTTGCACAACCAATGGCAAAGCTGTCCACTGGCTGGCATTGAGGGTATCGCTAAAACGACCTGCCATTTGCTGATGCCGTCTGGACCAATCAATCATCGCCTGATCCAAGGCCAGCAACGGCTGATTTAGTGCAGGCAGTATTTGTTGTTCTTGTTTATCGAGAGTGACCAGATGCCCAGACACTATATGAACAGCGCAGCGTAATGCTTGGGTTAATTGAGCAGCCAAAATAGTCCAGAGTTCATCGGTTTGATGGATCACTGTTAATTGCTGGGCAAAATCCCGTTGTAATTCTGAGTATCTGTTGGCTTCTTTCAGTAGCAATAATTGCTGCCGGATACGCGAAGCAGCCGGGCCACAGGTCATACCTATCACCAGCATAAAAATCAGCGTGGCGACGTCATCGTTTTTATTCACATTAAAAGTGAAATAAGGCTCGGTCAGGAAAAAGTTAAAGCTAAAAAACGACAACAAAGCGGTAAAAATAGCAGGGCGGGCGCCGTATTTCAGACCACAAAGCACCACAGCCAACACAAAAATCAGCACCAGATTGCCACTTTGCAGCCATTGGTCCAAAGCTAATGCCAAAGCACTGGCGGCTGCGGTAAAAAGTGCACCAAAAGCATAACCGGCTTTCTGACCAAAGGTGCCTGAAGCGGGCGCTGAAACTCTGGCTTGTTGGGTCGATTCGCCAGAGCGATAGACTGATACTTCCAGTGGCAAACCGCTATTAATCAGTTGTTGATATAACGGCTTACGCCAGGGCTGCATCACACGTTTTGTGCCAGCACCGACCAACACAGCGTTAATACGATGCTCTGTGATGTAAGGCAAAATGGTCTGTAAAGTAGAAGGACCACGTAAAATATCGGTTTGAGCGCCAAGTTCACGCGCCAGGGCAAAAGCCGACTGCAATCGTTGTTGTGTCGACTGATACTGCATCTGCCCCGTGTCGACCCAAACCACAACCCAAGGCATCTGACGTTTTTCGGCAACACGACGGCCAATGCGGATCAGGTATTCGTGATCGCGGCGGTTGGAGATCAGCACCAGCAATTTATCCTGAATCAGATAATCACTGCCACGGGCTTTGGCGTCCTGCTCGGTTTTTAACTGCGCATCCACATGGCTCATCACCAGCTTCATCGCCATTTCACGCAGCGCTGTTAAGGTTTCCAGCTGGAAAAACTGTTTCACCGCCAAAGCGGCATAGTCCGCTACATAGACCTTACCTTGCTGTAAACGCTCCAGCAGGTGATTGGGCGCTAAATCGACAAAAACTAATTGCTGTGCGCTGTCGACAAACTGATCAGGTACTGTTTCTTTTACGCGTATACCACTGATTTGCAGCACTAAATCATTCAGGCTGGCGATATGCTGCACATTGATCGTGGTGTACACATCTATGCCCGCGGCCAGCAACTCGGCGATATCCTGATAACGCCTTTTATGCCGGCTGCCCGGAATATTACTGTGCGCCAGCTCGTCCACCAGCAACAGGGCTGGCCTGGCGGCTAAAGCAGCATCTAAATCAAATTCGGTGAGCTGTTGACCCTGATAATCCAACTGACGCCGTGGTAACAGCTCAAAGCCTTGCAGCAAAGCTTCTGTGTCGGCGCGGCCATGAGTTTCGACCAGCCCCACCATCACTGCTGTGCCTTGTTGCATGCGCTCGCGGGCAGCATTGAGCATGGCGCAGGTTTTACCCACCCCAGGCGCAGCACCTAAAAAGATCTTTAGCTGGCCACCCTGCTGCTGTTGCAGGTTTTTTAACAGCGCGTCAGCTTGTTGTCTGCGGGAGTCTGTTACCACGGATTCTTTCCTTAAAACGTTTTACCAACGCTGATGAGCCAACGACTATCACAAAGTTCGCTGCAGGCTGAACTACGTACTGAAGTTCCGGCATAACCCACAGACCAATTCAG
>Ga0180008_1000669_pt1 | contig 26050 bp, 27 predicted proteins | sample MM_PW_MetaG_FD_121121 | JGI IMG/M metagenome (GOLD analysis project Ga0180008, IMG submission 121121) | Groundwater microbial communities from the Aspo Hard Rock Laboratory (HRL) deep subsurface site, Sweden - MM_PW_MetaG | ecosystem: Environmental > Aquatic > Deep subsurface > Groundwater... | reverse complement strand
TTGGCCGATTTCAGCCTGCCGCGATAGGCCTGAGTCGGCCAAAAGCAGCCAGTCGCGTCAGGCAGAAAACGACCTGAAGCTGCCAGTCGCGATAGTTAGGAACTGGCTAAAAGCAGACGCCTGGTGGTGGAAATCAAATACCCCGATATCGCAAGCGCAGGCATTGATGCGGTGTTTAGCACTGCAGTAATTCCAAAGGGGAGTCCGCCGCCTTGCTCGGGAATCATCCTACCTCAAGAGCCAAATGAGATTGGCGGAGGAAGGCGGGTAGGCCTAAGCCCCGTGTTTGCCACGTCTACGTCATTCCAGAAAATCGACCCGCTCGAAAAATCAAGGCGAAATACCGTGACGCTTCAGTCGCGATGCCAAGGTCGTAGGCTTCAAGCCTAATAGCTCTGCCGCCCCCCCTTTTCCGAAAAGCCGTCCACCCGCCGCTTTTAGTGCCGCCTGCATGTTATTGCGCTCCAGCTGCTGGAGTTGCTCCTCGGTGAGAATGGCCGCCGGCTCCGCGTCAGCCGATTCCTTAGTGGCTAGCTTCGGCGCAACACGGCTGTCCGGAAGGTCGATCAATACATCGCCGCCAGTGGCCGTGATCAGCGCGCGCTCAATAACGTTTTGCAGCTCACGGATATTGCCAGGCCAGGCGTAGCTGCATAGGCGCTCCATGTCATGCTTGCGTAAGGCCATGCCGGTTTTGCCCAGGCGGCTGCCGATCTGCTGCAAAAAATGCACAGCCAGTTGGGGGATATCCATGGGCCGTTCGCGTAAAGCCGGTGAGGTGATGGGGAAGACGTTAAGGCGGAAATACAGGTCTTCGCGGAAGGTTTTAAGATTCACCTCATGACGCAGGTCACGGTTAGTGGCGGCAATAATGCGTACATCAACACGCCGCGTCCGCTCTTCGCCAACCCGCTCGAACTGCCCCTCCTGCAACACGCGCAGCAATTTGCTTTGCAGCTCCAGGGGGATTTCGCCGATCTCGTCGAGAAATAACGTGCCGCCATCGGCCAGCTCGAAACGCCCTACACGGTCGCGCACAGCACCGGTGAAGGCACCTTTGGCGTGGCCGAAAAACTCACTCTCGAACAGCTCGGCAGGGATGGCTGCGCAGTTCACGCGAATCAACGGATGCTCGCTGCGCCGGCTCGCTTGATGAATGGCGCGGGCGATAAGCTCTTTGCCGGTGCCCGACTCGCCATGAATCAACACACTGGCATCGGTGGGCCCGACCACATCAATCTGTCGGACGATTTTCAAAATAGGCTCGCTATGCCCGACGATTTCCCGGTAATGGTGCTGAATCTGAATTTCTTCCTGCAGGTACTCGTTTTGCTGTTCGAGCTTGTTCTTCAACTCTTGCAGTTCGCTGAGAGCACTTTGCAGCTGCAGCTCGGTGGTGCGCCGCTCGGTGATGTCACGAAACACCACTACCGAGCCGACAATGCGGCCATCGGAAATTACTGGCGTGCTGGTGAACTCCACCGGAAGCATCGTGCCGTCGCGACGCCAAAACACTTCCTGACGCCCTTCATGGATTAAGCCGTCATGCACGGCCTTGTAAATTGGGCAGTCCTCCACCGGGTAGTGTGTGCCGTCGGCGTGGCTGTGGTGGTGGATGCGGTGGATGTTCTTACCGATCATTTCTTTCGCGTCCCAGCCCAGCATGCGTGCGGCGGCAGGGTTCACATAGGTGGCCATGCCAGCGCTGTCGATGCTGTAAATGCCATCGCCCACTGCGCTCAATAGCAGTTGTGTGTCGCGCTCGGTTTCCTGAAACAAGTTGAGGATATTGCGCCACTCCAATAGCCCACCGCGCATGGTGCGTTCGGTATTTGCCTGGTCGAACAAGTAGCGTTGTTCGGCACGCTCACGCAGCACCATGATCAGGTACTGCACGCCTTTCAGGGATAGGGTGGTGGCACTAATTTCAACCTGGGTGCGTTCTCCGTCGCGCCGAGCCAAACTTAGCTCGTCACTCCAGCCTCGGCCGGCTTCCATCACCGCCTGGGTGAAGACGATCAACTGCGGCAGTTGATGGCCGAACAGCTTGCTGACGGTCAATTCCAGCAGCGTGTGGCGCGGATAGCCGAGCAATTTACAGGCGGCGATGTTCATGTCGACAAAGCAGTTGGCCTGCGGGTCGAACTGCACAATGGCCTCACTGCAATGCTCGAACACCATATGCCGGGAGGCATACGCCATGTCGGCTAGGCCCAGTAGATGGTCCGTTTGTTCAGGTGCTGGCACTACGAAACCTCGTATATAAACAGAACCGCCGGGGGGCATTTATACGAAATATCGTTATGCGCCGAAAGGCTCAGATCGTCAATCATTTACCGTATCAGCCCCCACTAGCCGGCCTGCTGGCGAACGCACTGTCCGGCGAGGTGCTCAACTACATATTCCGCATCACGCGCGACGCCGGAAAAACGTCCTGAACCCCATGTGTGCAGCCAGGGCAAACCGAGGAAGTACAACCCAGGCTGGGCACTGACCCCACGTACATGGTTTGGGTTGCCTCGCCCGTTAAATACCCCGGCATCCACCCAGCTGAAGTCCGGGCTAAAGCCGATGCACCAAATGATGCTGGTGATACCTGATTCGCTCAGGCCCAGCTCCGTGCGCTCTTGCTCCGGCTGCCACAGCGGCTGATACACCTCGCCAGCCGGTGCCTCGATGCCCTGCTCAGCAATGTACTTATCGATGCTGGCGTTGATGCGGTTGTACACCGCGTCGGCATCATCCAGTTTTTGCGTCAGGCTAGGGGCGAACTGCAAGGTTTCACCGTCCAACCCGGTCAATACTCCAAACAGTTCCATGCCTTCTTTAGCGAAACGGCGCAGGTCTATATCACGCCCGCCATCACGCCCGGTGACGTAGTGGTTCGTGTTGTCGCGCACGCCTTCGCGCAGTGGATGGCTGTCCACGCCAATGTCGTAGTAACCCATCTCGGCCAACCAATCGACCACATCTTTACCGCGATAAAAACGCGCACAACGGGGCGCATCGCCTACCGCTAAAAACACCTTGCGACCAGCCAAGTGCAAGTCCTCGGCGATCTGCGCGCCGGACTGCCCAGACCCCACCACCAGCACATTGCCCGCCGGTAATGCAGCCGGGTTGCGGTACTGCTCGGAGTGAATCTGCATGATGTTTACCGGCAAGCGCTCGGCCATACGCGGAATGATCGGTGTGTGATAGCCGCCGGACGCGACGATCACCTGATCGGCGCTGTAATTGCCGTTAGACGTTTGCACTGCAAAACCGCCCTGCGCCCGCACGCTCACCCGCTGCACCGCCGTGTGCTCACGCACCGGCGCATTGACTGAGGCGATAAACCCATCAAGGTAAGCAATGATTTCCTCGCGGCGCATAAACCCGTGGGGGTCAGCACCGGTGTAGGAATAACCCGGCAACGCACACTGCCAATTGGGGGTTACCAGGCAGAACGCATCCCAGCGCTGGGTACGCCAGCTATGGGTTAGCGTGTTTTTTTCCAGCACCAGATGATTGATGCCCTGTTGCTGCAGATAGTAGCTTGCGGAAAGACCGGCCTGGCCGCCACCGATAACCAACACGCTGTAGTGGCCGAGCGTTTTTGCTTGAGATGCTGTGGACATAACCTAACCCTGAAGAGTAATCCGTAACCGTGCGCCAGCCGCTAAGCCGCCGCCCTCTAAACCGCTTAGAACGAACTCCAGCCTCCGGTCACGCGACCGGTGCCGGCAATTTGCATGTCAAGCACCTTCACCCATCCGTCGGGGTAACGCTCGCCCTGGTATTTCAGGGACGCCAAGGTGTCCATCGCCGAACTGCAATAGAACCCTTTCACTTCCTTGACCCGTTCTGACGCCGCGTCCAATGCACGTTCCGCCCGTTGTAGAAAGTCGCTTAAGGCGTACTCGCCGTCGTTGTCGAGGTGGTCGTAAATAATGGTCGACGGCGAGTAGCCGGACGTTTCCTGGCCGTCTGGCCAACGCACTTTGAAGTTCACAGCAGGCATACTCAGTGCTCCTGTTTGAGGGGGGGTAAAACGTGGCTGAAGCCGGTGAATGGAGTTTTGTTCAGGTCCCAGAACTCCACCTGCTCATCGGCCAGGTGTACGTCCAGGCGGCCGCTGTTGTCGATATGGCCGATCGCAGCGCAGGTCAGACCCTCGAAGGCAAACGCGGCTTTGACGCTGGGCCAGTGCGCTTCATCTAAGGTGAGCAAAAAACCAAAGCTGGGAAACGCCTGCAGCCAGCGCGACAGATCGCCATCTACGGGGCAGGGCAGTTGGTATAAATCCACCGTTGCGCCGCAGCCCATGGGTTCCAGCAGCATCAATAACGTACCTAGCAGGCCGGCATTGCTGATGTCTTTGGCTGCCTGCACCAAGCCGGCTTCGGCGAGGCGTGGCAGCACTTCGAGCTGACTGCGCAGCTGCTCCGGCGACTTGTCCTCGAAGGCCTTCCAATATGGCGCATCGGCATGCCAGCGGCCGTTTAGGTCGACTGCCATCGCCAACAATTGGCCAGGGCGCACATGCAAGGTTGAAAGCAGCCGTCGGGCGATTCCGGTAATGGCTACGGCTAGGGCAGTCGAGCTTTGTGCGCTCTGACTGGTATGGCCGCCGGCGAGAATCAGGCCATACACCGAGCACGCCGCCTGAATGCCGGCCAAGACTTCGGCGGCCACCTGCGGGTCGCTGTGCCAATACGCGTTGACCACTGCGCTGGCGCGCCCACCCATGGCGGCGATATCGCTGACATTAGCCATCACTGCTGACCACCCGGCAAACCACGGCGCACTATCAACAAAGGCCGGCAACATGCCTTCGATGGCTAGCAATTGGTAAAAATCGCCGCAACTGATCGCGGCGGTGTCATCGCCCGGCAGCGCATAACGCTGCTCCAGGCTGAGTTCAGTTGCGCCATTCAACACCCGTGCTGGATGTTGAATGGCCTGCTTGGAGCGCATAGCTGGGGTGTCGCGCAGCGGCTCAAGCAGCCGTTGCAAATCGCTGTCTGGGGCCTGCATCAGCGCGTTATGCATGGCGTGACCTCTTGAGCAATTGCAATGAAATTCCGCGGGCCATAAAGGGGTAGCACGCGAGATCTGCCTGCATCAAACAGTGGGGTTTTCCGAGCAGCTCAATGTGCTCCATTGTTTGCCAATGCAGGCCTTGAAAGTAGGCTTCGTTGGGCGCTTGGACGGTGGCGAGAAACTGCTCGCAGCCCAACTCAATGGCCAGGGAAACAGCCTCGTTGACCAGTGCCTTACCGACCATGGCGTGGCGTCGACAGGCCTGCTCTACGCACAAACGGCCGCCGTACCACTGGCCGGGCGATGGCTGAAAAATGCGCACGGCACCGACCACCCGGTCCGGCTCACCGCAGGTGTATTGCAGTGCCACGATGGGGATGGCCTGGAAGTCCTGTTCGTCGCGGTCCTGAGCCAGCAACTGTTGCTCGCTGGAAAATACTGCACGGCGCAGCGCGTAATACTCCGCCCGTTCCCATGCCACGCTGGCTGGCTGCACCCGTAAGTCGGTGGCGAGATACGGCGCGAAGGTGTCGTCATTCAGGGCGTAGTTAAGGTCAGCCATAGCGGTGCTCCTTACTCGTGCTGTTTCAGGGCAGAACAGGCGCCACATTTAGCGCAGCCGGCATTGATGTTTTTTGAATGCAGGCCGTGGTGGCGCAAGCTCGCGCCGATACGGGGGTAGAGGCGCTGCATAAACGCGTTGTTTGGCTTTGGGTGGTGAGCTAAAGGCGTACCGTCAATCGGTACAAACGGCACCACAAAGGGATACACGCCTAAAGCGGCAACACGCTCGCTCATCTCGGCAATGGCGTCTTCGCTGTCGCCCAGGCCGGCCAGAATGTAAGTGCTCACCTGGCCGCGTCCGAACACCGCAACCGCTGCTTCGAACGCCTCGAAATAACGCGTCAACGGTACTTGGGCTTTGCCCGGCATGATGCGTTGGCGAACGCTCTCAGTGACCGCTTCCAAGTGCATGCCCAGCGACACCACGCCGCTGTCGCGCAGGCGTTGAAACCAAAGGTCATCATCCGGTGGCTCGCACTGCGCTTGAATCGGCAGCGCCACGGCCGTCGTCACCGCAGCCGCCGACTCACACAAAATGGCCGCGCCACGGTCCGGCGTTTGCGGCGTACCGGTGGTCATCACCATGTGCGTCACGCCATCCAGCTCCACTGCCGCCTTGGCCACTTCGGCTAACTGTGCTGGGCGTTTGCGGGCGATGGTTTTGCCTGAGCTGAGCGATTGATCGATAGCGCAAAACTGGCAGGCGCTGGCTGCATCATTCATGCGGATGCAATGCTGCAGAATGGTGGTCGCTAGCACGTCTTTGCTGTGCAACGTGGCAATTTTCCAATACGGCGTACCGTCTGCCGTACTTAGCGCATAGAAGTTCGGCACGCCCGGAATGTGCACCTGGCCCACCTGCACACCTTCGCGAAAAATCAGCGCCAACTCGCCACTGGTGGAGGGCCTTGCACTGTACGGCGAGTCCAACGATGCCTGATTAAGCATGGGCACCATGGCGGTGTGCGCCCCCACTGTCAGCGCTTTGTGGTCCGACGGCCCGGCACCGCCTTTGCGCGATAACCCGGCAGTGCTGTCCAGCCACTGCACACCATGGCATTGCAGCTCACTGAGTAGGTCGACCGCTTCAAGCTTCTGCATGGTCCACCTCACGCTCGGTAAACGCTTGGCGCTCATGCACATGGGCGGTGGCGGTGCGATCAATCAGCAGGCTGAGCAACTCGGGACGAGCGTAATGGCCGACCGAATCCATCATACGTTTACGCTTATTGATCAGGGCAAAGTCCAGGTCGGCAATCACCGCCCCTTCACCGCTGCGTATCGGCTCGCCAAGCAGCTTGCCCTCAGGCGAAACGATGCCGGTAAAGCAGCCACCTGAAATCGGCCCAAGCTCACAGCCGGTGTCCGCCATGATTTGCGCCTGTTGCTCCGGGCTCAGCCAGGCGGTGGCGTTCACCACAAAGCAGCCAGATTCCAAGGCATGGTGACGAATGGTGACTTCAATTTGCTCGGCAAAAATGTCGCCCACCAATGACCCTGGAAACATCGCTGCATGAATCTGCTCGCCATCGGCCATCAGGGCATACCGCGCCAACGGGTTGTAATGCTCCCAGCAGGCCAGCGAGCCGATGCGCCCCACCTGGCTATCCACTGCGCGTAGACCAGAGCCATCGCCTTGCCCCCACACCATGCGCTCGTGGTAAGTTGGCGTAATTTTGCGACGGTGTTGAATCAGCGTGCCGTCTGCATCAAACAGCAACTGCGCATTAAAAATGGTGCCGCCCGCGCGCTCATTCACGCCGATGCTGACCGCCATGCCGGCCTCACGGCAGGCATCACCAATGGCCAGGGTTGCGGCGGACGGTACCGTGACAGACTGCTCCAGCAAGCGCAGATGTTCCTTACCCATCTGAAACGCTGGCTGCACAAAAGAAAAATACGGGTAATACGGCACCACGGTTTCCGGAAATACCGCAAAACGCACGCCTTGCTGCCCCAAGTCCAGAATGGTTTGGCAGACCTTTTCAACGGTACCTTCGCGGCTATAAAGAATGGGGCTGAGTTGAACGGCGGCAGCGCGGATAGTCGGCATAGGAGACTCCTTAATGAACAAAAAAGCCCTGACTCCGCGCGAGTGAGGCGCGGAGTCGTTACTTCAAGAGGTCCAGGAATCGATGATCAGCGCGTTGTCACGGCGCATCAGCAGGCGCAGGTCCATCACGTCAAGCGGGTTGATAGGGCGAATGCCTTCGATCAGGGCTTTTTCGGTTTGCCCGTAAAGCGCCTGTAACGCAAAACGGCAGGCATAGACTTCGCCGCCCTCGGCGATAAACGCTTTGATCTGACTGTTCACCGCCAGATGCCCGGGGAAAGCCTCGTCACCCAAGGTTGGAAAACCGCGCTGCACTCCCAGTTGCACGCCTGGTCCGTACAGCAATACTTTGGTTTCAAAGCCTTTACGCAGCAGGCGCTTGGCCTGGAGCATATTGACCAAGCCAATGGAACCCTCGAAAGCAATGGTATGAAAGGTGATTAAGGCCTTCTCGCCCGGTTCGGCTTTAACGTCTTCGAAGACTTTTTCTTCGTAATTAACGAGAAAGTCACCGTCTTTGTAATGGGCGATTTCGACTGTTGGCATATTGCTTCTCCTCACGCGGGCTGGACTGCAGTGGGATTTCACTGCGGTTGCCAGTGCTATAGCGAGGGGCGTGCCAGGTTAAATAATTTTAGTATTTATCTATTTATTTCAGATGCTTAGATAATTAAGAAGAAAAATAGAACCCCGTAAAACGATCACGCAATATCGTATTACAACGGAGTTTCGTAGGCGTTTAACGAAAACTCGTAGCCCGAACAACAGCAGTGCGACAGCGCCAAACCTCAGCCAAAATTTCGGTCGCGACGCTGCTTTGAGCGCCCGCTGGCAATCGGAGAGGGGCTCGAGTCCTGCGGTACATGCAAATCCAGCGTGGTCATATCGACATCAATCATTACGTCTGGCGCATGGCTCTGCTGCAGCTGTTCCTCAGCTTGTTCTAGGCGCAGACAATCATTGCCGCTCATGTAGAACCGATCTGCTCCACCGGCGTGAGCTTCTGCGTACTGCTGGTTTTGCACCAGCCGTCGATACTAAAACTGCTCATGCGGCAATCTCCTGAGGTGTGCAGCGGGCTAGGTCAGCAGTTGCCGAACCTCGGCATAGGCCAGCTGCGCAGCGCTCACATGCCTGGACGCGCCCTGGGGCGGGGTGAGCGCGTAGTGGTAAGGTGACTCGTAGATGGCCGAGTAGCGCATGCCGCTGAGCCGGTTCAGGTAAATCATTGAGCAATGATATTGCGCGTTGATGTACTGGATCATCGGTGATTCGGTCATGCCGTGCATTGGGTCGCCTGCTGCGGCGGATGCCGCTTTGATGCCATTGATTCTGGCGTAATGAATCGCCCCAATTAGGCACATCGCGATCGTCTGCTTCTGGCCGTTATCTGCCTATCGCCTCGCTTTCGTTGACGCGTCGAGGTAAAGCGAACGCTGTGGTCGGCCCCTGCACCCGGCCTGTGAGCATGGCAGGGTCACCCGATATGCCATGGACATGACTGATCCACATCACATGAAAAAGGCTATTGCCTATGGACAACCAGCTGTGGTTCAAGCTTGCGGTGTGACTAAGCATGCAGCCATGTCCATAGCTATTCTTCTTTCCTTTACATCGACGAGGCGTTTGCCGACCTGACCGGCATGCCGGGTGATATGGTCCAGCTGGGGCGCGAGGCGAGGGCGCGGATCCTGCTGTGGACCGGCATCCCGGTTGGCGTTGGCATCGGGCCCACAAAGACGCTCGCAAAATTGGCCAATTGGGCGGCCAAGACTTGGCGTAAATCGGAAGGGGTGATTGACCTTCGCGACCCGTCTAGGCGCGATCGACTACTGCAGATGACCGAGGTAAGCGAAGTGTGGGGCGTCGGTCGCCGGCTGACCGCGCGGCTTAAGCCGCTGGGCATTAAGACGGCCTGGGACCTGGCGCAGTACGACCCGGCGTCACTACGCCAGCAGTTCAGTGTGGTGTTGGAAAAAACGGCTCGCGAGTTGCGCGGGATCTCGTGTCTGCACCTTGCGGAGGTAGAAGCACGCCGCTGCGGGGGTTACCGTCGCGATGTCGACCGTGCCGCCGAATGCCTTCCAGGCCCGCAGACCACCATCGAGGATGCCGACCTTCGGGTAGCCGAGGTACTGCAACAGCCAGAAGCCGCGGCACGATCCGCCATAGCGGGTATTCAGCGCATCTTCGTAGACGATGGCGACTTTCTCGCCATCCAGACCGGCGTTGCCGAACAGCTCGGCGAATTGCGCCTGCAAGGCCTGCAGCCCCTCGGGGCTGGTTTGCGCCAGGTAGGAAAAGACATCCGGCACATTGACCGCGCCGACGATGTGCCCGGCCTGATAACTTTCGGGGTCGCGGATGTCGATCAGCACGGCCTTGCCAGCTTGCATCAAGGCTGCCGCTTCGTCGGGCCCGAAAAGCACTTTGTTGCTCATGGTTCCATCCTCTCCGGTTTGCTCCGGCCAGCCTGAAACTGGCCGAGAGCATGGGCTGCAGCAGGAATCAGTAGCTCTTGTACGGCAGGAACTTGCCGGACAGCACTACGTTGACTCGGTCGCCCTTCGGGTCGGCCTGGCGCTGGATATCCATGGAGAAGTCGATGGCGCTCATGATGCCGTCGCCGAACTCCTCGTGGATCAGCTCCTTGATGGTGGTGCCGTAGATGCTGACGATCTCGTACCAGCGGTAGATCAGCGGGTCGGTGGGCACCGCGCTCGGCAGCGAGCCCTTGTACGGCACGATCTGCAGCCAGGCCACCGCCTCGTCGGGCAGGTCGAACAGCGTGCCGAGGGTTTCCGCCTGGGGCTTGTCGAAGGTCATCTGGCCCAGGCAGCCGGCCGTGGTCCACTCCTTGGACAGGCCGATGGCCTCGGCCACATGGCTCCACTTCAGACCCTTGCTGACCTTGGCGGCCAGGATCAGTTTGGTCACTTCTTCGCGGCTGGAAATCATGGTGCGTTCCTCATTGGGTTCGGTATCCGGGCAGCGCCGCACTGGCGATTGCCCGTAAAACGGTCGCGGCGCGGCGCGTCAGTCTCAGTCGGCCAGGCCGATGCTGAACGGGATCGGGTTGCGCATGGTGTTGGCCACCGGCGAGTAGAAGTTGGCGTGCTTGACGATCTCGTCCAGCTCCTCGCGACTCGCATCACCCTCCACCAGCACCTTCACGCGAATCGCCTGAAAACCCATCTGCTCAGGCTGCATCTCGGCACCACCGGCACCCCAGGCCGCCGGGTTGCCGATATCACCTTCAAGGAAGATTTCCAGCTTGGTCAGCTTCACCTGCTTCCAGGTGGCCACTGCGGTGATGCCCACAGCCAGGCAACCGCCCAGACCGGAGAGGACAATCTCGCCCGGCGCCGGCGCGGTGTCCTCGCCGAACAGGTGCAGCGGCTCGTCCACCACCACGGCTTCGTGGTTGCCGACATAGCTCAGGCTGCGGTACATGCCCTGCATGACGGAGTGGACCTTGTTGGTGCCACGGGTGGCCGGGTTGTTGCGGCCCTTCTCGGCGAAGGCCATCAGCCCGTCGCGATCAATCGGCTTCAGGTAGGTCTTGACGGTGGTCGGGCAAGTGGCGGTTGCTGCAGACATGGCATTCTCCATCGGATTTTTGATCGAGCAGTTGGCCTGCTCTTTTGGACTCGAATGCTCTTTTGCAGCGGCTGTGCCAAGTCACGCCATGCCGCCGAAATATGATTTTTATTACTTTTAAATCAAATAGTTACCTGATAAATACGGTTCTCCCGCAGCCTTGCTTAGCGCAAGCCCTGGATATAGCCGGCGAATGACATTGTTTACATTGTCGCCATTGTCAGCCCGTTAACGGGCTCAGGTTGCGGGTTGGTCTACTCGGCCGGCGCCCATGATTGCTGGAACGGCCCGCTCGAAGACGCATGACCGCATGTAGGGGCATCGTGAGGGGCGGCGGCCACGACCTGCCTCACTCACGACCAAACCGGCGGCCTGTTTCAGCCATGTAAAGCCGTTCGCGATGGCGCGCAGGCTCACACAGGAGACGTCAGTTACCCAAAAGCTCGGCTAGCCTTCGCTCACCCGTTGGAGACGAGCATGGTCAGCAAGAACAGTATCTGCCTCTGGTACGACGGCACCGCAGCGGACGCCGCGAGGTTCTACGCCGAAACATTTCCGGACAGCGCTGTGGGAGCCATCGTTCGCGCGCCCGGCGACTATCCCGCCGGCAAGCAGGGCGATGTCCTGGTGGTCGAGTTCACCGTGCTGGGCATCCCTTGCATGGGCCTCAACGGCGGACCGGGGATCAAGCACAACGAGGCGTTCTCATTCCAGGTCGCCACCGACGACCAAGCCGAAACCGACCGCCTGTGGAACGCGATCATTGGCAACGGGGGTCAGGAAAGCGCATGCGGCTGGTGCAGGGACAAATGGGGGGTGTCGTGGCAGATCACACCACGCGCCCTCACGGACGCACTGGCCGACCCCGACCACGCGGCGGCCAAGCGCCATTCGACGCGATGATGCAGATGAGCAAGATCGACATCGCCGCGATCGAAGCGGCTCGTCGCGGCTGACGCTCGACGGGCGCCGGCTTGCGCCCTCCGCGAACGGCCGCATCGAGTCGACTGCGGCCTCTCTCGACCGGCAGCAGTCGGCCGATTCTGTTGAAAAAGTCCCTCTACGATTCCCCCGGTGTCAGGATAGTTGTCGCCTGATCGGATTCACCCAAACTGAACCCCGGGGGCGGAAAGAGCCATGCAATGCCGCGTTACTCTGCTGAACGAAAAGCTGCCCTGCTGAAGAAGCTGCTGCCACCGATCAACCTGTCCGTGGCTGAGGTCGCCCGCCAGGAAGGCGTCTCCGAGATGACCCTGTATGCTTGGCGCAAACAGGCCAAGGCTGAAGGAGCCCCCGTGCCAGGAGACAAGAAACTGCCCGATGACTGGTCGGCCGAGGCCAAGTTCGCCGTCGTGCTGGAAACCGCTGCGCTGTCGAAATCGAACTGAGCGAGTACTGCCGACGTAAGGGGCTCTACCCCGAGCAGGTGCAGACCTGGCGGCAGGCGTGCATCAGCGGCCAGCAGTCGGCACAGGCGCAGCGACAGGCCGAGCGCGAGCAAGCCAAGGCAGACAAGAAACGCATCCGTGAGCTGGAGCGCGAGCTGCGCCGCAAGGACAAGGCGTTGGCCGAGGCGGCAGCGATTCTGGTGCTGCGAAAAAAGCTGAACGCCTACTGGGGCAACGACAGCGAGGACAACTGATCCCGCTGCCAGAACGGCAGAAACTCGTTGAATGGCTGAACGAAGCCGTCGCCGCAGGTGCCCGTAAAACGTTGGCCTGCAAGGAGCTGAGCGTGTCCCTGCGCACCCTGCAACGCTGGACCGAGGAGAACGTCGTGCGCGCTGATGCCCGCCCCACAGCCAAGCGACCGGTGCCGCGCAATGCACTGAGCCCGGCTGAGCGCGAAGCCATCCTGGCCGTCTGCAACAGCCCGGAATACGCGCATCTGCCGCCCAGCCAGATCGTGCCGAGGCTGGCGGATGCCGGGCGTTACCTGGCCTCGGAGTCGACGTTCTACCGCGTCCTGCACGCAGCCGATCAGCAGCATCGCCGCGGTCGCAGCCAGCCACCGCGCACGGTGAAAGCGCCGACCAGCCATGTAGCGACCGCCGCCAATCAGGTCTGGTCATGGGACATCACCTATCTCCCGGCGGCGGTACGCGGGAAGTATTTCTACCTGTACCTGATCGAGGACATCTACAGCCGCAAGGCGGTGGGCTGGGAGGTCCACGAACAGGAAAGCGGCGAGCTGGGTGCCATGCTGCTGCAACGCAGCGTGCTCAGCGAGCAGTGCCTGCTCAAGCCGCCGGTACTGCACTCGGACAACGGTGCACCGATGAAATCGGCGACCATGCTGCAAAAGATGTACGACCTGGGCGTCACGCCGTCGCACAACCGCCCGCGGGTGAGCGACGACAACCCCTACTCGGAATCGCTGTTCCGCACGCTGAAATACTGCCCGCAGTGGCCGAAACAAGGCTTCGCCGACCTGGAAGCGGCACGTTGCTGGGTGAGAGATTTCATCCGCTGGTACAACCACGAGCACCGGCACAGCCGCATCGGTTTCGTGACACCGGCAGAGCGCCATCGGGGTGAAGATCACCGCGCGCTGGCCCATCGCCATGCGCTGTACCAAGAAGCCCGCCAGCGCATGCCGGAGCGCTGGTCAGGCACCACACGCAACTGGACGCCGGTCGGAGCGGTGACACTCAACCCCGAGCGGGAGCAGGAACAACAGCCGCAGAAAAAGGCGGCCTGAAAACACGGTCGACGCGACAACTATCTTGAAAAACGCCGGATTTCTGCGTGCGAAAGTAGGCCGCTGACGTTGAAATCTGAAGCAGCTCCGCACCGAGTCTGCTTCAGAATTCGCGTAGCAACGCCAAAACCGTGCGTTTTTTGAACGATTGAAAGCGGCTCCAGCAAAGACCGCCTTTTTCAACAGAATCGGCCGATTTCTGCCTGTCGCCACTGGCCACTTCGGGTCGACACCTACCCTTCTCTCTCCTTTCGTTCATAGACCAGGGCTGCTAACCGCCCCTGGCTATCTACCTCACGCACCCCGTCCTGTAACAGCTCCTCAGAGCACATCAAGCGGCATCTTCAGATAACGCACCCCATTGCCCTCAGGCTCAGGCAGCACGCCGGCCCGGATGTTCACCTGGATCGAGGGCAGCAGCAGGTTGGGCATGTCGAGCTGCGCGTCGCGCTGGTTGCGCATGGCAACGAAGTCCCCCTCGCCCACGCCATCATGCATGTGAATGTTCGCCGCGCGCTGCTCGGCCACCGAGCACTCGGCAATCGGCTTGCGCCCAGACGGCGGGTAGTCGTGACACATGAACAGGCGGGTCTCTCCCGGCAGGGCGAGAAGGCGGCGGATCGAGCGATATAGCTGGGCGGCGCAGCCTCCCGGGAAGTCGCAGCGGGCGGTACCGACATCCGGCGGGAACAGGGTGTCACCGACGAATACCAGACGCTCTTCGATCTGGAACGCCAGATCCGCCGGCGTATGCCCGGGCACGTGCAGAGCGCGGGCACGCAGTTCGCCGATGGTGAAGGCCTCGTCGGCCTGGAACAGGTGATCGAACTGGCCGTGCTCCGCGCAGTAGTCGGCGGGCAGGTTGTAGATGCCCATGAATACCTTCTGCACGTTACGGATCGCCTCGCTGGCGCCGATCCTGCCGCCCAGGCGCTGGCGCAGGTAGGCGGCGGCGGACAGGTGATCGGCATGGGCATGGGTTTCCAGCAGCCAGTGCACCACAAGCCGTTGCTGCTGGACGTAAGCGAGAATGCCATCGGCCGCCCGGGTATCGGTGCGCGCGGATTTCGGGTCATAGCCGAGCACCGAATCGATGATGGCGCAGGGCGTGCCTGGCCCGGCGTGCAGCACATGGCTGAAGGTCGAGGTTTGCGCGTCGAAAAAGCTTTCCACATGGGGCTGCATGGCGGGCTCCTGGGTTCAGTGAAGCGGAAAAAGGGACATGAGCGTCTTGCCCAGCAGCATCAGCGCGGCCAGGCCGGCGAGCAGGGCGAAACCCAGTTGCAGGTAGCGGGCCGGCACCCGTGGGGCCAGCAGGCGGCCGCCGAGCATCCCGCAGCCGGACCCGGCGATGAACACCCAGGCCGCAGCGGACAGGCTGCCGCCTGACCAGAGGAAGCCGGCAACCGTAGTGGCGGAGATCAGCGCGATCACCAGCAGCGAGGTGGCGACGATGCCGTGCATGCCGAGGTTGCTGAACTGGCGCACCCCGGGGACGATCAGGAAGCCGCCGCCGACGCCGAGCAGGCCGCTGAACAGCCCCGACAGGCCACCGAGGGCGGACAAGCTGAAGAAGCACCGCGAATTCCAGCGAAAGCGCCCGGTCTCAGCGTTGAGCATGCAGTTTCTGCGCAAGGCCTCGGGTACCGCTTCCTGCGCGGGTCTGCTCAGGGCCTGGCTCGCCATGCGCCCGGCGATCAGCAGCAGCACGGCGCAGAACAGCAGCATCAGCGCCGCCACCGGCAGGACAGCCGCCAAGCGCAGCCCGAGCGGCGCGCAGAGTGCGCCGCCGAGCGCCATCAGCAGCGCGGCCTTGTAGCGCACCAACCCGCGACGCAGGCCATCCAGACCGCCGAGGAAGGCCGAAACGCCCACCGCGACCAGCGCCACCGGCGCCGCTTCGGGCAGGCTGTAGCCCAAGCCGAGCACCAGCGCCGGCACGGCCAGCACCCCGCCTCCCCCGGTCATGCCCAGCGCCAGGCCCACACCCAGGCCGTAAAGGCTTTCCAGCAACATGCGTCCTCCTGCGCCTGAGCGGCGCCCGTCGCCGATCAGTAGCGGTACTGCATCTGTACCCAGAACTTGTCGGTATCCACCGCGAACTCGTCGGCGTCGTAGCGGGCGTACTTGGCCATGGCCACCAGGTTCTTCACATAGGGGATCGGTCGGCTGTAGGCCACGTCCAGCTCCTGGCCGTAGCTGTCGCCCCCCTGGTCGGCCCGGAAGTCGTGGTACCAGGCCTGCAGGCTGCCGCCCAGCAGGGGCACGCTGCCGCCGACATAGCTGTCGCGGATACCGGCTGCCGGGGTGATGAGGAACAGGTCGGCCCAGCCCTGGAACTGGTGCTTGGTCGCCAGCGGCGTCTGGAAGGCGCGATTGCCGGCACCTTCCTCCCCGCCGAGCACCTCGTAGCCGACCTTGGCCAGGTAGCCGCCCTGCTGGTAGCCCAGCTCGCCGAGGAAGTAGTGGCCGTTCAGGTCCAGCGGATTGTTGCCGTAGTCGCGCTGGCGGGCATATTCCAGGGTGTAGCTGAAGCCCTCCCGCGCGCCGGCGAGACGCACACCGCTGGTACGGCTGGACTGGCTGCCCGGCGCCGCGGTTGGCGCCACCGCCAGGTTGTCGAGGCCGAGCAGGTAGCTGTAGGCGGTGACCTTCAGCTCCGGGCGCCAAGCATAGGCGACGTTGAACAGGTGACTGTGCCCCTCGATGTTCGCCGGATTGGTCGGATAGCCGTGCTGGCCGTCGGGGCCGAACGTGGTGTTGATGTTGTCGAGGTAGGCGTAGGTCAGGGTCAGCTGGTCCAGCGGCTTGAGCTGGCCAAGGAAGCCGTCGTAGGTCTGCTCGTTCTGCCGCCAGGCGACACCGCCGACGAAGCGCTGATTGTCCAGCTCGATGCGCTGGCGGCCGGCCACAGCGCTTCCCTGCGCATGGTCGTAGCGCAGCAGTGCCTGGTTGATTTCAGTACCGTCGGGGTCGCCCACCACCGAGTAATTGCCGCGACCATTGCGGGTATCGTTGAAGCGCTCGTCGCCGATGCGGTTGAGGTTGTCGACCTCGAGCACCCCGGAGAAGCCGTACCAGCTCCCGCTCTGGAAGCCGGCGCGTGTGCGCAGGGTCTGTGCGTTGGCATGGTCGAGGGCGTTGTCCTGATCGACGTGCTCGTAGCGATAACGCAGATCGAGGATCGGCTTGCCCTGGGTAAGCAGGTTGGCAAGGGCTTCTTCGGGCTGGGCTACAGCTGGCGCAGTCGAGGCCAGCAACAGGGGGCACAGCAGCAGGGGGTTGGCACGCATGGGTGGCTCTCCTGGAAATGTTTCAGGGCGCACCTTTCCCGTGCCGCCATCTGGCGGCTGTTTCGGAGGATCGGGAAGGGGCGTTACAGAGTGGTCAATCAGGCGACGACGCGCATCCTGGAGGTCTGCGGTTGCTCGGGGCCGGGCGGCGGTTCGTCACTCTCCAGCCCCGGCCGCACGATCAACGGCTCGCCACTGGCCTGCGCCGGCGCCCCGCTCTGCTGGATGACCTTGGAACGGCGCACCAGGAAGTCCACCAGGTGGTTGCGGATGCGGTAGAACTGCGGGTCGTGGTGCATGGTTTCGCGGCTGCGATCACGCGGCAGGGTGTTGATGACGATCTCGGCCACCCGCGCATGGGGGCCGTTGCTCATCAGCATGATCTTGTCGGCCAGCAGGATCGACTCGTCGACATCGTGGGTGATCATGAACACCGTCTGCCGGGTGGCGGAGCAGATCTTCAGCAGCTCGTCCTGAATCACCCCACGGGTCAACGCATCCAGCGCGCCGAATGGCTCGTCCATCAGCAGCATCTTCGGCTCCACGGCGAAGGCGCGGGCGATCCCGACGCGCTGCTTCATGCCGCCGGACAGTTCGCTGGGCTTCTTCTGCGCGGCGGCCTTGAGGCCGACCATGTCGAGGAAGCGGGCGCCATGCTCGGCGATCTGCTTGCGCGACCAGTCCGGGTAGCGCGAGCGCACGGCGAAGGCGATGTTCCGCTCCACGCTCAGCCAGGGCAGCAGCGCGTGGCTCTGGAATACCACGCCACGGTCCAGGCTGGGGCCGGAGATCTCCTTGCCGGCCATCACCACCCCGCCGCTGCTGGCCTCTTCCAGGCCGGCGATGACGTTGAGGATGGTGCTCTTGCCGCAGCCGGAGTGGCCGATCACGCAGATGAACTCGCCCTGCTGGATGCTGAAGTTGATGTTCTCGAACACCGGCGGCAGGTCGTCGCGGTAGCGCTTGGTCAGCCCTTCGACCTTGATGAAGGGGACGTTGTGCGTGTGGGCTTCATTCGGCATAAGTCACCTTCTTTTGCAGGTTGGCGAACAGGAGATCGAGGAGCATGCCGATCACGCCGATCATCAGGACGGCGAAGATCACGTTGCCCAGGGACAGGTTGTTCCACTCGTTCCAGACGAAGTAGCCGATGCCGGTACCGCCGATCAGCATTTCCGCAGCGACGATGACCAGCCAGGCGATGCCCATGGAAATGCGCATGCCGGTGATGATGGTCGGCGCGGCGGCCGGCAAAATCACCTGGAAGGCCTTGCGCAGCGGGCCGACCTCCAGGGTGCGGGCGACGTTGAGCCAGTCCTTGCGCACCCCGGCGACCCCGAAGGCGGTGTTGATCAGCATCGGCCAGACCGAGCAGATGAAGATCACGAAGATCGCCGAGGTGGTGGAGTCCTTGATGGTGTAGAGCGCGATAGGCATCCAGGCCAGCGGCGAAATGGGCTTGAGCACCTGGATGAACGGATCGAAGGCCTTGTAGAGCAGCGGCGACATGCCGATCACGAAGCCCAGCGGGATCGCCACCAGCGCGGCGATCAGGTAGCCGAGCCCCACGCGCCCCAGCGAATGGGCCAGCTGGATGCCGATGCCCTTGTCGTTCGGACCGTTGTCATAGAAGGGGTCGCTGAGCTGCTTCCAGGCCAGGCCGGCGAACTGCACCGGGGTCGGCATGCCGTTGACCGCCTTGGTTTCGCCGCCGAGGGCATGGCCCATCAGCAGCGCGTACTCCTCATCCATCTCGCTTGCGGCAGTCTGCTTGGCTGGCAGGGTCGCCGCCTGCCAGACAAGCAGCAGCACCAGCAGCATCACGAAGGACAGCAGCGCGGCTTTCATGTTTATCGATTTGCTCATGACGTGCTCCTTAGCTGCGCTTGATGGCGAAGCCATCCAGATAGGCCTGCGGCTGGCGCGGATCGAACGGTCGGCCCATCACCGAGAAGCTCTTGTAGCCGGACGCCGGTTCGGCATTGGCCTCGCTCATCGCCAGCGCGGCCATCTGCTTGCGGGCGTCGGTCATCAGGAACACCTGCTCGGCCAGCGCGTTGAAATTCATCTCGCCCTTCACGTAACCCCAGCGCTTCATCTGGGTCAGCATCCAGGTCGCCATGGAGTACCAGGGCATCGCATCAAAGCCGGCGCGGTCCGGCTCGTTCCGCACATTGCCGAGGCCGTCGGCATAGCGCCCGGTCAGCGCCTGGCGAATGACGATCTCCGGCTGGTTGAGGTAGTTCGGCGTGGAGATGGCCTGGGAAATCGTCGGCAGGTTGGCCGGGTCGCTGGCCGCCGACGCGGCATTGAGGATGGCGCGGTACAGCGCGGCGAAGGTATTCGGGTTCTGCTCGATGAACGCCTGCGAGGTGCCGAAGGAGCAGCACGGATGGCCATCCCAGATCTCCTTGGAGAGGATGTGGATGAAACCGATGCCGTCGTACACCGCGCGCTGGTTGAACGGGTCCGGGCCGAGGAAGCCGTCGATGTTGCCGGCGCGCAGGTTGGCGATCATTTCCGCCGGCGGGGTCACCCGCAGCTGCACATCGCGATCCGGGTCCAGGCCATGCTCGGCCAGGTAGTAGCGCAGCAGGAAGTTGTGCATGGAAAACTCGAAGGGGATGGCGAACTTGAAACCCTTCCAGTTGCGCGGATCGCGGTTGTCCTTGTGCTTGAGCGCCAGGGTGATGGCCTGACCGTTGGTGTTCTGGATGGTCGCCACGCGCATCGGTTGCGGACTGGAGCCCAGGCCCATGGAGATGGCCAGCGGCATCGGCGCCAGGAAGTGCGAGGCATCCAGTTCGCCATTGAGCATGTTGTCGCGCACCAGCGCCCAGCCGGCGGTCTTCTGCAGACTGACCGACAGGCCCTGCTCCTTATAGAAGCCCATCGGGTCGGCCATGATCAGCGGCGTGGCGCAGTTGATCGGGATGAAGCCGATCTTCAGGTTCTTCTTCTCCAGCGGGCCTTTTTCCCCGGCCATCGCCTGCAGCGACTGCAGCGGCAGCACGCTGGCGATGGCCGCCATCGCGGTGCCCATGCCCACCGCCTTGAGGAAGCGGCGGCGGGTGGCGTCGTGGGGGATCAGTGCACGCACCGCGGCGGCTTCGACGAAGTCGCGGGACAGGCTTTCGCTGTCGCGAGCACGGGCCAGACGCTCCCGCTCGACCTGCAGATCATGCTCCTGCTGACTGCCGTGAGCCCCGCAGGTGCAGCCGGACAGGCTGCTGTGCTCCGAATAGGGGCGGAAGAAATTCTTATCGGTCATGACTGTGCCCTCTTTTGGGTCATTGGCTCAGGCTGCTTTGGCCTGACCTATACGCAAGGTTGAAGCGGTACGGCCGTCGACCAGCTGCTCCATCAGCAGGCAGCTGTCGTCTTCACGCACCACAAGCCACTCGCCCTCAGCACAAGGCGTGCCATGCATCTCGATGGGCAGGGAGCGGGTCTTCAGGCGGATCACTGGCTGGCTGTGGGCGTAGCTCTCGCCAGCCCTGCCGAGCACGGCATGGGCAATCGCCCTCGCCTGCCGAGCGATCGGTTCGATGAAGCGGCAGGCTGCGCCGTCCAGACTGACACAGTCGCCCAGCGCGTAGACATCCGCGGCACTGGTCTGCAGGGTGCAGGGGTCGACCCGGATGCCCTTGTCGAAGGCCAGCCCGGCAATCCGCGCCAGACGGTCATCGGTCACCAGGCCGGTGGCGGCGACGACCTGATCGACGACCAGGCTCTGGCCGCACTGGGTGGTGATGAGCTTGCTGCCATCGTCCTGGGCGCTGATGCCTGCGACCTGGACAGCACCGAGATAGCTGACGCCGAGGCGCTCCTGGCTCTGGCGCAGGCGCTGTGCCGCAATCTCAGGCAACAGGCCCGCCAGCGGCAGGGCAAGGCGGTCCAGCAGAGTCACTTGATGGCCGGCGCGGGCGAAGTCCTCGGCCAGTTCGCAACCGACCATGCCGGCGCCGACGATGGCCACCCGCTGCGGCGCCTTGGCCAGCTGTGCCTGCAGGCCGCTCCAGCCGGCCAGGTCGTTGACTCGCCAGCACAGCGCCGGCGGAAGCGCGGCCGGCAGTGCAGGACGCGCGCCCTGGGCCAGCACCAGCTGGGTGTACGCCAGGGTGCCGCGGGTGGTACGCAGTTGGTGGAGCGCCGGGGCCAGGCCGACCACGAAGGTCTCCGTGTACAAGCGCACCCCCAGGCGGCGGGCGGCGTCAGCCGCCGTCTCGCGGACCAGTGCCTCGGGCGTTTGGCCGCGGCTCAGCGCCACCGACAGTTCCGGCTTGTGGTAGAGGTCGCCCTTACAGGCGCTGATCAGGGTGATCGGCACCTCGGCATCCAGCTCACGCAGGGCTTCGACGGTGGCCCAGCCAGCTAGGCCGGCGCCGACCACCACTACTCCCCTGCCCTGCGGCGCGCCCTGCACCGCACAGGCGGGCGCGGCATCGCGTCTGACGAAAGGCTCGAAGTCCAGCTTGGTCACGCCGCACAGCGGGCATTCCCAGTCTTCGGGGATGTCCTCGAAGCGGGTGCCGGGGGCCAGGCCGCTGTCCGGATCACCCATCTCCTCGTCGTAAATCAGGCCGCAGGCGCGACAGATGAACTGCCGCCAGGCTTGGGTGATGGCGCTCATGCCGGCATCTCCTCTTTCATCAGGCGGGCCATCTCCCAGCGCAGATGCTTGATCGCCGGAGTGACGATGGCGACGAACTGCGCCTCGCGGATGCGCCGCTGCGGCGCGGCGCTCTTCAGGTAGCCGCGCGCCCCCTGGTGCATCAGGGATGACTGCGAGGCGCGCAGGGCCAGCTCGGCGCCCTGGGTGCGGGCGTCGAGCACCTCCAGCATGAAGTCCTTGCTGCCGTCGAAGGGGCTTTGCGCCAGCTTCATGATCCGCCCGCCCAACTCGTCGAACTCGGCCTGCAGCTCGTCCGGGCCGTCGTGCAGGAAGCGGTTGACGTGGCCGAGCACCGGCTCGACCTCGCGGATCGAGTCGAGGCTGCCCTGGACGATGCCGGTGGCCATGCCGGCTTGCAGCAGCACGAAGGCGGCGCGGATGCGGGCGATGAACGGGCGGGCCGGGTCGGCGATCATGCTGTCCTCGCCGACGAAGTAGTCATTGAGCTGGATGCGCCAGGTGCTGGTGCCCTCCATTGCGGAGAACTCCGGGCAGGCCTTGAGCTCGGCGCGCTCGTCGAGATCGAGCAGGAACATGATCTCGTGGGAGCGCGAGCCGTCGTCGCGCTCCACCGCGGCGATCGCGCCGCAGTACTGGCCCTTGGCGATGTGGCTGACCCAGGGCAGCGAACCACTGACCTTGTAGCCGCCCGGCACCTTGCGGGCGCGCAGCAGCATGTTTTCGATGCCGGCCAGCGACTTCATCGGGTTGGACAGCGCGGTGCCGCCGAACGTCCGCCCCATGGCATGGTCGTTCAGCCGTGACAGCAGCGCCGGGTTGCCCGACTGCTCCATGTACAGGCCGCAGACGTCGTGGCACCAGGTCAGGAAACCGGTCGAGCCGCAGGTTCGGCTGACCTCCTGCATAGCCGCCAGCGACAGGCCGAAGCGGCCGCCGTGGCTGTCGAGATGCACACCCAGTGCGCCGCTCTCGCCGAGGGCAGCCATGATATCGAGCGGGTAGTAGCCCTCGTGGTCGATGCGGTTGACCAGTTGGGCCAGCGGACCGCGGGCGATACGGCCCACGTCGGCGAGCACGCGGGCATCGTCGGTCCAGGCGGTGGTTGTGGTGGGAACTGCGATTGCAAGACTGTTCATGGCATCCTCCGGCTAGGCGTGTGCTGGATCAGTCGGCCAGGCCGATGCTGAACGGAATCGGGTTGCGCATGGTGTTGGCCACCGGCGAGTAGAAGTTGGCGTGCTTGACGATTTCGTCCAGCTCCTCGCGGCTCGCATCGCCCTCCACCAGCACCTTCACGCGAATCGCCTGGAAGCCCATCTGCTCAGGCGCCATCTCGGCACCACCGGCACCCCAGGCCGCCGGGTTGCCGATATCGCCCTCGAGGAAAATTTCCAGCTTGCTCAGCTTCACCTGCTTCCAGGTGGCCACCGCGGTGATGCCCACGGCCAGGCAGCCACCGAGGCCGGAGAGGACGATCTCGCCCGGGGCCGGCGCGGTGTCCTCGCCGAACAGGTGCAGCGGCTCGTCGACCACTACCGGCTGGTGATCACCGACATAGCTCAGGCTGCGATACATGCCTTGCATAACGGAGTGGACCTTGTTGGTGCCACGGGTGGCCGGGTTGTTGCGCCCCTTCTCGGCGAAGGCCATCAGCCCGTTGCGATCGATCGGCTTCAGGTAGGTTTTCACGGTGCTCGGGCAAGTGGCGGTTGCTGCGGTCATGGCATTCTCCAGCGGATCTGGTGAGCAGCGCGGCTGCTCCATCGGGTGTCGAATGCTTGATTGCAGGGGGCGTGCCAAACCGCACAAACCACAGAAAACATCAATAGAATCAATAGATTGAATCCAATACCCCCGACTTTCGAACGCCTCACCAGAGGAGCGGACAGCGGTTTGCACAGAGCCAATTGGCAACATTGTCGACATTGTCGACAGGTCCCGACGCAGCAAAACTGCAGAGACAGAAACGCTCAGGGCAGCCCGTGGTCTGCCCTGAGGGAGGAAAACGCGGGGAGAGTCGGGCTGCGGCCTACAGGCCGAGCTTCTGCCAGCGGTAGTTGAACTGGCGCGAAGTCAGACCGAGAAGCTGGGCTGCACGCGACTTGTTGCCCCCGCACTGGAGCAGCGCCTGCTGCAACGCATCAGCGGAGTGCGAGCCAGCCGGGGCGTAGGGGCGCATTGGCAAGGACATCATCAATGGCTCTGCCTGCAGCCGGCTGCTGACCGGCTGTACCTGCACCTCCTCGACCGTCTCGCCAGTGTTCAAGAAGGGTTCGAGATCGCCGGCATTCAGCGGCGACTTATCGGCCAGCAAAACCACACGCTCGATGACGTTGGACAGCTCGCGGATGTTGCCTGGCCAGGGGTGATTCTGCAGACGGGCGATGGCATCGGAGGTCAGGCTGATGTTGCGCTGGTTGGCCTGGTTGACCCGGTTGAGAAAGTGCATGGCCAAGGCTGGAATGTCGCTACGCCGCTCGGCTAGCGACGGCAGGTGGATCGGGATGACATTGAGTCGGTAGTAGAGGTCCTGGCGGAACTGGCCCCGCGCGACCTCGATCGCCAGGTCACGGTTGGTCGCTGCCACCAGGCGCACGTCGACCGGGATTTCCCGCTTGCCCCCCAGGCGGGTGATGGTGCCTTCCTGCAGGGTGCGCAGCAGCTTAGCCTGCATTCCCAACGGCAGCTCGCCAATCTCGTCGAGAAAGATGGTGCCGCCGTCAGCTTGTTCGAACCAGCCCGCACGCAACGCCGTGGCACCAGTGAAGGCACCACGCTCGTAACCAAATAGCTCGGACTCGAACAGGGTATCGGGAATGGCGGCGCAATTAACCTTGATGAACGGCTTGTCGCGGCGGGGACTGGCCAGGTGCAGGGCGCGGGCGAACAGCTCCTTGCCGCTGCCAGACTCACCGAGCAGCAGCACGCTGGCAGTGGCACTGGATACCCGCTCCAGCTCGGAAATCGCCCGCAGCAGTTCGGGGGAAGTACCGACGATGCCATAACGGGTTGCATCGGCATGCAGGGCACGGGTCAGCATGTCGTTGCGCTGTTCCAGGGCCAGAGTCTTCTCCTCGATGTAGCTGTGCAGATGCAGCATCTGTCCGGCCAGCGTCGCCAGGATGCGCAGTATGGTCAGGTCGTCGGCCAGCGGCCGGGCTCGCATGCGGATGCGATGGCAGGCCAGCACGCCGACAGTCTTCTGGCCGATCTGGATCGGCAGGGCGATGAAGGACACTGGCCCTGCCGGCAGCTTGCTGCGTTCGACCATGCGGCCGAGGAAGATCGGCTCCTTGTCGATGTCCTGCACGATGGTCACCTGGCCATGCGCCAGCACCCTGCCGGTAACCCCCTCGTCCAAGGCATAGCGGCCGAGCACCACCTCCTCCTTGGTCAGGCCATACGCATAGCGAATGGTCCCTCCACGCCCATCCTCATCGAGCAGGACGATCCGCCCACGATTGAGGCCCAGCAGCTCGGAAAGCAGGTGGAGCATTTCCTTGAACACCGGCTCGACGGCGAGGCTCTTGCCCGCCAGGGCCATGACCTGCTGCAGCAGGAGCATTTCCTGTGAGCGCCAGAAGGCAGGTGAGCTATTGAGGTCGTCGATTTTAGAGTTATCTGGCATGCGGACTTGGATCTCTTTCATGAAGGACGCAGTGCATTACCGAGTATCTGGGGAATACGCTAAGGGCAATGCCGGGCTATTTGACGAACAGCAAGAATCACGCCAACGAGCAGAGGCATACCTACAGCGCCATCGGCCAAGCCGTTGGAGTTCATCTGCGCACCGTGCCGCATTGGGTCGCAGCCGGGGAGCCCCAAGGCAAAGAGGTCTCTATCGAGGGTGGCCAACGCGGGGCGCTGCCAGGGGAGCACCGCAGCCTGACCTCCGAGCAAGAGTCACTGATTCGTACCCTGCTGCTCGACTGTAAGCGTCCTGAACCGGCTGCTGTTAGGTTCCCCCCCCCGGCTTTCTCTGTCGGAGACGGACTGCAGGGCTGAAGAAAGTCGTACGGTGCAACGAGTGCGACGCCAGCACAGCTGAGACCGGGGGCAGGGTCTGGAGCTTGTCCAGGGTCGGATGGGGCAGCATGGTGGGATTCCTTGTGTTCAGTGGTAGTAGCCGGGGCCGCGCAGATTGGCGTGGTCGTCCGGCAGCAGGGGCAGGTTGGCTTG
>Ga0180008_1000668_pt1 | contig 26059 bp, 18 predicted proteins | sample MM_PW_MetaG_FD_121121 | JGI IMG/M metagenome (GOLD analysis project Ga0180008, IMG submission 121121) | Groundwater microbial communities from the Aspo Hard Rock Laboratory (HRL) deep subsurface site, Sweden - MM_PW_MetaG | ecosystem: Environmental > Aquatic > Deep subsurface > Groundwater... | reverse complement strand
GTTACGATGAACAAAAAGTATACTTCCAAGATTTAAAAAAAAGTCTAAAGATTTTTTATCACCTTTTAGGAGGTGATAAAGCAAAAGATATTCTAATTACTGATAAGCGTCCAATATTTAAACAAAGAACTTTAATAGAAAAAGTTTCAGGGGTAGGTAAAAGTTTTTTTCTTCCTTGGCAGGATGAAAAAGCTCTTTATCTTCCTGCTTCATTATCTTGTTTTTCAAAAAAACAAGATAATGAAATGCTTTACTTTTGGGTAGTTGCTATGATGAGTAAAACAATAATTAAACAAAACAATTTAATAAGTCAAAATATAAAAAATACCAATGAATTATTAAATACTTACGAAGGATTTAATAGTTTTTACAAAAGATGCTCAAATGAACTATTTGAAAATCATGAAGAGTTGTCATTTATTAAGTCTTTAGATGAAAAAGATTTAAAAAATGAAACAACAAATATTCAGCCTTTTTATATGTGGATATATCCTGCTTTAAATTCTAAAAAAATACTTGAAGATTTTGAAGATGATGAAGAACTTGAGGGAGTAAAAAAAGATCCTTCTAAAACTGAAACACTTCAAATGAAAAAACAAGTAAATAAAATGGATGATAAGAAAAAAACAGATGGTTTACTGATGTTTTTACCTGATAGTATTATGAGTATTTTAGAGCAAGTGAATGTAGATAGAAGTGAAGATGATAGTTTTGATGAAGATGCTTTATATAATGCAGAAGATTTAGATGAAATCACTCTTGGGAGAAAAAAGGCAAATCTAAATGCTAGAATAAAAATGGACTTAGATATTTCATCAAATTCACAAGAAGAATTTCCAATAGGAAAAGGTTTTTTCTTAGATGAATGGGATTATAAAAAAAATGCTTATTTAATAAATTATGTAAAAATAAAACCAATTATCACAACAAATATACAAGCAATACAAATACCAAAAAGATTAACAAAAATAGTTAAAAGAGTTCAAAGTGAACTAGATTTAATGGAACTAGATAGAATCAAAAAAACAAATCTATCCTATGGTGATGAGGTAAATATTGATTCTTGGATTGATTATCAAGGCCACCAAAATAAAGAAGGTCATAATCAAAAATTTTTTGAAACATTTGAGAAAAAAACAAGAGATATGAGTACTTTGATTTTAGCTGATGTCTCTTTATCAACAGAAGCTGGAATTACATCTGAAATTAGGGTAATTGATATGATTAAAGATGGTCTTATGGTATTTTCTGAAGCATTAGAAAGACTAGAAGATAGATTTGCTATTTATGCTTTTTCAAGTTTAAAAAACACAAATGTTCGTTTTCATATTATTAAAAACTTCAAAGAAAAATATTCAAATTTAATCTTAGGAAGAATAGATGCAATTAAACCAGGTTATTACACAAGACTAGGTGCTGCAATTAGAGAATCTGCAAAGATTTTGAATAATCAAAAAAGTGCTAATAAACTGCTTTTAATAGTAAGTGATGGTAAACCAAATGATGTGGATAGATATGATGGAAGATATGGAATTGAAGATACAAAAAAAGCAATCATGGAAGCAAAGAAAAAAGGAATTACTCCTTTTTGTGTAACTATTGATTTAGAAGCAAAAGATTATTTAACACATCTTTTTGGTAAAAATGGTTTTGTAGTAATTCGTGATACGAAAAAACTACCAAAAGTTTTACCAGAAATATATATGAATTTAACCAAATAAAAATCAAAAGTAAAAATGAAGGACAAATATGACAAATAATACATACTATTTAGAACAAAAAAATGAAGTAGAACTTTTTTTAGCAGCAGCAAATATGAACTTACCAATATTAATCAAAGGCCCAACAGGATGTGGGAAAACGAGATTTATTGAAGCCATGGGTGAAAAACTCAATAGAAAAGTTTATACAGTGATTTGCCATGATGATTTAAGTGCAGCTGATTTACTTGGACGACATCTTATAAATGAAAATGGAACATTTTGGCAAGATGGCCCTTTGACAAAAGCAGTTAGAGAAGGTGGTATATGCTACCTAGATGAGATTATTGAAGCTAGAAAAGATACTACTGTTATTTTACATTCCCTTGCTGATTATAGAAGGGTTTTACCAATAGATAGAACAGGAGAGTTAATTGAAGCTCATCCTGATTTTATGCTTGTTGTGTCGTATAATCCTGGATATCAAAATGTATTAAAAGGAATGAAACCAAGTACAAAACAAAGGTTTATTTCACTTAGTTTTGATTACCCAAAAGCAGAAATAGAAAAAGAAATTATAATAAAAGAAAGTGGAATAGATGAATCAACTGCTTTAAAACTTGTGACCATTGCAGGTGAAATTAGACAATTAACAGATAGTGATATTCAAGAAGCAGTATCAACTAGACTTTTAGTTTATGCTGCAAAACTTATGAGTAAAGGTTTTGATAAAAGAGAAGCTTGTTTACACTCTATTGTAGAATCACTTAGTGATGAAGAAGAGGTTTTAGATGTTTTAGAAAAACTAGTAAATTTACACTTTCCTAAATAGTATAGATTAAATAAAAAAGAGATCTTTTTAAGGTTAATTTCGAATTTACAGGAATAATATCTAATAGTTAATACGTGGTGCGGATAGCGAGATTTGAACTCGCACACCCGTGGGGCACTACCACCTCAAGGTAGCGTGTCTACCGTTCCACCATATCCGCATATTTATTTATAAGCATTTACTTCTAAGGCTTTGAAAATAAGGTTGAAATGTTACTATCATAATACTTCATCTAAGATTAAGTATTATGATGAGCTTTTTGCAAAAAAAGTTGAGGTTTATTTGTTTCTAAACTCTTTTTCATTTACTGTTTCAAGGATTTTTTTTGCAATATTTGAGGTATTAATAGCAATATCTTGAGTTTGTGTGGCAATTGATGCATTGTTTTGTGTTTGTCTATCTAATCTATTTACTACATCATTTATTTGTTCTATACTTGCTTTTTGTTCATTTGAAGAGATTGAAATATCATGAATAACTTCTGTTGTTTTAGCGATATTTTCTTTTAGTTTTATATAACCTTTTATCATATCATCAGCAATTTTTTTACCACTGTTAGTTTTATTTGTTGCATTTTCAACCAAATCTTTTATTTCTCGTGCAGCCTCTGCACTTCGTGAAGCTAAATTTCGAACTTCTTGTGCAACTACTGCAAATCCACGTCCTGCTTCACCAGCAGTTGCAGCTTCTACAGCTGCATTTAAAGATAAAATATTTGTTTGAAAAGCAATTTGATCAATAATACTTATTGCATCTGCTATTGCTTTTGTTTGCTCATTTATTGAATCCATTGAATCAACTGTAATGCTAGCTAAATTTTGGCCTTCTTCTATTGAGCTTGATAGTTCTTTTGAATGACTTGCCATTGTTGAAATTCTTTGGGTATTATTTATTACTGTACTTGTAATTTCTTCTAAAGCAGCTGCTGTTTCTTCTAAAGATACAGCTGTTTCATTTGAAGATTTATTTAATGTATTAACATTTTCTAATAATACTTTTGAGCTTTTATCTAGTGTCAATCCATTTGTTTTATTTTCTAATAGCATTTGATTAATAATATTTGATAAATTATTTAGTCCTTTTGCAACATTTCCACTTGGATTTGGAATTTCATCAACAAAGTTTAATTGAGCATATTTCTCAAGTGATGATAAGATTACATTTATATCTTCATTTACATTGTTTTTAATTGTAACAATCATATCATTTAAGATATTTTTTAATTCATCTAAAGAAGAATTTGATGTTTTAGATATTATTTGAGAATTTAAATTACCTGATTTTACTTTATTTACAATCTCTTTAACTTCTTCAATAAGATGTTTATCTTGATCTAAATTCTTAGCAATTATTTCCATTTGCTTGTCAATTTCTGCTGCCATATTACCAAACTCATCATTTGTATTGATATTTAATTTATTAATATTTTTTTCTTCACCTTTTAAATATTTGAAGAAAAAATTCAATCCATTTTCAAGAGTTTTTAGCGGAACTAAGATTTTAATAAGAGCAAAAAATAAAATACTTAAAATGATAATAAGTAATACAAGATACAAAAATACTTCTTTTAGTAAATTTTCATTCATTTTTTTTGATAATGTATTTTTATCTAATTGGATTATTAACTTCCAATTTGTGATAGGAACATTACTATAAGCGATTAGTTGTAAATTGTCATTGTCCAAAGCTTCTGCAAAATGTAAACTATTATCACTTTTGATTTGTTCATAAACTTTATTTTGAATATTAAATTGTTTATCATCTTTATGTATAATAGTTTTGCCATTTTCATCAATAAGATAAGCAAATCCTTCCTCATCAAGAGAAATATTTAAAATGGTACTTACAACTGTATCAAGGGCAATATCTGAGCCAATAACTCCAAGAACTTTTCCATCTTTTTTTATAGGTGCAGATACTGATATAACTAATTTTTTTGTTGAAAAATCAATATATGGTTCACTAACTCCTGCTTTATTTTCATCAATAGCTTTTTTATACCAAGGTCTAGCTCTTGAATCATAATCATGGGTTTGAGGTGTTCTGAAAGTTCCATCAAATTGTAAGAAATTACCATTGTCTTGAATTCCTAAATATAATCCTGAAAAATTACCAGCTAGATTTCCTAAACGTAATTTATTAATTATTTCACTATTTTTTACATCTAAAGGTAATGTAGATACCTCCTGTGCTACTGCTTCAACTATATCTATTTTAGATTGTAGATAATTATTAATTAATTTTGATGTTTCTTTTACTAGGTTTAGCTCTTTTTGTTTTATTAGATTATATTCTGAATTGTAGTTGTTATAGGCATTGTAAAAACCTAATATAATAAATGAACATGAGATACTTATAAAAAGAAGTACTAATAATTTTGACTTTATACTATTTACTTGCACAGTAAATCCTTTTGATTAAACTAAAAAGATACTATAACATAAGTCAGGGTTAAAAAAGTGTCTAAAAAAAAAGGTCAAGAAGAAAACTTCTTGACCTTTTAAAGTATTTATTAAATCTGTAGATTTAAAGATTACCCTAAAAATGGATTTGCATATAATGCAATCATAGCAACAACAAGTGCATAAATAACTTGTGCTTCGATCATCGCTAATGCAATGAACATAGTTGTCATTAATTTTCCACCTAAACCTGGGTTTCTAGCAGTACCAGCAATAGTTGCAGCAGCAGTATTACCCATACCAATAGCACCACCAAGTGCAGCAAGACCTAATCCAATTCCAGCAGCTACTACAGAGTAAGCTTTTAAAGTTTGGTTAGCAACTTCACCATCAGCAGCGAATGCAACAGCAGCAATAGCTAACATTAAAAGAACGATTTTTTTCATTCTAGATCCTTATATTTTATTAGTTTCAAAGTCCGTTCGGCTTGCGTATCCCTACTTAACACTTTGTTGGCTGGGATTATATATAACTTAAGCTAAAGAAAAGCTAAAATTTATAACTTAATTTTTTACAAAAAATTCGTTATAATGAAAGCAATTATTATAAAAGGTTGCAAATGAAAAAACTGTTTTTATCTCTAACTGCTATAATCCTTCTTGTTTTAGGCTCTATTTATGGGATTTTATTTACAAAATATGGTAATGGATTAATAGCTTCATACATAGAAAAAAAAGTAAATGCTGATCAAGAAGATGTAAAATTAAAAGTAAATGATTTTAGATTAACTTTTAAAACAATAAATTTTGATGCTAAAATAAATGATGATTCTTTAATATTAATTAAAGGTGATTTGGAAATTTTTAAACAAAGTGTTGATTTAAAATATGATATCAAAATAAATGATTTAGCAACTTTAAAAAATTTAACAAAACAAGAGTTAAAAGGTCCATTTTCAACAAATGGAACATTTAAGGGAAATAAACATGAATCTGTAATTCAAGGAGTTTCAGATATTGCTTTAAGTCAAACAAAATATTATGTAAATTTAGTAGATTTTGAAGCAAAAAATATCCATGTTGATTTAAAAGAAGCGAAAATTGAAGAGTTATTAACTTTACTTAATAAACCAATTTATGCAAAAGGTAATCTAAATATTACAGCTGATATAAAAAATATTGACGTGGATAATTTAGATGGGGCAATTGTTGCTAATATATCAAAGGGTAAAATCAATAATGAAGTGGTTAATAAAGAGTTTTCTCAAACAATTCAATCTTCAATAAATTTTCAAAGTGATATAAATGCATCATTATTGGGAAAAAAAGTAGAAATAAAATCAGAACTAATTAGTTCTTTAGCAGATGTTTTTTTAGATAAAACTATTATTGATTTAGAAAAAAACAAAATAATTAGTGATTATAAAATTGATGTAAAAAACTTAAATAAACTAGAAGGTGTTATTGGTAAAAAATTAAATGGTGATTTTTTAACATCTGGAAATATTTTTGTTGAAAATTCTTTGATTGTTGTTACTGGTAATTCAAATATTTTTGAAAGTTCAACAAGCTATGATTTAAAAGTAAAAGATTCAAATCTTCAAAATGTAAACTTTAAAATACAAAATGCAAAACTTGAAAAACTTCTTCATATGTTAAATGAACCTGTTTATGCAACTGGAAATTTAGACATTCAAGGTGATATAAAAAATGCAAAACTTGATAGTTTAGATGGTTTAATTGTTTCAAAAGTAAGCCAAGCAAAAATAGTAAATGAAGTTGTAAATACTGTTTTTAAACAAGAAATAAAAGACACAATTAATTTTGATTTACAAGTTGATACTTCACTTATTCCTACTCAAGCAGTATCGAAAGCTTTTGTAAATACTAATATTATGAATTTAATTATAGAAAAAGCAATTTTTGATTTTAAAGAGGCTTCATTTAATAGTGATTATTTAGTAAAAATTCCATCATTAGACAATCTAAAAAATTTCACAAAAACTAAGTTAAGAGGAAGTTTAGATATAAAAGGTGATATTCAAAATAAAGATAATTCTTTACTTGTAAATGGAAATTCAAATCTTTTAGGTGGAGCTTTAAATTTCACTTTAAAAAATGATGATTTTACTTCAACAATTAATAATATCAATATAAAAGATCTTACTTATATGCTTTATCAACCTGAGATATTTGATTCAAAAGGAAATTTTAAAATTGATTATAATTTATTAGTTAAAAAAGGAAATTTATCAGGAAAACTAGTAAATGGTCATTTCTTAGCAAATGAATTCTCAACTTTGATTAATCAACTTTCAAAATTTGATTTAACAAGAGAGGTTTATGAATCTGTTGATATAAATAGTGATATTAATCAAAGTGTATTAACTTCAAGTATAAATATGAAAAGTAAAAATACTCAGATTAATATAAATAATTCAGTTTTAGATTTAGAGAATAGTACTATAGATGCGAAATTAGATGCAAAAATCAAAGATAGCTCATTTTCAGTTAATATAAAAGGAAATACTTCAAATCCAAATATTTCTCTCGATACAAAAGATTTATTAAAAGAGCAATTAAATAAACAACTAGAGAAAAAAAGAGATAAAATCGAAGAGAAATTAAATAAAGCTTTAGGTGGAAAACTTGAAGATGAAAAAGCTAAAGAGCTTATTCAAAATTTAAAATCAATTTTCTAAGATTATTTTATGAAATGGAGTTTTATAACTCTATTTCATCTGTTTTGTTACAGTCAAAGACAAGGCATTCCACTCACTCATCCCACCTCTATACCACATCATTTTATTTGCAGGATATCCAAGATTTAAAAAGTAATTAATTGTTTTTGTTGATATTGGACACCATGGACCATTACAAAAAAATATTACTGTTTTTGCATTTGAGAAATCAAATTTATTCTTTCTTATGTCAATTATTTTAATACCTAAATTTTCATAAGCTTTATAAAATTCATCTTTAAAATCTTCATCATAAATTAAATCTTCAAAAGGAACATTTATAGAACCTGGAATAGTTTGTTGATTAAACCATACGGGTTTTCTAGTATCAACTAAAGCATAAGACTTAGGATTCTTTGATGATTTACTGTAAATAAATTCTAATACTTCAATTTCTGATAGGGTTTTTATTTGCTCATTTATAAACAAAGGTTGAATTACTCCACTTGTAGTAATAAATGTTTTTTTACACTCTTTTGGAATGTTTTTGCTGATATTATCATCTGAAAAACTCTCAGCACTTATGGGAATATCTAAGCAGTTCTTATTTATTTCTCTTTGAATTTTATATATTTCTTCTTTTTTATTTAAGTAAGTATGTTTAACTTCAATATCCATATATTGTAATGATATGGGATTTATTGCATTTGCATAAATAAAAAATGTAAATATTAGTAATATTTTACTCATTGGGATTCTCCTTCTTTTATTGATAAGTATAGATTCTTAAGCTTAAATAAATGATTAAGTATTAAATTTAAAGATTGTTATGATAATTATTATCAGTTTAAGAGAACTGAAAGTTTCTTTTAGATTTAATTCATTAATGATAATTAATATTAAAATTAAAAGGAAATAAATGATAAATTTTACTAAAAAAGTACTGGTTTCACTTTCTGTTGTAACTGCTCTTGCTTTAAGTGCAAATGCAGCTTCAAACACAGAGCATTTAAACTCTACAAAGTCTGAGTTAGTAAAGGTTAATCCACTTTTAGATGCATATGCAAATATTGCATATGCTAATTATGGTGATACATTAAAGGATGCTAGGTCTTTAAAAACTGCAATTGATACTTTTGCAAAAGAAGCAAATGAAAAGAATTTTGAAAATGCAAAAAAAGCTTGGTTAAAATCAAGAGAATCTTATGGTCAAACAGAAGCGTTTAGACTTTCAAATGGTCCAATAGATGCTGAAGATAATTGGATTGCAGAAGCTTATGGTGCACTTGAAGGGCAGATTAATGCTTGGCCACTTGATGAAAACATGATTGATTATACTATTGATGCTAAAGGTGAAAAAACAAGTGGAAATATTATAGATACAGCAGGTGTATTTAATCCAGGTGGTGAAGGTTCATCTGCTATTGATGTAACAAATATTACAGTTGATGCAATTGCTTCTTTAAATGAAAATGGAGGAGATGCAAATGTAGCTTCAGGTTATCATGCTGTTGAATTTCTATTATGGGGACAAGATCAAGATTATTCAAATTTCCTAAAAGATGGTGTAACACCTGGTGCGATGAGCGCAGGAGCTAGACCTTTAAGTGATTTTACAAGTGAAAAAAATGCTAAAAGAAGATTAGCTTATTTACAAGTAGCTAGTCAAAAAATTGTAAATGATTTAGAATTAGTAGCTAGTGCTTGGGAAAAAAAGGTAGATGGTAATAAAGGTTTATATCAAGCTGCATTAAAAGGGCAATTAAAAGGTGAAAATGCATCAAAAAATATTGATTCAAGTGAAGCATTAAAACAAATCATTGCAGGACTTGGTGTTTTTGTTAAATCTGAACTTGCAAATGAAAGAATTGCAGTTGCTGTTTTAACTCCAAGTGAAGAGGATGAACACTCTTGTTTTTCTGATAATACACATAGAGACATAGAAAATAACTATTTAGGATTTAAAAATATTTTAACAGCTACATATAATGGCAAAAAATATGGAAAATCACTTTTAGATGCTCTTGATAAAGAGACAAAAACAAGAATTGAAAAGTTGATGACATCTATTGAGAAAAAAATAGCAAACATAGATGAAGTAGCACGTACAAAAGAGCATTTTGATTATCAAATAAGAGAAACAAGTCCTCAATCAAAAGTTATTGTAAAACTTAAAAATGAGCTTAGAAAACTAGGTGATGAGATGGTACATGTGGCAAAAGCTAATAAAATAAATTTAAGTACAGATGATGTTACAGACCCAGAAGAAACAAAAATTTAATTTTTCATTAATGAAAAAAACAATTTTAATAAAAAGCCTTATAGCAAGTTTTGCTATAGGGCTTTTTGGCGTTGATAATAGTAATGATTTTATTTCAAATGATAAAAATAAATCAATACTATTAAAACCTGTTTCTAATTTAAATGATAAGCAATATGATAAATTTATATTAGGAAGAAGTTTTTTTGCAATTCCTTGGGTTGAAGCTCCAAGTGCAACAACTGCAAGGGATGGATTAGGACCTCTTTTTAATGCAAATACCTGTATTTCTTGTCATCCATCAAATGGAAAAGGAACTTTAATTGATAATAAAAGCTCTCGTTCTTTGGTTGTGCGATTATCAGTTGATTCTAATAATAGTATTGAACATAAAATGTTATTAGAGAAAAAAGGGTTTATTCCTGAGCCAAATTATGGAGCTCAATTAGCATTAAATGCAATCCATGGTGTTGATTTTGAAGGTAAAGTAAAAATAGATTTTGATGAGTTAAATGTTGTTTTCCCTGATGGTGAAAAACAGATTTTATTAAAACCAAAATACTCTTTGGAAAGTTTAAATTATGGTCCTTTATTCAATGGTACAAATATTTCATATAGAATAGCACCAAGTTTAAATGGGATTGGTTTAATTGAACTTATTTCAAATGAAGATATTTTAAAAAATGAAGATATAAATGATAAAAATAATGATGGAATATCTGGACGTGCAAATTGGGTTTATTCTAATATTACAAAAAAAGAAGAGTTAGGTAAATATACTTGGAAAGCTAGTGTTGCTTTTTTGAAAGAACAAATAGCAGGTGCTGCTTCAAATGATATGGGATTAACAACTTCAGTTTTTCCAGATGAAAATTGTACATCTTCTCAAAAAGCATGTAACGAGGCACCAAAACCAAAAGATGCTATTGATTTAACTGATGAAAGACTTGATGCGATTACTTATTATTTAAAACATATAAAAACATATAGTGCTAAACAAACTAAAGAATATACCGAGGCTTTAGAGATATTTGAGCAAATTTCATGTGCTAAGTGTCATATAAGTAGTTTTGAAACAAAAGAAGGTTTTAAAATCTCACCTTTTTCTGATTTTTTACTTCATGATATGGGTGAAGAATTAAGTGATGGAAGAACTGAGTTTAGTGCAAATAAAAATGAGTGGAGAACGGCACCTTTGTGGGGGTTGTCACTTCATGAAAAAATAAATAAAGAAAAACCTAGACTTTTACATGATGGAAGAGCTAGAAGTTTTCAAGAGGCTATTTTGTGGCATGGTGGTGAAGCACAAAAGAGTAAAGAGAATTATATGAATCTACCAAAAGAACAAAGAGAAAAACTAATTAAATTTTTAGAGGAGTTATGATGAAAAAAGTGTTATTTTTACTAGTATTATTTTCAAGTTTGGTTTTTGCAAATGAGAGAGTATTACTTAATGTTATAAAAAATGTATCAATCCCAAATGTGGAAAATACAATTAAAAATGCCAAGATTTTACAAAAAGATTTAAATGCACAAAATTTTACAAATTTTTTGCAATCTTGGAAAAAAGTTGAAGCCTTATATTTTGCTGGTGATTTAAATGAAGATTTTTTAGATACACCACGATATATTGATGTTTTTAATAATCTAAAAGAGGATTTAAATTCTCAAATGAAAATGGTAATTGAATCAAAAGATGAGGTAAATGTTGCTTTATTTAAGAACTCATTTAAAACAATAAATGCTTTAGAGTATGTAATGTTTAATGATAATCATATTTCACAAAGAGAAAAAGATTTAAGTGTTGCTATTTTAAACTCAATGATTTCTCACTTAGAAGATATAAATGAAGTTTATAAAGATTATTTAGTATCTAAACCAAAAGATGAAAAATGGGAAAATGCTTTGATAATCAATACTTTGATTGCTAGTTCTTATAGATTAAAAGAGTGGAGAATTGGAAATGCAAGTGGAAACTCTAGTAAATTTAAAAATGATGCAAAAAACGAAAGAGCTGAATATTTCTTAAGTCAAAACTCATTTGCTGCAATTGATGCTATTTTAGATGCACATAAACAAATAGTTTTAAAAAACAAATATTATGATTTTGCTGGATTTGCTCTTGATAAAGGTGCTGCAATTCAGCTTTTAATGGCTGTTGATAATATTGATGAAATGAAAAATGAGTTAAAAACTCTTCCAAAAGATGATTTTACAAATGCAAATAAGCTATTTACAAATGCAAAAGATTTACATAATGCATATTATGTATCTTTAATCGAGCAGTTAAGTATTGTAGGAAAAATATTAGATGCAGATGGAGATTAATAATTGAGTAATTTTTTTGCACTTGAGTATTTTATAAATCCTGATAAAAGGTTGTTTTGGGCTTATTTATTAAGTTCAGTTTTAATATCAATAATTTATTTTTATATAAGTAAAAAAAACACAAGAGTAATAAGCTCTTCAAAATTATGGTTACATCCAAGTGCAAAGTTGGATTATTACTACTTTTTTTTATCTTATTTTATAAATATTTTTTTATTGATACCTTTTATAATAAGTGCAAAAACTATAGCTTTTGGGGTAAATAAGTTTTTATATCAAGAGTTTGATTATTTTGAAAATAGTTTTTTCTCTTATGAAATGATTATTTTGATGTATACCTTATCAATTTTTCTAGTGAGTGATTTCACTAGATACTGGCTTCATAGATTTTTGCATACGATTCCATTTTTATGGGAGTTTCACAAGGTTCATCATAGTGCTAAAGTTTTAACTCCAATAACATTTTATAGAGTTCATCCTGTGGAAAATTTTCTTTTTGGACTTAGATACTCTTTTAGTATAGGATTGGTTACTGGTGTATTTATCTATTTTTTTGGAGCTATGATTGATATTTATATGGTTTTTGGAGTAAATGTTTTTTTATTTTTATTTTCATTATTGGGTTCAAATTTAAGACATTCTCCTGTGCCATTTTCCTATGGAAGATTTTTAGAAAAATGGTTTATCTCACCAAAACAGCACCAAATACATCATAGTAAAAAATATTTTAATAAAAACTATGGTGGATATATTGCTGTTTGGGATAGGGTTTTTGGAACACTTTGTTTATCTCAAAGTGTAAAAGTTATGAAATTTGGTTTAAGAAATGAGCAAATGAAAGATTATAAATCTTTGATTGATTTGATATTTAGACCATTTATAAATTTAGTAAAAAAAGGAGAATTTAATGAAAAATTTAAAACTATTAATAAATATATTTTTAGTATTTTCAAGCCTAAGCTTAAGTGCAAATGAGGCTTTATCAAAGGAAGCTTTAGGTCAAATTTTATTTTTTGATAAAAACTTATCACAAAATAGAACACAATCATGTGCTACATGTCATAATCCAAATAGTGCTTTTGTAGATGATAGAAGCAATGGTATATCAAAAATGGCATCTTTAGGAGATGATAATAAATCACTTGGAGATAGACAAGCACCAACTGCTTCTTATGCTAAATTTTCACCAAACTTTCATTTTGATGAGAAAAAACAAAAATATATTGGAGGACAGTTTTGGGACGGTCGAGCAGCTACTCTAGAAGAGCAAGCTGGAGGACCACCACTAAATCCAATTGAAATGGGAATGGCTAATAAAAAAGAGGTAATAAATAGAATAAAAGAAAATGACTTATATGTGAGTTCATTTAAAAATCTTTATGGAGAGGATATTTTAAATGATGAAAAAAAAGCTTATGATGCTTTAACTCAAATAATAGCCTCTTTTGAAAGAACAGATGAGTTTTCACCATTTGATTCTAAATATGATAAATATCTAAAAGGTGAGTATGATTTAACAGCTCTTGAAGATTTAGGAAAATCACTGTTTTTCTCAAATAATAATAACTCTTGTGCCTCTTGTCATGTATTAAAAGGTGAGATAAAAAAGGGGAAACATTTACAAATTATGAGTTTCATAATATCGGAACACCTTCCAACCTAAAATTACGTGCTAAAAATGGTGTAAAAGATATTGATAAAGGGCTTTTAAATAATCCAAGTGTTACAGATGAAAAACAAATGGGGAAATATAAAGTTCCAACACTTAGAAACGTAGCTGTAACTGCTCCATATATGCATAATGGTGTATTTTCTGATTTAAGAACAGTTGTTGAGTTCTATGATAAATATAATAATAAAGATAGAACTATAAATAAAGAAACAAACAAAGCATGGGATGAACCTGAAGTTAAAGATACTATTTCACTAAAAGAGCTAAAAGCAAAAGAGTTAAGTGATAGAAAAGTTGAAGCATTAGTGGCTTTTATGGAACTTCTAACAGATGAAAAATATGAACATTTATTAAAAAGTAAAGTAAAGTAGTACTCTTTAAATAAGCTATTATATAAAAATAGATAAAATCGGAAAAAGGGCTCTTTTGAAAAGTAATTTAATAGTGTTTTTTCTTATTTCAAACATGTTTGCAAATGAAGCTGATTTAATGGATCTAAAAAGAAAAAAAAATGGATTGATAAATGATTATTCTTTACGAATATTTGAAGCTGAACAAAAAAATTTAAAACATAGAATAGAGTTTTTAGATAAAACATTAAAATGTTTTATTACATCAAAAAGCAAAAGAGATATTACAAACTGTAAAATAGCAGAGAGAAAAACTATTATGGATTTAATTAAAGGTTAGATTTTATTTTAACATATCCTAAAATATTTAGGATATGTCTTTTTGACTATATTTTATATAGAAATATATAGAATATTATCCTCTATTTTACTTTCATAAACTCCTGTACATCCACTATCATTTCCTAAAGCTTCACCACTTTTTAAATCTATTTCCCAGTTATGTAAAGGACAAGTTACTATTTTGTCATGAACTAAACCTTCACTTAATTTTCCTTTTTTGTGGGGGCATACATTGTTTATTGCAAAAATAGAGCCATCTCTTGTTTTAAATATTGCGATTTCAGTATCACCAATTTCTACTTTTCTTGATCCCATAAGAGGGATATTTTCAACTTCTGTGATTTTATACCATTTTGCCATTTTAAATTTGCTCCTTTGCTTCAAAACTGTGTGAGTCTTCTGGATTAATTACTATTGAATTAAACTCTTTAGTAAATCCATCTTCTATTGCTTTTGCCCAAGGGTCAACTTGTGCTGATTTTTGAGATATTTCGAACCTTAAAGCATAATATGCTACTTTTTGTTTATCTAACATCACATCTTTTACATACTGTAATCCAGTTCTTTCAACCCAATGAGCTGTTCTTTCCAAATAGTGAGCATCTTCTCTGTAAAATTGCATAAAGGCTTTTACATAAGTTAATAGTTCTTCATCTGTTTCTACTTTACAAAGAAAATCTGTAACTCGCACTTTTATACCACCATTTCCAGCAATTGAAATTTCCCATCCTGAATCAACTCCAATAATTCCTAAGTCTTTTATAGTTGCTTCTGCACAATTTCTTGGACATCCTGAAACTGCTATTTTGAATTTATGTGGAGTCCATGAACCCCATGTTAATTTTTCAATAATCACACCCATACCCATAGAGTCTTGAGTTCCAAATCTACACCATGTATTTCCAACACAAGTTTTTACGGTTCTAAGTCCTTTTGCATATGCTTGTCCTGAAACAAATCCAGCATCATTTAAATCTTTCCACATAGGAGCTAACTGCTCTTTTTTAACACCTAACATATCAAGTCTTTGACCACCTGTAAATTTAACAGTTGGAACATCATATTTAACAGCAATATTAGCAATATCTTTTAACTCTTGTGGACTTGTAAGTCCTCCCCAAATTCGTGGAACAACTGAGTAAGTTCCATCTTTTTGGATATTTGCGTACATTCTATCGTTTACCAAAGCTGATCTTTTATCATTTTTGTATTTATCATCATTATATTTTACAAGTAAGTAGTAGTTAATTGCTGGTCGGCATTTTGAACAACCATCTTGTGTGTTCCATTCAAGTGATTTAAAAACATCATAAACAGTTTCAAATTCACCATCATCAACAGCTTTTTTGATATCTTTATGTCCAAGTGTAGTACAAGAGCAAATTCCCTCTTCACAAGCGTTATATTCATCCCCTAAAGTATTTACTAAAATTTGCTCAACCAAACCAAGGCATGAACCACATGAAGCTCCAGCTTTTGTGCATGATTTTACATCGCTTAATGATTTTAAATCTTGCTCTTTAATAGCTTTTACAATATCACCTTTACAAACTCCATTACATCCACAAACTTCTTCATCATCACTCATAGCGTTTATGTCATTTCCACCATGACCGCTATCTCCACTTAAAGCTGATTTTCCAAATAGAATTTTTGTTCTTAAATCACTGATGTCTGTATGCTCTTTTAAAAGTTTTAAATACCATGAAGCATCTGCTGTATCTCCATAAAGAACAATTCCAATAATTTTATTATCATAAATTACAAGTTTTTTATAAATTCCAACTTTTTCATCAAGTAATATTAAATCCTCAGTTGTAACATCCCCTAAATAATCACCTGCAGAAAATAAATCAACACCTGAGATTTTAAGTCTAGTTGATAATGTAGATCCATCATATCCATCTGTTTTTTTATTGGCTAAAACTTTTGCAAGAACTTTTGCTTGTTCATATAAAGGAGCTACCAAACCATAAGTATTTCCCTTATGTTCAACACATTCTCCAATAGCAAAAATAGAGTCATCATTTGTTTTTAAGAAATCATCTACAATAATTCCTTTATTTGTATAAAGTTCTGCTTCTTTTGCTATTTGTGTATTTGGAACAATTCCTGTTGCAAAAACAACTAAGTTTGACTCAACACTAACACCATCTGTGAAACTTACATTTTCAACAATACCATCACCACTTATTTCATCAATAGTAGTATTTAATTTAAACTCAATTCCATAAGATTCAAGATTTTTTTGAAGTAATCTTCCCCCTGTAGAGTCAAGTTGTTGAGAAAGTATACTTCCACTTCTATGAACTAAAATTGTTTTAATTCCATGCATTGCAATTCCATAAGCAGCTTCCAGTCCTAGAAGTCCACCACCAACAACAACTGCTGTTTTATCTTTTCTAATTGTGCTAATAATTGCATCAACATCTGCTTTTGTTCTAAAAGCAATAACATTTTCAAGCTGGCTTCCTTTTGTTTTTGGAATAAAAGCTTTTGAACCTGTTGCTATTAAAAGTTTGTCATAAGATTCTATTTTCCCACTTTGACTTTTGATTGTTTTACTATTTTTATCTATTGATATAACTTTATCACCTTTATTTAAAGTGATGTTATTTTGTTCATACCATGATTGATGATTGATAATTGTATCTTCAAAAGTTTTTTCGCAAGAAAGTATATACGATAACATGATTCGATTATAATTTACGTGAGGTTCTTCACCATAAATAGTGATTTCATATTTATCTTTATTTATTTCCAAAAGGTCTTCGATGGTTCGAAGTCCACTCATTCCATTTCCGATTACTACTAGTTTTTCTTTCACTTTGTATCCTTTTTATCTTCTATAATAATTATGACAAAGATGTGATTTTTTTTGTGATTTTTTTTGTATATAAAATAATCAATTAACTTAATTTTTAATTAATATTCTTAAAACAACTAGTCAATACTTTATATTTATCTATAAAAAATGCTATTTTAAGCTTTAAATTACATTAAAAATGATTACTTAAGAATAAGTATTAAAATAATCATTGAAAGAATAAAAGATATTCCTTGCCAAAAAACGACAGGATTTCTTTCTATTATTGCAGGCTTTTTTTTATTTAAGTATTTTTTATTTGGATGATATAAATCATATATAAATTCTGATATTTCATTATATCTATTACTTGGATTTACACTTAGAGCTTTTTTCAAAGTTTCATCAATCCATATTGGAAATTTAGGATACAAAGATTGGTAAGTCAATCTATTTTGAGCTGTTTTATTTTGGCATCTAGCAACTTGAACTCCATAAGGAAGTTCACCTGATAATATTTGATAAACAATAACTCCCAATGAAAATAAATCGCTTTTAGAAGTTCCACTTTCTTGTAAGAAATATTCAGGAGCAGAATAAAGTGCTGTTCCTTGAAGATTTTCTTGTTCTAAATTTATATTTGATTCAATTAGTCCTTCAACTTTTGTTGCTCCAAAATCAATAATTTTTATGCAATTATTCGAATCAATCATAATATTGTGAGGACGCAAGTCTTGATGTATCATCTCTAATTTGTGAAAAGCATTCAAGCCTTTTGCAATTTGTTGAGCTATAGTTCTTACTATTTCTATTTTTGGATTTGGATTATCAATCATCCATTGAGTTAAAGTTTGCCCTTGAATATACTCTGTTATATTATAAAGATAATCACTTTTTCTAGTTGATATATAAGATTTAACTACGTTTTCATTATTGATTCTTCGTGCTATCCATTCTTCTAACATAAATCTTTCAAGATATGCTAAATCATCTTTTAAGTCAATTGAGGGAATTTTTAATGCAAGTAAAACTTGTGTTTGGATATCTTTTACAAGATAAATATGACTTCTACTACTATGACTTAATTCTCTAATGATTTCATATCCATCAAAAGTTTCTCTAGCTTCTAAAATAGGAGGTAAAACTCTTTCATGAAGTTGTTTTTGGATTTCATCTATATTTTTTACTGCTAGATTATCTACTTTTAAAATTTGAATTGTTAAGTTATCATCACTTTGATTTTCATAGGCTAAATCTGAAATTAATTTTGCAGCAACTTGTAAATCATGAATATTCTCATTTACAATTTTTGTAATAATTTCATTTGATACAAACTCATAAATTCCATCACTCATTAAAAAGAAAATATCATCTATTTCAACACTTACTGTTTCATAATCCATATTTAAATTTGAATCCATTCCCATAGCACGACTAAGATAACTTTTGTCTTTTGATATGTAAACCCTATGATCTGTTGTAAGTAGTTCAATATTTTCATTTCTTAATCTATAAATTCTTGTATCTCCTAGATGAAAAATATGTGCAGTAGTTGATTTAATAATCATTGCACTAAAGGTGCATACATAACCTTTATTTAAATCTAAGTGATATTTATCTTGTCTGTTTTGAGAATATAACCATGAATTTGTAGCTGTTAAAACAGTTTGTGCAGATTTTTTTACAGACCATGAATCACTAGTCGCAAAATAATCTTCTAAAAAACTAACAACACAAACTTTACTTGCCTCTTGGCTTACTTGACTACTGCTTATTCCATCTGCAATTGCAATTGCCACACCTTTATTTGTAAGCTGTGGTTCATTTGGAATATGGACATCATAAAAGTCTTGGTTAATTTCTTTTCGACCTTTATGTGAGTATTGACCTATTGATACTTTTAGTTGATTATTCATTTCACTACTTTTTAGTAATTTTATAAAGCCTTTAAATCTTATGTTTTAAATTATTAAAATCTTAAATAAATTAACACTTTAATAGTTTAAAAAAAGGAAGTATGGTATACTTCCTCTTTTTTTAATAGTAAATTCTATTTTCTATCTAATGTTCTTTTTGAACCTGTTTTAACATGTGTATAATAAATAGCTAATCCAACAAATAATAAACCACCAACTAAGTTACCTAATGCAACTGGTAATTCATTCCATAATAAATAATCTGAAATTGTAAAGTTACCACCCATAATTAAAGAGAAAGGGAATAAAAACATATTTACAATTGAGTGCTCAAAGCCCATGTAAAAGAACAACATAATAGGCATCCACATTGCTAACCATTTCCCAGAAACAGAAGTTGAAATCATGGCTCCAACTACACCCATAGAAACCATCCAGTTACATAACATTCCTCTAATAAATACTGTTAGCCATCCATCAAGTCCATATGCAGAATAACCCACAGTTCTAGCTTCACCAATTGATGCCACTTTTGCAGCAATTGCTCCACCATCTGTATTAAATCCATATGTAAAAATAAAAGCCATCATCACAGCAACCGTAAATGCCCCACCAAAATTACCAAGTGCAACTAAACCCCAATTTCGTAAGATTTCTTTGATTGTAACTCCTGGTCTTTTATCAATCCAAGCTAATGGAACTAAAGTAAATACCCCTGTTAATAAATCAAATTTCATTAAATATAACATAATAAATCCAACAGGGAATAGTAAAGCTCCTAGTAAAGCATTTCCTGTTTGTGTTGCAACCGTAATTGCAAAAACTGCTGCTAGTGCTAAAATTGCACCGGCCATATACGCTCTAATTAAGGTGTCTTTTGTAGACATGTAAATCTTTTGTTCCCCAGCATCTACCATTTTTGTAGCAAACTCAGATGGTTCAATATAAGCCATGATAATCTCCTTTTTTGTTTCTTATAGTCTTATTTTTTTAACAAAGTAATTAAAACAAGAAAAGTGAGGAAAAAAATGTGAAAATAAAAAAAAGCTGTATAAAATATAGACATTGATTTAAATATCTTCTGTTTACTTTGTTTTATAATAAAAATAAAAAAAGGTTAAGAAATTAAAAAATCTATAATATATCTATTTATATTCTTTTTATTATCGCTATTTTTTATAATTGGTTATACAATAAAAAATTCATATACAATTCAAGAGCAACTTTTAAGAGATAGTTTAAAAAGTAAAGCTATTGCAATATTTGATTTAATTGTTGATATGAGGCATTGGAATGCTCAATATGATGGTGTTTATGTAAAATCAGAAAAATTAGAACCAAATCCATATTTAAATCCAAACTCTATAAAATCAGCAAATAATGAAACAATGGTTTGGGTAAATCCTGCATTTATGACAAGACAAATATCTGATATTGCTAGTCTTCGAGATGGTTTTAAACTAAAAATCACAAGTAATAAACTTATAAATAAAAACAATGCCCCAGATGAAGATGAAAAAAAGATTCTAGATCAATTTGATATAAATCCAAATATTCCATATTGGTGGGAAATAAAAAATAATGAGTTTAAATTTATAGGTGCTTTAAAAACAGAACAAGCATGTTTGGTTTGTCATGCAGCACAAGGGTATAAAGTAGGGGATATAAGAGGTGGAATTAGTGTAACTTTTGATGTAAAAAAAGAGTTTGAACAATTAAATGAAATAAATAAAGATAAAGAGCAAACAATCATATTTTTAATAATTGCTGCAATTGGAGCAATTATAACTTTGCTTATTCATGAAAATACAAAAAGAATTAATGAACAAAAAATTTCAAAACTGAATGAATCTTTAGAAATAAAAGTAAAAGAATTAGATGATTTTAATCAAACACTACATAATAAAGTGAAGATTGAAATAGAAAAACAAAGGGAAAAAGAAAATCTTTTAATTCAGCAATCAAAATTAGCAGCTCTAGGAGAAATGATAGGAAATATTGCCCACCAATGGAGACAGCCAATAGGAGCAGTTAGTGCTATTATGATGAATATAAAGTGGACTGCAATTTCTCAAGGTGTAGATAAAAAATTCTTAGATGAAAGAATGAATGAAGCAAATGAACAGTTAAAATATATGTCACAAACAATAGATGATTTTAGAAATTTTTTCAAACCAAATAAAGAAAAAGAGTATTTTGATTTAAAAAATGAAATTAAAAAAGCCTATAAAATTTCCCAAGAATCACTACTTTATAATAATATTAATCTTCAAATATTTTCATCAAGTACAATTACAGTTTATGGTTATGCAAATGAGTTTTCTCAAGTTGTTTTAAATCTTATATCAAATGCAAAAGATGTTTTAATTGAAAGAAAAGTTGAAACTCCAAGAATTGAAATTCACACTTCTCAAGATGATAAAAATATATATTGTGAAGTAAAAGATAATGGTGGCGGAATTGAAGAAAAATATATAAATAGAATATTTGAACCATATTTTACTACAAAACAGCATCAAGGAACGGGGATTGGCTTATATATTTCAAAGGAAATAATTCAAAAACATATGCAAGGAACACTAGAAGTTAAAAATATAAAGAATGGAGCAAGTTTTATAATTTGTTTACCTATACAAAAGGATGAAAATGCAAATACTTGAAAGATTAAAAAATAAAACAATTTTACTCGTTGAAGATGAAAAAGTAATAAGAGAAAATATATCATCCATGTTGAAGTTTTTTTTCAAGGAAGTTTATGTGGCAATTGATGGATATGATGGTTTGGATAAGTATGAAAATTATCTTCCTGATATTATAATGACAGATTTAAAAATGCCAAATATGAGTGGTTTTGAACTAATTAAAGAGTTAGAAAAAAGAGCAAGTAAGTCATATACAATAATTGTATCTGCTCATACAGATACAGAGCTTTTAATAGAAGCTATAAATAAAGGTGTACATAGATATCTAATAAAACCAATAACAGAAGATGAACTTTTTGAGGCTTTTAATGCATATTTTGAGAAAATAGATAAAATCTTACCCCAAAGTGTTCAGTTAGAAACAAATATGTATTTTGATTTAAATAAAAATCAAATTATATTAGAAGGTGAAGAATTACACTTAAATAAAAAAGAAACACTTTTAATGAAACTTTTATGTAGTGATATAAATAAAAGTTTTTCTTATGAAGAAATAGAGTATCAAGTATGGGGAAGTGATTCTATGAGTTTAAGTGCCATTAGAAGTGTTGTTAGGGATTTAAGAAAAAAAATAGGGCAGGATTATATTATTAATATTTCAGGACTAGGGTATCGTTTGAGGTAGATTGTTTTTTTAAATCTTTTTTCTATATAATATTATATTTTATATAGAAAAAATATAGTTTGTAATTCAAAAATTAGTACTGAAAAAGTATTTTAAATATAGTCTATCTTTATTATGAATTATAATTTAATATATTTTAATCATAATATAATCATCTTCTTGTTCTGATTCAACAACAAAACCTAAGCGCGTATATAAGCTTTTGGCTTTTTCATTATTTTTTTGAACTTCAAGACGTAAACTTTTTTGTGTTATTAGAACTTGTTTAATTAATAAATTTAGAACTTTAGTTCCTACTCCTATCTTTCGGTATTTTGGTAGAATTTGAATACCAGCTATAAATAACTCATTATCTGTTTCTACTAAACGTAAACGACCTATTTTTTCTAAATCAAGCTCAATAACATAAGTACTACTATTTAAAAAATCACCATTAATTTCTTGAAAAATTCTTTTTTTACATTCTTCAATTTCAGAAGTTTCAATATTTTCTATTTCATCTATATCTGATAGTATTAATGCTTTTACTAAAACATCAATATCATCTTTATCTGCAATTCTCAATTTCAAACTATCCATTTGAAAATCCCTCTTATTAAAATTCTATTTCTATATTAGAAAGCTTTTATTATAATAGAAAATATTGAGATTAGCTAGATATGGTATTAAAGTTGCCTGTCAGCTTTTTCAAATTTGAGGTAGATTTCTGTTTTCTACCTCGATTAAAAACAAATTGACACTAATCAAGATAAAAATTGTCCTATTTAATTATAATCCGATTATTAATAATTAAAGGAATCAAATGTTTAATTTAAAATCACTATATTTTAGAATGACAATCATTCATTACATCGGAATTATAATTCTTCCTTTGAATGCATTTTTATTTACAACTACAACTATTTCACAAATTATTCAAGTTATTATTGCTCTTGCACTTATTGTTCATGAATTAGATGAAAGAAAAAATGGAAAACTTCTATCTCAAGAATTAGTAAAATTTCTTAAAAATATGGATAATAAAAATGTAAGCTTAGAAATAAATACTTCAATGTCAAGTGAATATACACAAATAAAAGAGGTAATTGACAAAAGAGAAAGGGATCTTCTAAGAAAAGAAAATGAAGAATCACTTTTAATTCAAGAAGCAAAACAGGTAATGGATAAAGTAAAACATGGTTTATATTCAGATGTAATAAGTTCAAGTACATCAAATAAATCATTAGAAGAGTTTAAAGAAGCTGTAAATGAAATGATTGTTGAAATGAGGGTACATTTTTCAACTGTAAATAATATATTAGAGAAATATACAAATTATGATTATCGAGAAAAACTTAAATTAGAAGGTATTTCTCAAAAAGGTGAATTTCAACTTTTAGTTAATGCTGTTAATAAATTAAAAGAGGCTATTACTCAAATGTTATTGGAAAATAAAACAAATGGAATTTCTCTTCAAAATTCATCAGAAGTTTTATTACATAATGTAGATAATCTTAATTCTTCTTCAAATGAAGCTGCCTTAAGTCTAAAAAATACAGCATTAGTATTAGAAGAAATAACTCAAAATGTAGATAGAACTTCAACTCAAACTATACAAATGTCAAGCCTTGCAAATGCTGTTGTTAGTTCTGCAAATGAAGGATTAGCTTTGGCTTTTAAAACAACAAAAGCAATGGATGAAATAAATGAAAAAGTAAGTGCTATTAATGATTCAATCATAGTCATTGATCAAATAGCTTTTCAAACAAATATATTATCTTTAAATGCAGCCGTTGAAGCAGCAACGGCAGGAGAAGCTGGTCTAGGCTTTGCAATAGTTGCACAAGAAGTTAGAAATCTAGCAAATAGAAGCACCCAAGCAGCACGTGAAATAAAAAACTTAGTTGAATCTGCAAATGTAAAAGCAAATGAGGGTAAGACTATTGCTAGTGATATGATTCAAGGTTATACAAATTTAAATAGTAATATTGATAAAACAATCGAATTAATAAGTGATGTATCAAATACTTCAAAAGAGCAACAAACTGGAATTATAAAAATAAATGAAGCAATAAACACACTTGAAAAACAAGTTCAATCAAATGCTGAAGTATCATCTCAAGCAAACAACATAGCTTCTAAAACATCAAATATTGCTAATAAAATTGTAGATAATGCTAATAAAAAAGAGTTTGAAGGAAAAGATAGTATTAGCTGTAAAAGATGTAGTTAAGTATGATAAATAAAGGAATATTACAATGGATTTAAACTATCGAAAAATAAATAATTTAAATGAGAGAAATTATAAGAAATTACTAAAAAACTATAAATTCAATCAAGAAGATGCCTCTTGTTTAAAGAGTTTAAGAAGTGTTGTAAATAATTACTCAAAAGAGTTATTAAGTGGATTTTATAAATTTATCTTTGAATTTGACCACGCTCGAATGTTTTTGCATAATAAAGAAATTTTATTAAGACATGAAAGAGGTATTCAAAAATGGTACTTAAATCTTTTTTCTGGAGTATATGATGAAAACTACTTTGAGAAATTATATATAATTAGTGAGATTCATGTTCGTATAGGGTTACCTGCACATTATGTTAATGCTGCATTTAGTTATGTACGAGGATTTTTAAAAAATATTTTAATTAAAGAAAAAAAATATGAAGTTTTAGGCTCAGTTGATAAAATAATAGATATTAATCTGGATATTTTAACTATTGCTTATAGAGAAGAAGAACAAAGTAAACTTGTAGATGATATTGTATTTTTAAAAAATGTTGTTGAGAATTCAAATATCGAACCATATTTCCAAGGTATTTATGATGCTAAAACTACAAAAATAAACAAGTACGAATCTTTGATGAGATTAATTGATCCAAAAAGTAAAGAAGTTTTTTCGGTATTTTCTTTTTTACAAACAGCAAAAAAAATAAAATTGTATGAAAAAATGATGGAAATTATGATAGAAAAAACATTTGAAATAGCTTGCCCTTTAAATATGGAATTTAGTATTAATTTGTGTTATGAAGATATTTCAAATAGATACTTTAGAGAATATATTTATAAAAAAATCAATACTTGTAATAAAGCAGAAAATATTATCTTTGAAATACTAGAATCTGATTTTATAGAAGATTTTAATATTGTAAAAGATTTTGCCACACATGTTAGAACCTTTGGATGTAAAATTGCTATTGATGATTTTGGAAGTGGATATTCAAGTATGGAAAATATTTTAAAATTAAAGCCTGATATTATAAAAATAGATGGTTCTTTAATAAAAAACATTGATACATCGCTAGAATCAAAAACAATTGTAAAAAATATTGTAAATATGGCAAAGGAATTAAATGCAAAAACAGTTGCAGAGTATGTTCTCTCAAAAGAGGTTTATGAAGTTGTAAAAACCTTGGATATTGATTTCTTACAAGGATTTTATTTGGCTGAGCCTGAGGCTATAG
>Ga0180008_1000667_pt1 | contig 26138 bp, 20 predicted proteins | sample MM_PW_MetaG_FD_121121 | JGI IMG/M metagenome (GOLD analysis project Ga0180008, IMG submission 121121) | Groundwater microbial communities from the Aspo Hard Rock Laboratory (HRL) deep subsurface site, Sweden - MM_PW_MetaG | ecosystem: Environmental > Aquatic > Deep subsurface > Groundwater... | reverse complement strand
TTCGGTTTTCTCCTGGCCTGGCTGCAACGCTTTGGCAGTGAAGCCGGCAAGCTGGGCATCGGCCTGGCCATCTGCTTGTGCCTGGGGCAAGGTCAACAGGGCCTCGGTACGCTGAATAACCCCTACGCCATCGCCATGCTGTTTATCCTCGGCGGCCTCTGGGTGATGCTCCTGGCCTTTGGCCTGCGCGGCATGCATGGCTTGCGCATGTGGCCGTACATGCCGCGCTTTATCAGCATTTTCAAAGTGCTCAAACGTCACGCCAAACGCCTGCCGAAACAGAAATGGCGGCTGCATGCGCTGGGCTGCACCCTGGCATTCGCGCTGTCCGGGCTGATCGTCAACCTGGCACACCTGCACCGTGGCTACTGGCTGACGCTCACGGTGGTGAGCACCTTGCAGCTGAGCTTCCAGGGCAGCCTGGTGCGCGCCGTGCAATCCATTCTGGCCAGCCTGGGTGCGGCGGCACTGCTGATACTGCTCGGCCATAGCCTGCAAGATCCGGCATTGATGGTGGCCACCCTACTGCCGCTAATTGCTCTCAGCCGTGCGTTGCAAGCCAACCATTACGGGCTGTTTGTGCTGCAGACCAGCGTGTGCTTTGTGCTGCTGGCAGAAAGCCTGGCGCACGACTGGCAACTGCCGCAGGTGCGTTTATTCAACAGTCTGATCGGCGTGGTGCTGGCGTTGTTAGTGGCGTTAATGGTGTACGGCCTGGAGCGCTGGTTGGAACATCGACAACTGCTTAAGAAAACCCACACCGAAGGCCCTAGCGCACCAATATAGAGCCGCCAATGGGCCAAGCAAAGCCCGCCTGCGTTCACTATGCTTTGCCCCTTGGTTATGCATTTAAGGACGTGTGACATGCAGCCGACGCCACGCCTCAAAGAACGCCGCTTTCCGCTGCATTTCCATATCAGCGTGCTGTTCAGCCTGCTGCTGCTGAGCTCAGGGGCCGTGCTGGGGGTTTTCAACTACCAGCAAACCAGCAACATCATTCTCAGCAGCAGTGACCAGCTGTTCAGCCAGATGCGCAAAGAAGTACAAGCGGATTTGCGCAATACCTACCAACCGATTCAATTCATGATCAACCTGCTGGCGCGTAATGAGCAGGTAAACGGTCGTGATCGTCATGAACGCATGATCATGCTGCCGATCTTCGCCCAGGCGCTGCGTGATAACCCGAAACTGGCATCGATCTATGTGGGCTATGGCGATGGTGCTTATTTCATGGTGCGGCCGCTGCGCAGTGAACAGCTGCGGAAAATCTTCTACGCCCCGACTAATGCGGCGTACCAGGTGTGGAGCATTGACCGCATCAGCGAGCAACGGCTGGAATCCGAATACCTGTTCTTCGATGCGCAGCTGCAACCCATCAGCCGGCGGCAGAACCTCAAGGAAACCTTCGACCCGCGCAGCCGCCCCTGGTACCAGGGCGCCATGCAGAGTCAGGGGCATTTCAGCACGGCGCCCTATGCCTTCTTCTCCACCGGAGAGATCGGCACCACCATCGCCCGCAAGAGCAGCGAGACCACAGTCGTGGCGGCTGACCTGACCCTCGCCGATCTTTCCGCCACACTGTCTTCGCACAAAATTACGCCCTCCACCGAAGTGGTGCTCTACAGCCCCGACGGCAGCGCCGTCGCCTACCCAGACAGCTCACGCCTAGTCGTGCCTGGGGACACACTGCAACTGGCTCAGGCTAAGGATCTAAGCCCGGTGCTGGCCGAGTTTCTCAGCCTTGGCCTGGCTCAGGGCCGCCAAGATGGCGTGCAACTGGGCGAGCAGCGCTGGCAAGTCGCCTACAGTCAGTTCGATGAAGGTGGCCCACAAGGCCTGCGCCTGGCTTTGCTGGTACCGGAAAATGAACTGCTGGCGGATGCTTACCGGATCCGTTGGCAGGGCGCGATACTGACGTTTGGCATCCTATTGCTGTGCATTCCAATTGGCTGGTTGCTCTCCACTATTTTGGTCAAACCGCTGCGCCTGCTGGTGGATGAAGCTGAAGCCATCCGCAGTTTCAACTTCACCTACCCGGCCAGCGCGCGCTCCATGGTCAAAGAAGTCAATCAACTGGCCGTGTCGATGGCGAGCATGAAGGAGACCATTTCCAGCTTCCTTGAAATTGCCGCCACACTGTCGGCAGAAACCCGCTTCGATGCCCTGCTGCGCCGCGTGTTGCGTGAAACCGTCAAACTCAGTGACGCCAGTGGCGGCCTGCTTTATCTGTTCGACAGCCAGAGCGGGCGCCTGGAGCCCCATCATTTAATTATTGATGAGCAGCACCACAGCCTCGATGCCCACCACATAGCCGCCTTTGCACAGGACGATCCAGACCTACCCGACTGGCTCGATCAGACAGCAGCGGGTGGCCCCAGCGTCATCGTGGAGCTCGGTTTCGAGCAGGCTCAGGGCTTCCAGAGCCTGCTGCACAGCCTCGACAGCCCGCGCGTGCACTTGGTCTGCACTGGCCTGCATAACCGCCAGGGCCAGACCCTTGGAGTACTTGTGCTGCTGCACCGCGACAGCGGCGACGAAGCCGACCTAGCCATGCTGCGCCCAGAGCGCATTGCCTACGTCGAAGCGGTATCCGGCGTCGCCGCCCTGTGTATCGAGAGCCAGCGCCTGCTGGATCAACAGAAAAAACTCCTCGACGCCTTTATTCAGCTGATCGCCGGCGCCATCGACGCCAAAAGCCCCTACACCGGGGGCCACTGCCAGCGCGTGCCGGAAATCACCCTGATGCTCGCCCACGCTGCGGCAGCCAGCGATAAGGCCCCGTTCCGTGACTACCGGCCCAGTGAGGAAGAATGGGAAGCCCTGCATATCGCCGCCTGGTTGCATGACTGCGGCAAAGTCACCATCCCCGAGTACGTGGTGGACAAAGCCACCAAACTGGAAACCCTATGCGACCGTCTGCATGAAGTGCGCATGCGCTTCGAAGTGCTCAAACGTGACGCCTGCATCAGCTACTGGCAAAGCCTGAGCCAGGGCGGTGATGCGCACGCTCTGGAGCAGGTGCGCGATGAACTGCTGGCCACGCTGGATGATGAGTTCGCCTTTATTGCCCACTGCAACCTGGGGGGCGAGGCAATGGCCGAGGCTGACCTGGAGCGTTTACGCCTCATTGCTACGCGCACCTGGATGCGCACACTGGATGATCGCTTGGGGGTTTCCTGGGAAGAAAACCAGCGCCAGTCACGCACCTCGCCGCCCGCATTGCCTGTGCAGGAGGCACTGCTAAGCGACAAGCCTGAGCACCTGTTTGAGCGCCCGGAGAGTGAACGGATCGCTGACGACAACCCCTGGGGTTTCAAGCTCGACGTCCCGACCTATAAGCACAACCGTGGTGAGCTTTATAACCTGAGCATTGGCCGTGGCACGCTGACCGAAGAAGAGCGGTTCATCATCAACGGCCATATGGTGCAGACCATCCGCATGCTCAACCACCTGCCCTTCCCCCCGCACTTGGCCAACGTCGCCGAAATTGCCGGCGGTCACCACGAGAAAATGGACGGCACCGGCTACCCCAAACGCCTGAAGCGCGAGGACATGAGTCTGCCCGCGAGGATGATGGCGATTGCCGATATTTTTGAAGCCCTGACGGCAGCCGACCGGCCCTACAAGAAAGGCAAGTTGTTGTCTGAATCACTGAACATCATGGCGGGTATGTGTAAGGCCGCGCACATTGACGCTGAACTGTTCAGCCTATTTGTGCGGGAAAAAGTCTATTTGAAATACGCAGAGCGCTTTGTCCGGCGCGAGCAAATTGACCCGATCGATGAGGCCGCGTTGCTGGCCAAGGCTGGCCTGGACGGCTAGCGGAAGTCTTGCGTAGAGAACAGCAACGGGGCATGCGTGAGGCATGCCCCGCTTAGAGCATCAGGCCTGATTCAGCTGATTGTCTGGGTACCAGACATCAAGCAGCGGGCTGACAGTGAACTCCACCAGCTCGTCACGGCCTTTGAGCCAGGCTTCAACGGCAGCGCGCTGCTCTTCGTTGACCGAGCCACGCTTGGCCAGGCAAACCAGACCGAAGTCATCGCCACCGACATAGCCAAGACCGTTAGCGGTCATGGCGTCACGCAGAAAATCTTCAAGGAAAGTATCGATAGCTGCATCAGCCAGATCTTCCTTGAAGGTCAGGTTCAGCTCAAAACCCAGCTCCTGGAATTCATCCACGCAGAGTTTTTTGCGCAGACGGCGGGAACGGTTAGTAGCCATGGAACAATCCTCAAAAGTGATAACGCGCGGCACTCTAGCAGTTTCGCGGCCTGCGCGCCCGTCTGGAAGACGACAGGTCAGCAGACTTCCTGCAGAAAAGCTCGGTAAATCATGTTTACAGCCACTCAGCCGGAACGGTCTTGGGGCATAATTGCCAACACTTTCTCAACTTGCGATGGAACCTCTTTACAGGCCTCGCTTCACCCTTGTCCCTCAGCTGGAGGGTAGCCACACCATGATCAAGACCCTGCGCCACCTGGCCATCGCCGGCCTGTTGCTACCTGTTTGCCTGCCGCTGGCAGCCGCCACTGGCGGCATTTCGAACAAAGTTCAGCAATCACTGAAAGCCAACAAAATCAGCAGTCAGTCGCTGTCGGTGGTCACCGTGCCACTCAATGGCCCAGGCAGTAGCACCTTTTTCAATGCCGATATCTCCGTCAACCCGGCCTCCACCATGAAGCTGGTCACCACCTACGCGGCGCTGGAACTGCTTGGCCCGACTCATCAGTGGAAAACCGAATTTTTCACCGACGGCCAACTGAAGAACGGCGTGCTTAACGGCAACCTGTTCCTCAAGGGCGGCGGTGACCCCAAGCTGAATATGGAAAAACTCTGGCTGCTGCTGCGCGACCTGCGCGCCAACGGTGTGCAGCAGGTGACGGGCGACCTGGTGCTCGACCGCAGCCACTTTGTGCAGCCACAGCTACCCAGCTTCAATGACGACGGCGGCGACGCCAACAAGCCGTTCCTGGTGGCCCCCGACTCGTTGCTGGTTAACCTCAAGGCGCTGCGCTTTATCGCCCGTACCGAGGGCGGCAAGGTGCATATCGCCGCCGAACCGCCGATTGCCGATATCCGCATCGACAACCGCGTCAAAGCCCTGCCGGCTGCCAAATGCCCGGGCTGGCCGGATGTGCGCTACAACCCGGTGACCGAGTTCGATGGCACCACGGTGATTGTCAGCGGCAAGCTGGCCGAAGGCTGCAGCTCGCAGACCTACCTGTCGTTGCTCGATCACCCAAGCTACGCCGCCGGGGCCATCCGCGCCATCTGGCAGGAGCTGGGCGGCAGCATCATGGGCAAGGATCGCCTCGCCCCGGTGCCGGAGAAAGCCCGCCTGCTTGCCCGCGCCTATTCGCCGGATTTGACCGAGATCATCCGCGACATCAACAAGTACAGTAACAACACCATGGCACGGCAGCTGTTCCTCAGCCTCGGCGCGCAGTTTCGCAACTCCGCCGACCAGGACGACAGCAAGGCCGCGCAGCGGGTGATTCGCAGTTGGCTGGCGCGTAAGGGCATCACCGCGCCGCACCTGGTGATGGAGAACGGCTCCGGCCTGTCACGCGCCGAGCGGGTCAGTGCGCGAGAAATGGCCACCCTGTTACAGGCGGCCTGGAAGAGCCCCTACGCCGCCGAATTTATGGCGTCGCTGCCATTGGTGGCGATGGACGGCACCATGCGCAAACGCCTGCACCGCACCCCGCTGGTGGGCGAAGCGCGAATCAAGACCGGTACGCTGAACAACGTGCGTGCCATCGCCGGTTTCAGCCGCGACAGCAATGGCAACAGCTGGGCCGTGGTGGCAATCCTCAACGACCCACGCCCGTGGGGTGCCTCGTCGATTCTCGATCAGGTGCTGCTGGATCTGTATAAGCAGCCCAAGCTCAGCGCCCAACGCTAGAGGACACTGCAGAAACTCAGCACAATCCGGCTGCATGGGTAGGCGCCAGCTTGCTGGCGATAGCACTGGCCGAGTCGCCAGCAAGCTGGCTGCTACAGAAAACGCGTCCGGTGTCGCACAACGTCGCACAACAGTGGTCGGCTCACCTATCCAGCCACCGTTACTCCATCTCCCCACACAGCTGGGCCGCGCGTAACAACGCTGCGGTCAGGCTGTGGCGCTCCCACTCCTGCAGCCCTGCAAAACGCTCGACAAACTCCGGTGGCAGCAGGCTCGGCGCCTGTTGCAGCAGGGTGCGGCCCTGCTCGCTAAGCAGCAACCACTGCCGCCGCCGATCCTGATCGTCACGCTGACGTTGCAGCAAACCGCGCTCTTCCAACCGATCAAGCATGCCCGACAGGGTCGCGGCGGTCAGGCTGACCCGACTACTCAGATCGCTGGCCGTCAGGCGTTTCTCCCCCGCCAGCACCTGCAAAATCAGTAGCTGCATCGGCGTCAGCCCACCAAAACGACCGAGGCGTTTGGCATGCACCTCACCCGCCTGCTGCAAGCGCCGCAACGCCTGAAACAGCGGCAGTTCGAAGGCCGCAACAGATGACAAATCTATTTCAGTAGAAACCTTTTTATCAGCCATATACGCCTTTTAATTCGATATAAAACTTTGACATGAAAGCATTATTTTGTTTTGGTGTAAAAGGTTTGGCAGCCCCGAACCACTCCCCAACGGCAATACCGGTAAGGAAAATTATGTGCGGAATAGCTGGAGAACTACGCTTTGATCAACGACCGGCCGACCTGGCCGCCGTCGAGCGGATCACCCATCAACTAGCCCCGCGCGGTCCCGACGCGCATGGTTTCCACAGTCAAGGGCCGCTTGCCCTTGGCCATCGCCGCCTGAAAATCATGGATCTCGCCGAAGCCTCAGGCCAACCGATGATCGACAGCGATCTGGGCCTGTCCATGGTATTCAACGGCGCCATCTACAACTACCCGGAGCTGCGTGACGAGCTGAAAGCCCTCGGCTATCGCTTCTTCTCCGACGGTGACACCGAGGTACTGCTCAAGGGCTACCACGCCTGGGGCACCGACCTGCTGCCCAAGCTCAATGGTATGTTCGCCTTCGCCATCTGGGAACGTGACAGCCAGCAGTTGTTCATTGCCCGCGACCGCCTCGGGGTCAAGCCGCTGTACTTGTCGCGTACCGAGCAGCGCCTGCGCTTTGCTTCCAGTCTGCCGGCGCTGCTGGCCGGCGGTGACATCGGCAAAACCCTCGACCCCATCGCCCTCAACCACTACCTGAATTTCCACGCTGTGGTGCCCGCGCCGCGCACCCTGCTGGCCGGGGTGGAAAAACTGCCGCCCGCCAGCTGGATGCGTATCGACGCCCAGGGTAACTGTGAACAGCAGACCTGGTGGAACCTGACATTTGGCCCGCAGCGCGAGGAAATCGCCTTCGGCCTGGAGGAATGGCGTGAACGTGTACTCGACGGCATGCGCGAGGCGGTGTCGATCCGCCAACGCGCCGCCGTGGATGTCGGTGTGCTGCTGTCCGGCGGCGTCGATTCGAGCATGCTGGTCGGCCTGCTGCGCGACGCCGGGGTGGACAATCTGTCGACCTTTTCCATCGGTTTTCAGGATGCCGGCGGCGAGCGCGGCGACGAATTTCAGTATTCCGACCTGATCGCCGAGCACTTCGCCACCCGCCACCATCAACTGCGTATCGGCGAGCACGAGATTCTCGAACAGCTGCCGGCGGCGTTTCGCGCCATGAGCGAGCCGATGGTCAGCCATGACTGCATTGCCTTCTACCTGCTGTCGCGCGAAGTGGCCAAGCACTGCAAGGTGGTGCAGAGCGGCCAGGGCGCCGACGAGCTGTTTGCCGGCTACCACTGGTATCCGCAGGTGGACGCCGCCGAAGACGCTTTCGGTGCTTACCGCGCGGCGTTCTTCGACCGCGATTACGACGAATATGCCGCCTGTGTGCAGCCTGAATGGCTGACCGGCGACATGGCCGGCGACTTCGTCCGTGAACATTTCGCCCAGCCCGGCGCCGTGGCCGCCGTGGACAAGGCACTGCGCCTGGACAGCACGGTGATGCTGGTCGATGACCCGGTCAAACGGGTCGACAACATGACCATGGCTTGGGGCCTGGAGGCGCGCACGCCGTTCCTCGACTACCGCCTGGCCGAGCTATCGGCGCGTATCCCGGGGCGCTTCAAACTGCCGGATGGCGGCAAGCATGTGCTTAAGGAAGCTGCGCGCCAGGTCATCCCCAGCGCGGTGATCGACCGACCCAAGGGCTACTTCCCGGTGCCTGGCCTCAAGCACCTGGAAGGCGCCACCCTGGGCTGGGTGAGCGACCTGCTGCTCGATCCAAGCCAGGATCGTGGCCTGTTCAACCCGGCCATGCTCGATCGCCTGCTGAGTGACCCACACGGCCAGCTGACGCCTTTGCGCGGCTCGAAGTTGTGGCAAATGGCAGCGCTCAACCTTTGGCTTAACGAACACGGCCTGTAGGGTGGAAAACCGCGAAGCGTTTTCCACCGACAAGGTGGATGTAAAAGCGACATCCACCCTACGCACCGGCATCAACGTCGCAGCCCGGATACCGTCCGGGGGCGTCGCGACGCAACCCACGCCCCGGCACAGACCGGGCGTAGCGATAGAGGACGAGGGACATTCCCATGCGTGCCACTGCCTTTAACCAACGTCTGCTGCGCGGTCAGACGCCCTCCTACGAGCGCCTGCAAGCGCGCCTGGCCGAGGATCACCACGCACCGCCCAGTCAACCGCAAGCCCTGCACTGCGGCTGGGGTCGCCTGCTGATCGGCCACACCTACCCGGATTCCGCCGCCCTGGCCGCTGACCTGTTGACCGAGCAGCCCGGCGAGCGCGATATCGCGCTATATGTCGCCGCCCCGCATCAGGTGCTGGCGCAGGCTCCGCAGCAGCTGTTTCTCGACCCCTCAGACACCTTACGCCTGTGGTTCACCGACTACCGCCCGGCGCGCCGCGGCTTTCGCGGTTACCGCGTACGCCGCGCGCAGAATGCCGAGGACTGGCAAGCGATCAACCATCTGTATCAGCTGCGCGGCATGCTGCCGATCGAGCCCGACAAACTCACCCCGCGCCACCTCGGCGGACCGGTGTACTGGCTGGCCGAGGACGAAGACAGCAGCGCGGTGATCGGCAGTGTCATGGGCCTCAACCACCACAAGGCCTATCAAGACCCAGACCACGGCAGCAGCCTGTGGTGCCTGGCGGTCGACCCGCGCTGCAGCCGGCCGGGGGTTGGTGAGGTGCTGGTGCGCCACCTGATCGAACACTTTATGAGCCGCGGGCTGAGCTACCTGGACCTGTCCGTGCTGCACGACAACCAGCAGGCCAAGGGGCTTTACGCCAAGCTGGGCTTTCGCGAGCTGCAGACCTTCAGCATCAAGCGCAAGAACGGCATCAACGAAGCACTGTTTCTCGGCCCAGGCCCACATACGCCGATGAATCCCTACGCCCGCATCATCGTCGATGAAGCGCTGCGCCGCGGCATCGAGGTGCAGGTCGACGACGCCGACGCCGGCCTGTTCACCTTGAACCACGGCGGCCGCCGCATCCGCTGCCGGGAATCGCTGACTGACCTGACTAGTGCCGTGAGCATGACCCTGTGCCAGGACAAACGCCTGACCCACCGCGCCCTGGCCCGCGCCGGTTTGCACCTGCCGGCCCAGCGACTGGCCGGCAGCGCCGAGGACAACGCCGCATTTCTCGCCGAGCACGGCAGCCTGGTGGTCAAGCCGGTGGATGGCGAACAAGGCCAGGGCGTGGCGGTGGACCTGCGCACACCGCTGGATGTGCAGGACGCCATCGAACGCGCCAGCACCTTCGACAGCCGCGTACTGCTGGAAAGCTTTCACGAAGGCTGCGACCTGCGCATTCTGGTGATCGGCTTTGCCGTGGTGGCTGCCGCCATCCGCCGCCCGGCGGAAGTGATCGGCGATGGCCAGCACAGCATCGGCGAGCTGATCGATGCACAAAGCCGCCGCCGGCAAGCCGCCACCGAGGGCGAAAGCCGCATTCCCAAGGACGCTGAAACCCTGCGCACCCTGCATGCCGCCGGGGTCGACTACGACAGCGTGCTGCCCGCCGGCCAGCGCCTGGCCGTGCGCAAGACCGCCAACCTGCACACCGGCGGCAGCCTGGAGGACGTCACAGGGATCCTCCACCCGGTGCTGGCTGATGCCGCCGTCAAAGCCGCCCGCGCCCTGGATATCCCGGTGGTCGGCCTCGACCTGTTGGTGCCTGCCGCCGACCAACCCGAGTACGTGTTTATCGAGGCCAACGAGCGCGCCGGCCTCGCCAACCACCAGCCACAGCCTACGGCAGAGCGTTTTATTGACCTGCTGTTTCCGCTTAGCCAGGTGGATTAAACCAAGGCGTCATCCACCCTACGGGATCGCAGGCCACCCAGACAGTTTTCACAAGGAGACTCCATGCAGCAACTCCCCGAGCCCGACCTCGTCTATCTGCAGAAAGTACTGCTGGAAATGCTCGCCATTCCCAGCCCCACCGGCTTTACCGACACCATCGTGCGCTACGTCGCCGAGCGCCTGGAGGAGATCGGCATTCCCTTTGAAATGACCCGGCGCGGCACCATTCGCGGCACCCTCAAAGGCAAGCAGAGCAGCCCGGACCGCGCGGTCTCGGCGCACCTGGACACCATCGGCGCGATCGTCCGCGAGCTGCAGGACAACGGCCGCCTGGGCCTGGCCGCAGTTGGCTGCTGGTCCAGCCGTTTCGCCGAAGGCAGCCGCGTCAGCGTGTTTACCGATCAGGGCGTAATTCGCGGCAGCGTACTGCCGCTGATGGCCTCGGGGCACGCCTTCAACACCGCAGTGGATCAGCTGCCGATCAGCTGGGACCACGTGGAACTGCGCCTGGACGCCTACTGCAGCACCCGCGCCGACTGCGAGTCATTGGGCATTTCGGTGGGGGATTTTGTCGCCTTCGATCCGTTGCCAGAATTTACCGAAAGCGGCCATATCAGCGCCCGCCATCTGGATGACAAGGCCGGCGTCGCCGCCCTGCTCACCGCACTCAAGGCCATCCAGGAAAGCGGCCTGGAGCCGGAAATCGACTGTCACCCGCTGTTTACCATCACTGAAGAAGTCGGCTCCGGCGCGGCCGCCGCCCTGCCCTGGGATGTCAGCGAGTTCGTCGGCATCGACATCGCCCCGGTCGCACCGGGCCAGCAATCCAGCGAACACACGGTGAGTGTGGCCATGCAGGATTCCGGCGGGCCGTATGACTATCACCTGTCGCGCCAACTGCTGCGCCTGGCCAGCGAAAATGAAATCCCGGTACGCCGCGACCTGTTTCGCTATTACCACAGCGATGCACAGTCGGCAGTCACCGCCGGCCACGACATCCGCACCGCGCTACTGGCCTTCGGCTGCGACGCCACCCACGGCTATGAACGCACGCATATCGACAGCCTCAAATCGCTCAGCCGCCTGCTTGCCGCCTACCTGCTCAGCCCACCGGTATTTGCCAGCGACGCGCAGCCGGCGCAGGGCTCGCTAGAGCGCTTCAGCCACCAACTGGAACACGATGCGCAGATGGAAAGTGACACTCGTGTGCCGACTGTCGACAGCCTGTTACGCCCACGCGATCAGGACGCTTGAAGGGCCGCGCGCATCCGGGCAAAGTGGCTGCATGACGCGGGGCCGGATCAGGCCCCGCTGGCCGTTGAAAAACGTAGCCGAGGCAGGCAAGACAAGGCGCTACGTAGTAACAGCCTTTGGCTGGTCAAAGCGCCGAGGAAGCGGAGTGTACGAGCTGTACATGAGCATTCCGAGGCCGCTTTAACGCCGTATTGCCAACGTAGGTAGTTTTTCAACGGCCTGCTCGATAAGAATAATGGGGTCGGTAAATGCCTCGGATATGGCTGGCGGTAGTGCTGTTCTGGCTGTGTGGGCCAGCATGGGCGCTATTGCCTGCAACCCTGGACAACGCCAACCTGCGCCTGTCACTCGGCCCGTCGATGGCCTACCTGGAAGACCCGCAAGGCAAGCTGAGCGTCGAACAGGTCGGCGCCCTGGGCGATGAGCGCTTTACCCCAGTTAAGGGCGACCACGCCAACCTCGGCAAAAATGATTCGGTCTGGTGGTTCAAGGTACGCCTGAACAACAGCCTGGCGCACAACCTGGCCGGCTATCTAGAGGTCAACTACCCACTGCTCGATCACCTGCAGGTGTTTCTGGGCAGCGCCGATGGCCAGTGGCAGATGCAGGAAAGCGGTGATCGCTACGCCTTCTCCCAGCGCCCGGTGCAGGTACGCAACTTCTGGTTTCCGCTTGAGCTGGCATCCGGCGAAAGCACTCTGCTGGTAAGGGTCGAGACCACCAGCACGATCTTTGTTCCGCTGTTCTTCAGCACCTACCAGGCCAGCGCCGCCGCCCAGGAAAACCTCATGGGCATCAACGGCGCGTTCTACGGCGTGTTGTTTGCGATGTTCTGCTACAACCTGTTTCTGTTCCTCTCGCTGCGTGAATCGGCCTATTTCTGGTATCTGGTGTACAACCTGAATATCGGCCTGTTCGCCGCCAGTTTCGACGGCATGCTGTTCAAGCTGCTGCCCGAGCACATCGGCCTGCAGTCGGTGAGCATCTACATCCTGATGTATTTCCACTGCCTGACGGCTACCCAGTTCAGCCGCCATTTTTTGCATACCGCGCAACATTTCCCGCGCCTGGATCTGGGCCTGCGTCTGTTTATGCTGCTGGTGGGTGGCTGCCTGGTGTCGGTGCCGCTGATCGGCCTGCAAGCCTGGAATATCCTGGCCAGCCTGACCGTGCTGGCGGTGTCGCTGGTACTGCTGCTCAGCGGCACCTATGTGTGGCGCAAGGGGCTGCGCTACGGCTCCTACTACATCCTGGCCTGGGGCATCCTGCTGGCCTCATTTATCATCGCCACCTCGGGTTCACTGGGTATCGAGTTGTTTGGCCTGTATGGCGCGGCCGTGGTGAAAGTCGGCGTTACCGTGGAGCTGATCACCCTGTCCATCGGCCTGGCCGACCGCATCAATATGCTCAAGGAAGAAGGCTTCCAGTCGCGCCGCGCCGCCGAGCAGGCGGAGATCGAGAACCTGGCCAAGAGCCGCTTCCTGGCCAAGATGAGCCACGAGATCCGCACCCCACTGAATGGTGTACTGGGCATGCTGCAACTGCTCAAGGAAACCGCACTGGACCGCAGCCAACGCTTCTACGTCGACACCATTTCCAGCTCCGGCAGCTCGCTGATGGCAGTGATCAACGACATCCTCGATTACGCCCGTATCGAATCGGGCAAGCTCAGCCTGGAACATATCGAGTTCGACCTGGAGGAGCTGATTTCCGACACCCTTAGCCTGTTTACCGGGCAGGCACTGGACAAGCGCCTGCGCCTCTACGTCAGCCTAGAAAGTGGTGTGCCACGGCGCACAACTGGCGACCCGACCCGGCTCAAACAGGTGCTGATGAACCTGCTCAGCAACGCCCTGAAATTCACCGCCGAAGGTCACGTGGCGCTGAACGTCTGCCGGCGTAACGACTCCCTGGGCAATCCACACCTGGTATTTGCCATCAGCGACAGCGGTATTGGCATCAGCGACCAGGCCCTGACCCAGCTGTTTGAATCCTTCGCCCAGGGCGACTCCAGTACTACCCGTCGTTACGGTGGCAGCGGCCTGGGCCTGGCGATCAGCAAGGAGTTGGTGGAAATGATGGGCGGACGTATCGAAGTGCAGAGCACGCCAGGCCAGGGCACGCGCTTCGCCTTCGATATTCCGCAAAGCGCTGACGCCCTGCCGGCCGATCCGCTGCACGAACTGCTCAAGGGCCGTACCGCCCTGCTCACCTCCCTCGACGGCCTGGGCCTGGACGCCCTGAGCCGTCTGCTCGGGCGCTGGGGCATGCGTACCGAGCGCTGCCAGAACCCGGAAAGCCTGCACGGCTACCTGCAGGATTTCGCCGCTCCGCCGCTGCTGGTGCTGATGGCCCCCTGGCCCGGCAGCACCCAGCACTGGCTGGACGCCCTGCGCCCCCTGCTGCATCCCGGCCAGCGCATCCTGCTGCTCAGTTCCCCCGAACAGTGCCAGCAAACACCCAACAGCGCGGGCCTGCGCCTGCTCAGCCTGGCTCAGCCGCTGGCCGTCACGGCGCTGCGCGGGGCCCTAGAAGAACTCTATGAAGAGCCACGCAGCCCGCAACTCCGCCCACTGCCGCAGCCACGTCACGACAGCAGCGGCGCACCCTGCATCCTGGTGGCCGAAGACAACCCGGTGAACCAGCTGGTGGTGCAGGGCTTTCTGAAAAAGCGCGGTTATAACGTGCGCCTGGTCACCAACGGCCTGGCCGCAGTCAATGAATACCAGCGCGACCCGAGCGCCACGCAGCTGATCCTGATGGACTGCGAGATGCCGGAAATGGACGGCTTCGAGGCCACCCGGCAAATCCGCCGCCTGGAGCGTCAGTACAACCTGCCCGCGGTGCCCATCGTCGCGCTGACCGCGCATATCCTCGACGAACACCGCCAGCACGGGATCGAGTCCGGAATGAATGACTTCCTCGGCAAACCGCTGGACAGCGCCAAACTCTACAGCACCCTGGCAGCCTACCTGCAACCAGCGGAGCAGCCTTCCCAGTAAGTGGCTCGTAAACATGGCCAGCCTGGGCTGCGCACGTTAGGATCGCCGCTGCGTTCTGGAGAACTGAACCGTGCTGATCCCTTTTCACCTGCTCGAAGCCGACACTCTGACCCGCCTGATCGAAGACTTTGTCACCCGTGACGGCACCGACAACGGCGATGAAACCCCACTGCACACCCGCATCGAACGCGTACGCCACGCCCTGAGCAAAGGTCAGGCGGTGATTGTCTTCGACCCGGAAAGCCAGCAATGCCAACTGGCATTAAAACGCGATGTGCCCAAGGAATGGCTGCAGGAACTCACCGAATAGCGGCGCTTATTCAGGGTCGCTGCTGGCAATGACTCCCAGGATGGGGCGAGCAGACAAACTCGTAGGGTGGGTTAGCGGCGCGCAACACCGACCGATAATCCGTACACGACAGTGGTGCGACGCGTAACCCACCAGACAATGGTACGCGTTGCGCCGATGGTGGGTTACGCCGCGTCCCGAATGGCGTGATGCAATGGCGGCAGGCGGGCTAACCTACCCTACAAAAGCTGCGTGCAAGACGGAGCCTCTACGCCCCGCGCAGGCCGCCTTCGCGCTCCCAGGCGCAACGCACGCGCAACTCACCTTCCTGCGGGCTGTGAAAGCCGTTGTCCGACTCCCAGCGAAAGGTGTGCGTACCGTTCAGCTCGGTTTCCAGGTGCACCACCGCGCTGGCCCAGTACAGGCGCTTGAGCAACGCCTCGAACTGCTTGATCCACAGGTTCCACTCATACTCCACCGTGCGGTAGCTGGCGCCGAAGTGGATCACCTGAGTCTGGTAAAGGCCATCGCCCGGCTGCTCGCAACAGGCAAACATCTCCCGCCCGAGAAAGCTCCAGGCATCGCCTGCCGGCAGCTCGTCGAGCACCTGCCGATTAATCTCGCGACGCAGACGGCTCTCCGCTGGACTGTCCGACGGCCAGTCACGGATGCAGCCATAAACGATGGATTCAGACTCCACATCGCCACTCCAAAAAACCAGGCTGCCTTCTACCACAGCACCAGTAAGCAAGGAAGGAACTGCCGCTAAATAAGCGAAATAGCCGGGCGAACTTATGGCTACCCGATCAGGCCGGTGCGCCGTGCGCACCGGGGCAACCCCGATCTACCTATATTACGCCCCGTTAACGCGAAGCGCGCGAATGCGAATGCCGCTCACGACCCATGATCCAGGCCAGCAAGCTCATCAGTACTGCCAGACTGCTCAGCACCATAAAGGGCAACTGGTAGTTGCCGGCCATATCGCGAGCCAGGCCCGTCAGCACTGGCGTCACGCAGGCCAAGCTGTAACCGACGAAAAGCATCATGGCGGTCCAGCGGCTGACCGCCAATGGCGAGCCGGCCTCATACAGCGGCAGCACCAGGGACAAAGCAAAGGAGCCGCCCAGGCCCAGGCCGATAGTGACCGCCCACAGCTCCGGCAGGAAGGTCGGCGCGAAGGTGATCATCCCCAGGCTCAGGGAGGACAGCAGGCCGCAACCCAAGAGCAGCTGATAACGATTGTCAAAACGTTGGGCTAGCCAGGGCATCAGAAAGGAGCCGGGCAAGCCCATCAGCATCGAGAGGCTGAACAGGCTATTGCTGTGCATCAGGCTCAGCCCAGCCTCGTGATAGCGCGCTACTGCCCAGGTAGCCAGGGCGTAGAACAGACCGGCCTGCAAGGCGAAAAAAACACTGATTAACCAGGCCCGGGGCTGTCGCCACGGCAGGCCGGCATTGCTCTCGGCTGCATCCGTAGGCTCGATCCGGTTCGGTAGCCACAGCCACAGCAACACACCTAGCAAGGACGGTACGGCCCAGATCGCCAGGCCACGCGCCCAGTCATCCCCCAGCAGCTGGGTGGCCGGTGCAGTCAAAACCGCGCCACCGGCCCCGCCCACGGCCATGCTCAGGGAGTACCAGCCCACCACACTGCCCATGCTGGCCATGAAATAGCGTTTAATAAAGCCCGACAGCAGCGGCCCGGCCACCGCAATGGCTGCCCCCAGCAACACTGCACTGCCGATCAGGATCAGGCTGTTATGCCCGGCCAGACGCAGCAGCAACGCCAGGGCGATTACCCCCATGCACAGGGCTAGGGTGCGCTCCAGACCGAGGCGCAGCGCCAGGCGCGGAGCCAACGGGGCCAGCAGCCCCATGCATAGAACGGGCAACGCGGTGGTCAGACTGATCAGGCTGCGGCTCAAGGCCAGCTCTTCGGCAATCCGCTCGATCAGCGGCGCCAGGGAGGTGATGCCTGGCCGCAGGTTGATTGCAGCCAGGATCAGGGCCAGCAACAGCATGGCCCGCGGGAAAGGTTTCACAGTAAATCCATCAGTTTCGCGGCCATGCCGACATGACCGCAAACCTTAGAGCGCAAGCTCATCACAGACAACCCCGAACGGCGATTAAGTTGACCGTTAAATCAACTAATCTACCTCGAGCAAGCACTATCACTTGGCGCGCGGCGCACGCATCTTGTCGGCCATGCTGGTCATTTCGTTGTACAGCAACTGCGGGTTCTTCTGCTTCAGCGCCCAGGCCATGCGGCCCTGCTCATGGGGCAGAATCATAAACTCGCCCTTGCCGACTTCCTGATAGATGTAGTCGGCAATATCCGCCGCGCTGATCGGCGAGCTTTCCAGCAGTTTGCCGACCTGGGCTTTCATCGCCGGCGTCGGGCCGCGGAAGGAATCCAACAAGTTGGTCTGGAAGAACGATGGGCACACCACATGCACGCTGACCTCATGCAGTTTCAATTCGATCAGCAGGCTTTCCGACAACGCCACCACACCGGCCTTGGCCACGTTGTAGTTACTCATCGCCGGGCCCTGCATCAAGGCCGCCATGGAGGCAATATTGACGATCTTGCCTTTGCTCTTTTCCAGCAGCGGCAGGAAAGCCTTGCAGCCCTTGACCACGCCCATCAGGTTGATCGCGATCTGCCAATCCCAATCCTCCAGCGACAGTTCGCTGAAAAAACCGCCAGAGGCAACACCGGCATTGTTGACGATCACATCGATGCCGCCGAGCTTCTCCTCACAGGCCTGAGCAAACGCCGTCAGCTGGCTGTAGTCACGCACATCGCAGCGCTGGGTAAAACCATCGCCGCCCGCCTCACGAACCATCAGCAGGGTTTCCGCCAGACCTGGCTCGTTGACATCCGACAGCGCCAACTGCCAGCCCTCACGTGCCCAACGCAGGGCAATCTCACGCCCCAAACCCGAACCCGCGCCGGTGATCATCATGCGATTTTGCATAGGAAAGCTGCCTTGTGATGCTGTGATTGATGGGGCCAGTGTAGCCGGGGAAATTATCTTGCCTGCACACCATCATCCATCTGAATAAGGCGGCCTAAGCTCCACTCACGGCCGCCGCCAGCGCTGCCAAAGCGATACGCCATAAATCAGCCCATTGAGCAGCAGGACGAACAGCCCCAAGCCAATCTGCATCTGCGGCGTCAACCCAGCCGGATAGATGATCGGCAACAGATAGTGCTCAACGAAGCCACCGCTGTACCCTGCCTGCCCTGCCGCCAGACGCAGGCTGTGCTCCAGCGGCGTCAGCGGACAGGGCCAGCGCATCAACTCCACCAGCACACCCCAGATGGCCGCCGGCACATGCAGCCAAGCCAGCCCAGGCCAGCGCCACACCAGCAGCCCGCCCAACACGGCGAACAGAATAAACAGCAGGTGCACGACCACTACGCCATCTGCCGCCACCGCCAACCAGAACATAACGCGCCTCGCTGTTAATCCTTGGCTCTATTGTCACCACATAACGCGCGAAGGGATTACCAACACAATCTGCAGAAAGCAAAAAGGCCGGTTAATCACCGGCCTTTGTTACAACGACTGAACGCGTCAGTTAATGCTCAGCTTGTCGCGATTCTTCTCCAGCGTTGCCTCTCCAATCCCCTTGACCTCAAGCAACTCGTCCACCGAAGCAAAGTCACCGTGCGCCTCGCGGTAAGCCACGATGGCATCTGCCTTGACCTGACCAATCCCCAACAACTCGCGTTGCAGGGTAGCGGCGTCGGCGGTATTGAGATTGACTTTACCGATCGAAGCCACTGCCACAGTTCCAACAACAGGGGCGGGTTGGGTCTTCGTTTCAGCAGCGGAAACCGCCAAGGACATGGAAGCAAGAACAGCGAACAGCAGAGAAGACAGTTGGGTTTTTAGCATGTAGTGCATCCTTTCGTTAGTTTTCATCGACGTGGGATTTCCTCTCCACGATCTGAAAACTAGCTGCTGCCATGCACTTGTCAAATAACTCTATGCATCACTGAATGGAACTGCCGGGCTGCCAGCAGCCAGCTCGTGTTTCTCCTGCAGGCGACGGAAGTTGAAGATGGTGGTTTCGCCAGAGATACGCTCCAGGCTCAGCCCCGCTGAACTAGCGCAGGATGGCGGTCTCGTACAGCGCTTCTTCCATCGCGGGATCGCTATAACCGAACCAGTTTTGCATCAGATGAACCCGCAGCATCGCCATCAACGGGTGGCCACCTTCACCCTTGGGGTAATGCGACTCGATCAGGAGCAACTCCTTGCGGGTCGGTTTGCGCTTGCCTGCGTACTCGGCATCGGCATCGGCATCGGCATCGGCGAAGGTCATCTGCTTCATCGGAAAAATCGACGGGTGAATACGGGTATTTTGTCAAAATCAGGAAGTCCTTTTCAGACTGTCCTTAGGCCTTACGGCATACCCCTATGGCTCCAACCGACGCTTCATATGTATCCAGTCAACAATATCGCCTTCCGGTTTGTAGCCGCTCACCGTCTCACGCAACAACTGCCTCACACGCTCATAGTCATCACGCTCAACAGCATCCAACAACTCGCTCAAGCGCACCTTGAACAGCTCCCATGGTAGGTGCTCCTCATTGGCGCGCATGATCATAGGATGTTCCGTAGGGCTGACGTTATCGCCAATGAGCAATTCCTCGTAAAGCTTCTCGCCAGGGCGCAAACCGGTGAACTCGATCGCGATCTCGCCGTGCAGGTTCTTCTCAGAACGAACACTTAAGCCACTCAAATGAATCATTTTCTCGGCCAGTTCGGCAATCTTCACCGGCTGCCCCATATCCAACACAAACACATCCCCTCCCTGCCCCATAGCACCCGCCTGAATCACTAACTGGGCAGCTTCAGGGATAGTCATAAAATAACGAGTGATATTGGGATGCGTCACCGTAACCGGGCCACCACGACGGATCTGCTCGTGGAATAACGGAATAACTGAACCGGAAGAACCTAGTACATTACCGAAGCGCACCATAGTAAAGCGCGTCTTATTGAGCTGATGCACTGTGTCGTCATCTGCGAACAGCACGGGGGCAGACTCCCGGCTAAGTGACTGCAGCACCATCTCAGCCAACCGCTTAGTGCTGCCCATCACATTAGTCGGACGCACCGCCTTGTCAGTGGAGATCAGAACGAAGTTCGTTACACCAGCCTTGATCGCCGCCTGCGCGGTGTTGAGCGTACCGAGCAGATTATTCAACACGCCTTCGGCAATGTTGTGCTCCACCATCGGCACATGCTTATAGGCGGCGGCATGATAGATGGTATCCACCTTCCAGGTTTTCATCACATCGAGCAGCCTACCGGCGTTGCGAATCGAGCCCAAAATCGGCACCAAGCGAAGCGGCAATGATTCACGTTTGATCCGCGCCTCCAACTCACTGTGAATGCTGTATAGGTTGAATTCGCTGTGTTCGAACAATAATAGTGTTGCAGGCTGGTTGAGTAGGATTTGCCGGCATAACTCAGCGCCAATCGAGCCACCCGCACCAGTAACCCCCACCACCTGACCACGTATACAGCGCTCAAACAACACCTGCTGCGGCGGCACGGCATCGCGCCCCAAGAGGTCCGCAATATCCACCTCCTGAACATCATCGACCTTGACTCGGCCACTGGCCAGATCCATAAAACCGGGAATACTGCGTACGTGCAGTGGAAACCGCTCCAAAGCCTCTAACACCTCACGGCGCCGCCCGCGTGAAGCCGAAGGCATGGCCAGAAGGATTTCATCTGCACCGGTTTCGTCGATCATCTGCTGGATATGCTTTGGGCTGTAGACCCGTAGCCCGGCAATCGTACGATTTGCAATACCGGCATCATCGTCGATAAAAGCCACAGGTCGCATCCCGCGACCAAGACGAAGCGCAGCGATCAATTGGTTCCCAGCTGCGCCTGCGCCGTATATTGCAACTTTCGGCAAACCGTTATCGCGCGCCTGCAGCCGATAGGGCTTATCCGAAGAATACCAATCGCCCATAAAATACTGGCGCATCACCAGCCGTAACCCACCTACCAGCACCAGGCTTAGCCACCAATAGTTGAACACCATTGAGCGCGGGATAAGCTTGGGCACCTCCTGATGCCAATAAACAGCCAGCGCCAGTAATAACGCCGAAAGTGTGACAGCCTTGCCGATAGCCAGCAGCGCATCGTTGCCGAAATAGCGCATGACCGCCCGGTACATACCGAAACGGATAAACAAAGGAATCGCAATTAACGGGGCAAGAACAAACAACCAGGCATGGCCTGCGAAGGGTTCGATGCCGCTTACATCACCAAGACGCACTACAAATGCCAGCCACAGCGCAGCCCATACCAGCACCACATCTACAGCAACCTGAATCAGTCGTTTTTGCCGGCGTGGTAATCTGACCAAGCGGCTACGCACATTTTCAGCCAGTCTTAACACAATAACTCCTCAATCCTGAGAACTTAAACCAGCGGCACCACTGGAACATCGACTAGGGATGGTCTGAAGTAGCCTTGTATTTCCGGTCGACTTCAGTCGCGCCGATTTTGAAAGCGGCAAATCGATCAAAAACACCCAGATCACCCGCTCATTTCTGCATTTTTAGCCGACGCGAGCACCTCGCGTCAGCTATTTCACGCATCACAGGCGCACCTCTCCTGCATTCGTCAATAAATGTCGGCGCGCCATCCAAAGGTTCGACACTGCGAACAGCGTCACCAGCTGCGCAGTGTTCTTGGCCAAACCACGGAAGCGGGTTTTCACATAACCAAACTGCCGTTTGATCACCCGGAACGGGTGCTCGACCTTGGCGCGAACCTGCACCTTGTCCCTCTCGATCTTGCGCTTAGCTTTGTACAGCGCGCAGCGCTTACTCAGCTTCTTGTATGTACTACGGCGGGCAGCGATCTGCCAGATGACCTCACGGCCTTCATGTTCTGGGCGCTTCTTGACGCCGGTGTAACCCGCATCGGCACCGACCATGTTTTCATAGCCATGCAGCAGCTTATCGACTTGGGAGATATCCGCCACGTTGGCCGCCGTGCCCACCACGCTATGCACCAGGCCCGACTCATCATCAACACCGATGTGCGCCTTCATGCCGAAGTAATACTGCTTGCCCTTCTTGGTCTGGTGCATTTCCGGGTCGCGCTTGCCGTCCTTGTTCTTGGTCGAACTCGGCGCATTGCTCAGCGTGGCATCGACGATGATGCCTTGGCGCAGAGACAAACCGCGGCCGTCCAGATAGCCATTGATCACGGCCAGGATGCCAGCAGCCAGTTCGTGTTTTTCCAGCAGCCGGCGAAAGTTGAGAATGGTGGTTTCGTCGGGAATACCCCCAGACTGAGCCCTTGGGGTATTGCGAGTCGATCAGAGCGACCAAACCTTTCCACGGCACTACCTGATCCATCTCGATCAGGAACAACTCCTTACGGGGCCGCTTGCGCTTACTAGCATACTCAGCGTCGGCAAAGGTCATCTGCTTCATCGTAGAACTCAGTGGGGGAGTCCGGGCATTCTGCCAAAATAAGGAAGTCTTTTTCAGACCATCCCTAACGCTCACTGGCTCAAAATTGAGACTCAAGTACACCCGCACGATATTTAAATGCCAGCACCAATAAAGGAATATAGGCAAGTAATACGCCCAATAAACCATCAATTCCACCCAGTCCCACCCAAAGCGCAATGGGTAGCAGCCACAGGATATTGATGCCGCCTACAACAAGCGTCACCAGTAAATGACGGCCATATTGGCGCGAAGCGTACTGATAGGCATGGCTGCGATGGGCTTCATACACCTTATCGCCCCGCAACAAGCGACGCAGCAAGGTAAAAGTGGCATCGACGATAAACACCCCAAGCAGAATTAACCAGCACCACAACAACTGCGGCGCGACCCAGGCAGCCTGCAGCGACAGCACGCCCAAAGTGATACCGAGAAAGCCACTGCCCGCGTCGCCCATAAAAACCCTTGCCGGAGGGAAGTTCCAAAACAGAAAACCCGTAACGGCTGCAGCCAAAAGCAAAGGCACAACGAATTCCGTATGTTGGTCTGAGCCTGCAATACCCAACAAGCTGTACAACAAGGCTCCACCCAAACACACACAAATAGCCTCTACACTGGCAATACCGTCGATACCATCCATGAAGTTATAGAGGTTGAGCAGCCACACCAGATACACCGCCGCCAGCGTATGGCCAAACCAACCCAGATCAACGGTCAAACCGAACATCACCACAGGTGGCAAACCACCCAACCAAAACAGCGCCCAGATAGCGGCGGCGAAATGCCCAAGCAAACGCCAGCGCGCCGCAATATGCCCGTGGTCATCGAGAAAGCCCAGCACAGCAATCCCCACACCCGCCCCCAGCAACGCCCAAGCCAACGCCCACGCGATAGAGCCGATGCTCGCCATCAACGGCAAAGCCAACAGGAAGCTGACCACGATAGCCACCCCACCACCGCGCGGCGTAGGCACCGAATGGGAGCTACGGACATTGGGGATATCCATCAGGCTGCGGGCCAGGGCGTAACGACGCAACGCACCGGTCAGGAAAAGTGAAACACCGGCCACAACCGGCAACAACCACCAGATACTCATTTGGTTGACTGTTCCAGAAAATGCTTAGCTGTTTTGCGCAACCCGTCATCAACACTGAGAGGCGGTGTCCAGCCGAGTAATTCACGCGTCTTGCTGATATCAACCTGCAGCGAGCCACACAGCCGCTGGGAGAGAGCTTGCTTGCCGAGCATTGCTGCACACGTTTCTAGGAAACCGCTAGGTATCGGCAACAAGCGTGCGGGCTTACCCAAGGCGGTGCCCATGCGGCGCAACAGCTCGCTAGCCGAGAGATCCTCGCCATCGCTGACTAGGAAAGTCTGATTGGCGGCGACAGGGTGATCGATGCAGGTCACGATCAGATCGACCAGATTGTCCAGGGCAACCAGGCTGCGCCGGTTGTGGACGGCCCCCAGTGGCAACGGGATGCCCTTGCTCAACCAGCGCAGCATGCTCAGGAAGTTGGCCTTGACCCCCGGCCCGTAGACCAGCGGCGGACGGATAATCACCACCTCAAGCCCGGTTTCTGCCGCCAGCGCCCGCAGCGCCAACTCTGCCTCAAGCTTGGAGATGCCGTAAGAATCCACCGGTGCGGGTTGCGTCTCAGCACTGTAGGGCTTGCCAGGCGCAGTGCTCTCGCCATTGACCTTGATCGAACTGATGAAGATGAAGCGCTTTACCCCCGCGGCCACAGCCTGCCGGGCGAGATTCAGCGTGCCTTCGACATTCACCTTGCGAAATTCCGCCAGCGGGTCAGCAACCTTGTCGTTCATCACGTGAACGCGGGCGGCAGAATGGATGACCACCCGCACCCCACGCAGTGCCGAGCGCCACGAAGTATCCGCCGCAATATCTGAGATCTGGGCATGAACAACACCAGCCGGCAAACCGGAAGCCGGGCGGCGCGATACTGCAACCAAGTCGAGAGCCGGCTGGGCAGCAAGCCTAGCCAGCAACGCTTGGCCAACAAAACCAGTGGAGCCTGTCAACAAAACCATCATGTACAACCAGCCCTCATGGTTAAAGCCTTGACTGAATCGCCCTAGGTTTCGTGGAGGCCGCCCGGCTAAGTCAGGCCTCAATGGCCTCACCCACTTGTTACAGGTAGGAGTTTGCCTCAGCCTCCGCAGGCGGGATATATCCAATTTAGCTCAGCAGTTGTTCATCATTGACCAGTGCAGCCACTTGAGGGACGCCTTTGCAGCTCTTCCATGATTGACGGTGGATCAGTTCAGCCCTGTACAGTCGTCGATGGTCTCGACCAAGGAGTTGTCGTAACAATCACTTACTGACGACAGAAGGCACGATACCAGACTCAGCCAATCACTCAGTGTGAAGAATCGAGACGTACTGGCTGCCGCGATCACCGCGGTAGAACAAGCCGTCGCCACAGCGCGACTGCAAGAATACAGCGCCTGCTCCGAATTCTGGCTTTATGCTGTCGCTGACTCGCCAGCCCACGATGCGCTGCGCAAAGACGTCAATCACGGAGGCAACGTGCAGTCATCCCCGTCAAGTCGAAACGTGGTGAAGTCCGCTACCCACTCTTTGTTTATTACGAGCTAACGGGAACGACTTCTTTTACCTGCCTTTTAATTAGCCGGCGTTTCAGTTCGAGCATTGGCTGCTCAACGAACCTCCAACTTCCATACGCTAGCACCAAGGTGATGGGCAGTGAGATGATCGTCACCAAAACTGGACTTGCTGTAGAAAGCGCTGTAATCACCGACTTCTGTATTGGCCATGCAAAGATGTATGTCCCATATGAGAGATCTCCAATTTTTTTTAGGCTTAATACCTGAGGAATACCTATAGCAAGGAAAATCGTGATGTAGGTCAACGACAGATAAAATATTGGAGCCTGGCTAATGGTTCCCTTTGAACCGTATAGTGCTATAGCCATGACAACCGACAAACCGCCTGAAAGAGGAATTTCGTGTCGGTAAATATAAGAAAATGAGCCCAAAAAGAAAAATAACCCGTAGTGCAAAATTGACCAAGCATGTACTGCTTTAAAAACAACACTCCCCCGATTTGCATCTGATAGACCAAGATAAAGGACTGAGTACACAGACAGCGAGATAAAAGCCAAAAGCGTCCACACCGCCGTACGTTTTGTTAGTAACTTTAAAGCCACCATGATAGGCAGAAGTATATAAAGAGAGCACTCTATAGGGAGAGTCCAGAGAGACCCATTAACATGAGGATATGTCCCACCCTCAAAGACACCCGGAAGATTGTACTCTATTGGAAATACCTTAAAATTAAGTAGATGCTGAAATGTGACTGACTGGGACATGTACTCTTTAAACTCTAGCGTTGTAAAGTAACTACCAATCACTAGCACATCAAATAGAGACACAAGAAATAAGGCTGGAATTATTCGTAGAAGCCTCGACAAAACATAGTCTTCTGCGGACCTTTCGAGCGCAGACTTTGTAACTAAGAACCCGCTCAAGACAAAGAAAATGGATACTGCCAAGCTTCCCCCACCGATCAACCCACCGGTTAAGTGAGCAACAGGATCGACCTCCACCCCAGTTAGCGGCCAACTATGGGATATTAGCACCAATACAGCAGCCAAGATTCTATTAACCCGGCAATCAAATACACCAAATCATGCTGCGTAGGCGATACGTGGATGCCGGAAATAAGAACGGATTCTTTGAGGGCGTAATTGCAATCGTCTCATGACCGAGCGAACACGCC
>Ga0180008_1000666_pt1 | contig 26146 bp, 18 predicted proteins | sample MM_PW_MetaG_FD_121121 | JGI IMG/M metagenome (GOLD analysis project Ga0180008, IMG submission 121121) | Groundwater microbial communities from the Aspo Hard Rock Laboratory (HRL) deep subsurface site, Sweden - MM_PW_MetaG | ecosystem: Environmental > Aquatic > Deep subsurface > Groundwater... | reverse complement strand
GTCGGCGCTCCTGGCCGAGCAGCTCGCCACCCTTATCATTGCTGTTAGTCATAAACATACCCGTTTGCCTATCCCTTATCGTAAGGGGGAAACGGTGTCCTGTCTTTCATGGGGCTCGTTCAAGGACAATTGTCCAATCCACGATGCTTCGGATGTTCTCGGGAGTGCCTGTATCACTCGTATCCTCGTTCCAGCGGAATGGCTTATTCAGCATTATCTTCGGAGTGAGCAGCTCGCGCAGTTCGAGCCTCATCAACATCGTCATGCCCTCCAGCTTCAAGCGATCTGCCCAGCGATATAAATCGAGATCCCGCCAAGGTGATTTCACTCGCCCGCTCAGCAATAACCTCCAGAGAGTTTCCATCTTCCGAGACGGGATGGCATTCGGAGAATGAGTTTGGATTTCCTTGAGCTCTGAGCTTGATCCGCTGCGTTGGAGGGTGGCCAGCTCACTCAGTCGGTAGTCGATGCTCGACCGGAACTCTTCGTGCAGATGCCCCCCTTGACTGACGACCCACAGGATCAGCTCTGGGTCATTCAGGTGCCTGAGTAGCCACCGCGCGAGCTGCCACATTACCTTGTCCCACCTCGTGCTTTCCGAGCTTGTGGAGACAAGCCGCATGTGCGGAGCGAGGGGGTAGGGGGTAGGGCGGGCTACCAGGTTGAACATTAATTTAGGATCAACATCATGCTGGGCAGTCACGCCAAACCGGTTCAGATCGCTGTGTTTGAATCGAGGGTTTGAAAACGCATCAGTCAACCATTCAAGGGCGGGCGCCGGATTGAAGTCTGCAAATCGTTTTGCGGGAATGCCCGATTTGTCCGAGAGCGCCCAAAGCATTCGGCCTACAAAATCATCTTCCTTGGTACTGGCCGATGGTCGCGCGAGCGCATTCAATGAAACCATCCGCTCCTTTCCTGTGGTTCCTTCGCTGTAGATCTCACTCCACTTGTGGAGGGTGGTGTGCAAGCGGTAGTGGTCATGACTGCCTGGCAGCACTTTGTAGAGTATCGGAGTGACCCCCTTAGCCTTCCACTCGACGGTTTTTTGAGCTTCCTGGCCGGGCTCGCAATCGCCGAAGGCCCAAGCCTGCGGGGTGACTTCTCCCAGCCTGCGGTCGGCAGCGAGAGCGTCCATCATGTACCGCATGACTGGGTCGTTGATGCTGTACCCGATGAAACAAACGGTGTAGTTGCGGAATAGTTCGCCAACGAATCGCGCCGCCCAGCGCTCGGTCAGGTAGGCCAAGCCGAAGTCCCCGCTGGTTACTACCAGTCGTCGCAACTCGTGCTCATCCGCAGTTTTAGGAAGCAGACCGTGCAGAAATACCAGCCCGTTCCATCGGCTGTTTTTTGGAATCGGGAGCATCGGGGCGGTGTAGATATGATGCTTTACGCTGATGCGCTTGGCTGCTGCCTCGAATATTCGGTCAAAGTTGGTAGTCACCAGCCGGAATGTCCCTGACCGTGTCCGAGCAAGCCTCAGTAATGCCGCGTGTGTATCCGTAGCCCCTTCGAGTTTAAGGTTGGGTTTCAACGACTTAAACAGGGCAGTCCTGAGCGTCTTGTGCTGGCCGTTGATCCGTTGCTCCAGTAGATCGAGCACGGCATCGTATTGTTCTCTCTTGCAGGCTTCCTCCTCAATTTTGTTTGGGAAGGTGCCTGCGTTTTTATAGATATCTTTAACCAAACCGCCGAATCCTGGCAGGCCTGCTGGATACGAGATGCCTGCGCCGCAGAAAATTACGGCTCTTCCTTCCTCATGCGCCTGCAAAAGCTCTTCAGGGATATCTGGCCCATCTGCTACAAACTGCATTCCGTTGCTCCCAGAGCATTAGTCGCTGAGTGGTCTCAGCAGTGGTTGTACAGAGTCACTGATCATCGAGCTGAATGAGGGCAGGAGTGGTCGTCTAAGTGCTAAACCCGTGCTCCAGCCGCGTGATCAGCTCGATTGCTTTCCCAATCTCAACATCACGCGGAGCCTTACCGCCCAGTGCTCGGACAGGGCGAGACAGCCAGTTGAGCGCTATTACCCTGTCGCCAAACAAGCCGGTCGCGGCTTCAAGCAGCTCGGGGACAATCATCTCTACTGGTTGGTGGGTGTCCATTGAATCTTTGATCGCAGACGCCAGCGCTTCCAAGGCGTCTGCCAGCCTTGAATCCTCTCGGGGGTCTCCTGAGCGAGGCTGAAAATCAAGACAATGGTGCAACAAAGCTTCCGTGTTGTTTATGTTCAGGTCGAGTTCGATAAGCATTTTGAGCCTCGTTCATCCTTGGCTCAAGTTTACTGTTTATAGAGGCGAATCCACTCGATTATTTCATCAAGCTGGCGGTTATCCAGCCCGGCACAGTTAGCGTAGATCGCCGCAGCGACAAGCCCCTGTTGTCGCTCCGTTGACGAGCCAATCCCCAGCGTGCCGCGCATTCCCTGATCCCCGTCATCGGTCAACACGCGGTCATTGGTGACCGTTACAAACTGACTAGCCTGGATTCTCATGTTCTATGTCTCCTGCTGGGTATGGTGCCGATAATCTATGGTGTTCTGAGTCTAGACCCTGGCGGTAGCCTGCCAGCCTTTAGACTGCTGCCGTCGCCTCCCACGTAGTGATAGCAACGTTTCGCGTTGAGGTTGCAGCTGTGTCTAACGTTGGGGTGTGAGGACTTGGTTTTGACTGCAAACCACGAGCTTTTTCGCCCCGCGCGACATAGCAACGTATAGGTTTCTCGCGTTCATCCGCTCTGGTTCCAAAATCACCGCAACGTCAGCCTCCAGCCCCTTCAAAAGCAAAGTGCTTCCGACTGCTCGGCGCGATAAAGGCCGTCCTTGCAGACGATTGCGCTCTCTGATCTGAATCGCTGCTTCATGGAAGGTGTGAGTCCTGGATGCCGCCATCCGGAGGGCAGCGATACAGCAGCGAAGGATTTCAGGCCGATATATGCGGCAGTCTTGCTGCTGGGACAGGCACTGCAAAAGCTCAATGGCACCGGCATAACCGGGAGCTCGCAGGTAGTTGATTGCCTGGTTCTCAGCCACAGTAGGCGGGGTGCGGTGTCGTCCATTTTGAATCGTCGTAACCCTAGCCAAATAGGCAGCTGGGCCGACTGCCGTCATTACGCTGCCCGCGAAATTTACCATTTGGGGCAGTGCATCAGCTGCCATAGGCTCAAAACGTTGAGCGAAAGATATGAGATCGGGCAGATCAACAGTTTCCACTGTCGTAGCCCCCGGCGTTTGGCTGGTGAGTAGCTGCCGACCTGTGGTGTTTCTTGAGTCGCCAATGATGAGCGCTGTCTCAGCATTGCGCAGCTGCACCAATGCTGCAGCACGCCGCTGGGCATCAGCGGTCGCCGGATGGATCTGTACCCATTGCACTTCAGCCGGAGCAGTTGCGAGATCAACAGGCCGCCCAGCCTGAAGTAATTCCCTCACTTGAAGTAGCCATAGTCCTAGATTTTCCGCCCCGGCCAGTCTCCATCGCCATGGCGTAGTCAATGCTCCTATGGCTGGGAAGTGCTGAACGACATCCACGTTCCAGTCGACCAATCTTTCCTGTCCGAAGTCGAAGATTGCCTGCATGGGATCGCCCAATACATAGGTCGGTAGCGTATTGGCGAGAGAGGTGACGATTGTGTGTTGTGACTGATTGCAGTCCTGGTACTCATCGACCAGCAAATGGGAATAGCTTGATCTCAGCACCTGTTCCAGGTGTCTCCCAGCCAGCAACCTAGCCGCTGCAGTACGTATTGCCGGGTAGTCCGTTGCGCGATTGGCCAACTCCATGATCGCTGGGTTGTGCCCGCTTCTTGCTGGAAATTTGCCAATCAACTTCATGGCAAAGCCATCCAGGGTAGCGATCTGGAATGAGGCCGACGGTACCCGTGCGCGAGACATCCGGGCGCGCAGTGCCGCGACTCCAGCATTGGTGTGAGTCAAGATCAGAATAGGCCGGGGCCCGGTGTGCTGAGACAATGTGTCCGCGATGAGTTGTGTTTTGCCGCAACCGGCAGGTGCCGTCATCGACCCCCGTGGAAAATCGAACAGCGCAACTTCAGGCGGCATGTGTCCAGCCCCTGATCCGGTTGATGGTAGTTTGGAGGGTAGGCTGAGAGGCCAACAGCTCAGGGCCAATGATGTGCTTGGCAATGAACTCGTAGGCAGTTACCGATTTGAACCAGCCGCTTCTCCGAATACGAGAAGCAACCCCGAGAATGCCTCGGATGACCGGTGAGTAAGGCATGTTGCCTGCGCGATACGCCTCGATCTGTTCCAGCGTCAGTTCATTGACTGAACGATCGCGGATGTGGGCGGCCACTAATTCACGGCCACGCAGCTCAATGGCCTTGGCTAGTAGCCTATCAATAGCTGCATCGGGCAAACTTGCGAACAACTCATCTTCGAGAGCTCTACCTTCGCCCCATGTCGCGGACTGTCCTCCGGCAAAGTGAAAAGCCGTCTGAACGGCAGCGGTTACAGGTTTGTCTGCGTCTACGATAACGAGCACCTGATATCCGAGGCTTAGCAGTGCGGAGCCACGCGTGTAGCAGTTATCAGGGCTTCCGCCGTTGACGTTGATATAGGCGCCTCCCAGAGCCAGATAGGACAGACTGCCCTGTGTACCCCAATACTGATCCAGGCCCCGCATAAGGCCGACCTCGCTGGCTCCTTCGCACACCACGATACGCTTGGCCAGAAAGGCCTCAGGATCTGCTCGAAGCGTACTTTGGACGTCATCGGTGATTCCTGCCTGGCGAACCTCATGCTGGCCCAGCAGCGAACGAACGATGAAAAGTTGATGGCCTGACAGCTCACGCAGCGCAACAGGAGAGTGGGTAGTCAGGAATACCTGAAGGGGTTCGGGGATGGTCTTGGCACCCAGCGAATCCATGAACCGCGTCAGTCGATGAGGTTCCAGGCCATGCTCCACCTCGTCGACCAGAGCGATAGAGGCTGCCTGTGATGCTTGGCGCTGCAGACCGGCGACCAAAAGCCGAGACGACCCAGTACCTAATGACCTAAGAGGAATCCCCTGGTCGTCGTGCAGGGCAATAGCCCCATCCCCGATCGACACCGCATGGGCATCAAGCAGCGCCTGGGCGGATGCACCCACTGGGACACCCAGATACCTTGCCGTTCGCGTCACGATTTCAAGCGGCTGCTGAAGCTGTGCGCCAGCTTGTATGCCGAAGTTGTTACGGGCATCACGGGCAGCCCCGGCCAACGCTCCGCCGAGCGCAGGTCGATCCTCGGTTAGTCGGTTGAGAACGGAGTTGCGGCTCCATGAAAGGTTAGTGTTGGCATAGCTCCCGATGCGTGCCGGTGAAATACGTGCCCGATCCTTCCAAGCCAGATTGCGCTCGATGCCCTGATTGTTCGTCCGGTCAGAGTAGAGTCTCCAGGATGGCTCAAGGTCGCTCTCGACCTTCAGCTGCAGCGTTAGAACGGTCTCTATGCCAAAGCGTGGTTCGTCTTCCACTGTCCTATTTACTTGATCAAAACTCCGCAGGAAATCTCCATAGCTGTCCAGATTGATCAGGTCATCGGGTAAATCACCCAGAGTAATCGAGATCAGAATTGGTTGAGCAACATCCAGCCTATGGAAATCAGTGTCACCAAAAGGCGCGTTTCGCCGAGCGCCCAAACACAGGTCGATGGCATCGAGGATGCTCGATTTACCGCTGTCACCAGGCCCGATCAAGCAATTGAATCCCGGCGCTGGCGTCCAATCCAGATTTTGGATAGACCTGAAATTTTGGATCTGAAGTCGACGTATCCTTGCCATAGATTGAGTCCCCGCTTACTGATCAGCCCGATATTGCACCGCACTGATCATAGCCAGATTTTGCGCGCGAGCATTGTGATAGTGATTTCTCGACCAGGTGTGGCACAGGTGATCTTCTGCACCACTTGTCCCATCGCGAAAGCTAACGAATTCCTCAAAGAATAGGCTTGGGCTGGCCAGGAAAATGTAGCTCTCAGGAGGTCTGAAGTGCGCTCCGGGGCAGCCTTCACCCGATCTGGCGGCGCTGCTAAGCTTCACTGTCAGACCAATCATAGGTGCCCGCTTGAAGCTTAGTAACGAATCGCTGTCTTGGTATTTGCCGCAGGATTACCCTATGAGTGACCTCTTTGCAGTGGCTGGATCACTCAAAGAAGCAGACTTGTTGCTACCGGGATACATCCCGCCTGATGCGGGTATCTATGAACCGGCGGTGTATTTCCACAATCGCGATCAAGGAATCAAGACCATCGTCTTACCTGATCGTAATGTCGCGTCCCGCATGGCGAAGGTTGTGCAGGGTGGACGTACAATTGATGACTACCAGCTCAGAACGTGTGCGGGTCTTCTAGGATTTGCCCACCTGCTGCACATCGACTTCGAACCCAGTATTGCGTATCACGAGCTTGCCCACGGCTGCGGTAATCCAGATGCGGCGCAGGAGCTCGGTTGGTTCCGGGTTGCGAACAATGCCCCTCCTCAAGACATGCTCAACGTAGCCTTAGGACTGTCCGACGGTGTCTCGCGCTCCTACATTGCTCGACCGGCGCAGATCGGCGATATGGCTGCACCGCTCAAGCGCTGGAACCGGAATTACATCATCGCTCTGAAGGTACTGGAGCTGGATTACACCAGAGCACCAAGTCTAGATAAAGCCTTACACCTGATGGATTGGATGGCAAACGAATTGGTTTTCGGCGGGCCTGCGATGATGCTCGCGGTCATCTATCTGGGCACCCGATCACCAGGCCGCAAAAAGGTTTTTAAAAACAAGGGGGCAGCTGACAGGTCTGCAGCGATCGCAGGCGTTAAGAATGCGGCTTGGGACATTACCCATTTGAGCGAATTTGTGCGCCGGATCAATGAGTCAGGTTCAGATAGCAAGGTTCAGTATCTGTTCGCGACATTCGATAGTCATCTGAAGCTCATGGCAAAACTACTCGCTGGGATTGGTACCCAGGGGGTAAACCCTTCGATGATGGTGGAAGCCCTGTCCCAGTGGTGGGCACCCAAGGAAGCTGAGGCGATTGCCCAAGCGCTATTAGCGCAGGTTGAGCGCATCAGCAGTGTGAACCACAGCCCCAAGGTATCCGATGATCCTGACTTCATTCAAAAAATGATTTTTAAGGGCGAGAGTGCTGTGATTGCCGCACTGTAGAGTGCTGTCTCCTCGTCGGTTCTTGTGACAATGCCACGGACTCAGGTTCTCCAAGATGAACTCGTAGCATTCATCAGGGAGATCCTTCCCGGCCTCATGCTCCGATATGCCACACGCTGATCACAGGTCGTCGTCACCTCGGCCATATATCGCAGCTCGCTCTTGATCCTGTTGTTTGCGCAAGGTCGGATGATAGATGTTGTCCCGAGGGTAAGGCCGCAGACTCGCCCATATCAAAAGCACCACCATGGCTGGGGCCAGGCTGAGGTAGAAGGCCAGCTCATGCCCCCGAGCAAGCAACAACAGCAACGTGTCAGTGCCAGATGCGTAGCCAGCCCAGATATCGGCGATCATCAGCAACACGAGGCCAGAGATCAGAGTGCCTGCTTGCCGATGTTCAGCGGATTTGCGAATCGCGGACGGTTGCTGCTCCCGATAGATTGCCATCAGAAACTCGTCCTTTGTCTTCAACGCCTCGGTGTGCAGGTAATGGAGCGAGATCTCATCTCGACGTGCGGAGTGTTCTCCGAAGGCATTGATGAGAAAGGTTGGCGCACACTCGATGATGGTCGTCTTGAGGATCCCGGAAATGGTAGGAATGATCAGGGATACGGTGAGACAAAACCCTGCTACCCCGATAAGCAGGGCGCCTACGGATTCCCATATCTGCGAACTGCTCGACGTGACAGAAAGCAAATTTCTGTGAAGGACGCAGGCTAAAACGGCATCGGCGTATAGCCCGAGGTAGACGAGCTGGATGCCCCATTTCAACTCCCAAGCCTTCTCAACGATTCCTATCGAGATAGTGTCAGCAACGCTTGGTTTGGCTTTGCCTTGGGCTTCCTCTGTCATTCCAATCCTTTTTATCAGCTGAGTGCGGGCTGCCGGCGCTAGGCGTTCCGCTTGTTTGAGGTCAATGAGGGACATAGAACTCTCACTAAGACCCACATCGCGTTGCTGCGGCATAACTCTGCGTTGCAGCGAAGGCGGAATGCTCTCATGGGACTACGGCTGTCGCCAGCGGCGCAATCCCGGCATGCACTCCATGGCGCTCTGCGTGAGCGAGTCCGGCGTTATTCGTCGAGTTGATCAAACAGATGTTGGCGTAAAGCAGTGTGACGTTGCTTCGATTTAGGGGGGCGTTGCACTGCCAGCTGTGCGGCCAGCTCATCCCCCAACAGGATCGCTTGATTCTGGGCGCGCGTGACAGCTGTGTAGATCAGGCTTCGATCCAACAGCCTGCTTGGGGCCACTGGAACGATCACGATGGGCCACTGTGATCCTTGGGCTTTGTGAACGGTCAGTGCGTAGGCCAACTCCAGCGATGGCAGCAGCTCTTCAGTCACGGGGCGTCTTTCTCCGTCATCCCATTCAACCCATGCAATGGCAAAACCGCTCAGGTTTCCTTCCTCATCATTCAACGGGTAGGGCGGCTCCTCAATTTTCGTGAGTCGGCCCAGAGAGCCATTCAAAATTCCGATGTCCCAGAAGTTCTTTATACAAACCACGGGATCATTGAGCCTAAAGCCTGTGTTGACGAAACCATCTTCAACATCACTCCAAATGCGCAGAGGTGCGGCGCTTCCAGTCGCAGAAGCCTGGCACATCAGATTAAGCGATCTGACTCCAAGCACCCCATTGCGAAGTGAGCACAGGATTTGCGTGGATTCCGGGGCTTTCATGTACAACCGGACAATGGTTTCAGCTATGGCATGTGGGCTTGGTGCTTGAGGTAGGGCTTGATTCCGCACGTCTGCTCTGCGCTGCTTTCCACCATCTGACTGGCCATGTATAAACGCCACAGGGCTCATCTCATCCTGGCTAACCTTCGGCCACACACCTTTGCGAATCATCTGAGCGAACGCTGCAATCTCATTCCCGTGACGCATGATCTGAGTCAAGCGACCGTGGGGTATTCGCGGGTGATCAACGAGCTCATGGAATACCAGTCCCGGCCCGACTGGCATCAGCTGATCAGCATCCCCTACTAGCAACAGCCGAACTTCCATCGGAAGCGCCTGGCACAGCCTGTACATGGTGATGACGTCCAGCATGCTCGCTTCGTCGATCACCACGATCGTTTGTCCGTCGGCCATGTGCAGGTCTTTGGAATAGAGGAGGCTGGCCAGGGTACGTGCCGGGCGTTGGGTAGCTTCCTTCATACGTTGTGCAGCGCGGCCAGCAATTGAGGCTTGGATCACGCTGACGCCGGCCTCGTCAAAGTGCTGATAAAGCGCCTTGAGCAGCGTCGTCTTTCCAACACCTGCGCCGCCGCTCAGCAATGCAATGCGGTGATGTGCGATGGTCTGGAGTGCGTGGTGCTGCTCAGTTGTAAGCTCGAAACCCTTCTGCGTTCCAGCAGTTGCCGAACGCTGTACATTGCTTGGTGTGCTTGGCATTTCGGACGTGGGTATGTAGAGCGGTGTGAGCAAGTCTGATGAGGTGGATGAGAGACGCTCGGCGATCGCACGCGCAATGGAAGACTCCATTACCCAGGCACCCATCTGTTGCGACTGCTGTCTGTCCTGAGCTGTCACCAGTATTCCGTGTTCCTGAGCTTGGGTTAGAGCCATGGCCGAGAGGTTGTCGGCTGCGTTACTGGTGTCGTAGTTTGGTGCGCTATCGGTTGTGTTCAGGAGCAGTTGGAGCCGGCGCAATATGAGGTGCTCAGGTGGTGCGGTATGGCCCTCATCGAAGAGTCGATAGAGCACTTCCTCAGCCGCCCCTCGGAGCCGGCGCGTGTCATCTGCGGGCAGTTGATAGTGTCCCTTGGCGAACGCGTCGACCCCACGCCAAGATCCCGAAAAGGAAAGCAGACGGTATGGGTCGTCGGCGAGTGCTTCTTCGAGCTTGTCCTCAAAATGGCTAATGGCATTTTCTGCCACGGAATGAGGGATTCCATAGGCATGCAATCGCTGGATCACGGTGCAGTCGCCATAGGTCTTCCACCCGCTTACCAAGGCTTTTGCAGCTACGTCACTGATGCCTTGTACGGACGCAATCAAATCAGCGCGACCATCTTTAAGCAGCTCATAAAGACGTTCTCCATAGGTTTCCCACAGGCGTGTTGCTTTGGAAATGCCAATGCCGCTGAAACGTTCGCTATAAGCCAGCAAAGTAATGATGTGCCGCCCATTGGGAAGCGCGAGTTTGATATCTGTAGCGTCGATTTGACGTTCCGGGATCTTGATCCCGTTGTGCTCGCGCACATAGATGCTGGGTGTCCCGCTTACATCCCACCACTGGCCAACCTCTACCGCCGTCGTGATGTTCAACCGGTTCGGCACGGACACCACGAAGTGTTCGTTGTTGATGGCCGTTCCGTCGATCTGGATGGCGGCACCATAGAAGATATATCCACCCTGGCCGATCGGATTGACGCTGCGGATGGACGATACGCGGATGCGCCTCTGGACTATCTGGGCATGGCTCATCGTGGTAGCCGTCCAGTGGTGCTGAGCGCTTCCTGGAGAGCTGACAGCTTGCTTAATTGTCGCCGCAATTCTTGGATTTCGGCGCGCTGGCTGGCGTTTTCGGACTGGAGGCGGCGCACTGTCGATTCAAGGCTGGATGACGTCCCGCGTCGGCCTAACGCTTCGCCTGGTGTGACATTGTCGGTTGCAGATCTAACCCTATCGTGGTTGGGGTCGTGATCGCGCTGGAGATTGGGAGCATCGTCTGCCAGTCTAGACTCTAGCCCCTCGAATTTATCCTGAATCCTGGCTCCGTTATCATCGTCGCTGGTCAGGCTGGGCAAGACTCCTTCTCCGCGAAGTCGATCTTCCAGGGCTTGGAGTTGTGCTTTGATAGCTGGGTTTTGCCGTAAGACAGATTTAGCGAAGCCGCATGCGAGCGCGATCTCCTCCCTGTGCAGGGATCCGCGATACAGCATCTGGGCAAACTCGTCATGGGTTTTGCTGGCAGCCCATTCCGCGAAGGCTTGGAGGTTTTGCTTGCTATTGCCCATGATGCGACTCCCACGAAATGAGTCTGCTGCTCGGCGGATTTCTCGGCACTGAGCTGCAATTTGAAATTTTGAGATATTGGCGCATTCAGGTACGCTGGGAAGGGAATGGCGCACGCGTTTATCTGCGTTCAGTTCCAAAGCCATATCAACGGTACCAGCCGACTCGACTATCAGGTGTGAGCTCCACACAAGATAAGACAGCTAACCTTCATGTACTACCTTGTTGACAGAAGACCCCTTGTCAGTAAATTGGAGTAACTCTCTAAGGGCGGCAACATGATGCTTTTGTAACAAGACGTTGAACGTAATCTTGTGTCTAACTCTGTCCTTATAAAACTGCAGGCCTACGCTTTCTAGAGCGTTCTCATCAAAAAAAATATTCAGAGCTTCCCTTGCCATGCTTGGTAACCGGAAAGCAGTAGGTAATTTATCTTCAACTGGATTTTGCTGTCCAAAACCAGATCTGATGATTTCATCAACTGGAATCCCAGGCAGATTCCTTAATCCTCTTTCAATTCTTCTACGGCTAGCTATGGCCTGGTCTCTTTCGTCTTCTAAAAGTTGAACATAGGCGCGTAGCGTTTCATCTGGGATCAAAGGTTTTTTTATCGTATTCTTGCCTCCTACTTCTAGCCTTTGACCAGCGGCTCTTGCCTTCACATAGTGGGTCAAGAGCTTTGAGTTTCTAATGGATTGGGCTTTGGGCCCGCCCCATTCGTGATCAATGCAGTAACGCTCGATCGCGCCAGCAGAAATTTTCATTCTCTGGCCATCAAGATAGTCTATGGCCTTCTTCACTTTGCTAAGAGAGTCTTTTTGGCGGGGGTTAGAGGACTCTTCTAGCAGTCTCGCGAACAATGCGTCTTGTGATTCAGTCGTGGTCATCCGAATAGCTCCTCTTCGTCATCACCTTCCTTCGCAGAGTCTAGCCGCGAGTCGGCAACAGGCTTTAGGCTCATGTGATCGGCCATTCGAGCTACGCTATCATGATCGAGACCTCCGTCAGAGGCTTCTAGCGCGAGGGCCTTGATGGTTTCTTCAAGCGCTGGGTAATGCTTAAGGGGGGTGGCACCCGACAAGATGTCCGTCAGGTTATTCGATTCGACACGCTGAAGAATCAGTGCGGAAAGGAGGTTGCCGGCCTCATGAGCTTTGTCTTGACCTAAAGTGAGTAAAAACGGAGAGATGCCGTTCGCGACCATCATTTTCGACAGCATCTGATGCTTATCAATCTCGGCTTCTCGGTTCGTAAAGCCAGTAGTAAACTTGCTCAGTTGCGTGATTTGGTCTAATAGAGCGAACTCGTGTGACTGTTCCATTGTAATCTTGAGTTCAAGCGGATCACTCTTCGTCATGAAGGGTACGGGTACAATTTGATCTTTATCGGTGGCTATAATTTTGGATTTAGCCTCCATGTATTCGCTGAGCTTCTCTAGAGACTGCTGAGCATAATCGTACCGGGATGCCCATTCGTTTACGTCTATCTCAAGCTCTCGGTTCAAAAGGTCAACACGATCCCGAAGTCGGCGAGCCTCCTTTTGCCGACCATCATCCTCGGCATCTATGCAGGCATCGTTGAGTCGGGCAATCTCTAATCCCTTCTTGCGGATCGTGTACGCCAAGTTGTTCACGGCAGCGATCTGTCCGAGGAGATGGGCAGGGCCAGTAATCCAAAATCTGCATAGGCCACAACGCTGTCCCCCTGGAACCGGGCCGTACTTGTTCTGAGCAGAGTTTTCAAGCGCTCCCCCATTACTGCAGGAGGTGCCAGGGCAGATGCCGTCGGGGTTAATTGTCCAAACCCCGTCACCTAGCATGAGGGCGTCTATGCCTGCCCCTGTACCAGCGCCTGCTGGAGTCAATAAGAACGGAGCCAGCTCTTCCAGCGCCTCGGTAAACAACTCAGAGCCTACGAAATCTTGGTTGTTTATCATCTGCTCATGCGCAGCCTCAAGATATTCCCTGAGTTTTGCTGGGCTATACTTGAGATAGTGGAGTGTGGTGACAAGAACTTGATGGTCAGCCACAAACATCTGTACAACTTCAAGGGGGACGCCTGCCTCAATAAGGTTTGTGATGCCGCTGACTCTGAGCGAATGTAAATCCACAATCCATTTGAGGCCGCCACGTGCGTTCTTAGTGACGAGTTTGAGCTTTTGTCCGTACTTTTTGAAGATCCGTTCCTCCGTTACGCCCAAGAGCTTGGTGTAGAATCTGGCGAGCTTTTGATAGTCAATAGGTAAGCGGGGGTCAGGCTTAGTGGGATCCCGGAATAAAGGGCACACCATAGGCCCGTCAACAACGTTGGGACGATTCAACTCTCTTACGTCGTCTTGATAGTATCGATACTCTAATGGAGCTTTAAGAGGCGGGAGATACCGATCTTGCCAAGTTTTTTGTGCAGTCAGAATCTCCTTTAGCTTAGGTGATACATAAGGTATCGGATAGCCTGTGTTCTTGGGGTGATAGAGTCCCGCCTTGCTAGTGTTGATCCAGGCAACAAGGTTCTCAGTCCCCCGAAAGCCATCGTTATGAAGTCTAACTACTCCCTGATCGCGGCCCCTTATTGCGTATTCCGATAAGTTAGTTTTATAACTATTTGTGAAAGGGTCGTAGACGAATTCGTCAAGTTCCCCAGAGTCAAGCCAGCGGCCTTGATGACTGCGTATCGGGAGCTCAAGAATTGTATATAAACAATGCGCCAATCCTGGATAAAAAACCCGAGTATGCTCGCCTGTAGTGTTATCGACGACCAGCACCTCCGCCCTTGCGTAAGATTTCGGAAATGCGTAATCGTCTTCACTTATCGCGGCTTTCATCTCATTGATAATATAGGGCGGCAGGGAATCACGGAAAGTGCGGGCATTTGTTGCCGTCTTGCCAAAAGAGTCAGTATTGAGTATCGGCTCGGGAAATAGGCTTAGCTCGTGTCGATTGGTACTGTCGAGGTAATCGCGTGTCCATGTAAAAAATTGGCGCACCATGGCCAGGTTAGCGTTTCGATTCCGAGGATCTTTCAAATTGCTGATCAGAAACTCAAAATACGTGTTCTTATTTAAAAGACGAGCATCATAGATATGTGCTCGTCTCTCCACTTCCCATGGAGACAAAGGAGGGGAGTCGAGGGTAAAAAGAAAGTCACCTAGCCGATTAAGGACGTCGATGGGCGTCGTGACCCGGGCAGTGGTTCGAGACTTGACAAATAGTCTGAAACATTCTGCCCAGTTCTCCAGGTTCGGACGCTCTGCAGTCATCCACGTGAATAGTCCGTCCGATCTTGAACGCGTGTCTCCCCAGCGACTTTTACGTTCGCCCCGCTCCAGGGCAACGGCTTTATCAGGACATGCAATGTTGAAAGCCCTCAGGAAGGCAAGGCAGGAGGTTCTGAGCCTGCCTTGGTGATTGCGCAATACCTTGGGTCTGCCTCTTGACGCATATTCCTGCTTTAATACTTTGTCGACCGAAATTTCAAATTGTTCAATAAGCTCGGGGGAGATATCGTCTATTCCCCTCATCGTCGAGCTAGCGAAACAGTTGATGACGAGGGTGTAACATCTATCTGCGAAACTCAATGTCTTGGGTGGTACGTAAATTGTTTCCGCTAACCCTTGTTTGGTTGGGCAATAGGAGGGGGCTGCGAATAACGCCCATTTATTATTGTTCCTCCACGCTCTTATGTCGAGCGGAAAGAGTAGGTAGTCGCTATCCCATAGATAAGTCAGGAATTCATGGTAGCGGTAGTGCGAGCGGCTGTTCTCAATACATTCGGTGTTCAGAAGAGTCACTATGTGATCCAAGAACTGTTGGCTAGATGAAAAACCTGATGACAGGTCGATAATGCTCTTCGCCATCACGGGTATCATGAGCCTGATAGCAGCCACGGCTTCATCGCGATTCGTTGGTTGAAAAGCGGTGAGCAGCTTAACCTGATCTTCCGTTGAGATTTCACCCATCTCGGAGAGAAGCACCGCACCCCTCGATTGGGTTGAGAGCATCTTTTGCACGAATTCAGTTTTTAGATATCTGGGGCCGCATGATGACCCAGATTTTGAGTTTCTAAAAACGGGGCTGAAGCCCGCAGTCATCCCAGTTGACTCATCAATTGCTAGAATACTTTCGCGCCAGTACACTGCAATTCGTTCAGCCTCGTACGACGCTATCAGATCTCTAAGTTTTTCTAGGCTGAGGTCGTCCGTCAGTGCTACCTGCCTTGCGCTGGTATTCAGTTTTACTATCTTTCCACTGATCGGGGCCTTGAATGAAAGTATAGGCATACTATTTTCCGCCAGAAATTCTTTTCACGGATCTGCAAAAATCTGGAATGCTTTCGGCCAAGCGTTTTTGGCCTGCCTCCAACTCTTGACGTGCAACTTCAATGTCTAGGCTATAGTAGACTTCAGTTGAGGAGATATACGCGTGTCGCATGATTATCTGAGTTACCTCCTTGCTGAGCCTCAGATGAGATGCACAGAAGTAACCAAAAAAATGTCGTGCGCCATGCGGATTAACTCCCTTTTGGCTGCCTTTGAGTCCTATTTTGGCGGCACAGCGATAAAATGACTTGTCCATATTCGCCATTTTCATAGGTGCGCCGAACCCTTCTCCTTCTTTCGTGTTTACAAAGTAGTAGGGGTGCTCATCCCGTACATGGTTCCTGTACTGCCGCATGTACTCAGTGTGCAGATGAGCGAAGTACTCCCCTATCTCAGGTATTAGCCACTGTAGAGTTGCTTCTTGATTGTCATTTTCAAAAGTCATCCCCTTCCAACCCGCGTGAAGGGGATGATCTGAGTCAAGCTTGTTGCGAGGCCCCAAGTTGTATCGCTGTTGAAGGAACTCAAGCCGAGTGCCTTTCTGTTTACCAGCGTACTTTTCGTCCCATTCGTACACGCCCTCAATTGGATCCGCCAGACGTACCACCGCTACACCATTTCTGATCCTTATATCTGTGACGTACAGATGGAAAGGCTCAGACTTCCTAAGTCCACCAAAAAATATCAGCAATAGAAAAAGTTTATCTCTTGTTGATGAAGTTGACCTTATTAGATCCAGCACCCTATCAGCAGGGAAGTGCTTGGGGATTCTGTTCTTCTTGTTCTTTTTTCGTGGTACTCCCCTGGTTCTGACGGCAACTAAACCTTGGGCTTCCTGAGTAAATTGCTGAAGCTGGAAGTTTCTATCCCATGTTTTTTTGATCGCCATCTTAGAATTGAGGATTTGCTGTTCCTTTATGCCAAGATCGGACAGCAGCTTCATTTCGATTGGATTAATCGGGGTGTGATCGAAGTTACTTGCCGCAAAGTCGGTAAATTCCAGCGCATAACGATAGTCGTCAATGGCGGTGTTTCGGCTTACCGGTGTCCAACCTAGTTGGTTATTACCGAACTGCCTGGCTTCAAAGAAGCGCAGCACCATTCGTTCTAGCTGCTCTGGAGTCAGCGGCTGACCTTTCTCAACGATCATGTAGAAATCGTATAGGCGGCCCAGGGCTTTTACGGATTTTTTGATTTTCTGGGGGCTGGCCACTTCGACCAGCATCTGCTCACGCGTCCACGCTAAGCATAGGAGACTCACCTCGCCGTCCTCAAGGACAAGCACGGGCATAGCGCCCCCTGTGGCTCCTTCGGCGACGTTGATTGAGATGACTAGGTGAAGTGTCCGATTTGCCATGCGTGTCCCAGTATACTAGTAGAGGGTCATGCAGGTGTAGGACAGGACTGCCGAGTTGTCAAATTTTGCCTTTAGATCAAGGACTTAGAGACGGTTTAGGCATATATTGATGATTTTTGAAGCAGCTCAGGTTTAAATAGTTTCACTAGTATAGGGTCTATAACGATGGCGAACATAAAGCCCCGGGCCGAGTTGGCCCAGTCGGCTCCGATGGCCAGGACACTGGCAATATCGAAGGCACTGACGATCTTGCCGCTGGCGCCGAGCTTGATCTTGTCGCGCAGGTTCAGGCCCACCAGGGTGTTGTGTACGAACAGCAGGCCTTCGCGCAGGGGCACGCCGATATGGTCGGTGAACTCCACGGGTGCGGCACCGGTGCCGCCTTCCTTGCCATCGACCACGATAAAGTCCGGCAGGATCCCGGTTTCCAGCATGGCCTTGGCAATGCCCATGAATTCCCACGGGTGGCCCAGGCAGAACTTGAAGCCCACCGGCTTGCCGCCGGACAGTTCACGCAACTGGGCGATGAACTGCATCAGCTCGATCGGCGTGGAAAACGCGCTGTGGCGTGACGGCGAGATGCAGTCTTCGCCCATCAGGATGCCGCGGGTCTCGGCGATTTCCTTGGTCACCTTGTGCTTGGGCAGGATCCCGCCATGGCCGGGCTTGGCGCCCTGGCTCATCTTGATTTCGATCATCCGCACCTGCGGGTTTTGCGCTTGCACGGCAAAACGTTCCGGGTCAAAGCGGCCGTCGCTGGTGCGGCAGCCAAAATAGCCGCTGCCCAGTTCCCAGGTCAGGTCACCGCCGTTTTCGCGGTGATAGGCGCTGATGCTGCCTTCGCCGGTGTCGTGGGCGAAGTTGCCGAGTTTGGCACCCTGGTTGAGCGCGCGGATGGCGTTGGCGCTCAACGAGCCGAAACTCATCGCCGAGATATTGAACACCGACGCCGAGTACGGCTGCGTGCACTGCGGGCCGCCGACCATCACGCGGAACGCACTGGGGTCGCTCAATGGGGCCGGGCGCATGGAGTGGCCGATGAACTCGAAACCGGACTGGTACACGTCGATCAGGGTGCCGAAGGGTTTGTCGGCGCTTTCGTTCTTGGCCCGTGAGTACACCAGCGAGCGCTGGGCCCGGGAGAAGGGCAGGGCGTCGCTGTCGGACTCCAGCAGGTATTGGCGGATTTCCGGGCGAATGCCCTCTACCAGGTAACGGATATTGCCCAGGATCGGGTAATTGCGGCGCACCGCGTGAGGGCTTTGCAGCAGGTCGAACACACCGATCAGGCTGAGCACGCCGGTCACCAGGGTAATCGGCCAGAGCCATTCGTGTTGGATAAAAGGGAGGCTGGCGAGGGTGAAAATGACGCACACGGCAAAAAATGCATAACGACTAAGCAAGGACAGGCTCATACGGTTTCCTTGGGTTCGGACTCTCTATGACCTGTAGGAGCCGACTCCTACAAGGTTTTATTTCTTTTTGGTGGTTCACGGTTTAACACTGAGTCCCAGCTTACGGGCGAGTTCCTTACTGGGGCAACCGCATACAGTCGGTCTACTGGTGGTATTGCAATACGTTCTCGTTTGGATGCATTATATGCGTTACTGTATAACGTATTGATTCTGCCAAGATGCCCCGGAGGCCCCATGAAAGCTGGTATCCATCCTGACTACCGCAAAGTGCTGTTCCACGACACCGCCGCCGATGTGTTCTTCCTGATCGGCTCCACGGTCGACACGGACCGTACCCACCAACACACTGACGGCAACACTTACCCCTACATGGCCCTCGACGTGTCCAGCGCTTCCCACCCGATCTACACCGGCCAGCAGCGCAAGACCCAGGTTGAAGGGCGGATTGCCGGGTTCAACAAGCGGTTTGCTTCGTTTGGTTCGAGTCCGAAGAAAGCCCAGGCCTGACCGATGGCAGGCGCGGCGGGTGTCACGCCGCAGTCTGCCGGATCGGCAGCACCACCCGGAATGTGGTGCCCGTGCCGACTTCACTTTTCACTGAAATCTCCCCATGGTGTTTTTTGACGATGCCGTAGGACAGAGAAAGCCCCAGGCCCGTCCCTTCACCCACCGGCTTGGTGGTGAAAAACGGGTCGAAGATTTTCTGCAGGCTGTGAGGGGCAATCCCGCAACCGTTATCTGCCACTTCCAGCCAGACCTGATCGCCCTCCACGCCATTGCTGAGGGTGATTGTGCCGCGTTCCGATCCCATGGCCTGGGCTGCGTTGATCACCAGGTTCATCACCACCTGGTTGATTTGTGAGGCCAGGCATTCGATGTCGGGCAGTGGCTGGTAGTGTTTGATCACATCCGCCTTGTGTTTGAGTTCACTGGCCACGATATTCAGGGTCGAGTCGATCCCGTGCTGCAGGTTCGCCCATTGCCAATTCTCGTCATTATCGACCCGGGAGAAGTTCTTCAGGTCCTTGACGATCTGCGTCACACGACCGATACCGTCCTTGGACTCTCGGATCAGGATCGGAATGTCTTCCTTGAGAAAGTCCAAGTCCAGATCTTTGCGCAGGGCGTTCAATTGCTCAACACATGCTCCAGGCGGTAATGCTTCTTGGGCCTGTTGATAGGCATCGAGCATCCGTTGCAACTGCTTGAAGTAACCGTCCAGTGTGCCGAGGTTGGAGGTGACAAAACCCACGGGGTTATTGATTTCGTGGGCTACCCCGGCAGCCATCTGCCCCAGAGAGGCCAGTTTCTCCGACTGGATCAATTGGCTTTGCAGTTGCTTGCGCTCATCGATTTCCAGCTGCAATGCCTGGTTGCGCTGTTCCACCAACTGCTCCAGATGAATGGTTTTCAGGTTGGCGCGGCGGGCCATGTCCCATTTGGTCGCCAGGGTATTGGCCATCTGTTGGACTTCGATGTTGTCGAAGGGTTTTTTCAGGATCAGTAGCCGGTCGTGGGCCTTGAGGCGTGACAGCAGCTCCTCCCAGGAATAGTCCGAGTAGGCCGTGCACACCACCACTTGCAGGTCCGGGTCGACTTTCCAAAGTTCCTCGATGGTCTGGGCGCCATCCCAGCCTTGGGGCATGCGCATGTCGACAAACGCCAGGGCGTAGGGACGGTCGTGTTGCATAGCGCTACACAGCTGTTGCAGGCCTTCCTGGCCGCCATAGGCCGAGTCGAGTTCAAAGGGGTGGGCGAGGGGGGCGGCGGTTACGCCGAACAGCGTGCTTTCCAGTTCGTCCAGCGCTGGGTTCTGTTCGACGGGCGGCATGAGGATCTTGCGAAAATCTTCGTGGATCGACGGCGTGTCATCAATCAGCAGAATGCGCCGGTTGTGGAGAGAGGGCATGGTCAGTTCTCGGCACGTTCAAGAGGAATATATAAGGTAAACAGGGCGCCCTGGCCGGGTCCGTCGCTGTGTGCGGTCAGGCGGCCATTCATTTCGATGGCGGCCAGGGCGCAGCTGTGCAGGCCAAAACCGTGACCTTCCTTGCGGGTGGTGAAACCGTGGGTAAAGATCCGCGTCATGTTTTCTGCGGGGATGCCTTCACCTTCGTCCTTGACGCTGATCTGCAACGTATCGTCATCCAGGGCGCGGACCGTGAGGGTTATCTGGCGTGGCCGGTCGCTGAGGTTGGACATGGCGTACTTGGCGTTGCTGATCAGGTTCACCAGAATCAACAGCAACCGATGTTTGTCGGCCATGACCTCGGGCACCGGGTGATAGTCCTTGACCACCGTGACATGGTGGCGACTCAAGGCGCCGGAATTCATGCGCAGCGCGTCTTCGACCAAGGCGCTGATATGCACGGGCTCCAGCAGTTTGGAGGCGCCAGCATAGGACTGTTGAGTGGAGACGATATCCTTGATGTGGTCGACACTCTTGGTCAATTGCGCCAATTCTTCAGCCATGCCCTGCTGCTCGACAGCGATGGCGTCCACCAATTGGTTCAAATACCCCGGCAGCAATTTGCCCTTTTCGTCCTCCATGAGGAAGGCGCCCAGGTCATGGGGGTGTTCGTTGATCATCTGCATGGCCTTGCCCAACCCAAGGGCTTTGCTGGCCCGTAGTTTACGGGTCACCAGGTCGGCAGACACATTCACGCTGTTGAGCACGTTCCCGACGTTGTGCAACACATTGGTGGCAATTTCCGCCATGCCGGCCTGGCGGGCGCTGTCGAGCAACTCGCTTTGAGCGTCCCTGAGCTCCCGGGTGCGTTCCTCTACCCGTTGTTCGAGGCCTTCGTTGGCAGTCTGCAAGGCCCGGTTGACCCGGTTGATCTCGGCAAAGCTGCGCAACAGGCGAATCGCCAGGTACACCAGCACCAGCATCAGCAGCGTCGAAAACACCAGCAGGTAGCGGTGGTATTTCTGATCGCTCAGGTCGGCGACCCGTTGATCCTGATTGAGTTGGTTGGTCAAGTCATCCAATTGCTCGGGTAGCGGGATCGCCGCGATGCGCTCCAGCACGCCGTTGACCAGGGGTTGCTCACGCAGGATCAGGGCGATGTGGTTGCTGAGGATTTCCACCGGGACCTGGAAATCCTCGGGCATGAGTTCCTTGTTGATCGCCAGTTTGCTCAACCCGACGAGGATATCTGCGGCCTTGTCGTCACTGGTGACCAGGGCAAACTCAAGACTGCTTAGCAACAAGTCATAGGTGTCGGTGGCAGTGTTTTGCAATTGCAGCCGTTTGTTGGCGTCCAGCAGGCCGAACTGCGCCTGGATATCGTCCTCGGCGGTCGGTAGAAAAGCCAGGGAGTTACGCAGTAACGCGTTATGGGATTTGAACTGGTCTACCAGTCGCGCTTTTTCCTGGACCGCCGCCCGATAGTTGCTTTGCACAGCTTGCCAGTTGGCCGGATCGGTATGCTGGTGCAAGGACTCGCGGGCCTCCAGTTCGGCCCAAAGACTGTTCATCTCGTTGAGTGGCGCGACCAGGGGATCGTAATTGTGGGTCAGGGCGATTCGGGCCTTGAGCACCTCGCTGTCCCATTGCGCGTTCAATTGTTTGATATGGCGGATCAAGTCGCGGGACTGTGTGTAGGTGGCGCTCTGCTCAGATGAGGATTTGACGTACAAAAATATCAATGTTGCAGCCAGCACCAGGGTGACGGCACCGAGCAGGGTTAGGCTGGAGCGGCGACTGAGCTTCATAATGGTTTGCCCTCCCACTCGCCAGTCAGCGTCCTGAGGAACAGGGAGATCAGGGCCTTGTCGTCTGCCGAAGGTGTACGTCCCAACTGGTACTTGAACATAACGTCGATCGCGTCTTCCAGGGTCTTGGCCGAGCTGTCGTGGAAGTACGGGGCGGTGACGGCGACGTTACGCAGGCTCGGCACTTTGAACACGTGGCGATCTTCCTCGTCCAGGGTTACAAGGTAGCGCCCCAGGTCGGCTTCAATGGGATTGCCCCGGGCCTTGAAGTAGTCCCCCATCACGCCGAACTTCTGGTACATATTGCCTCCGATGTTGACCCCTTGATGACAGGCAATACAACCGTATTCCTTGAATCGCAGGTAACCCTGTTTTTCGTCGTAGCTGAGGATGTCGGTGTTGCCCAGCAGGTATTGATCGAAGCGTGAGTTGGGTGTGAGCAGGGTGCGCTCATAAGTGGCCAGGGCATTCTGCACGTTGGCGGCAGTGATGCCGTCGGGATAGACCTGGGTGAATGCGCGTTGATATTCAGGCGCTGCGGTTAGCGTCGCGACCACGGTTTGCCAGTCGTTGCCCATTTCCACGGGGCTGGTCACCACTTGTTGGATCTGTGCCTCCAGAGTGTCCACCCGGGCGTTCCAGAACTGTTTGAAGTTCAGGCTGGCGTTGAACACGGTGGGGGTGTTGAGCGCCACTGGCTTGCCGTCGAAGCCAGGGGAGAAGGGTTTGTCATCGGCTCCGCCTTTGTCCAGGTGATGGCAACTGGCACAAGACAGGGTGTTGTTGATCGACAGGCGTGTTTCATTGAACAGCCGACGCCCCAGCTCAACGCGGGATGCATCCAGAACCGGTGTAGCAGGCAGGGGTTTGAGTGCTTCATCTAGCGGCGCGGCGAGTACCGCGCAACTGCCCAGCCATACGCCGGATACAAGGCTTATGACCGATGCCGACGGGTAACGCAGTGGTGTATTGCTCAACTTCAATTCCTTGTGAGCTGAGGATCATTGACCGGGCATCAGATGATGGGGGCCTGTTTCCAGTAGCCGGGCAAAATCCTCGGCCGCCACGGCTTTGCTGAACAGATAACCCTGGCCTTCCTCACAGTTGCGGGCCTTGAGGAACTCCAGTTGTTCGACCGTCTCCACGCCCTCGGCAATGATATTGAGGTCAAGGCTCTTGCCCAGACTGATAATGGCACTGATCAGTTGCATGTCCTGGGTGTTCTCGCCCATGCCGCGAATAAACGACTGGTCGATTTTTAGCACATCCACGGGAAAGCGCCGCAAGTAACTGAGGCTGGAGTAACCGGTGCCGAAGTCATCGATGGCCAGCCGTACCCCCATTTTTTTGATTTCGCGCAGGGTGGCAATGGTGTCCTCGACGTTTTGCATCAGCACGCTTTCGGTAATCTCCAACTCCAGCAGTGCGGGTGCCAGGCCCGTTTGCTCAAGTGTGGCGGCAAGGTTGGGGACAAAGTCGCGCTGACGGAAATCGATGGCCGAGATGTTCACCGAGACGCAAATGGGCGCCAACCCCTGCGCCTGCCAACGCTGTGCCTGTGCGCAGGCCTGGTGCAATACCCATTGGCTCAAGGGCACGATCAGCCCACTGTCTTCTGCTACCGGGATGAAGGCGGACGGGTAAACCCAGCCATGCTCGGGACGATACCAGCGAATCAACGCTTCAGCGCCGACCACTCGCCCGCTTTTCAAGTCCAGTTTCGGTTGGTAGTGCAAGACAAACTCGTCGTGCTCCAGGGCCCATCGAATCGCGGTCTCCAGGGTTTGTTGCCGACGCGCTATCAGGTTCATGTCTTCGATAAAGAAGCTGAAGTTGCCAGGCCCGTGCTCCTTGACGTTATGCATGGCGGTTTCCGCGTTCTTTATCAACTCCACGGCTTGGAAGCTGTCATTGGGGTAAATACTGATGCCAAGGCTGGCGGTGACGCGCAGGTCATGGCCTGCGACATGGCGGGTACGCCCGAGGGCCTTGAGGATCTTCTCGGCAATGCTCTGGGTTTGTTGAGGGTGATGAATGTCGTTGAGGATCATCACGAACTCATCGGAGCCATAGCGGAACACCGAGTCGGATTCACGCACGGTTGTCAGCAGATCCTCGCTGATCTGTTGCAGCACCTGGTCGCCTACCGGGTAACCCAGTGCATTGTTGACGCGTTTGAAACGGTCCAGGCCAATAAACATCACCGCCAGTTGCATATCGTGGCGCCGGCCCAGGGCAATGGCCTGGGTCAGCCGGTCACCGAGCAGCGTGCTGTTGGGCAGGCCTGTGAGAGCATCGTAGTGCAACAAGTGCGAAACCTTGAGTAACTCCTGGACCCGCTCTTCGATCATGCGCTCAAGGCCCAACACTTTGAGTAACGCGTCCTGTGCCAACTGCCATTTCCAGGTCAGGGCACTGGCCATCTGGCGGATTTCCAGGTGATCGAACGGCTTTTTCAGGATCAGCAACTGATCATTGAACTTCAAGCGGGCTTCAATCGCTTCGAAGGAGTAGTCGGAATAGGCCGTACACAGGGCGATTTGCAGGTTGGGGTCGATGCTCCATAGCTGTTCGATGGTTTCCAGGCCATCCCATCCCGGCGGCATGCGCATATCGATAAATGCCAGGGCATACGGTGCGTCGTCAGCCAGTGCCCGGGTGACCAAATCGAGGGCTTCCTGGCCCTGGTACGCAGAATCCAGGGTATAACGCTGGTGGGTGGTTGGCGCAGTGCCGAACAGGCTTTGCTCTATGCTCTCCAGCGTCTGGTCGGCAATGGCCTCGGCACAGAGGATCTTGCGAAAATCCTGATGGATCGACGCCGTGTCGTCGACGATCAGAATGCGTCGGTTCGCCCCTTCGGGCCGAAGCGTCATGACGTGTACCCATTGGCGCGCAACAAAGTGGATGGGCGCATAAGGCTTCCTTTCCTCAATGGCTGGGTTGGGTGAGTCAATCACGGACTTCACCCTCAAGCGTAGTCGGCTCCCTTGAATTCGTCGGCCAGTTGGCGTCAAATCAGCGGCAGTTCACCCTTTGATAGCGTGCGCTGTCTGCCTGGGCCAGTACTGCGTACAGTCGATTGCGGGTGTCAGGGTTCAATTTAGTTCAAGTGTTAGCAGGTGTCGCCATGGATGAGCAGCTCGCTACAGTTCCCCCCTACAAGCCCACTGTTCTACTGGTCGATGATGAAGAATCGATCCTCAACAGCCTGCGCCGCCTGCTGCGTGGCCAGCCCTATGAAGTATTGCTGGCTGCAAGTGCTGCCCAGGCCCTGGAGATCATGGCCACCCAGCCCGTGGACCTGATCATGAGCGACGCGCGGATGCCGGTCATGGATGGGGCGACGTTGCTGGCCGAGACCCACCGTCTGTATCCGGCGACATCGCGCATCCTGCTGACGGGCTACGCCGACCTGACGATGATCATCAAGGCCATCAACGAAGGACAGATCCACCGCTACATCAGCAAGCCCTGGAACGATGAGGAGATGCTCCTGGTGTTGCGCCAGTCCCTGGAACACCAGCATTCCGACCGCGAGCGGCTGCGTCTGGAGCAACTGACCCTGCAACAGAATGATCAGCTCAAGGCCCTCAACGCCACCCTGGAAAAACGCGTGCTCGCGCGCACCAGCGAGCTGCAGCAGACCGCCGACATGCTTGACCTGGCCTACGATGAGCTCAAGCGCAGCTACGTGACAGGCACCGAAGTGTTTTCCCTGCTGGCCAACCTGCGGCTGCCCAAGGAAAAGCAGACCAACCGCCCATTGATCGAATTGATCCGGGTCTACTGCAGATCCCAGGCGATGGATGAGTCCAGTGTGCGCGACCTGACCATGGCCGCGGCGCTCTACAACGTCGGCAAATTGAGCTGGACCGACGGAATGATGATTGCCCCCGCTGACCTGCTGCACAGCACCGACCGCGAGCTTTATCGGTCTTACCCGACCCAGAGCGAATCGCTACTGATGACCCTGGAACCGATGAAGGATGCAGCGCGCATCATCCGTCATCACCAGGAGCGCTGGGACGGCAGCGGCTTCCCCGATCACCTCAAGGGGGATGGGATTCCCTTTGGTTCGCGTTTGCTGAAGCTGGCGGTGGACTTTATCGAGTTGCAACGCGGCTTGATTCTTGAACGGCAGATGAACAGCGACGAGGCGCTGCTGTATATCCGCAAATACGCAGGCCGCCTGTATGACCCGGACATGGTGGAAGACTTC
>Ga0180008_1000665_pt1 | contig 26148 bp, 32 predicted proteins | sample MM_PW_MetaG_FD_121121 | JGI IMG/M metagenome (GOLD analysis project Ga0180008, IMG submission 121121) | Groundwater microbial communities from the Aspo Hard Rock Laboratory (HRL) deep subsurface site, Sweden - MM_PW_MetaG | ecosystem: Environmental > Aquatic > Deep subsurface > Groundwater... | reverse complement strand
ATTAACTAAGTATGCTTTAATTGATTCTTCAACAGACATAAACATTACTTATAATATAACTATAAATCTAGCAAATAAAGGTGGAATTAATGCAACAAATGCTTATATTTATGATGATAATTTCTCATTATCTCCTTATAATGTAGGAATATTACAATCAGAAGAAGTTGTAACAGCAAGTTATCTATTGACTTTAGATAAAGGAGCTTCTGCAGTTAATTATGCACTTCCTATTGCAACAGCAAATGCAACTGATTCTTTGAATGGAGAATTGATTGAAGCAAGTTCTGATCAAATTTCAGTTTATATTCCTGCACTTCCAAGTTCTGCAGCATTTGTTTTAGATAAGATAGCAAGCTTCTATAATTTAACAAATGAAACTTTTACTTATAATATAACTTTAAGATTAACTAATAAAGGAGGTAGTAATGCAACAAATGTTAATATAACTGATAATGATTATTCAGATTATAACTTTAGTATAGAAAATATGAGTTCTGGAGAAACAATTACAAGAAGTTACTTGATTAACTTTACAAGAAATTCAACAACTTATTATAATTCGACTTCAATTGCTATAGCTTATGGAATTGATTTATATTCAAATAATTTAATATCTGCAAATTCAAGTTCAATCAATCTAACAATTCCATCTCAGGAGACAGGTCAACAATTAACAGTATTAAAAAATATTTGGTATAATAATCAAAGTTCAAACGATGTAAATTATACTATAATAGTACAAGTAATTAATTCTGGAGGAGTTGATTTAACTGGAATTAATGTTCAGGATTTAACTGATTTATCATTAAACACTTGGATAAATTTAAACAAGAGCCAAGATTATAATTATTCTGGTTCTCTTATAATTTCAAAAGCACAATCTAATACAGAACATGCTTTTAGTATTGCTTCAGCTAGTGTTAATTTTGAAACATATACTTCTAATAAAATTAATGTTTTAATTCCAGGATTTGGAGGAGGTCCAAATGATGTAAAAGTTTACGCACCCTCTTCTGTAACTGCATCTACAAACTTTGATACAGTAATAAATATTACAAACATAAATCCAGATATAGGGCAAGACTTTACAATAACTTATTGGATAACTAATGATGCTGAGACACTAAACTATACTTCTAGCGGAGAAACAATGTATATTGCTGCTACACAAGTTAATTCAACAACAGTTACATTACAATCTCCAAATTCAGCAGGAACTTATAGATTTAGAGCTTTAGTAACAGGAAGTGGAGTAACAACTCCTGCTACATCTTTTGATGCTTTTGATGTTACATCTGCAGGTGCTGGAGCTGGTGCAGGAGGGAGTGGAAGTGGAATAACAGAAACTCCAAAGGTAACTGTTCCTGAAGAACAGCCACTAATTATAGGAAAAGCGGTAAAAGAATTATTGTTTGATACAAATTTAAGAATATTAGATAAATATAAAGAAGTTAATGCTGGAGATATAATAACAGCTGAAATAACAATATATAATGTTGGTGAAAATGAGGAAAAAAGAGATACATTAGTAACTTACTTTATTAAAGATTTGGATGGAAAAATATTAAGTTCCGAATCTGAAACAATTGCTATTAATACAAAAACAAATTTTGTAAAAGAAATATATATTCCAAGAAATTTAAAACCAGGAGAATATATATTTGAAGTTGAGATAAAATATAATAGTTTAGTTTCAAAGAGTAGTTCAAGATTTAATATAATTAAAGAAACACGTATAGGAGAAGCAGCAAAAATAATAACTCTAACTAATTTATTTTACATTTTAATCCCAATAATAGTTTTAATCTTACTTATTATTTTAGTCAGATTTTTATCGCAGAAGAAAAGAGTTATGTATAATGGAGAAAGTAAATTATATGAACAAAAAAAAGTAATAAACTCTTATATGGATAAGGCAGTTAAAAATAATCAAGTTGAAATTAAAAATCATTATAAAAAAACCTTGTATGAAAGATTAAAAGATGCAGCAGGAATAATATTCAATATTTCCGCTATTCCAAAAAAAGAGAATAGTATCAAGTGGTTAATGAACAAAAGAATATATACAGATTCTGGACGTCATCTTGGTTTGATAGAAGAAGTTATCATACAAGGAGACAGGATATATGGATTAAAAATAAAACTCAATAAAAAACAATTCTCTACTAAAGGAATTATAATTACATGGAAAGATGTTGTAAACTGCGGGGAAATTGTTATTGTTAATTCAGAAGTATTAAATTCTATAGATTGATAATACAAAATGATTTTATAATGATTTCAGCTTTCTCTGTATATCCATTATTTCTCTTGTAAGCTGATCTTCTTCTCTTGAAACATGAACTTTTGGCGGTTCTATTTTAATCTGTTTTTCAACGGTTTTTACTTCTTTTTTTTCATGAATTTCTTTCTTCTCTTCCTTAATTTCTTTTGGTTTTTCTTCTGGTAATTCAGGCATGCTGTTTATCAGGCTTTTATTTGTTTTTTTCATATCTAAAACTAAGCCTCTTATTTCCTGTATTTTTTTTACTTTTCTTTCTCTTATTATTTTCAAACTTTCATAATATTTCAGAATTGTAGTTGTATTTATTGCATTTTCAAGAATTTCCTTTCTGAAAGAAACAGGATTTTCAATATAAACATACATCGGATTTTCTTTTTCCATTATGCTTCAAACAACTTTTTATCAATATCAAGAAGTTTCTCTTTTATTCTGTTAATTTCTGATCTCCACTGTTCTAATTCACGGTTTTCTTCAAGTCTTATGCGATCAACTTCATCAAGAATGTGCTCTGCTTCTCTTAATCTGTTTTTGATATGTTCAATATCATTTACAGCTTGTTTATAATTGTCAATTCTTACAAATAATGGCTTTTCTTCTTTTCCCATTAATTCCATATGTCTCATTGGCATTGCTCTTTCAAGCCCGTGTGGAACCATTTTTCTTACAGGTATCTCTGATTGTTCTTTTGTTTCTTTAATTATATCTCTTAATTCATGTATTTCTGGTCTATCATTAATTGGTCTTATCTGAGGTTCATAGCTTGGAAACTCCAGCTTTGGCAATTCAGGTAGTTTTATAGAATCTTCTGACCTCTTTTTTTTGAATAATGACATATAAACTAAAGTATTTACTCCTTTATTAAACTTTTTCTTATTATTTGAATGTAGTAAATAATCAAAAGCTTTTTATATTTGCCCTATTTATAAAAATCCTATGCCAAAAAAGAGTAAAAAGAAGATTATTAAGAAAATTATTAAGAAAGTTGATAAAAAAGTTGTTAAAAAAACAGCAAAAGTTACTAAAAAACAAGTAAAGATTTCTAAGATTATTATTTCAAGAAAAGAATTAGATGATTTAATGACACATTTGATAAACAAGGAAGCAGTTGATGTTATAATGCAATTGCAGAAAAGAAAAAATGTTTCTGAATTCTCTCTTGCAGAAAAATTAAAGATGTCAATAAACCAGTTCAGAAATATTATTTACAGGCTTGATGCTTTTAATCTAGTATCATCATCAAGAAAAAAAGACAAGCAGAAAGGATGGTATGTTTATTACTGGACTTTTTATCCTGAAAGGCTTGAACAATTATATCTTCAATTAAAAAGAAAAAAATTAGAAAGATTAAAGAAAAAATTAGAGCTTGAACAAAAAACAGATTTCTATATTTGCCCGAATAAATGCATTCGTGTTCCTTTGGCAGAGGCAATGGAATTAAGTTTCAGATGTCCTGAATGCGGAAAGTTATTGCAGGAAGATAAATTAAATGCAATAAAAAAAACATTAAAGGAAATAGAAGATATTGAGAATGAATTAAAACAAGCTAATAATCCCTTGTAAAACTTTAGATCCATCTAATGGTGGTATTGGTATCATATTGAATATAAACAATATCATATTTATTTGTTTTGTTAAATATAAAAATAAAGCTGTTTTTCTCTTAAGATTTTTTGCATTATTAAGTATTGCCCATGAACCCAACCATAACACTAAATTTATAGCAGGTCCCGCAAATGCAATTATGCTTATTTGGTAATTTGTCTGCAAGGAATTTATTAAAACATAACCTGGTGCAATTATCAAAAAAGGGCTTTTTATCCATTTTAAGAATATTCCAATAAATAAACCAAATGCCCACATTTGGAATACTGCCTCATAACCAAATCCCATTGCAACAAATTTATGGCTTAATTCATGAAGTATTATTCCAGGTGCTGCAACTAGAGCTGCAAATTTAAAATTATCCCAATCAAATTTTTTATTATATAAATTAAGATTCGGCAGTTTAATAAAATCCATGAAAATATATGCTATAACCAAGGTTGTTATTAACATATATAATAATTCTAAAGGGCTTATTAGCATAAATTTTTAATGAAACAAAACCTTTAAATATCTTTCATTTTAATCTGAACATATGAGTCTTTATAATTATATGAAGGAATCTTGGAGAAATATAGGGGATAATAAAATCTTACGTCAATCTAGATTAATACAATGGAGACGTGAACCTGTAGTTCTAAAAGTAGAAAATCCTACAAGATTAGATAGAGCAAGATCACTAGGTTATAGAGCAAAAAAAGGATTTTTAATAGCAAGAGTAAGGTTATCAAGAGGCGGAAGAAAAAGAGAAAAAATAAGAAAGGGTAGAAGAAGCAAGCACTTTGGAAGAAGAAAGATTGTTGGAAAATCATATCAATGGATTGCTGAAGAGAGAGCAAATAAAAATTTTATTAATCTTGAAGTTCTTAACAGTTATTTACTAGCAAAAGATGGAAAGAATATCTGGTTTGAAGTAATTCTAGTTGACCCTGAAAGACCGGAAATAAAGGCAGATCATAGGATAAATTGGATTAATAATCCTGCTAACAGAGGACGTGTTTTTAGGGGATTGACAAGTGCAGGAAGAAAAAGTAGAGGTTTATTAAATAAAGGCATTGGTGCTGAAAAAATAAGGCCTAGTTTAGCTTCAAATCAAAGAAGAGCTAAATAGTACTATTCTATAATAGTTACAAAATAGTAATATTTATAAAGGTTTTAGAACCAAATTAATTATGGAAAAAGCTGAAGCAGTTGGTCTTTTAGAAAAATTAAAGAAAGAAATAGAACCTTTTAAAGCAGGTCTTGAAATTACAATAAATGAAGAAGAGGCAATTATTATATTTGGTTGGGACCATAATTCTATATTGGAAATATTTATGGATAGAAATGTGCCTGAGAAATATAGTGTCCAATCTTTATCTTTGTATCCTACAGATGAACTTGATAAAGGTTCTAATGCTAAATTACCTTACTCTCATTCTCAGAATTTGACTATGCAAGAAACATTAAAAATTTGTAAGGATTTTATAAAAAAATACAAATCACCAGAAAATTATGAGTAATCTTATAAATTAACTACTTGTCTTAAATCTTTGAATTGTATATAATTATAACTTTGGGGTGTTATTCTTCTTTCTCTTGCTTCTATATCCCAACTACCAACATATCCGCCAGAACTTATATGATATAATAAATCAGCTATATACACCTTAATTGTATCCCCTGAAATTGAAAAGCTCCACACAATTCTTCTTTTTTCATGGCCTCTTGGACCAACAGAAAATTTTCCTATGGTCTCATGATGATAACCTATAGGATCATTAACTATGCTAAGTATTTTTTCTAAATACCATTTTTTATTCTTCTTTTCTCTGATAAACCTATCATTTTTTAATTTTGATAATGCTTTTTCTGAGATATAAACTTCTTTTTTTGGTTCCATTTTAATGGCTCGCGAGACTTCTTATGAATAATAAAGCTCCTATTACCAATACAATAAGAGAAAAATATTTTATATCATAATTGATGTAATTTATTTCATTTGCATACATATAAGCACCAATTAATAATAATACAAAAGAGGACAACATATCTTTTTTTCCATGTTCTCTTTGCAACATTCCAATTATTCTTTTTGATACCATTATCTTTGAGCTAGTTTTATATCCTCTGCTTTTATTGTTTTTCTTTTTGCATGATAAGCTATCTTTATTGCCTTGTCAGAAAGTTCAGCAGAATAATCTTCAAGTATTTCAGCAAGAGCCTTTTTTGCACTATCACTTACTCTTGGTGCACCTGCTTTTTTTAATAATTTCTCCATTGCTGCCAAGGGTAGTATTCTTTTCATATTTAACCTTAATATCTAATTAATATTTAAATTTACCTTTTTTTCGTGAAAAGAGCTTGTTTTTGCTTTTATTCTTTAATCTGGAAAATAAAATCCATATTCCAATTATAAATAAAACTAGCAAAATAATACCAATTATTACAGATCCAATTAATATTCCTATTAATAAAATAATAGGGAAAAATAGTGCTAGTGATAATCTATAAACTAATTTTATTTTTTTACCATTTATTTGTATATTAGATATTTTTACATAGATAAAAAGTGCAATCAAGACAAAAATGTAAAATAATATTCTTTCCCAACTCATTCTAAAACAATCCTTGCATCAGCAACAACTGCATTTTTCTCATCAACCATTAATGGATTTATATCTAATTCCTTAATATTCTTGTTTTTCTTTATTAATTCATTTAATTTTAGGATATTATTTATTATCATATTCTTGTTTGCTTTTAATCCGCGTGCATCATAATACTCTTTATTCTTAATATTTTCAACCATACTAACTGCATCCTTTCTTTCAATTGGAAATACTCTCATTGAAACATCTTTCAGCATTTCAGTATAGATTCCACCAATTCCAAAAACAATAACATGACCAAAAGTTGGATCTTTTTTTATTCCTAATAAAAATTCTTTTCCATAACCTTGTTTATGTATTAAAACTTCATTTGATTTAAGTTCTTTAAAATTTTTTTCAAGATCTTCTTTTTCAACATTAAGCTTTACTCCTCCCTTGTCAGATTTATGAAGTAACTTTATATTTTTAAGAACAACAGGATAACCTATCTTATCTGCTATTTCCTTTGCTTTATTCAAATTTGTAGCAAATCCTCTCTTATTTACATTAAAACCCATTTTTTCAAGAAAATCCTCTGCCTCTTTTTCATTCAAGATTCTCATTAATACCTTATTGTTATAAAGGTTTAAAAAGCTTTTTGTGTTTTATAATTCATGTTATCTCAACAGGACTTAAAGGAATTTATGGATTATATCAAGAAAGCAGAAAATCCATTAGTTTTATTTGATGATGATCCTGATGGTTTGTGTTCTTATATGTTATTGAAGAAGGCAAATGACAATGCTAAGGGAATAGTTATAAAAAGCTCTCCTGTTCTTGATGAAAAGTATCTTAAGAAAGTAGATGAATTATCCCCAGATACAATATTTGTACTTGATAAGCCAATTATAAGCCAGAATTTCATTGATTGTGTTCATGTTCCTCTTGTATGGCTTGATCATCATCCTATTGTTGAACGCAAAGGTGTTCATTATTTTAATCCACTAATAAAAGATAATAAAGATAATTCACCAACCTCTTATTGGATGTATAAAATAACAAATAATCCTGAATTTATGTGGATAGCAGCTATTGGTTCTGTTGCTGATTGGTATATTCCTGATTTTTTAGAAGAATTCAGGGAAAAATATCCTGGTTTAATTGACAGTCAAAAAACACCAGAAAAAATACTCTTTGAGTCTAAATTTGGAGAATTAACAAGAATATTTTCATTCTTATTGAAAGGTGAATCATTGAGTATAAAAGAAAACATTTCTGTTTTATTAAAAATGAAAGATCCCTATGAAATACTTGAGCAAAAAACATCAAAAGGAAGATTTTTGTATAAAAGATATTTAAAAGTAAAAAAACAATATGATTTATTATTGGAAAAAGCACTTGAAAGTAAATCAGAAAAAAAGATGGTGTTATTTATTTATCCAAGTACAAGAATGAGTTTTACAGCAGAATTATCTAATGAATTATTATATAAAAATCCAGATAAATTAATTATAATTGGAAGAGAAAAAGGTGATGAAGTAAAATTAAGCTTCAGATCAGGGAAATTAATACTTCCTCCACTAATTAAAAAGGCACTTGAAAATGTGAAGGGTTATGGCGGTGGCCACGACAAAGCTTGTGGCGGCAATGTTGCAAAAGAGGATTTTGAAACTTTCATGGATAATTTAAGGAATCAGTTATAGAATTATGAATTTATTAGAACAAGCAGATGAAGTTTATAGAAAAAATTTTCCAAATTCAACTTGGTTTGGAAAGTGTATTTTCATAAGTTGGTACTGTGATGTTGGAACCTGCAAATTCTGTTATAGATCAACAATAAAGAAGAACATAAAAAGCATAGAAAATGCAAGAAGAACCCCAAAATCAATATTTGTTGAAGCTTTATTAGCAAAACAATTAGGTTGGAGAATTGAATTTCTTACAGGAGGTTATAATATTTATCCTATAGAAAAACTAGTTGATATAACAAAAAGAGTTTCTGAAATCTACAATAATAAACTATGGTTAAATCTTGGTGTTTTAAAAGAGGAGGATTTAAAATTATTAAAACCATACACAGAAGGAATTGTTGCTTCAATAGAAACTATTAATACAAAACTTCATGACAAGATATGTCCAAATAAACCAATTGACAAGTATGAAGAAATGTTAACTAATTCTAAAAATTTAAAGAAAAGCATAGCTATTGTTATTGGTCTTGGTGAAAAGGATTCTGATATGGATTTATTATTTGATTTTATAAAGAAACACAAATTAGATAGAATAACATTTTATGCCTTAAAACCAGTAAAAGGAACACCATATACAAAAGGACCAACAACAGATGAATACCTAAAATGGGTCGCAAATACAAGAATAAATTTCCCTAAATTAGAAATAATAACAGGAACTACTGCAAATAGAGTAAATGAAATTTCTTTATTATTAAAAGCAGGTTCAAATGCAATAACAAAATTTCCTGCAACAAAGCTTTTTAATTCAGAAAAAGCAAGAATATTTGAACAGGAAATAAAAAAATCAGGAAGAATATTCTTAAGTACTTTAACAGATGTAAACAAATTAAAGGAATTAAAAAATATTGAAATAGAAAGTAATATAAAAGAAAAATTAATAGAATATATAGAGGTGATGGAGAAATTAAAAAGTTAATAATTTTATTTTTACTGCTTTTAATCTTTTTACCAGTAATCTATGCTACAGAGGATTTTTCTTCATATTCCTGGGCTGAGATGCAGCTTGCAATATCTTCAAATATAAATATTATCAGTAATGGTGATAATCCAAGCACAAATTTGTTAATAGCAGAATTATCTTTAATTCCAATACAAACAAATCTACAGTCAGTTTCTAATATTAATTACATCTCAAATCCTGAAGCAAATGTACAATCAACAGGCAATAAAGTAATATACAAATGGGATAGTGTAAAAAATTCTGCATCTCTTGGTCTTAGTGCTGATGTGCATGTAAATAGTGATATTCCTCAAATAAAAGATAAAATGCAGTTCCCTATAAATGAAATAAATTATTCATATTCTAAATATCTTGAGCCAACACAAAATATAGATGTAAATGATGATATAAGAAACAAGGCAAATGATATTGTTTTAGGAGAAAATGATTTATATTCAGCAACATTCAAGATTGCAAACTGGGTTGCAAATAATATTAATTATAATTTATCAACACTCACAGCAGAGGCCGTTCAAAAATCCAGCTGGGTTTTTGAAAATAAAGAAGGAGTATGCGATGAAATAACTAATCTTTTTATTTCAATGCTTAGATCTGTTGGAATACCAGCACGTTTTGTTTCTGGTATTGCATATACAAATACAGATGACAAATGGGGTAATCATGGATGGGCAGAGGTTTACTTCCCTGATTATGGATGGGTTCCTTTTGATGTTACATACAAACAATATGGTTGGATAGACCCAAGTCATATAGTACTTGATTACAGTCTTGATACAGTAACACCTTCTTTAGTTTTATCTGGATCAATGCATAATTCTAATTTTGGTGAGACAAAAATAAGCATTAATGCTAATTTATTATCAAAATCATCTTCAAGGCCAGGTCTTATAAGAATGACTGTGTCAACAGATAATGAAAATGTTGGTCCTTCAAGTTATATTCCAATTAGAATAGAATTGCAAAATCTTGAACCTTATTATATTCCTATACAATTAAGAGTAACTAAAGCTCCAGCACTTACAGAAGATAACATAAAAGCTGTATTGCTCAAACCAAATCAGAAAAAGACTATTTTTTGGACAGTAAAAATACCTTCAGATATAAAGAAAAATTATTTGTATACCACTATATTTGAAGTTATAAATTCTTTTGGAGATACAGATTCTGTAAAAATAGTATATGCAAATGAATATAAAACAATAACAAATGAAGAAACTAATTTAATTATTAATGAATCTATTGAAATGGATAAATTAACTTATTCAGATAATTTGATCATAAACTGCAATCCTGAAAAGAAATATTATTATGATTATGAAAAAGCTTCATTAATATGTAAGATAAAAAATATTGGAAATAGTGTACTAAAAGAACTTAATGTTTGTATGGGTAATCAGTGTGAATTAATAACATTATATATTTCTGAATCTAAAAATGTAAAATTTGATAATCTTGATAGTAATAAACAATTAGAAATAAGAGTGTCAAATGATAATGTAGATTTTAGGAATTTTTTTACTGTAAAATCACTTACAGACCCCCATTTAATTGTATCTAATCTAAGATATCCTGATTTAATTTTATATGATGGTATTGCAGATCTTAGATTTACACTGTCTTCAGAAGCACCAGTAAAAAATATTAGATTTAGTCTTAATGGAAAGGATTTTTACAAATTAGATTCATTCAAAGGTACAGAAAATATTATTGTTTCTCTTAAAGGAAATTATTTCTATTCTCAAGATAAGGCAAATTTGATTGTCAGTTATGAAGATGAAAATGGATATAAATATTCCACTGACAAGAGTTTCTTGGTGAACATGCAGAACTTGCCATTATATATAAAATTCTTGGATTATATAAAAAATTTATTTCAATAACTCTTAGCAACATATACTAAGTGTTTTGCTTTTTTTCCACAAATTATACATTTTTTATCTTTAATTTTATCTTCCGTTGGGTATAAAGTGCCAGATACATTTGCTGCTGTTTCTTCTTTTAATTTATCTGCACATTTTTCTCCATCCCAGTCCATAGAACAAAATGGGACCTTTACAAAACCTTTATGATCTTTAAGTATTTTTTTGAGTTCATTATAAGAATTAGTTTCTTTAATTCTATCTTTGAAATATGTACTTGCTTTTTCCTCTATTTTTTTATCTAATAATTTTGCATTTTTTTCAATTTCTTTTGTTAAATCATTTAATTTAATTGAAAATTTGCTTCCTGTTCTTAATGCAATAGTAATTTTATTTTCTTTAACCTCTTTTGGACCAATTTCTAATCTTAATGGTACTCCATGCAATTCCCAATAATTATATTTATATCCTGTTGTATTCTCAGTTAAATCTATTTTTACCCTATAATTTTTTAGTTTAGACTCTATATCTTTACATTTTTTTATTACTGCTTTATTATCTTTGTTTGAAAATAGAATTGGAATTATAATAATTTGTATTGGGGCCATATCAAATGGCAATACTAATCCATTGTCATCTCCATGTATTCCTATAATAGAAGCCATGGTTCTCCATATACCTGGACCAAAACAACTCTGCCAGACATATTCATCTTTTTCATCTTTATTTTTTACCTTAATATCATAAGCTTTAGAAAATCTTTGTCCTAAATCATGGGTTGAAGCTAATTGGGTTTTTTTACCATCTGGCATTAGTGTTTCTGGAGTAAAAGAATCAACAGCACCTTTAAACTTATCCCATTGAGGTCTTTTAAAAAATAAAAAGGGTATCTTAATATCTTCTTTTAAAACTTTATCACAAATTTCTAGATCCTTTTCTACCTGTTTTAAAACTTCTTCATGAGTATTAAAAACATCATGAGATTCGAAAAATAGGAATTCACGACCCCTTAAGAACGGCCTTGTAGTCATTTCATTTCTAAAACTAGAAATTCTTGATTGATATCCTTTAAATGGAAGATCTTTGTAGCTTCTAAACCATAAACTATAAATTGGGTATATTTGTGCTTCTCCAGTTGGTCTCAGGGCAAATCTTTCTTCTAGTTTTTTATCTCCAGCTTCACTAATCCAAAATACTTCTGGAGTGAATCCTGCATGTTCTTTTTCTTTTTTAAGATATTCTTCTTTAACCACTGATGGAAATAAAAAAGCCACATGACCATCTTTTTCTATTTCTCTTTCAAAATATTCATATATCTTTTTTATAATAAAAAACCCCCACGGTCTATGAACAATAAAGCCCTGTATGCCAAATCTAATATCTGCTAATTCTGCTTTTTGAACTACTTGTGTATACCATTCAGAGAAATCTTGCTCTTTTTTAACTGTGATCCCTTCTTCTTTTGACATATTCTATTAAAATTTATTTTATTTATAAAACTTTAGTATAGGGTTATGAAGAGTAAAAAATCAATTTTTGGAAAAATAAAGGCACACAAAATCGAAAGATTTTTATATTATTGGAGATATTTTAAGTAGTATGTATAATACAACTTACTACCCACAAATTAAAAAATTTAAAGAATATTTCTGGGGAGCAGGCTGTGTGGATACAAAAGTTGCTGCTGAAGAAGCATCTAAGAAGCCTTATTTTCCTCCAAAAGATCTTGAAATAGTTCCCTGTAAAGAAAATGCGAATGGTGAGTGGGTACCTTATAAAGTAATAGATGATGTTCTTTCTGAAACCATAGTAGTAGATTAACCAAGTTATACAACAACCCCCTTTATATGATAGGAACTTTTAGATTTATATATCTTTATTATTAAAATATCTTTTATGGGCACAAATAGAAACATTTATAAATATGTGCCCATAATAAGAACTATGATATATTATGAGGCAAGAAATGTAAAAGGAAAAATATACAATTATTTAGTTCATAATATCCGCAAAGGATCCAAATGGAAAAAAATTAGTAAATATATTGGCAAAGATAAATTATCAGAATTAAGAGTTAAAAAGGAGATCAAGAAATTCAAGCTAGAACTGAAGAAAACAAAATATTTATCAAATGAGCAGATTTCTAAGATAGAAGATATTAAAAAATTTTTTGATGATTATATTAAAAAATCAGGTAAATTAGGAGCTGAAAAATTTGAAGAGTGGTTCTATACAGAATTAACTTACAATAGCAATGCTATAGAAGGAAATACACTGTCTCTTGAAGAAACATCTTTGATAATAAATGAAAATATTGCTCCAAAAGGAGCCACCTTAAGGGAGATTTATGAAGCAAAAAATTATAAAGAAGCTATAGAATTCCTGCAGAAATATGAAGGTGATTTGGACGAAAGATTGATACTAAAAATTCATTTTTTTATCTTGAAGAATATAGCAGACAGTTTTGCTGGAAAATACAGGAGAACAGAGGTTAGAATAAGAGGAGCTGAATTTAAACCTGCTCATGCTGAAATAGTACCATTAATGGTTACTGATTTAATTAAATGGTATAAAAAAAATAAGAGGGAAATGCATCCTTTTGAGCTTGCTGCTGTAGTTTCTGCTAAATTAGTTACAATACATCCCTTTATTGATGGAAATGGAAGGGTTTCAAGACTAATTATGAACTTTTTATTGAAGAAAGCAGGATACCCTGAAATTAATGTTTATATAAAAAAAAGAGATAGTTACCTTAATTATATAAAAGAGGCAAATTATGAGAAATATATAAAATTAATAAATTTTTTATTTGAGGTGTATAAAGAAAATTACTCATTTTTATATAATTGAATGGGCCTATTGGGATTCGAACCCAAATCAAACGGTTTCCTCTAATATCCGAGGCCGTTTATGCTATCCATTGCACCATAGACCCAATATTCAAAACAAAAAGATATTTATATAGGCTTTTATTCTATATTAAGAGGTGAAAGATAATCAATTTAGATAAATTCTTCAATCCAGGGTCAATTGCTGTTATAGGCGTTTCTAACAATGAAAATAAGGTTGGACATGTAATTTATAGGAATTTGATTAATAATTACAAGGCAAAAGTATACCCTATAAATCCTCATGAAGAGCAGATTATTGGTTACAAGTGTTATTCTTCAGTTTTAGCAATAAATGAGGATATAGAGCTTGCAATAATAGCAGTACCTGCAGCACACGTCTTACAAACTGTAAATGATTGCGTTAAAAAGAAAATAAAAAATCTTATAATAATAAGCTCAGGATATTCTGAAATTGGGAATAAAAAAGGTGAGGAAGAACTAAAAAAGATTCTTGATAAGAACAATATAAAAGTGATTGGTGTTAATTGCCTTGGTAATTATGATGCACACACAAAATTTGATTCTATGTTCATTCCAACTTCAAGATTAAAAAGACCAAAACCAGGTTATATTTCTTTTATTTCTCAATCAGGAGCTTTAGGAGCAGCCATACTTGATTTATTAGCGTTCAATGATTATGGAATATCAAAGTTTATTTCTTATGGAAATGCAACAAATCTTGATGAATCTGATTATTTATCTTATTTATCTACAGATCAAAATACTAAGGTTATATGTATGTACATTGAGGGTGTTAAAGATGGTAATAAATTTATGAAAATAGCAAAAGAAGTCTCACTAAAAAAACCAGTTATAATTCTTAAGGGTGGAAAAACAGAATCTGGAGCAAAAGCAGCAATATCTCACACAGGATCACTAGCAGGTTCTTATGAAGTTTACAAAGCTGTTTTCAATCAGTGCGGCTTAATTGAAGTTTCTTCTCTTAATGAAATGTTTAATCTTGCAAGAATATTAGAAAATACAATAAAACCAAAAGGGAGAAAAGTACAGATAATCACAAATGGTGGTGGTTATGGAATTCTCGGAACAGACAGTGTTTCTCTTAATAATTTAAAATTAGCTGAAATGTACTTAAGAACTAAAAATGAATTAAAAAATAAAATGCCTCCTTTAGTTTCAGTAAATAATCCAATTGATTTAATAGGTGATGCAAATGATGAGCGCTTTAATCTTGCAATAGATAAATGTACTAAAGATAATAATATTGATATAATACTTACTTTATTACTTCCACAAACACCACTAATTACAGAAAATATAAGTGATGTAATTTCCAAACTAAATGATTTAAAGAAGAAGCCAATAATTGTTGTTTGCACTGGTGGAGTATTTGCACAAAAAATAAAATCAGAACTGGAATCTAAAGGTATTCCTTGCTTTAATTTTATATCAGAAGCAGTTTATTCAATAAAAAAGATGTGTGAATACTATAAAATAGACTAAAAAACTTTATAAATACAAAATCTAATGAAATAAAAGAGGTGATAGCTTATGGGTTGGGCAAAAAAAAGAGTACAACAATATAAAAAAGGCAAGAAAGCATCATGGTTAGAACTTAGAATGCTTGAACATGCAGATCCAGTTAATTTAATTTTAGCAATTGTTGGAGTTATAATGCTTGTTTATGGTCTTTGGGTTAATTCTTGGCTTTGGATTTTAATTGGACTTGGATTAAATATTCTTGGTCATATCTACGCTTGGATGAAATAAATTCTTTTTTATTTTTCAATTTTTGGAAAAGCCATGTTTTTCACCCCAATTAAAAGGATCAGCTCTCCATTCTTCTAATAATCCAACTTGTTTTTCTGTTAAATTTTTATTTTGTTTTGCAACTTCTAATAAAGTATAATAATCTAAAAGTGAGCTAACTTTACATTTTGGATCTAAACTATTAAATGCTTGAACTGCTTTATCTAATCCATAATCAAAAATAGATAAGCAATAATTACAATTTCCATTTGCATTTCTTACAGCTTGTACAGCCCTTGCAGAACTCCCTCCTGTAGAAATTAAGTCTTCTATAACAACTACATTTCTATTTTCTAAATTTTTTTCAGCATCTATGCCTTCAATTTGATTTTTCAGTCCATGATCTTTTGGCTTGTCTCTGATATAAATAAATGGCTTATCTAGTTTATTAGCTAAAGACATTCCCCAAGGAATGCCTGCTGTAGAAGTGCCTGCAATAACATCTGGATTTACAGATAAAGAATCTATTAAATAATTAAAACCCTCTGTAATCAAATCTCTGCAATCTGGAAAAAATAAAAACATTCTATTATCATTATATATTGGCATCCTATAACCAGAAGCCCATTGAAATGGATTGTCTGGATTTAATTTAATAGCTTTTATAGCTAAACCTTTTAGTGCAATTTCTATTGGATAATTTACCATTTTAGAATATTATAATCTGGATTTTATAAATATACTTGTCTTAAAATAGTTATAATGAAATTAATATTTTAATACTCTCTTGCACCAAAGAAATCCATTAAGAGGAATTATCTTTAATTCAAGGGCATCATTACTTTATTGCTTCAACATCGAATGCTTTTACCTGTCCCCAATATTCTTTTGGTGAAATCTTAATGTTAGTAAACTTTGACAATAACATTTTAATCTCATCTCTTGTAAAATAGTGATGCAACATGTGTTTATCTTCTTCCATTGATCCTAAAAAAGTATTTTTTTCAACTTCTTTTCCTTTGCCATAAGTTTTATCTTTGATTGACATAAATTCAGTTATAACTGTTCCTTTTGGTTTAAGAACTCTATATATTTCATCGATGGCTCTTTTATTGTCTTTTAATAAACCATGACCAAGAGTAAAAATACAAATAACCCCATCGAAATAATTGGCAGGATAAGGAATCTTTTTCATATCAAACACCTTAAATTTCATGTTTAAATTTAGGGATTTGGCTTTCTTTTTTGTAATAGCTATACCTGTCTTGGAGATATCTGATGCATATACAATAAAACCTTTTTGTGCTAAATATATACTATGTCTGCCTGTTCCGCAACCTAGATCTAGAATTTTTTGATATTTCTTTTTCTTAAATATTTTAGCATATTTTTTGACTTGAGGAGTAATATCTGTATAAATTTCACCTTTTTCTTTGTATAATTTTTCCCAACCTTTAATTTTCATATATGTAATAATGCTTCTTGCCTTTTAAATTTTACTCGGCGCCTTGAACTCGAAACATTTAATCTTAGCATACTTTATTGGACATATCTACGCTTGGATGAAATAATTCTTTTTTATTTATTTAATAGAATTTAGTTATAAAAATTAATTAATAATTCCAGCATCATTTAATGGATGTAAATCTTTTTCTAAAATTGGGGCATTTTTCATGAAATCTTCTAAATTTAAAGTTTTTCTTCTATGAAGTTCCTCTGCTCCTAAGATAATATACATATTTCCACAAGTGCTTTTTTCTTGTGGTTCATATTTCCCATCTGTAAAAACATGTTGTGTAACTACTGGATTGCCTGGCCATTTATCAGTAAGTGTATAACTAAAAACTTCTGCAACCTTTGTACCTTTAAAGCCATAAGCTGCTATAATAAGCCAATCTGCATCACTAAAAATTTTATGATTTTCATCTACAATTGACGAAACATATTCTCTTACCTTTTCTTTAGTTTCAAAGGCAGTTTCTAATTCTCTTTCATCAGTATAACATCTATAAGGAATATGCCCTTTTGTAGATGTATGTCTTTCAACGAATGCCATAATACCCTAAAGAATAACTAATATATAAACCTTTCTATTTTTGTCACATATAAGTGATAAAAAAATAAAATTTTTATTTTTCAATATTCTCTAGCGCCCCAGAAATCTCCTTTTTTGAGATATTCCCATTCCTTATTAACAATTTTCTGTATCCTTTCTATTTCTTTATTATTAAGATGCTTAAATCTGCCTTGTAATTTTAAGTATTCTTTTACAGGTTTTAATTTTTCAGGAACATAATTTAATTTGAATTTTCCATTTTCTATTTCAAATAATGGCCATGCACCTGTTTCAACTGCAAGTCTTGAAAGTTTAATATTAATACTAGTATCAATCTTCCATCCAGGAACACAAGGTTGTATAACATTAATAAAAGAAGGACCTTTAGTTTCAAATGCTTTTTTAGCTTTTTCACTTAAATCTTCAGGGAATGCCATTGAAGCCTGTGCAATATAAGGAATATTATGAGCAGCAACAATCTTTACAATATCTTTTTTCATTTCCTCTTTTCCTCTATGTACTTTTCCAACAGGGGTGGTTGTTGTATTGGATAATAATGGAGTTTCACTAGATCTTTGCACTCCAGTATTTTGGTAAGCTCCGTTTGCATATTGTACATAAACACACTCATGCCCTCTTTCTAAAGCTCCGCTTAAGCTTTGGAGTCCTATGTCCGAGCACCCACCATCACCCATTATTGCTAAAAATTTAATATCATTTTTTATCTTATTTTTTTTCTTTAACACTTTATATGCTGATTCAATACCAGATATTGTTGATGAAGCATTTCCAAATACAGAATGCATATAAGGAACTTTCCATGAACTAAATGGGTAAATTGTTGAAACAACTTCTAAACATCCAGTTGCATTTGCGACAACAACCCTTTTATCAGTAGAATTAAGAATAGTTCTTACAATCTGAGGAAATCCGCAACCTGCACATGCTCTATGACCACTTACAAATTTTGTATCTTTATAACCAAGTTCTTTTATATTCATTCTCTCACTCCTATATACTCAATTTCTTTTAATTTATTTTTTAGTGCCCTTTCAAATATATCTTTTATATCTTCATCATAAATATTTTTCCCTCCAAGGCCAAATATAATACTATGAATATTACTTACTCCTGAATTTTTAATTTCAGAATATAAAGGACAATTTGCACCTAAACTTATTGAACGATCCATCACAATTACTTTTTTCCCTTTCAGTGCTTTTTTTATTTCTTCATATGGGAATGGTCTGAATAATCTTAATTTTAATAATCCTACTTTTTTGCCTTTACTTCTTAAATCATTTATTACTTCTTTTACAGCGCCAGCAGTTGAACTCATTACAACTATTGCTGCTTTTGCATCTTTTAATTTGTATTCTTCAAAATAACCAGTACTATGTTTTATTATCTTGTTTAATTCATTGTCAATTTTAATAAATTCTTTTTTAGCTTCATTCATAGCTTTAATTTGCTGCAATCTGAATTCAAAATAATAATCAGTTAAAGCAAGTGTTCCAATTGTAATATCATCCTTAAGTAAAGTTTTTTCTGGATTATAATTTCCAACGAATTTTTTAACTGTTGCATCATCAAGAACATCAACACCAATTACACAGTGTGATGTTATAAAACCATCCTGCATTAACATTATTGGAAGTTTTACTTTTTCAGCAAGCCTTATTGCTAGTAAATTATTTATATAAACTTCTTGTGCATCTTCAGCATAAATCTGAATCCATCCAAGATCTCTTGCAGACATTGAATCCCCATGATCACAATGAATATTTAGTGGAGCACTTAGTGATCTATTTACAATATTCACTACAATTGGCAGTCTTAATCCTGAAACAACAGGAAGAACTTCAAACATATATCCTAATCCTTGTGATGATGTTGCTGTCATTACTCTTGCGCCTGCAGCAGATGCTCCAACACATGCACTCATTGCTGAATGCTCGCTTTCAACTCTTATTAAATCACTATCAACAAGACCATTAGCATGATACATTGAAAAATCCTCCATTATTTGTGTTGAAGGAGTAATTGGATAAGCTGCAACAACATCAGGATTTATCTGCTTCATTGCATATGCTGCTGCTCCATTTCCAGTTAAAGCTTTTATTATTGTTTTCATTTCCTCACCATCTTTATACATTTTATAGGACATTCTTCTTCACATATCGCACATCCTTTACAATAATTAAGATTTGTTCCTAATCTTTTTTTATCTTTAACAGGGATGCATGAATCAGGGCAGTATATTACACATCTCATACAATGTATACACTTTTTAAAATCAACTTCAGGTCTAAATGTTTTCCATCCACCTGTTTTATTTTCAATAGATGTTCCTGCTTCAAGTACAGCTCCTTCTTTTATTTCTCTAAAGTTTTTTAACTTCATTATATGTCCTCTCTACTGCTTTTATATTTGGAATTATCATATCTGGTTTTTCTTCAAGTATTTTTTTAATTCTATCTTTGAATGCATTCATTTTTATTATTTTTCCATAACTTGCCTTTATCATAGCACCTATTATTGCAAGACTTGGAAGATTTTTACCAATCATATCTAAAGCTATTTTTGTCGCATCAACTGTAAATATATAACCATTAAATCCAAGTTTTTTTAATACAGGTTTTACATCTTTGTTTGTATTTACAATCATTATACAAGTGCTTGGAACATTATAAACAACTTTCTCATCTATAAGAGAATCATCAAGAATAATAACAATTTCTGCATGCTTTATTCCAGAATAACTTAATATTTTTTTATCACTAATTTTAACATATGTTTGTACTGGTGCACCTGCTCTTTCAGGTCCATATTCAGAATATGCTTGAACCCATTTTTTTTCAGAAAGTGCAGTTTCAGCTATTGCTTGCCCAGTAGTTTTACCACCTGAACCCCCTCTTGAATGTATTCTTATCTCAAATAACATTTTTAATATATAATATTTAGAATATATAAAAGTTATGAATTCTTAACAATAAAAAACTAACTTCATGATAATCCACCAAGATCTTCAACATCAAGATTATTTATATCTGAATTTAGTTTATCTAATTCCTCTTTATCTATTGAAATCTCAGGTTGAGTATTAGTGTTCTGTGTTGTTTCAGGAGTTATACTTTCTTGAATTGTTGGGGTTGTATTAACATTTGTATTATTTTCTGCTATTTTTATCTCATTTTGATGTACACTTGTATTTTCTGCACTTTTTTTTGATGATGTACATGCACTAACTATAAATATAAATAAAAAAACTCCTATAACAATCCACCATATTTTCTTCATTTTATCTACCCCTTACAATCATAAGATTGTATGCACTATTTAGATTACTCATCGCACTTATAAGATTCATTCTTGCAGTTCTCATATAATTATTACCCTCTGCAAATTTAATTAAAGGGGTTCCAGGTAAAGTTACTTGTTCATATGAAGCTTCTGCTTTATTAACATTTAATCTTGCTTCATTAAGTTCAGCTTTAGCAACATTTAATTTGCTTATTATATCTTGATTATCACTTATTTTTTCAGCACTTTCTCTTAGTTTTGATTCATAATTATCTGCTGTATCCAAATATTTATTTCCTTTATACACTAATATTTTTCCAGAATCTCTTGCAACATCTGTTAATAATTCAGTATATTTTCCAATCATTTTTAAAAATACTAAACCTAGTCCTACTTGATTGTTTACTCCTGCAACATCTGTCCTTAGTTCTGCTATCTTTGCATTGTTTTTTTCAATATCATTCTTAATTGTATTTCTAAGATCATCTGTTATATCATTGCTTTCATCAGCTTCTATCTTTTTCCATTCGAGCCATGAGCTTACTTCATCAAGAGCTGCGTTAAGAACATCTTTTCCACTATCAACAACGGCCTGTTTATTTTCCTCACTTTGATCACCTGCAAATTTGATTTTTGCTTCATTATACTTTTGCTGCATCTCTAAACTATTTTGTTTTGATTGCTGCCATTCTTTTTTAGCATCAGAAGAATTTAATGCAGTTACAGCAACAATTTGTATTAATAGAAAAATCATTAAAAAAATAGCCATTCTCTTTTTGATTGACTTAAATCTCATATAACATTAAAAATTAGAATCTTTATAAATTTAACTTTTTTCCTTATATCTTCCACGTTTCTCAACTTTTTCAAGCCTTTTTATTATCTCATTAAAGTTCTTGCTCTTTTCCTTATAACCATTTAAAAAATATTCAAATGATTTTTCTGAATGAGTGTAATGTTTGCTGTCAAGAGCTTGTCTAAACAAATGAATATCAACTGCCTTGTCTTCAAATTTATCAGAAACAAAACCAAGACCAAAATCAATAAAAAAAACTTTTTCATCTTTTAATATCATATTGCTTGTTGTCAAATCTCCATGAATAATATTATTATTATGTAAAGTTGCAACTTCATTTCCTATTATTCTTATTATTTTTCCCCTTTCTTTTTCATTTATTCCGTCAATATAATCTGCTAATTTTAATCCATTAATAAATTCCATTGTTATCTTCATTTTTTTATCATCAGAATTAATCAATAAAGGCACACTTATTACAGAAGAAGCTCTTTGCAATAATCTTGTTTCAGATCTTGTTCTTAATCTTCTTATTTTATCATCAATCTCTTTAATTCTATAATTTTTAGGTATTCTTTCTTTTACTAAAAATCCATTTTCAAGTTTTAGTATCGCTTCTGCACCTTGTGCTACTATCATCATCTTAGAATGACCCGTAAAATATTTAAATGGTATCACTGTAAAATATATATAAAAGAGGTGAAAATGAAGGGGTTATATTTAGAAAAGTCAGTTTTATTTATTATAACTTTAATATTTGCAGTTTCTTCTGTAAATGCTCTTGGAATAGGGCAGTGTTTAAATGTAGAATTAACTGATATAAGTCCAACTTCTATTGAACTTGGCGAGGAGTTTACAGTTGGGATTTTGATTGATAATTGCGGTTATAAAGTTCCAAGTTATGTTGTTTTTGAACTTGTAAATATAAGCCCTTATGTAGAAATTATAGAACCTTTAAAAATAAACATTCCTGAGATGGGTTATTCAACAAGCGAGAGATTTTTATTGTATCACATGAGATTAAAAGAAGATGCAGTACCAGGTACATATATATTTAAATATGTTTTAGAATATGGTCCTGGAGTAAATTCTACAATAAAAGATAAAGGAGAATTTTCTGTTAATATTATTGGGAAGAAAGCTAATTTAAATATTGCTTCTTTAAAAACAAAACCAACTATTCCTGTGGAAGATGAGATTGTTGAATTAACATTAAGAATTGAAAATTATGGAAAAGGTGAAGCTAATTCTGTTAAAGTTAGATTAGCTCATGATTTTAAAGGTATAAAAGAGAGTTATATTGGGACATTACAACCAGATGAAGACAGCCCGGTTGTATTTACTTTTATTCCTTCTAAAAAAGGAGAATATAATATTCCTGTAACTATAACATACTTAGATGATTTTGGAAGAAAAGATATACTTACAGAAATAAATTTAGTAATCTTTAAAAAAGAAACTAATGTAGGTTTAATAGTATTAATTTTAGTATTAATTGGAGGAGTTATAGGAGGGGTTTATTATTTCTTGAAGAAATCTAAGAAAAAAGATGAAATTATAAAACAATTTTTTGACGGGGATAGAGCAAAAAAAATAAAAGAACCTTCTAAGAAAAAGAGATAATCAAAATGTTGAATGACCTCAAGGTTGGATTTCTTAGTGCAAAAAGTTCAATAAAAAGAGGGAATAAAAAAACATCCTTTTTTATTATATTTGTACTTGCGCTTATTTTTATGAATTTAATATTTTTACCTTCTTTAATAAATGGTATGATGGGTCTTTTTGTTGGGTTTGTCCAGGATTATACTTATGGAAACATTGTTGTTGAGCCAGTAGAAGAAAAAATTTATATTGAAAATGTGGATAATGTACTTAAAAAGATAAGAAGTGTTACAGAGGTTACAGGAGTAGCTAAGAGGATAGAGGCAGGAGCATCTCTTCGTTATAAACAAAATGTTGTTGGTGCAAATATCATAGGGCTTATTCCAAAAGAAGAAGTTGGAGTATCTCAATATCCTAATATTGTAAAATATGGTGAATTTCTGGGGGAATTATCTAGAGATGAAATATTGCTAGGTTCAATGATTGCAGGAGTAGGTACTGGATCTGAGATATATGACAATCTTGGAGAAGTAAAGGTTGGATCATTAATAAATGTAACTTATAGTAATGGTGTTGAGAGAACATATAAAGTAAAAGGAATCCATGAAGGAACATTTGAACTTACTGACTTAAATGCCATAGTACATTTTAAGGAACTCGAGTCTGTTCTGGGTATTGAAGGGGAGCAAAAAGCAACATCTGTTGTTGTGAGAATAGCAAATGAGGGCGAAGAGGCTTATGTTAAAGACAAGATTATTGATGTTGGAGTTAAAGAAGATGTTTTTACTTGGCAGGAAAAAGCAGAAACCTTGGTAAAACAGGCATTACAGAGTATTGGTTCTATAGATACAATGTCAAAAATAGTAAGCTTGATTGTTGGAGCCTCATTGATTTTTATTATAATTTATATTAACACACTGAATAGAAAAAAAGAAATTGGAATTTTGAGGGCTGTCGGAGTTTCTCCTAATTCAATTAGAATATCCTATATTTTTATTAGTTTATTTTATGTAAGTTTAGGTATATTTTTAGGATTAATAATGTTTTTTGGTTTAGTCTTTTATTTTACATCAAATCCCATTGTTTTTTATGAAACATTAAAAATTGTTCCAAAGGTAGATTTTATTTTATTAATAAAAAGTATTTTAATTATGGTTGGGATGTCAGTTGTTGCAGGATTTATACCTGCATGGTTTGTTACAAGACAAGATATGTTAGAAGCAATTTGGGGAAGATAAAATGATACAGGTAAAAAATCTTAAAAGGTATTATAAAACAGGGGATGTTATCATAAAAGCACTAAATGGAGTTTCTTTTAATGTTGAAAAAGGTGAGTTTATTGCAATTATGGGGGCAAGCGGAAGTGGAAAAACCACTTTATTAAGAATTCTTGGACTTATAGATCATCAAACAAAAGGTGATTATTTAATTAAAGAATTAAATCTTAAAATATTGCCTGAAGAGCAAAGGAGATATTACAGATTAACACAGCTTGGTTATGTATTTCAAGATTATGCTTTAATTAATGAAATGACTGCATTGGAAAATGTATCTATATTATCGCTCATGGCAGATGGATCTAAAAAAGAATCTATAGAAACAGCGCATGAAGCATTGAAAAAAGTTGGTTTAGATGGTATGGTAAATAGAATTCCCGATAAACTTTCTGGAGGAGAAAAACAAAGGGTTGCTATTGCACGAGCAATTGCTAAAAAACCAAATATTTTATTCGCAGATGAGCCCTGTGCAAATTTAGATTCAAAAACATCTGAACAAGTATTAAATGTTTTTAAAGATTTAAATGAAAAATACAATCAGACTATTATTATGGTTACTCATGAAAAATGGCATACAAAATTTGTATCTAGAATAATAACTCTAAAAGATGGTTTAATTATTAGTGATAAAAAAATTAAATAATTTTAGAATTTTACTTTTCCCTTGAATTTCTTCATTAATTTTTCCATTCCTTTTTGATCTGTGCTACCACCTTTCATTAATTTCATCATTTTCTTACTTTGTTTATATTGTTTTAATAATTCACGAACTTCAGATTCATTTGTTCCAGAACCTTTTGCAATTCTTTTTATTCTATTTGAATCAAGAATTTCTGGATCTTCAAGCTCTTTTTTAGTCATTGATTGAAGTATATATTTCCATTTTTTTAATTTTGATTCTTGTACCTGCAGCATATCTTTTGGAATCTTATCTTTAATTCCACCAATTCCAGGAATTAAATCCATTATTTTTGATAAAGAGCCCATTTTACTCATAGCTTCCATTTGATCATATAAATCAATGAAATTAAAATCCCCTTTCATTAATTTCTTGCTTAAATCTTCAGCTTTTTCCTGAGATATTGCATCTTTTGTTTTCTCTAATAATAACTCAAGATCACCCATTCCAAGAAGTCTTGAAACAAATCCCTTTGGATTAAATTCTTCTATATCTTCAGGCTTTTCACCAACACCAATGAATTTTATTTTTGCACCTGTTGCAGAACAAGCTGAAAGTGCACCTCCACCTTTAGCTGTTCCATCTAATTTTGTAATAATTATTCCTGTTATTGCTCCTGCATCATGTAATGTTTTAGCCTGCTTTTCTGCTGCTTGCCCTATATCTGCATTTATTACAAGTAAATTTTCATCTGGTTTAATTAGCTTATTTATTGATTTTATTTCTTTAATAAGTTCAGAAGATAAAGCATCACGCCCTGCAGTATCAATTAGTAAAATATCAAATTTTGAATATTCTTTT
>Ga0180008_1000663_pt1 | contig 26224 bp, 26 predicted proteins | sample MM_PW_MetaG_FD_121121 | JGI IMG/M metagenome (GOLD analysis project Ga0180008, IMG submission 121121) | Groundwater microbial communities from the Aspo Hard Rock Laboratory (HRL) deep subsurface site, Sweden - MM_PW_MetaG | ecosystem: Environmental > Aquatic > Deep subsurface > Groundwater... | reverse complement strand
GCGACGAATGGCAACTGCTGCCATTTGGCGCAATGCTGGCCGAGGCTATCGTTGTCGCAGATCCAGTGAATATCGATGGCCACACGGCTCTCCCTTGAAGAATGGCGCGCAGTATATATCGCCAGAGGGACTTTCGAGCACCCGCAGTGTGCCAGCCATCATGAAAACTCTGACAGAAGACAGAGAATAGCCTGACAGTTGAAGGTTATCCCCGCTTACGCAGCACATAAACCCGCCACAAGGCCGAGCCAGGCATGAACTCCTGCTGGTTCAGCACAGTGAAGCCCGCCTGGCGGAACTCCGCTTCCACCTCGATACGGTGAGACCGCACGGGTTGTCCTGCTCCTGCGGGGCTGCGTTCACGATGACGGCTGTCGCTGTCTACCGAGACAATCACCGTATCGCGGCTGACCCGGTGGAACTCGCGCAACAACGCCAGTCGCGCCTCGGCCGTGGGGACGTGGCGAAACAGTTCCAGGCAAAAAATGCAGTCCACCGCATTGGCCGACAGGCCGATGGAGAAGGCTGACCCCTGGAACGTCTTGATCCGCCGCAAAAATGCCGCGCCATGGTGGCTCATGGCGTGGTCGAGCATGGCCTGGGAAGGGTCCGAGGCCAGGATCACGCGGTTGCTGTGTTCGGCCAGCACCGGCCAGAAACGCCCCGCCCCACAGGCAAGATCCAGCAGCAGCCCAGGCTCCCCCGCCACTTTCAGGGCGTGGCGCACCAGGCGCTCGTCGCGCCATGACCACAAGCGCCGCCGCAAACCGGGCGGTCGCGTGTCGCCGCAGACTAAAGCGTGGTCACGATCACAGTGCGCGGCAAATTCAGCCTCGATGGACGATGGGGGTTGCGACGACATCACGGTACTCATGTAGATGAACCGGTCTCTACGGACACTGGATTTTCAGCTTAACCACCCCCGCGTGAAAAAAAGGTCGAAAGATTCACCCTCATGCCTGATGCAGGTACCAACGCCAGTCCTGCTCGCCCACCTCGCCCATGAACTGCCGGTACTCGGCCCGCTTGACTGCCAGGTACACGCCGAGAAACGCCTCGCCGAACGCCTCACGCGCCCAGGCCGAACCTTCCAAGGCGCGCAGGGTGGTCAGCCAATCGGTGGGCAACAGCGCCTTGGCCTGGGCATAACCGTTGCCCGTCACCGGCGCGCCGGGGTCGCGCTGCTCGCGGATCCCTCGGTGAATCCCCGCGAGAATGGCCGCTGCGGCCAGGTACGGGTTGGCATCGGCACCGCAGATGCGGTGTTCGATATGTCGCGAAAACGCCGGGCCGCCAGGCACACGCAGGCTCACGGTGCGGTTGTCGACGCCCCAGGTGGCCGCCAGCGGCGCATAACTATTGCTCTGGAAGCGGCGGTAAGAGTTGGCGTTGGGGCAGAACAACAGCAAAGAGTCGAGCAAGGTACTGAGCATCCCGCCGACCGCCTGGCGCAGCAGCGGCGTGCCGTCGGGCGCCTCGCTGGCAAACAGGTTGTTGCCCTCGGCGTCCGCCAGGCTGACATGCATATGCATGCCGGTGCCGGCCAGGTCATCGAACGGTTTGGCCATGAAACAGGCGGTCATCCCGTGCTTGTGGGCCACGCCCTTGACCAGGCGCTTGTAACGCACCGCCTCATCCATCGCCTGTAGCGCATCGTTGCGATGCTCCAGGGTGATTTCCACCTGGCCCGGGGCGTATTCAGAGATCGCGGTGCGCGCGGGAATGCCTTGCAGCTTGCACGCGCTGTACAGGTCAGCCAGGAATGGCTCGATCTGCTCCAGTTCGCGCAGGCCATAGACCTGGGTCGAGCGTGGGCGAGCGCCATCCATATCCCGCGCCGGTTGCGGGCGGCCATTGCTGTCGGGCTTCTGGTCCAGCAGGTAGAACTCCAGCTCCGCCGCCATCACCGGGTAGTAACCGTCGGCCTGGAGCCCGTCGATGACCCTGGCCAGCAGATGCCGGGGATCGGCAATTGTCGCCGGCAAGCCCTCCTCAGGGTGCATGCTGACCTGCACCGCCGCCGTGGGAATCAACCGCCACGGCATGCGTTGCAGGCTGCCGCTGACCGGATAGGCACGGCAATCGATATCGCCCACGTCCCACACCAGGCCGGAGTTTTCCACGTCATCGCCATTGAGGGTCAGGCCCAGGATGGTACTGGGCAGTGGCCGGCCACTGACGTAGACCGCCAGCAATTCATCACGGTGCAGCAACTTGCCCCGGGGCACGCCATTGCTGTCGAGGATGAACAACTCGAACATCTCGATATCGGGGTTGTGGTCAAGAAAGGATTGGGCTTCGTGCAGGCTGGCAAAGACGGTACTCATGGCAACTCTCTTACGTTTGCGTTCGGCAGGCGCACACGACGGCGCACCCGGAATGGGGGCAATCAGCGTAGTAAGGGAGCGGTATCCGGCGGGCGCGCATGGCGGCAATGCCACAGCGCCCAAAAGGCCAGTTCAGAAGGCAGTGCATCAACCTCCAGCCGACATCCCGGGCGGCTGGGCGCAATGGCTCCCGGCAAGGCCTCGGGGTGAGTGTCGGGGGAACCGTCCATGCAGTGATCACAATGAAGAGATGGGCAGCAGCGTCACACGGCGTAACAAGGCGTTAAATTCACCCTTTATGGAGTTTGGATGCGATCGCACTAAACATTCGACGCAACTTACACCGTTTGCTGAATATTCATACATGGCTCACAGCCGTCTACGCTGTTGGGACATTCACGAGAACGAGGGACGGGTCAATGAAGGGAATGCTCCGCGCCACCTGGCTGCTGCTGTTGTTGTGTGTCAGCCAGGCCCACGCCGCAACTACCCAGGAACAGGACGCCAAGGCCGCCGTGGCCTTGCTGGAGAAAGCCCTGGCCTATTATCACGACAATGGTGACAAGGCCTTCGCCGCCTTCAGCCGCCAGGGTGAGTTTGTCGACAAGGACCGCTACGTGTTCGTGGTCGATACCAAGGGCGTGCTACTGGCCAGCGGCGGCCCTTCGGCGGCGCTGATCGGGCGCGACGTGTCCGAAGTGCTCGGCCCGGACCTGCGCCAGTCGTTCAAGGACGCGTTGAAGATCCCGGAAGGCAATGGCATCCAACAGGCCGAATACCGCTGGCAGAACTGGAACGACGGCAAGGTGGAACGCAAGCATGTGTTCTACCAGCGTATCGGCCAGCGCATCCTCGCCGTCGGCTATTACCTGCCCCGAGCCACGCCCGAACAGGCCAAGGCCCTGCGGGACAAGGCAGTCAAGGAACTGGAAAAAAACGAAGCCGGCACGCTGAAGGCGATCAACGCGCTGCAAGGCGGTTTCCTGCAGGACGACCTGTATGTGTTCGTGGTCGACCTCGATACCGGCCGCTACGTGGCCCACGGGACCAACCTGCGCCTGATCAATACCGACTTCGCCAAGATCAAGGACCCGGACGGCAAGCCCGTGGGCGAGCCGATCCTGCAATTGATGAAGGAACAAGACCAGGGCGAATACGAGTACCGCTGGAAAAACCCGGTGACCGGCAAGGTAGAAAACAAGCATGCCTACCTGCGCAAGAGCGGGCGGTTCCTGGTGGCGGTGGGTTACTACAGCCCGTAAAGCTGCATCCCTTGTAGGAGCCGGCTTGCCGGCAATGGCGCCAGCAAAAACAGTGCGGGGTGTCAGGCACCCAATCGCCGGCAAGCCGGCGCCTACACTACTGCGCCTTGTCTTCGCGCCCACGCAACAGCTTGTCAGGCATGACAATCGCTGCCGCCAGCCCCAGCAGCGACACCGCCGCACTGACCATCAATAAATGCCGGAAGGTGCTCAGCAACTCGGCGCGCAAGGCGTCCTGCGCCGGGCCGGCAGCGGCGTTGAGGCCATCGAGCAAGACATTGCCGGAGCTGCCTTCAGCCATCATCGAGCCATTGGCCAGGTGGGCAACACTCGAATCCTGCAACAACGCCAGCAGCAAGGCCGACATGCACGCCACGCCAACCGCGCCCCCCAGCGAGCGAAACAGGTTGGTCGTGCTGGTGGCGACGCCGATGTCGTGTTGCGCCACCGAGTTTTGCGTGCCCACCAGGGAGGTCGGGAACTGCATGCCGCAGGCAATGCCGCCGAGCACCATAAACAGGCTGCTGAGGATCAGGGACTGGGGCGCGCTGAAGGCCATGCCCAGGATCGCCACCGGCATGAGCATCGCCCCGGTAAGGATCATCGGTTTATAGCGCCCGGTCACCGAAGTCATGCGCCCGGCGAAGAACGCCCCCATGGGCAAGCCGATCGCCAGTGGCAGCAGATGCAGGGCGGCGCTGTCAGCCCCGGCGCCAGTAACGCTCTGGTAGCGCAGGGGCATCAGCACAATCAGCGAGATGGCCTGGAAGCTGGTGAAGAAAATCGTGCACCAGCACAGCACCGCGCTGCGGTTGGCGAACAGGTGCATGGGCAACAACGGCTCCCGTGCCCGACGCTCATGCCAGACAAACACGGTCAGCGCCACCAGGGCACAGGCCAGCAGGCCCAGCACCTGATCGTCACGCCAATGATGGCCCTGGCCGATTTCAGTGATGCCCAGCAACAGCGCCGTCAGGCCCATGATCAGCAGCAGCGTGCCAAGGTAGTCGATGATCGGCTTGCGCTGCGGCACCGGCAACCCGACCAGGGTGCGGTGGGCCACCCACCAGGCGCCCGCGCCCAAGGGCAGGTTGATCAAAAACACCCAGCGCCAGGACAGGTACTCGGTCATATAGCCGCCCAGCACCGGCCCGGCCACGCTGGCGACTGCGTACATGCTGCTGAAATACCCCTGGTATCGCCCACGTTCACGGGGCGCGATGATGTCGCCAATAATCGCCTGGCTCACCGAAATCATCCCGCCGGCCCCAATGCCCTGGAGAATGCGCGCCAGCACCAGTTGCTCCATGCTTTGCGCCATGCCACAAAACAGTGAGGCCACGGTAAACAGGCCCATGCCGATCAGCATCATGGGGCGGCGCCCATACAAGTCGCCGAGCTTGCCGTAGATCGGCACCGCCACGGTCATCGCGACCATGTAGCCGGAGATGACCCAGGCCAGCAGATTGACGTCGTTGAATTGCGCGGAAATGGCCGGCATCGACACGGCGACGATGGTCTGGTCCAGCGCACCGAGGAAAATCGCCAGCATCAGCGCGGCGAGGACACTGCGTACGGAAGGTGTGGGTTGAGTCACGACAGAACCTGCAGGCAAGGCCACGGAAAAAAAGGCCCGTGGCAATGCCCGTCATGTTACTCGATAGCCGGCTATTCGATAGCCTCATAAGGAAGTCCGACGTAATTTTCTGCAATAGTTTTGCGCCCAGCCTGCGACTCGACAAAATACTCCAGCTCACTCTGGGCGATGCGCTGGCTAAAGCCATCCGCCTCGGGAAACGAGTGCAGCATCGAGGTCATCCACCAGGAAAACCGCTCGGCCTTCCAGATACGCCGCAGGCAGATCGGTGAGTATTGCTCCAGCAACTCCACACGCCCTTCCCGGTACACCTTGTTCAGGATCGTGAACAACGTGCTGACATCACTGGCCGCCAGGTTCAGGCCCTTGGCGCCGGTGGGCGGCACGATGTGGGCGGCGTCGCCCAGCAGGAACAGGCGCCCGTACTGCATGGGCTCCACCACGAAACTGCGCAGCGGGGCGATGCTTTTTTCGATCGACGGCCCGGTTACCAATTGCCCCGCCAGATCGCAAGGCAGGCGTGCCTTGAGTTCCTCCCAGAAACGCTGGTCGGACCATGCCTCAACCCCCTCATCAGCCGGCACCTGCAGGTAATAGCGACTGCGGCTGGGCGAACGCATGCTGCACAGGGCAAACCCACGCGGGTGCTTGGCGTACACCAGCTCTTCGTGGACCGGCGGGGTGTCGGCAAGCAAGCCCAGCCAGCCGAACGGATAAACTCGCTCGAAGGTCTTGAGCGCATCACTGGGGATCGACTGGCGCGCCACGCCATGGAAACCATCGCAACCGGCGATGTAGTCACAATCCAGGCGCACCGGTTGGCCCTGATGCTCGAAGGTCAGCCAGGGCCGTTCACCCTTGAGGTCATGGGGTTGTACATCCCGTGCTTCATACAGGGTCATCGCACCGGCCTGCTCGCGGGCGGCCATCAGGTCGCGGGTGACTTCGGTCTGGCCATAGATCATCACGGTCTGGCCGCCGGTCAACGCCTTCAGGTCGATACGTTGCAAACGCCCATTCAAGGCCAGCTCGAAGCCGTCATGCACCAGACCCTCGGCGTCCATCCGCCGGCTGACGCCCGCCTGGCGCAACAGATCGACCATACCCTGCTCCAGCACCCCGGCACGAATACGTCCAAGGACATAGTCCGGGGCCTGACGCTCAACAATCAGGGTTTCAATTCCCGCGTTGTGCAGTAACTGGCCGAGCAGCAGCCCCGAAGGACCGGCGCCGATGATGGCGACTTGGGTTTTTAGGGTTTTCATTATTTTTATGACCCGCCTGCTTCCTCCGAACGTTATCGGTGAAAGCGTTGTCAGTGGTTTTGGTGCAGGCATTTTTCCCTTGAGTGCCCACCACTAGAAGGTGAAAACTGAGCCAAAGCCTGCGCTTTTCGCCAATTGGGGCGATTACCGAACCACTGTCCAGAGTATCGGATTGAAACCATGACCAAAAACGCCAGTCCTGCGATTCCAGTGTTCAAGCTCTATGGGGAAAGCCAACAGTGGCCGACCCCGGATTTGTTGCACTGTGAAACCATCTCCCGGCGCAGCCGCGAGTACCAGTGGGAGATCCACCCCCACCGGCATGCGGACCTGTGCCAATTGCTCTATGTGTACAAGGGCCAGGCGCAACTGGAGATCGAGGGCCAGCGCACGACGCTGACGCAATCGACCCTGCAAGTGCTGCCGCCGCTGTGCGTGCATGGGTTTCGGTTTGCCGAGGATGTCGAAGGCTTTGTCGTGACCCTGGCCGCGCCACTGGTGGCGCACCTGCAAGGCCAACTGGGCTCGGCGGTGGATGGTTTGAGCGCCCTGGGCAGTTACCCGGCGGGCCAGGACAGTGACTACCTCAACGGCCTGTTTACCCGGCTGCAAGACGAGTACAGCGACGACTTCCCGGCCCGGGACATGATGATGCATGCCCTGGTCAGCGTACTGCTGGTATGGATCAGCCGCCAGGCCATCCAGAGCCGCCATCCGCGGGCACCACGGGGCCGTGAGTATTTCCGGCGCTTCACCCAGTTGGTGGAACAGCACTACCGCGAGCACCCGAAGATCGAAGACCTGGCGCACAAGCTGGGGATCTCGGTCTCGCACCTCAACGGCACCTGCCGTGAGCTGGGCGGGCAGCCGGCCCTGCAGATCATGCATGACCGTCAATTGCTGGAGGCCAAGCGCCTGCTGACCTACACCAGCATGACCATCAATGAAATGTCAGAGGTGCTGGGGTTTTCTGATCCGACAAACTTTTCGCGCCTGTTCCGACGCCGCGTGGGGTTTTCACCCAAGGCGTTTCGTGAACAACTGACGACGGCTTGACCTGCCCCACATCCTGTAGGAGCCGGCTTGCCGGCGATGCTCGTCAACGATGACCCTGACGAGCTGGCACCCCGCAGTGTTTTTTGGACGCTATCGCCGGCACGGGCTACGTGTCAGCGCAGCGCACTCAAGGTCGCGGAGTAGGTGCATTGCCCATGGTTGCAGGCAGCGGCCATGCCGGGTTGCAGGCGGGCCTGTTCGGCGCGGTAGGCGGCGGTGCCATAGAGGGCCGTGGCAAAGGCGCAGAGGGCAAAAATCATCAGGTACTTTCTGGTTTTGATCGTCATGGCGGTGACCTCCGGACCGATCAAGAAGGTGCTGTTTCAAGCATAGGTCAGCCAAGGCAAGTTGCCAGTATTGACCGGTATTCAGGCGCCTTATCGGGCCTACAGCCCGACATCCCATTGCGCCTCAGGCGGGAACCTCAACACCAGAAAATCCAGGAGGCTGCGCATCGCCTGGGGCATGTGCTTGCGCGAGGCATACACCGCGTACATGGGCATCTGCCGGGGTTCGGCATGGGGCAGCAAGCGGATCAACTGGCCGCTGCGGATATAGTCGCCGGCCTGGTAGGTCGGCAACATCGCGACCCCTGCCCCGGCCAGGGTCGCGCGCAGCAAGGTGCTGGCTTCATTGGCGCTGATAGTGCCGTGCACGGGCACCGATACGGGTTCGCCGTGCTCCTCGAAATGCCACAGGCTTTTACCGAAATAGGAGTGAGTCAGGCAGTTGTGCCCAGCCAACTCTTCTACCCGCTGGGGTTGCGGGTGTTCCTGCATATAGGCAGGCGAGGCGCACACCACTGAGCGACAAATCGTCAGTTGACGCGCAATCAGGTTGGGGTCCAGGTCGTTGCTGGCGCGGATCGCCAGGTCGATCCGCTCATCCACCAGGTTCACCGTGCGGTCGAGCAATTGCAGGTCAATGCTGACTTGCGGGTAGCGCCTGACGTACTCGGCCACGGCCTCGGCCAATTGCGCCTGGCCAAACGACGTGCTCGCGCTCAAGCGCACCAGGCCGCGGGGCGCGTCGTCCGGCTCGCTGACGGCGGCCTGCATGTCGCAGGACAAGTCCAGCATCTGCCGGCAGCGTGGCAGGGTTTCGCTGCCCGCAGCGGTCAGGCTGAGCTTGCGCGTGGTGCGGTGCAACAGGCGCGCACCTACCCAGTCCTCCAGCTCCGCCAGGTAGCGCGACACCACCGGGCGCGACAAATCCAGATGATCGGCGGCCGCTGATTGGCTGCCCAGGTCGACCACAGTGACAAACACCCGCATTGCTTGAAGACGATCCATGATTTGCCCGGTTTCAGAAACAAACTATGTTCCAGCATCGCATTTTTTGCTGTGTTCAGTGCAACTAAGCTCTGTCCATCGCCTGCCAAGGCACCTCCGACCTGGACCTGAACATGCTCACCACCCTCAAGCGCTTTGTATTGGCCACCAGCGTTCTCGGCTTCGCCGCCCACGCCACCGCCGCCGACCTCACCCTTGACGTGTACAACCCGGGCGAATCGGCGATCTTCCCCGTCAGCTCGGTGCTGGTCAGTGGCGAGAAAGACGCAATCCTGGTGGACGCACAGTTCGGCAAAAGCCAGGCCGAGCAACTGGTACAGAAGATCCGTGCCAGCGGCAAGCAACTGACCACCATCTACATCAGCCATGGCGACCCCGATTACTACTTCGGCCTCGACACCCTGGCCAGTGCCTTCCCACACGCCAAGATCCTCGCACCACAACCGGTGGTCGACCATATCAAGGCCACCGTTGCCGGAAAAATCGAATACTGGGGTCCGAAAATGGGCGCCGACAAGCCGGCCAAAACCATCATTCCCCAAGTCCTCGAAGGCCATCAGCTGACGCTCGAAGGCCAGCCGCTGGACGTCATCGGCCTGGACGGCCCGCAGCCGGATCGCAGCTTCGTCTGGATCCCCTCGATCAAGGCCGTGGTCGGCGGCGTGGTGGTCTCGCAAAACATCCACCTGTGGATGGCCGACACCCAGGGCGCGCAATCCCATGCCGATTGGCTGGGCACCCTGCAACGTATCGAGAAACTCCAACCGGTCACCGTGGTACCCGGTCACTACCTGGGCACGCCTTCGCTCAAATCTGTCGCCTTCACGGCCGACTACATCAAGGCTTTCGACGTAGAAGCGGCCAAGGCCAAGGATTCCGCCGCCCTGATCGGCGCCATGAAAAAACGCTACCCGAACCTGGCCGATGAAAGCTCCCTGGAGCTGAGCGCCAAAGTCGCCAAGGGCGAAATGAAGTGGTGAATTGATCCAACCCTTACCCACCCTGGAGAACGTCATGAGCAAGATTGCAATCATTGGTGCCACCGGCCGTGCCGGTAGCCAACTGCTGGAAGAAGCCCTGCGTCGCGGCCACACGGTCACCGCCATTGCCCGCAACACTGGCGCTATCGCAGCGCGCCCCGGCCTGACCGTCAAACAGCTCGATGCCCTGGACGCTGCCGCCCTGCAGCAGGCCATCAGCGGCAGTGACGTGGTGATCAGCGCCGCGCACTTCACCACCCTGCCTGCTGGTGCGGTGATCGGGCCGGTAAAACTGGCCGGCGTGAAGCGCCTGCTGGTGGTGGGTGGCGCAGGCTCGCTGCTGCTGCCGGGCGGTGGGCGGGTCATCGACAGCGAAGGCTTCCCTGCCGAATACAAGACCGAGGCCAGTGCTGGCGCGGCGTTCCTCGACACCTTGCGCCAGGAAAAGCAGTTGGACTGGACCTTCCTTTCGCCCTCGGCGGAGTTTGTCGAGACCGAACGTACCGGCGCATTCCGCCTGGGCCAGGATGACCTGCTGGTGAGCAGCGAAGGCCGTAGCTGGATCAGCTTTGCCGACTACGCCATTGCCCTGATTGACGAAGTGGAAACACCGAAGCATTCCCGCCAGCGCTTCACCGTAGGCTACTAAGCACACACCCTGCAGGAGCCGGCTTGCCGGCGATAGCGGTCGAGCAGATAGGCCGCTATCGCCGTGGGGGTGGTGATGTTGCTGATAGTCCTGCGCTTCGACCCGCGCCACTATGCACGGCATATCCGCTAGGGCGTCGTGTTCCAAACAGTATCTGTCCCACTATGAACATAGAAACGTCCGACAGACCTTTCTATTGGTACGAACGTTCCGTTAACATTTTGCCTTGTTTGCGCTGCAGTCGCGCAACAGGTCACGGACGGAACGCATGCTAAACAGCAACTTGCTTAGAAAGCTCGATATGCAGGACCTGATGGTGTTTATCGCTGTGTACGAGCAAAGCAGTGTCACCGATGTGTCCGAAACCCTGTTTGTCAGCCAGTCCACCGTCAGTTACAGCCTCAAGAAGCTGCGCACCAGCTTCGAGGACGACCTGTTTATCAATACCCGTGCCGGCATGCGCCCGACCTACAAAGCCAGCACCATGTACGGGCATGTGCAGAAAATCCTCGAAAGCATCAACCTGTGCCACGCAGGCGCACAGACGTTCGACCCCACGCAAAAAGCCGTCACCTTCAACCTCTGTGCGCCCGAATACTTCGAGCAACTGATCCTGCCCAGACTGTTGAAACACTTCGACCATGCCGACCTGCCGGTGATCGTCAACGTGCAGAAGCTGGAAACCGAGATTCCTGTCGAGGCGCTGCGTGACGGGCGCCTGGACCTGGTGATCTGCTTCGGCCCGCACTTTCATCGCGAGCACAAGGATCTGAGGACCCAGATGCTGCTGGAAGACGATCTGGTCTGTGTCTTCGACAAACGCGCCGCCCCCCGGGAGCCGGCGTTCAGCCTGCAGTCCTTTGTGGCCCGCCGCCATGTGTTCCCCACACACTGGACCTCGGACACCAACATGATCGACGGTTGGCTGGCCCACCAGGCCCACAAGCGCCAGGTCATCGCCCGGGCCAACAGCTACAGCGCGGCGCTGAAGATGATTGCCGGTACCGACTTCATCGTCACCCTGCCCCGGCGCGTGCAACAGTTGCTGGCCGTGGAGCCGCAGTTTGGTCACTGCGAAGCCCCCAATGGCCTGCCAGGGTTTACGCTGGAGATGCAGTGGAACGACGCCAGCGAGCAGGAAAGCGCCAACGCGTGGTTTCGCGAGCAGGTGGCGGGGGTAGCGGCCAGCTGCAAGCAGGACGCGGCCTGAGAGGCAATGTCTTGGCTGGCCGTGCTCATGCCCCCATGAACGCTTCCAGCCGCGAGCGCATCCAGCGTTCGGCCGGGTCACTGTCAACGTGGCTGAGCCAGACCATGGACAGGTCCAGGGTCGGCGTCTCGAACGGGAACGGCTCACAAAACAGCTTGCCCGCCGCCGCCATGGCCTGGGCCGTGTAGTCCGGCAGGCTGGCGATCATATCGGTGCCCGCCAGCAGCGCCGGCAACGAGCTGTATTGCGGCACGGATAACACCACATGCCGCTTGCGGCCGATCTCCGCCAGCCACTCATCGGCAAAGCCCGCAACATTGGCGGTGTGGGACACCAGCACATGGGGCCGTGAGCAATATTCATCGAGGGTCAGGGGCTGGTCCGAGGCATCGGCGCGCAACACACTGGGGCGGATATGGCGCAACAACTTGCGCTTGGCGTTGGCCGGCAAGCCACGGGTCTGGGTGATCCCGACGGTGATATCGCCAGAGGCCAGCAAATCGGGGATGCGCCAGTAATCGACGTGCTGCACCACAAACACCACCTGGGGCGCTTCGGTACGCAGGGCACGTAGCAGCGGCGGCAGCAGGCCGAACTCGACGTCATCGGACAGGCCGATGCGAAACGTCATGGTGCTGACAGACGGGTCGAAATCATGGGTAAGGCTCAACGCCGCCGACAGCGAGTCCAGGGCCGGTGACAGGTGCAGGATAAGTTCCTCGGCACGCGCCGTGGGTTCCATGCGATGGCCGACGCGGATAAACAGCGGGTCATTGAACAACGTGCGCAGGCGGTTGAGGGCCGAGCTGATCGTCGGCTGGCCGAGAAACAGCTTCTCTGCCGCGCGCGTCACGTTGCGCTCCAGCATCAGTGTTTCAAACACCACCATCAGGTTGATATCGGCCTTGCGTAATTCATTGCGATTCATGGCAAGCGCACCACCACAGCCCAGGACAGCCGGCAGTTTAGGAACACCGCGGGGCCTGCGTCTATGCGCCGACTATCCAACCTACCGGTTTGGGACTATAAGTCAGCTTCCATGGCAACCGAGAACACCCCCGTGCCGGTCATTCTTGCCCTGGCCATCCTGATGGCCGGGCTGTGTCTCTGGAGCATCAGGTTCATCGCCCACCCGACCGCCAGGACGCTGCTGCGGGTATTTGTCGGGCTGTGCCTGGCCGCCATCGTCGCGTACCTGGTGCTGGCAGCGGGGTTTCCTACCGCCTTGTTGGTATCGGCCGGTTGACGAGAGCAGCAACGCGCCCCCTAATAGCCACCTTCTTCAAGCACGGAGCGCTTAGCCATGAAATTCGCCTACACCATCGTCTACGTCCCGGACGTCGCCGCGTCGCTGTATTTTTTTGAAAATGCCTTTGGTTTCAACCGTCGTTTCCTGCATGAGTCAGGCACCTATGGCGAGTTGGAAACCGGTGGCACCACCTTGTCCTTCGCCGCCCATGAGCTGGGGGAATTGAATTTCAAGGGTGGGCACGTTGCCGCGCATAGCTCCAAGCAGCCACTGGGTATGGAGCTGGGGTTAGTGACCGATGACGTGCCGGCCGCCCACGCCAAGGCACTGGCCGCAGGGGCAACCGAGCTTTGTGCACCGAGCAGCAAGCCCTGGGGCCAGGTGGTGTCTTATGTGCGCTGCCCGGATGGGACGCTGGTGGAGTTGTGTACGCCGATCCAAAACTGACGTGCCCCTTGCCTGCGATAGTGGCCGATAAAATGCCGACGGGTGCCCGGTACCCAGCGTCATCGTTGACCACCATCGCCAGCAAGCGGGCTCCTGCAGTCAGGGTTTGAGTGGGCGTTCCTGATCGAGCTCGGACAATTCCGTACCGTCGTCCGGGTGCTTCCAGGTCTGTGGCTTCTCTTCCTCACGACGCTGCCGGGCGCGCTTCTGCTGCGCGTCATCGTTCGGCTTGGGTTCATTGCTCATACCTACCTCCAATCCATAAGAATAAGTCCCGCTGAACAAGCTTAGAACAGCCTACCCATTTCTTGCGGACAGCGACCGGCGCCCCCAAATATGCAACTGGTTGCATATTAAAATTCACCCTGCTAATTTCTCCTCGCCGGGTACCCGACACCCGATCCGATTGGAGCCGCCATGTCTCTGCCAGCTGTCCTGCAAGGCCGTCTTTCGATTCCAGTGGTGTGTTCGCCGCTGTTTATTATTTCCAGCCCTGAGTTGGTGATCGCCCAATGCAAGGCGGGCGTGGTGGGTTCGTTCCCGGCGCTGAACGCGCGACCGGCACCGGTACTGGAGCAGTGGCTCACACAAATCACCACCGAACTGGCCGCGTACGATGCCCTGCATCCAGACAAGCCCTCTGCGCCGTTTGCGGTCAACCAAATCGTGCACAAGTCCAATGATCGGCTCGAACATGACCTGGCACTGTGCGCCAAGTACAAAGTCCCGATCATCATCACCTCCCTGGGCGCGCGGGTGGATGTGAATGATGCGGTACACGCCTACGGCGGCATCGTGCTGCACGACGTGATCAACAATACCTTCGCCAGAAAAGCCATCGAGAAAGGCGCCGACGGCCTGATTGCCGTGGCTGCCGGTGCCGGGGGGCATGCGGGGAAGATTTCACCCTTTGCGCTTATCCAGGAAATTCGTGAATGGTTCGACGGCCCACTGCTGCTTTCGGGGGCGATTTCACACGGCAATGGGATTCTCGCGGCCCAGGCGGCAGGCGCCGACCTGGCCTACATCGGCTCGGCGTTTATCGCCACTGAAGAAGCCCATGCCCTGGCCGCCTACAAACAAATGATTGTCGACAGTTCGGCCGACGACATTGTCTACTCCAACCTGTTTACCGGCGTGCATGGCAACTACCTGCGTCAAAGCATCGCCAACAGCGGCCTGGACCCGGATGAACTGCCGGCGTCCGATCCCTCGAAAATGAATTTCGGCACCGGCGAAGGCGCCAAGGCCAAGGCCTGGAAAGATATCTGGGGCGCGGGCCAAGGCGTAGGCGCCGTCAAGTCGGTGCTCCCGGCAGGCCGGCTGATCGAACGACTCAAGGGCGAATATCACGCCTCACGCAAACGCCTGGACCTGGGCATCACTCATTAAAGGCCCAAGGCACCGAAGATCAAATGTAGGCGCTGGCTTGCCTGCGATAGCGGTGCGCCGGTCAATAGAGGTGGTGTCTGAACAGCCCCTATCGCGGGCAAGCCCGCTCCCACAGGGGATCTCTGTTGCGCACGGAATTTTGGCCACACCACAATTCAAATGTGGAAGTTATCGAGCCCTCGCAGGGGTTCCACTTCGTTTGGCCAAAAGCGCCTGGGTCTCAGGCCTCGATCAACGGCAACAACTCGTCCGCCCAGGCCAGCCAGCTTTCTTCGATCATGATTCCACGCCGCAGCACCTGGTATTGCAGGCGCTGTGCGCGGGTTAGAGAAGTGGCTGAAAAATCACGCTGTTCAATCTGCCGGTACGTCTCAAGCATGGCCTGGTGTTGCTTGATCAGGCGCAGCACTTCCTCCCCCAGGCCCAACGGCCCGATGACCGCCTCGGCACGCAGCTTGACCAGCAGTGCCTGGCTCTGATCCCCCGACTCCTGCGGCTCGCCGGCCCAACGCTGCAACGCTTCACGCCCGGCAGGCAGCACCTGGTAGATCTTTTTTCGCCGTTTGTCAGCCTCGGGGCCGTCCTGCGCCACCACCCAGCCGGCAGTGACCATACGGCCCAGTTCGCGATAGATCTGCTGATGGGTGGCTTGCCAGAAGTAACCAATGGAGCGGTCGAACCGATTGGCCAACTCATACCCCGTCGAGGGTTTTTCCAGGAGCGAGGTCAGGAGTGCGTGTTGGATGGACATGGGGCGCAATCTATCTCCGTGGTTCTGGCCCGGGCGAGCATGAAGTCGATGAAGGTCGATGTCGCGCGGGTGTGATGGTGGTCAGGCATGTAGAGCATATACATGTTGGTGCCGAAGATACTCAGCCGCCAGGCGTCCAGTGCACTGACCAGCGTGCCCTGGCGCACGTCATCCTGCACCAGGTAATCCGGCACCAGCCCTACGCCCAGCCCGGCCAACACGGCCTGGCGCAAGAACAGGAAGTTCTCTGAAATCAGGGTGGGCTCCAGCAAGACCTCATGGCGCTCCTCGTCCAGGTAAGCAGCAACCCGCAATTGTCGGCCAACCACCGCCGCTGTAATCAGCGGCGCGGTGCGCAAGTCGCTGAGTTGTTCAGGCACGCCATGCTCCCGGGCATAGGCCGCAGAAACGCACGCCACGTAGCGCAACACGCCCATGTCCCGCGCCACCAGGTTTTGCGGTGGTTCGGACATGACCCGTACTGCGATATCCACCTCATCGCGCATCAGGTCTTCAACGCGATTTTCAAACATCACATCCAGCACGATCCCCGGATACAGCCGCTTGAAGTCGAGCAGCCAGTCGGCCATCACCCATTGGCCATAACCGCTGGGCACACTCAACCGGACCCTGCCTTGCAGGCTCTGCCCCAGGGATGAGATCGACTCCTGCGCCGCCAGCAGTTCATTGCGAATGGCGCGCCCGTGCTCATACAGGCGCAGGCCGATCTCGGTAGGCTCAATGCGGCGCGTGGTGCGCCGCACCAGTTGCAGACCGATCGACTGTTCCAGGCGACTGAGGTGGTAGCTGATGTTGGCCCGGCTGACTTTGAGTCGCCGGGCGGCTTCACTGAGGTTGCCTGCATCGATGATTTCGACCAGCAAGGTCAGCGACTTGAGGTCCATGGGCGGTCACTGTCAAAGAATTTTGAACAGCCTGTCAATCATGGCTGTGATTGTCAACAAAGCTTTGCCTTCCGATAATCCTTGGGATAACCCGCTACTGAGCACAACAGGTGAAACCATGCGTGAGCCGATTCTTGTACACCGTGAAGGCGCTGTCCTGGTGCTGTCCAACAACAACCCCGCCGCCCGTAATGCCCTCACGCCCGAGTTTTATGACGCACTGCGCCAGGCCCTGGCCCAGGCCGAAGTGGATCCGACGATTGGCGCCGTGGTGTTGACCGGTGTCGGCGGGCATTTCTGCGCCGGCGGCGACCTGCATCGGCTGGCCTTGCGCCGGGCCATGACGCCGGCAGCGCGGCGGGTCAACCTTGAAGGGCTGCATGACCTGATCCGCGCGATCCAACACTGCAGCAAGCCGGTGATTGCCGCCGTCGAAGGCGCCGCCGCCGGCGCAGGCCTGTCCATTGCGTTGGCGTGCGACATGCTGGTGGCTGCACGCAACGCGTCGTTTTCGGTGGCCTACGTCAAGGTCGGCCTCACGCCGGATGGTGGCGCCACGGCGTTCCTCGCCGAGTTTGTCTCGCGCCAGGTCCTGACACAGCTGTGCCTGACCGGTGAACGTATCAGCGGTGAGCGCCTGCATGCCTTGGGCGCAGTGAATGCGTTGACCGAACCCGATGAGGCGCTCTCGGCAGCCATCACCCTGGCAACCCGGGTTGCCGCAGGCCCGCAGCGTGCAATGGGGCGAATCAAGACCTTGTGCCGTCAGGCCAGCAGCACGACCCTGGAGCAGCAGTTGGCGTTGGAGGCCACCCATATGGTGGAGTCCATGGGGGACGACGAAGCCGCTTTGGGCATCGCAGCGTTCTTCGACAAACGACCTGCAGACTTCGACAGCCTACGAACAATCAATCATTAGTTCCGCATAGCGAAACCATATTCCGTATATTTGACACCAAGCCGCATTGCGTGCAAATCTCCAGCGAGATGGCACCGCCACACCGCCCGCATATCGATTAACCCAGACTCATAACAATAGGGTTTTAGAATGTTCAACCGTCACCTGCCCCATTGGCCGGAGGGTGCCCCCCACCACCTGACACTGCCGGCTACCAGTCTGTTCTGTAACCTGGAGATCGCTGCCCGGCGTTATCCGCAAAAGACTGCGATCATCTACTACGACACCCTCATCACCTACGCCCAGTTGCTCGATGAGGTAGAACGCCTGGCCGGGTATTTCCAATCCCAGGGGATCAAGCGTGGCGACCGGGTTCTGCTGTTCATGCAGAACTCGCCGCAATTCATCATCACCTACTACGCCGCCCTGCGCGCCGATGCCATGGTGGTGCCGCTCAACCCCATGAGCCGCGCCAGCGAACTGGAACACTACCTGCACGATACGGATGGCGAGATCGTCGTCTGCGCCCAGGATCTCGCACCGTTTGTCACTCCGCTGCTCGGGCGCTTCAAGCTGCGCCACGTGTTGACGACGGCTTACTCCGAGTACCTGCGCACCCCCACCGACCTGCCCCTGCCGCCCGAGCTGCTTGCCCCGGTTGAAACGCCAGCGCTGCCTGGCGTGACGTGCTGGCAGGCCGCACTCGATTGCGGGCAACGTCCTGGCCCACACCTGAGTGGCGCCGACGACCACTGCGTGATGCCTTACAGCTCAGGCACGACCGGGGTGCCCAAGGGGTGCCTGCATACACACGCATCGGTAATGGCAACGACGGTGCACCGCCAGGCCTGGACCAACCGCAATTGCGAAGACGTGGTGCTGACCACGTTGCCACTGTTCCATGTCGCCGGCATGCAGTCGTCCATGAACGGGCCGATTTTCAGTGGGGCCTGTGTGGTGGTCATGACCCGCTGGAACCGCGAAGTCGCCGCGCAGTTGATGCAGCGTTATCGCGTCAGCAACTGGTCCAATATCGTCACCATGGCCGTGGACTTCCTGACCCAGGACGGGCTTGGTCGCTATGACCTGTCGAGCCTGAACTACATTGGCGGCGGCGGCGCGGCGATGCCCGGCCCGGTCAAGGACAAGCTCAAGCAGTTATTGGGCCTGGACTACATCGAAGGTTATGGCATGACCGAAACCATGGCCGCGACCCATATGAACCCCAAGGCGCGCAGCAAATCCCAATGCCTGGGGATTCCGGCGTTCGACGTGGACTCACGCGTCATCGACAGTACGACCGGGCTGGAGTTGGCGCCCCACGAGGTGGGAGAAATCATCTGCCGGGGCCCGCAGATTTTCAAAGGCTACTGGCGGCTCCCCCAGGACACCGAAAAAGCCTTTATCGAACTGGAAGGCAAACGCTTCCTACGCACCGGCGATCTGGGTTACTACGACGAAGATGGCTATTTCTTCATGGTCGACCGCATCAAACGCATGATCAACGCCTCCGGCTACAAGGTCTGGCCTTCGGAGGTCGAAAGCCTGATGTACCGCCATCCAGCGATCAAACAATGCTGCGTCATCTCTTCACCCGACGCGCGCCGCGGTGAAGCGGTCAAAGCCCTGGTGACCCTGCATCCCGGGCGGCAGGACACCACCGCCAGCGACATCATCGAATGGTGCAAGGCCAATATGTCGGCCTACAAAGTCCCGGCCACCCTCGAGTTTCGCGAGCATCTGCCGCAGTCAGGTGCCGGCAAACTGCTGTGGCGTCAATTGCAGGATGAAGAATGGGCCGCCCACGCCCCCACTATTTCTGGCACAGGAAGCTGATTGATGTCTGACGCCGTTATTGTCTCCACCGCGCGTACCGCCCTGGGCAAATCCTACCGGGGCGCCCTGAACAACACCCATAGCATCGACCTGGCCGGGCATGTGATCCAGGAAGCCGTGGCCCGTGCCGGGATTGATCCGGGCTTGATTGAAGATGTGATCCTCGGTGCAACGTTTCATGAGGGCGCCCAGGGCAAGAACATGGCGCGCCTGGCAGCCATCCGTGGCGGGCTGTCCACTGCAACGGCAGGGTTGTCGATCAACCGCTTTTGCAGCTCGGGGCTGCAAGCCATTGCCCTCGCGGCACAGCGTATCGTGTCGGAGAAAGTCCCGGCGATGATCGCCGGCGGCGTGGAATCCATCAGCCTGCTGCAAAACGACAAGCTCAATACCTATCGCAGCCAGAACCCGTGGTTGCAGGAACACAAACCCGAGCTGTACCTGTCGATGATTGAAACCGCCGACATCGTTGCCCGCCGCTACAACATCAGCCGCGAAGCCCAGGACGAATACGCCCTACTCAGCCAGCAGCGCACCGCCGCTGCCCAGGCGGCAGGTCTGTTCGACGCTGAAATTGTCCCTTTCACCACACAAATGCTGGTCAAGGATAAACACAGTGGCGAGGTCTGCGAGCAGGCCGTCACCCTCACTCGGGACGAGTGCAACCGCCCGTCTACCACCCTGCAAAACCTGGCCTTGCTGGAGCCGGTGCGCGGTGCCGGGCAATTCGTCACAGCGGGCAATGCCAGCCAGTTGTCCGACGGGGCGTCGGTGTGCCTGGTCATGGACAGCCTGTATGCCGAACGCAACAATCTGGAGCCGCTGGGGATTTTCCGTGGGTTTGCGGTGGCCGGTTGCGAGCCGGACGAGATGGGTATCGGCCCGGTCTACGCCATCCCGCGCCTGCTCAAGCGCAACGGCCTGACGATCGACGATATCGACGTGTGGGAGCTCAATGAAGCCTTCGCCTCGCAGGTGATCTACTGCCGCGAAAAACTGGGCATTCCCCTGGAAAAAATGAACGTCAATGGCGGCTCCATCGCCATCGGCCATCCTTATGGCGTCACCGGCTCACGCCTGACCGGTCATGCCCTGATCGAAGGCAAGCGGCGCGGCGCCCGCTATGTGGTGGTGACCATGTGCATCGGCGGCGGGCAAGGGGCTGCCGGCCTGTTCGAGGTCGTCTGACCCCCGGTAGGAGCTGGCAAGCCGGCTCCTACCGGGGGCGTGGGGCTTCAGTCGAGGCGCTCGATCACACAGGCGATGCCCTGGCCAATCCCGATACACAGGCTCACCAAGGCGTAGCGCCCTTGCTGGCGCTCCAGGCTACGCAAGGCCGTCAGGACCAGGCGGGCCCCCGAAGCACCCAGCGGATGGCCAATGGCAATCGCACCGCCCTGGGCATTCAAGCGGGGGTCGTCAAAGGCCAGGCCCAACTCTTTGGCGCACCCCAATACCTGGGTGGCAAAGGCCTCATTGATTTCAATCACGTCCATCTGCGCCAGGCTCAGCCCGGCACGCGCCAATACCTTGCGGATCGCGGGAACCGGCCCCAAGCCCATCACCCGAGGTGCAACGCCTGCAACCGCACCGGCCACAATCCGTGCCCGTGGCTTGACGTCATGACGCTCACCGATTGCACGGTTGCCCATGATCAGTGCCGCCGCGCCATCGTTGATGCCCGAGGCATTACCCGCGGTGACCACGCCCCCCTCAAACAGTGCGCCTAATCGGGCCAGCGCTGGCTCATCGGTGGACGGGCGTGGGTGCTCATCAGCCGCCATGTCCTTGGGCGGCAACTTGCGCCCTTGCGGCACCGGGACCGACATCAGCTCCCCAACATAGAAACCTTCGGCCAACGCCTTGGCATACAACGCCTGGCTGCGTGCCGCGAACGCATCACTGTCGGCACGGCTGATACCCAGATCAGACGCAATGTTATCGGCGGTCTGCGGCATGCTGTCGGCGCCAAACCCGGCCTCGATACGTGGGTTGGGAAAGCGTGCACCGATGCTGCTGTCGAACACCTGGAAGGCTCGGGAGAATGCAGCCTCACTCTTGCCGACCACAAACGGCGCACGACTCATGCTCTCGGTGCCACCGGCGATGAACAACTGACCTTCATCGCAACGAATCATCCGATTGACATCCAGCACCGCCGCCAGCCCCGAACCGCACAGGCGGTTGACGGTCAGGCCACCCGTGGTCAGTGGCAGCCCCGCGAGCAATGCCGCATTGCGGGCCACGTTGCGCGCATCTTCACCGGCCTGGCAGGCGCAGCCTGCCACGACGTCTTCATAGTCCGCACCGGCGAACGGGCTGCGCGCCACCAGGGCACGGATAACCTCGCCCAGCAAGTCATCCGGGCGCACGCTGGCCAAGCCCCCGGCGCTGCGGCCAAAGGGGGTACGCAGGCCATCATAGATATAAGCAGACATGGTCATTGCTCCAGCACGGCAGAGGGTTGATCGGGAGTTTGCAGGCTCAGCCCCAACTGAACCCGGCGGCGCAGCCAGGGGCTGGGACGATAGCGCGGCTCCTCATAGCACCCTTGAAGGCCACGCAGCACCGCAAGGATTTTGTCTGCGCCATAGAACTCGGCGAAGGCCAGTGGGCCGTGCGGATAACCCAGCGCCAGCCTCACCGCGCGGTCGAGGGTGGCCGGGGTGGCGATGCCACGCTGGACGATTTCCGCCCCCAGGTTGGCCACGCTTGCCACAACCCGCTGAATGATGAAACCGGGCGAGTCATTGATCACTTCAATGGGCACCCCGCTGCTGCCCAGGGCCTGCACCGCCTGGGCTTCCAGCCCTGGGTCAAGCGCCGGTTGGCGCATCAGCACCAGGCGCTTGGAAAAATCACAGAAGGTATCCAGCGCAAGGGTGCGCTCAGCGGGTAAACCCTGGCGCGCGATCACACTGCTGGCGTCTTCGCCCAACGGGGTAATCAGGCAGATCGCGTTGGCCGGTGGTTGAGCGGCCTCTTCAAGCGTCGCCCCGCCCGCCGCGAGCAAGGCTGCCACTTCAGCGCGCACCTGCCGATCCTGGCTGTCGAGCCAGAAGGAACGTTCAACCGATACCACCGCGCGCGCCGGCTGCGGCGAACGCAGCGGCTGGCCGTCGACGTAGCGGTAGAAACCCTGCCCGTCACTCTTGCGCCCCAGCAAACCGGCGGCCACGCGTTGGGCGGCCAGGTAAGACGGGGTATAACGCGGGTCACCATAAAACTGCGCGTAGATCGACTCCATCACCCCGTGGGAAATATCCAGGCCCGTCAGGTCAAACAACTCGAACGGCCCCATGCGAAACCCCGGGCCGTCGCGCAGAATGCGGTCGATCTGCTCGAAACCGGCAATGTTCTCGCCCAGGATACGCAAGGCTTCAGTGCCATAGGCACGCCCGGCATGGTTGACCAGAAAGCCCGGCGTGTCCGGGGTTTGCGCGGCAAAGTGGCCAGCCGCCTCGGCCAGCGCACACAGGCGCTCGACCACCTGCACCTGGGTACGCTCGCCGCGCACCACCTCGACGATCTTCATCAGCGGCACCGGGTTGAAGAAGTGAAAGCCGGCAACCCGCTCAGGGTGTTGGCAACCGCTGGCGATCCGTGTGACGGACAGCGACGACGTGTTGGTGGCCAATACCGCGCTCGGCGCAACGATGGCCTCCAACTCACGGAACAACCCTTGCTTGGCTTCCAGGTTCTCCACGATCGCTTCGATCAACAGATCGCAGCCGGCCAACGCCTGCAGGCTGGCGGCGGGCTGCATGCGCGCCAGGGTCTGCTCCAGTTGGGCGGGGCTGAGTTTGCCCTTGGCCACCTGGCGTTCCAACAGTTCCCGGTTAAAGCTCAGCGCCTGCTCGACGGCCTCGGGACGCACGTCATACAGCAACACTTCGCAGCCCGACGTCGCAAACACTTGAACAATGCCACGGCCCATGGCGCCGCTGCCAATCACACCGATACGTGAAAACATGACTTCTCCGAATTAATGTTTCGCTGTGCAGAACCTAATTCCATATTGACTAGAATACTAATTATTGTCAGGCTCAACTTCAATCTAAAAACGGCTCTTTGCGGAACATACCGTGCATAGCAAGTGCCGCCGTTGAAAAACACGTCACCCATAACAAGAAGAGAACACACCATGACCGTCTCACCCCCCGCCGACCTGACAGGCCTGTTCAGTGGATTCGCCGCGTACCTGGGCCTTGAGCTGGTTGAGTACGGCCAGGCGCAGACCATCATCGCGTTGCAGATCAACCCCGAGCACCTGAACCAGGCCGGCAACCTGCACGGCGGTGTGATCGCAGCCATGGCCGACTCGGCACTGGGCATGTGCGGAACCTGGAACATCGACCCGGACCTGTGGCGCCTGTCCCTGACCCTGTCACTGAACATCAATTACATGGCACCTGCCCCCGCAGGCAGCCGGGTACGGGCAGTCGCCCGGGTGCGCGGCGGCGGGCCGAAAATCTACATGGCCGCCTGTGACGTACTCGATGCCGAAGACAACCTGCTGGCCAGCGCCGAAGGCGTGTTCAAACGCAGCCGCCTGCGCCGCCTGCCCGCGTGAAGCTGACACGCCTGCTGCCACTGGCCCTGCTGTGTGAGCTGATCGCCCTGGGCACGCGTACCAGTGCGTTCAGCCTGATCGCGGCGCTGCTGTTCGGTTTGTTCTTTATCCGTCACTGGCAGTCACTCATGCCCTACCCCAGGCGCCTGGGCCTGGCGACGCTGGGGTTGTTCGCTCTCTGGCTGGTCAAGGCCCCCCTGGATCTGCCCGCCGCCCAGCGCATGAGCAGCGCCGCCGCGTATTACGCAGCGTTCATTGCCGGGTTGGGGCTGATGGGGTGCCTGGTCAAGCGCTTGCCGACGCTTGGGGAGGTGCACCGTGTTCTGTTGCGCGGGCCACGCGTGCTGCTCTACCCGCGCTACGTGCTGGCGGCGCTGGGGCTGGGGTCAATTCTCAGTTTCGGCATGCTCAACCTGATGTGCTCGACCTTGCACAGCTACCTGCAACCTTTTGCCCCCGATCACCTCGGCCGGCGTGATGGCCAGCGAGGTGTACTGACCGCCGCCATTCGCGGTTTTGCCCTGGTGCCCCTGGTCGCGCCAACCAGCATTGTCGTGGCGATCATCACTCGTGAGGTGCCAAGCCTGGCGTGGACCGACCTGCTGCCTTATGGAGTGATCGCCACCGTGTTGCTGATGTTCATTGGCGCACGCAGCGAAAACCGCCACTTGCAGACGCTGGTGGACAAATCTCCCGAGGTCCCTGTCGCCTCTCTCACCCCTCTTGCGCTCGGCACGGCCGTGGGCATCGCTGCGATCGTGGCGTTGGCCAGCTTCAGTGGGTTGAACATCACCCAGGCCTCGCTGATGGTGGTGCCGCTGCTGGTCAGTGCCTGGCTGTTCCTGGAAAGCCCGCGCAAGGCCTACGATGAATTGGCCGAGCACCTGGCGGGCATGCGCAACGAGGTCTTTATCTTTGGCTGCTCCGCGCTGTTCGGCGCGCTGTTCAATCAACTGGTGCCCCTGGAGCAACTGGTGCCGCTGCTGGGCGGCGCCTCGCAGGTGTTCTGGCTGCAATGCGTGGCGCTGCTGGGTGTGGTCGGGCTCGCCCTGGTTGGCATCGCGCCGATTATTACCCTGAGCATGTGTGCCGGCCTGCTGGCCCAATTGCAGGTGGCCGGAATCAACCCATTGGGGCCCGCCGTCAGTCTGGTCTGCGCCTTTTCCCTGGCGATGCTGCTCTCACCCTTCGGGCCCGCCGTGCTGATCCTGGCGCGCACCGCTGGCACCTCGCCCTGGACGATTGTCCTCACCTGGAATGGCCGTTTCGCCCTGATCGCCATTCCGCTATTGCTGGCCCTGTCCTGGGTCGTGCAATGGCTGCACTAGCGGAACAGGATTCCGCTCTGCTGCCATTTCGCGCGACTATATGGGCCGCCGCATTGAAATCACGACAGTTACTGCCCACACTGCCCGGCATTATCGGCTAACCTCTTCCACTGCCTGTCCGCTGCCCAAACGAGCCTCCATGACTGAAGAAATCGAAACGCCCGAGAACGACCCCAAGGACCGGAAATTCGTCGAAGCCCTGAGTCGGGGCCTTGAAGTGTTGCGCGCGTTCACCCACGGCAACGTCACCCGCGGCAACCAGGACATCGCCCGGATTACCGGCCTGCCCAAGCCCACGGTTTCGCGCCTGACCTACACCCTGACGCAGCTGGGCTACCTGAGCTACAACCAGGACGTGGAAAAGTACCAGCTCGATTCCGGAGTGCTGGCCCTGGGTTATGCCTACGTCAACAACCTGCGGGTGCGCCAGCTCGGCAAGCCGCTGATGGACGAGTTCGCACGGCGCACCAACACCACCGTTGGCCTCACCTGCCGCGATCGCCTGTCGATGATCTACGTGGAAAGCTGTCGCCCACCCGATGTGGCCAGCCTGCGGATGGAAGCCGGCGTGCGCCTGCCGTTGAGCACCACTGCCGCAGGTCGCGCCTACCTGGCCGCGACGCCGGAAAACGAGCGGGCCCATCTGATCGGCGAAATAGCCAAGAAAGCCGGTGACGAATGGCCGGCCCTGGAGATCTCGTTGAACGAGTCGTTCCGCGAGTATGAAGAGTTCGGTTTTTGCCTGTCCCTCGGCGAATGGGACCGCAACGTCAACGCCGCTGGCGTTCCGCTGCGCCTGGCCGACGGCAGCATCATGGCACTGACCTGTGGCGCGCCGAAATTCCAACTGCCCACTGACACCCTGCAAAGCTCCCTGGCTCACCAGTTGGTGATGTTGGCCAGGGATATCGAAAGCCTGGGCGCCTGACTGCAGGCGCTGGCTTGCCAGCGAAAATCGTCAGCGATAACGCGGGGAGCTTGCTGGCCCCCGTGTTGTGTTTGGGTTCTTCGCCGGCAAGCCGGCTCCTGCCTCTCCCATTACAGGCTGGCGCTCAACTCCGGCACAGCCTCGAACAAGTCCGCAACCAGGCCGTAATCAGCCACCTGGAAGATCGGCGCTTCTTCGTCCTTGTTGATCGCAACGATCACCTTGGAGTCTTTCATACCCGCCAAGTGCTGGATCGCGCCGGAGATACCGACCGCGATG
>Ga0180008_1000662_pt1 | contig 26295 bp, 21 predicted proteins | sample MM_PW_MetaG_FD_121121 | JGI IMG/M metagenome (GOLD analysis project Ga0180008, IMG submission 121121) | Groundwater microbial communities from the Aspo Hard Rock Laboratory (HRL) deep subsurface site, Sweden - MM_PW_MetaG | ecosystem: Environmental > Aquatic > Deep subsurface > Groundwater... | reverse complement strand
TCCTTCTTTACAAATTGAAGGGCTAATTTTTGAAAGAAATATAGAGCCAATATGGAAGAGGCAAGGGTTATTCCCAACATGGTATAAGGATAACCAAAGATCGGTGAGAAGATTTTAATTAGGAAAGGGAATAGAGGGAAATGTGCCGCGTAATACTCTACGGGTAGTGAGAATGCGTAGTTGGCCGTAATAAGAGCTTTGCTGTAGAAAGTCTTTGCAATTACCAAATACAAGGGCCCGTCGTAGTTAGCAACAATCGTCGCCATTCCGTTTTGAGGGAGTGGAATCGTCCAGAAACTCTCAAGTCTTAAGAAAAAAGGAAGCCAAATAAGAAGTGTCGGTACGAGGGACATAAGAATTATCGGCCAAAAGGCTTTTAACTTCGTCTTCATTTGTCAAAATGATATAACTTTTGGTCTTGTTACACAAGAAAATCGTATTTTTGGGCATCATGGAAGAAAAGCCCTTTCTTGTGTTAGACTTATCGTGTTATACCAGGGAAGTGAAAATATGGCTAAATTAATCCAAGAAGTTTCTGTTTTCTTTCCTGCCTACAATGAAGAGGGCAATATTAAGAAAACTGTTTGTGATGCTAAGAAAATATTGCAAAAAACAGCTGAGGAATGGGAGATTATTATTGTTAATGACGGCTCAAAGGACAATACTCTTAAAATTGCTCAAAAGTTAAGAGAAGAAGATAAAAGAATAAGAGTAGTAAATTATAAGGTAAACAGAGGTTATGGAGCGGCCGTTAAAGGTGGTTTATATAACGCCAAGTATCCTTGGATCGTTTTTACCGATTCAGACGGACAATTTGATTTTTCAGAAATAGGTAAGTTTATTGGAACTCAAAAGAAGACAAAAGCGGATCTTGTTATTGGTTACTATTTGAAACGTAAAGTTTCATCCATGACCATCGCAACTTCTAAGTTGTGGGAGCTTGTAGTTTTTCTCCTTTTTGGTCTTAAGGTTAAAGATATTGATTGTGGTTTTAAACTAATTTCTAAAAAGGTGGTTGATACAATTCCAAAACTTGAATCCGAACGCGGTGCTTTTATCTCCAGCGAATTTTTAGTCAAGGCAAAGAAAGCGGGTTTCAAAATAGTTGAGAGAGGGGTTAAACACTATCCACGCAAGGAAGGGGAAGCAACAGGAAGAGATTTGAATGTTATTATTAAGAGCTTTACAGATTTAATAAAGTTATGGATAAAATTAAAAAAACAATAAAAAAAGCAAAGATCTGGATCAAGCAAAATCCCAAAGAAGCAGCAATTCTGGCGGCAATTCTTATAGTGGGAGCTTTCCTGAGACTTTACAGAATAGGAGAATACATGACATTTTTGGGGGATGAAGGAAGAGATGTAATTGTTGTTGGGAGACTTCTCACAGAAGGAGATCTAATACTGGTTGGCCCTGGCACTTCAATTGGAAACATGTATTTAGGGCCTCTTTACTACTATATGATGGCCCCGGCACTGTTTCTCGCAAGATATTCGCCTATAGGGCCCGCGATACAAATTGCTTTACTTGGTATTGCAACAATCTTTTTTGTTTGGCTTGTTGGCCGTGAGTGGTTTGGCAAAAGGGTTGCTTTCATTGCAGCCTTTCTCTACACAATTGCGCCAACGGTTATTATTTACTCCCGATCTTCTTGGAATCCGAATATCATGCCATTTTTCAGCCTTCTCTGCATTTATGGTTTATGGAAAATATGGCAGAAGAGTGAGTGGAAATGGTTGGTAATTACAGCAGTCTCGTTTGCATTTACTCTTCAGTCTCACTACCTGGGACTTATCCTAATTCCGATATTGGGAATTTTTTGGCTACTTACCTTTTTAAAGAGCAGAAAAACAAAAAAAACTAAATCTTTTTTACGACATACGGTTCATGCAGTCATACTTTTTGCTGTACTAATGTCTCCTTTGATTGTTTTTGATGCGAGACATAATTGGCGCAATTTTTCGTCAATGAAAAAATTCTTTACTGAGCGCCAAACCACAGTATCAGCTCGTCCTTGGACAGGTCTTCCAAAAGTGATACCGATAACTCAGGAAATCAACACGCGGCTGTTGGCAGGGCATGATGAAGAAGTGGGGAAGTGGCTAACTGTAGGCATTTTTGCAGGCACTTTTTGGCTTGTTACTATTAGATGGAAAAAAATCAAAAAAGGAGAGAGGCAGGCACTTATCTTGATTGGAACATGGCTGGTCTTTTCGGTGATTGGTCTCGCTACATACAAACAACATATTTATGACCATTATTACGGATTTTTCTTCCCAGCTCCGTTCTTGTTAGTAGGAGTAATAGCCAAACATGTTTCTGATAAATGGAAAACATTTGGAAAACTGGCAATTATTGTGGCCCTAGGGTGTTTGGTGTTCGTTAACTTGAAAAATTCACCTTTAAGATACTCACCAAACAAACAGATGCAGAGAAGCGAGGAGGTTGCAGAAAAAATTATTAATGAAGCAGGTGATGAAAAATTTAACTTGGCAGTTATTGCAGAAAGAAATTATGAGGGGGCATATCAGTATTTCTTAGAAAAAGAAGGTGCACCGATTATTATGATTGATCCTCAAAAAGCCGAAGAAACTATTACAGAACTACTGTTCGTTGTTTGTGAATTACCGGATGAAAAATGTAATCCTGTTAATAATCCTAAAGCAGAAATTGCTAATTTCGGTTGGAGCAAAATAGATGAGCAATGGGTGGTTGCCGGAACCATTTTATATAAACTTGTTCCCGCACGATGAATTACAAAGAATCCCGACAAATATTGGAAGAGATAAAAAAGGCAAAGAAAATTCTTATTAGCTGCCACAGAGGTCCGGATCCCGACAGTATTGGAAGCTCACTGGCTCTTTACTATTTCCTTACCAGCTTAGATAAAGAAGTTAAAGTTGTTTGTTTAAGTGATGTTCCTGATTATTGTAATTATTTACCTTCTTTTGAGGTTATAAGAAGAATTGATTACAAAAGGTTTGATTTTTCTAAGTATGATTTGTTTATAATCCCTGATTCCGGTAGTTGGGATATGGTAGTTGGAAGTGACTCGATTGAGCAGCCCCAAATAGCATCATTAGTAATTGATCATCACAAAACAAACAAAGGTTTTGGAAAGATAAATCTTATAGATGAGAAGACATCTTCAACTGCTGAAATATTATATTTAATGTTTAAAGATTTAGATATTAAAATTACACCTGATATTGCCACGGCGTTACTTACAGGAATAATTGGTGATACTGGGGTTTTTCAATTCGAAGGGGTTGGCGCCAAGACATTGGATATTGCTAAGAATTTAATGGAATTAGGAGCCAATAAAGATGAAATTGTATTAAATATTTATAACTCTTATGATTTCAAGCTTCTTGGATTATTGGGAGAAGTGCTTTTGAGAATGGAAGAAGATAAAAAGTACAAATTTGTTTGGTCGGCAATTCCCTTTGATATTTATAATAAACACTCTCGGCCTGAAAGCGCAAAAGAGGTAGCGGCAACCATGTTTTCTAGGATTGTAAAAGAAACAGATTTTGGTATGGTAATGATAGAAATTAAAGAAAAATCTTTGGCGATTAGCTTAAGAACGCGAACAGGTTTTGATGTATCAAAATTAGCGGAGGCCTTGGGAGGAGGAGGACACAAGAATGCGGCTGGGGCGATAATTGAGGGAAAAGGGTACGAAGAAGCCGTCGAAGAAGTTTTGCAGGTAGCTAGGAAATTAGTTAAGAACAAATGAGAAAACTTTTTAATAAATTTAAAAAAAGTACTACAAAAGAGGCAAAAGCACATCCAGTAATTTACATTTGTCTTTTCCTTGTACTCTTGATTGCTTTATTTGTAAGGGTTTATAGAACAGAGGCCTTACTTGGTTTCTATTATGACCAAGGAAGAGACGCGATGGTCATTTGGCGGTTATGGCAGGACCATAAGTTTTTCATGATTGGTCCGGTTACGGGGCTTGCTGGAATATTTTTAGGACCTTTTTATTACTATCTTATTGCACCTTTTTATCTTATAAGTGGCGGAGATCCCGTCCTTCCCGCTGTATTTCTAGCTTTTCTTTCGACGATAGCCATATATTTTCTTTATCTTCTGGGCAAAGAATTTCAAGACAGAATTACTGGTCTTATCGCTGCAGTAATTGCAGGTTTTTCTTATTACATTGTTCTTGCTGGCAGGTGGTTATCTAATCCAACCCCAATTTTATTAACCAGCGTGTTATTGCTTCTTTCTATGTGGAAGATTGTTAAGGGTGAAAGCAAAAAATGGTGGATAGCCATTGCACTTCTCATTGGAATTTCGCTGCATTTCGAAGCCGCCAGCGCAGTTTTCTATTTGCCTATGATTTTGGTGTTTGCAGTATGGCAGAAGAAAAATTTTCCAGATAAAAAAGTCTTTCTGATTTCTTCGGCTGCATTTATTGGGACACTCTTTCCTCAAATTTTTTTCAACTTTCGACACGAAAACATACTGTTTAATGGTTTCAAAGAAACATTTGTTGAACAGGAAAGCTTCAAGCTTTCTTTCCAGCAGGTTTTGGGCACTCGTTTAAATTATTTCTGGGCTGTCTTTCATTCCAAGATATTGCCGGGATTGGAAACTTGGGTTTTGGTTATTTCTGCGATCGTTTTGGGAATCTCTATTGAAAGGAAAAAAGAATTCAATAGGAACGCTCTTACATTATTGGCCATCTTTATTGGTATTCCTATGCTTGGTTTCATCTTTTTCCAGGGTAATTCTGGGAATATCTATGACTACTACATGACTGGCTATTACCTTCCTATTATTTTACTGTTCTCTATGGGGCTAGCAAAACTTCTTAAAACTAATCTAGGAAAATTGATAATATTGATCTTCTTTTTCTTATTTTTTACAAGGAACGGGGAGTTTGTGAAGAACCATATAGCGGCAGGATTTGACGGACCAACCCACATTACTCTTGGCAATGAATTACAAGCAGTAGATTGGATTTTTGAAGACGCAAAAGGAAAAGGGCAATTTAATGTCGATGTTTATGTGCCACCGGTTATTCCTCATTCGTATGACTACCTGTTTCTTTGGCAAGCAACAAAAAGATGTGGCGACAGTCTTTGTGAGATGAATCTCGTCGAACAGGTTTCACTTCTTTATACTTTATATGAGGAAGACCCACCGCATCCAGAAAGACTTGAAGCTTGGCTTGCACGGCAAAAGGGGATAGGGGAAGTTGAAGAGGAATCTAGTTTTGGTGGGATAACTGTTCAAAGAAGGAAGAGGCTTTAATATGGATTTATCTATTGTCATTCCAGCTTATAACGAAGAGGGGAATATTAAGGACGGAGCCCTCAAAGCCGTAAATGATTATTTAATCAAAAAGAAATATTCATGGGAAGTGTTAATAGTTGATGATGCTTCGAAAGATGAAACTATAAAACTAGCAGAAGCATTTGCGAAAAAACATTCTGGTTTTAGAATTTTGAAAGAACCACACAGAGGCAAAGGGGGCACCGTTATTGCTGGAGTCCTTGCTGCTAAAGGAGAAATAGTTCTTTTTACTGATATGGATCAGGCAACGCCTATAAATCAGGTTGAGAAACTTCTTCCAAAATTTAAAGATGGATATAATGTTGTTATCGGCTCAAGGGTTGGAAGAAAAGGTGCACCAATTTTAAGAAAAATAATGGCTTACGGTTTTACACTTTTGAGAATAATAATTTTGAGACTTCCTTATAAAGATACACAATGTGGTTTTAAAGCTCTGAAAAAAGATGCGGCGGAAAAGGTTTTTAAAAGAATGAAGGTATTTGGTGAGAGAGCCAAAGTTAATGAGGCGGCCGTTACGGCTGGTTTTGATTTAGAGCTTTTATACATTGCACGAAAACTAAACCTTAAAGTGGCAGAAGTGCCGGTCGTTTGGCACCACAAGGGGACAGAAAGAGTCAGCGCAGTGAAAGATTCATGGGAAGGGCTCAGAGATATGATACAGGTTAGAACAAATGCACTATTAGGAAAATATAAGGATTAAATATGAGAAAGTTCTGGCACAAATGGAGAAGAGAAATACTCATAGGGTTTGGGATAATTGTGCTTGCAGCCATTCTTCGGTTAGTGAATTTAAATAGCTTACCTGTTTTTGCAGATGAAGCAATTTATGTCCGATGGGCTCTAGTGATGAAGGAAAATGCTGCATTTCGCTTTTTGCCTTTAACGGACGGCAAACAACCTTTATATATGTGGGTTGTCATCCCTTTCCTAAAAGTATTTTCAAACCCTCTTACTGCGGCAAGATTTGTTTCGGCAATGTCAGGGTTAATTACTCTAATTGGGGTGTTTATTTTGACATACTTGATTTTTAATTCAACAAAGGCGTGTCTTGTTGCAGGTTTAATATATGCCATTTCTCCATTCACTCTGTTTTTCGATAGAATGGCTTTGGCAGATGCCATGTTGGCAATGTTTGGGGTTTGGACATTTGTTTTATCAGTTATTACAGTTAAAAGACTTCGTTTAGATACAGCGATGCTTGCGGGATTTGCTTTGGGAGGAGCTTTGCTAACTAAATCTCCTGCAATATTTTTTGCTCTTCTATTACCACTAACTGCTCTATTAGTGAGATGGCCTAAGAAGGGTAGGAAAATAGCGCTTTATTTGGGGAAACTGGTGTTTCTATGGGGAGTAACAATTACTATCGCTTACGGCTTCTATAATATTTTACGTCTTGGTCCGGAATTTCATATGCTTGCCATAAGAAATAAGGATTATATTTATCCTTTTAGTCATTTATTAACAAGCCCACTAGATCCTTTCTTGCCGTATCTTGATAGAAGCATTAAGTGGTTGTGGGCCTTGGGCCCAAGTGTTTTACTGGTGCTTTTTGTTTCGGGTATAGTCTTAAATCTCAAAAAGTATTTTAAAGAAATAATATTACTTGTTGGATGGGGAGTAGTCCCAATTTTGGTTCAGGTTGAATTTGCCAAAGTTTTTACTGCTCGCTACATCCTTTTTACTTTGCCGTTTTTTTGTATTGTGGCTGCAAGCGTTTTTTTGGTGAAGAAAGAAATCTTAAGGAGAATTATTGTTGCAGGTTTGATTGTATTTGTAATCCACAGTTTGTCGATTGATTACTTGTTTTTAACACAGGTTGAAGCAGCGCCTCTTCCTCGGGGTGAAAGATCTGGGTATTTAGAGGAATGGACAGCAGGCCAAGGAATATATGAAGTATCAGAGCTTTTAAGGGAGGAATGGGGAAGGGCGCCGGAGGGTCAAATGGTGGTAGGGACGGAAGGGTATTTTGGAACGCTTCCAGATGGACTACAGGCGTATCTAAATGATATTAAAGAAATTAAAGTGATGGGAGTAGGCGTAAATATCTCTGATGTTCCGGAGCAACTTCTTAATTCAAAAGAAGAGGGGAATAGAACTTATCTTGTTGTGAACAATACAAGGTTTTCTGGGAACCCCGAAAATTTAGGTCTAAAACTTCTTGCGGTCTACCCCAAGGCAGTAAGACTGGATGGTAGTAGGGAAGCTCTTCTATTTTTCGAGGTTACGGAAGAAGCGGTTAATAATAATTTGTGATACCATCAAAAGTATGAAATATCTCAGGAAGTTGAGAAAACACCCCAATTTTTGGCCACTGGTAATTGTTACCTTTTTCGCAATTTTGGCGGGGAGATTTCTAATTTTCCAATCTGGATACTTTAACATGCATGATGATCTTCAAATGATGAGACAATTGGAGATGGAGAAGTGCTTTTTGGATGGCCAAATTCCTTGCCGCTGGGTACCTGATATGGGTTATGGTTTTGGTTTTCCTCTTTTTAATTTCTATCCACCGCTCCCCTATTTGATAGGGGAGGTAATAAGAGTCTTGGGGGCAAGTTTTGTGACAACGGTCAAGCTAACTTTCGCTCTCTCGTTTGTGGTGAGCGGTGTCGGAATGTATCTTTTGGTAAAAGATTTTTTTGGTCGTATTGGAGGAGTTTTGGCTTCTGTCTTTTATATTTGGGCTCCATATCACGCTGTGGACGTATATGTTAGGGGGGCAATGAATGAGGCTTGGGCCCTAGCTTGGTTTCCTTTTATCTTCTGGACGGGTTACCGCTTAGTTAAAGAAAAGAAAAATCAAACGAAATGGATAATTGGACTTGCCCTATCATGGTTTGCACTTCTTACGTCGCACAATCTAATGGTATTAATCTTCGCACCTCTTTTTGGTGCCTGGATATTGCTACATTTATGGAGGGAAAATTCTTGGCGCAAAATCCCCCAGTTGGTAATGTCGGGTATTTTAGCTTTTGGTTTGGCTGCATTTTTTACGCTTCCGGCACTTTTAGAGAATAAGTTTACCCAAATAGAAAGTGTTCTTGTCGGCTACTATGATTTCACTGCTCACTATGTCAGCATTGGCCAACTTCTTTTTTCTCGCTTCTGGGGCTACGGACCTTCTGTGTGGGGCATAAAGGATGACAGAATGTCATTTCAGGTCGGATATGTTCATTGGATATTGTCACTACTCATTGGAGCCCTAATATTTATCAGACTACTTAAAATTAAGAAGAAAAAGAAAGATATGGTAAAGGAAATCAAAAAGGATGTTTTGTTGCTTGTTGCTTCCTTCTTTTTTGTTTTCGGTTGGGCAATAACCTTTATGGCTCATCCCAGATCAACTTTTATTTGGCTAGCCATTCCTCCGTTAAGACTCGTTCAATTTCCCTGGAGATTTTTGGCTATTGTCATTTTTGCCTTTTCATTCCTCATTGGTGCTTTGCCTGGATTACTTGAGAAATTGAAAATATCAAAAAGATTTTTAACAAAATTTATAGTTACCTATTTTCAAATAATCATATCTTCAATTTTGATTCTGATACTTGTTGCTCTTAATTGGAATTACTTTAAGCCGGAATATGGCAAGATGGGACCTTTAACAGATAAAGAGAAGTTTTCGGATGCTGCTTGGGAACTTCAACAAACAGCAGGAATATATGATTATCTTCCAAGCACTGCCAAAACAGCACCCAAGGAGCCAAGGAAAGATTTAGCCGAGGTTATGGGGGGCGAAGGAGAAATAACAAAAGTGGAGGAAGGTACCTATTGGGCAAAGTTCAACGCCAATATTGAAAGCGATGAGGCATTTATCAGGATTAATACTTTCGAGTTTCCAAACTGGAAAGTCACTGTTGATGGACTTGAAGTAGAAACCTATATTCACGAGAATGAAGTGTGGGGTAGGATGTATATTGATATTTCCAAAGGAGAACATCTTGTTTATGCTCAGTTGTATAACACCTGGCCAAGAACAGCAGGGAACATAATTTCGCTAGTTTCTTGGGCTGGTTTAATAACTTTCCCCTATTGGCGTAAAAAACGAAAGTGATGCTACAATCTAAAGCGTGGCAAGTGCTACCGTCTTTATCAAAAAACACCGCATGAAGTTAATTTTTTGGCTTCTATTAGCTCTCGGGTTAATTATTAGAATTATTCTAGTTCCCCATTTTGCAAGCGGAGATTTATTGATATATCAAGAATGGGGAACAAAATTTTGGGAATTGGGTACGAGAAATTATTATTTTAGCGAAGTACTTTGGAAATATACTCCTCCAAACTACCCACCCTTAGCCTCTTTGTTATTTGGTGGTTCCTATTGGCTTTTTGAACACAAGTTTTGGTTTGCCCAACTTCATAATCTTATTAAAATTCCTCCTGCGTTTTTTATTAGATATTTTTATGAACATGGGTATATTTTGCTTTTGAAATTGCCTTCATTTCTAGCTGATCTGGGCCTAGGAGTTATTGTTTATAATTTGGTTTTGAAATTTACAAGAAACCCAAAAACTGCTCTTGTAGCTCTTGCGGTTTTTGTCCTTAACCCTGTTACGATTTTCGTAAGCAGCATTTGGGGTCAAACTGATAGTTTAGTTTCCTTTTTTGGAATGATGGCGTTTCTGTTACTTTTATCAAAGAAGCAATTTCTTTCACTCCCTTTTTTGTTTATAAGTCTATACCTTAAGCCCAGCTGGGCGATATTTGCTCCTTTGTATCTTTTCTTAATTCTTCATAACAGAATTAAAATAAAAAAACTTCTATTTGGAGCCTCAGTTGCTTTTGCTATATTTCTTATAGCCACATACCCTTTTTCAGGGAATGATATCTTTGGTTTTACGGTGAAACTTTTTAACGAAAGGCTTCAGATTGCGGTAAAGGCAGATACAGTGGCGTCGGTTTCAGCATTTAATTTCCACTCGCTCTTTCTGAGGATAGATAGAGATTTCAGTAGTACCAAGTTGTTGGGTATTTCTGCGAAGACAATTGGATCTTTGACATATATTTTTCTCAATATTTTTACTTTTCTTTTTATCGCAAAGCAAAAAGACAAATTACTGGGGCTTATTACAGGCATTTTTGTTATCGGCTTTGGAAGTTTTCTATTTTTAACAGGAATGCTTGAAAGATACTTCTTTGTCGGCTTTGCACCTTTAATTATTTTGCTTTTTACTTATCCCAAAATACTTGTTTATGGATTACTTATAAATTTTGTAGTCATGGCAAACATGATCTGGTCTTTTTTCAGACGCAAATATGATGAGGTAGATCGCCCATTTACCAACAATAACTTTTCCCTAATTAGAGTTCTTTCTCTTGTCGGTTTAATTAGTTGGGCCTCTATCCTTAAACATCTAAAAGTTTTTAAAAGGTGAGCGATATCTCTTCTCGTGTTAAAATTTACCTGTGCCAGATTTACATGAACAAGAACACCTAGATCCCACAGCGGAGATTACATTAGAAGCTGTAAAAAAAAGAGCAGTGAAAGGTGTCGTTGTTTTGACGGGGAGAACTTTTTTGTTAAGCGTTCTTTCTCTTGTGGCCACAGGGTTTTTGACGGTTTTTCTTGAACCAAGTGAGTTTGGAATTTTCTGGATAGTTTCAGCGATTGTTAACTTTTTGGCCTACTTCAGCGATGTTGGATTGGCAGCCGCCCTTATTCAGAAAAAGGAAAGAATAACAGACAAGGATCTAAAAACTACATTTACTATACAACAGGGCCTAGTTCTCATTCTTCTTATAGTTCTTTTTCTAGCCACACCGCTTTTTACAAAAATTTATGGGCTTTCCTTTGAAGGCAAACTACTTCTATATTCTTTGGGAATTTCGCTATTCTTTTCTTCCTTGAAAACGATTCCATCTGTTCTTTTGGAAAGAGAGCTTGATTTTGGAAAACTGGTAATACCGCAAGTATTAGAGAATTTGGCATACAACCTTGTGGCAGTATTTTTGGCGTGGAAAGGTTTTGGTATCAGGAGCTTTACTTATGCTGTTTTTATAAGAGGAATAGTAGGCTTAGTTGCAATTTATGTTCTTAGGCCTTGGATGCCGGGATTTGCTCTTTCCAAAAAGTCTTTAAAAAAACTTCTTACTTTTGGCCTTCCTTATCAATTAAATACTTTCCTTGCAACAATGAAGGACGATGGAATGACGGTTTTCTTGGGAGGCATATTGGGCACAGCAGGAATTGGATTCTTAGGTTGGGCTCAGAAATGGGCTTATATGCCTTTAAGGCTTTTTATGGACAATGTTCTTAAAGTTACCTTTCCTGCTTTTTCAAGGATGCAGGATGAGAGGGAGCACCTCAAAAGATCGGTGACTAGGAGTATTTTCTTTGTTTGTTTCCTTGTTTTTCCAAGCGTCGTCGGTTTAGTTATTTTATCCCCGATTTTGGTAGAGATTATCCCGCGATATGATAAATGGGAACCAGCACTAATTCCTTTGTTCTTGATAAGCATAAATACAGTTTTTGCCGCGGCCACGACTCAATTAACTAATTTGCTCAACGCCATTGGAAAGATTAAAACTACTTTTAAATTAATGATTATGTGGACAGTTCTTACTTGGGTATTTATTCCTGTTCTGGCAATTAAATATGGTGTAAACGGGGCGGCTTTGGGATATGCATTAGTAGGGTCAAGTTCAATAATTGCTATCTATATTGTCAGACGACATGTGAAGTTTTCATTGATTGAAGGAATCTTTAGGCCAGCTTTTGCTGCGGCCTTAATGGGAGTGGTTCTAATTTTAACAAGAAAGATTTTGCCAGTGAATCTTTACTCTATTGGCTTACTAATTAGCTTAGGTTTTGCAGTATACGTTATTACGATTTATCTTTTGGTTGGTCCATCTATTATTTCCGATGCTAAAAAAAGTTTCTCAGCGTTTTTCTCAAGATAAATCTATAATTCTTTTACTGCTAATATCAATTGTATTAATTGGTATTCGATTTTTATGGCTTGATAGGTTTCCGGTGGGAATTAATCATGATGAAGCAGAGGTTGTTCTTAGCGCAAAAACGTATTGGAAATATGGAACGGATATTTCTTTAACTCCCTTTCCGAAGTCTATTTTTACTAACGAAACATCAGGTGGATTAAGCGGCTTGCCTTCGTTTTTACTAACACCTTTCATTGGTTGGGCGGAACTTACTTTGCAGGTGGCAAGATTGCCATTTGTTGTTCTTAATATAGCCTCCTTGGGGTTATTAGCATTAATTGTCTGGCAATTGACAAAAAATATAGTTCTGACTTTTTCTACTATTTTCGTAGGATTGATAAATCCTTGGTTATTTGCTTACTCCCGAGCGACAACAGAGGCTCCGTTTGCTCTTTTCTTTATTCTTTTGGGTATTTATTTACTTTTTAAATATCAAGGCAAGAAAGTTTTATACTCTATTATTCCTTTTATACTTGCCTTCTACTCATATTTTGGGGCGAAGCCTGCAGTTTTAGCTTTGGTGCCACTACTTCTTTTCTTGCACTGGCGTTTTTTTGGAAAAACTAATAAAAAAATATATTTATTATATTTATTTACATTTTTAGCACTTATTGGAAGTTACTTTATTTCTTTAAGCCTTTTGTCAGGTGAAAATACGCTTTCCTTGCGAAGTGACAGAGAGCTTGTTTTTATGAATCTTGATAGGTTTTCAACTCAGATAAACGAACAAAGAAGGGCATCAATAACTTTTCCCGCAACAAATCTTTTTTATAATAAAGGCACATCTCTCGCGAAGGAGGTGTTTGCTAAATATATTGGCTGGCTATCGCCAGACCACCTGCTTTTTGGTGGCGATAGTCCCTCTATCTATAGGTTTGGAGAACACGGTGTTATATATCTTCTAGACATATTTTTCATTCTATTGGGGGTGTTCGGATTGGCCAGGTTAAAAGTCCACAAAAACAAAAATGGCTTTATATTTTTACTTGCCGCACTATTTATTGTGGCCCCCTTACCTTCAGCTGTAAGTAAAATAGGTGATTCATATTTTTTTAGGGGATTTTTGCTCATTCCTGCCTTAATTGTTCTGATTGCTTGTGGTGTAACCTTTCTTTATCAGGAGTTGAGCAAGAAACACAAAAAGGTTGCCATTGGTGTCACAGCAGTTTTATATTTGACACTATTTGTAAACTTTCTGGTATTTTTCTTTTTCAGATATCCAATAAAACAACAAGAGAATCATTTTTTAAGTGGTCGTGTTGTGTCAAATTATATATCTAGAGCAAGAGAAAATACCGATGAAAACATAATAGTTATTACAACATCTCCTTATGCTATGTATCACCAATATCTTATATATTTCAATGGCCAGCAGGTTGACACACCGCAACTAAGGAGCAAGGAACACACAATCGACAACATTATCTTTAGGAGCGGGTGTGATAATTACAAAGAGGGGGAGATTGTAATATTCGACTCAAGGCTTAATTGCGACCTGCCAGAAAAGGGTGAAGTATTGGTAATACAAGATCAAAAAGATGCAGGATTTCAATTTAGTATATTAAATGATAATCTTTGCAGAAATATGGCTCTTTCTCCTTGGCGCAGAGAGCATGTTGTTTCAGATTATATGTTAGAAAAAATGGATACAGAAACCTTTTGTAATAGGTGGATATATAAGTATGAAATCTAAAAAATTATTTTGCCCTGTTTGCAAAAAAAGCAAGGAGGAAAAATTCTGGGCCATGTCTGGATACAGATTAGCTCGATGCAAAAATTGCAAAATGGTTTGGGATTTCTTTCCCCCCGATAATCTTTTAGCTCAATATGATAAAAGGTATTTTATAAATGAAAATCCTAAAGGAGGGTACGCAAATTATTTTGATGGGATGGCCGTCAATAAAAAGACCTTTTCGAATCGTCTTAAGAAGATTGAAAAGAGATTTGGAAAAGGCAAACTTCTTGACGTTGGTTGTGCGCTGGGCGATTGTTTAGTAGAAGCAAAAAGACTTGGATGGAAAGAGGCGGAAGGTTTGGAGATTTCTGCCTATGCATATAAATTTGCGAAAAAACGAGGATTGAAAGTTAAGGAAGGTGTCCTAGGGAACAATACATACGCCAAAGATAGTTTTGATATTGTTTTATATCAAGATGTTATTGAGCATGTCACAGATCCTGTTCAGGAACTTAAGAGAGTAAAGGGAATATTAAAGCCGGGAGGTATAGTTTATCTTGTAACTCCAGATGTGGGAGGATTATGGTCAAAACTATTGGGTCCTTTTTGGTATCACTATAAACCAGTTGAGCATGTTATGTATTTCTCTCAGGAAACAATGAGGCGCGCACTGAAAAATGCGGGATTTACTGATATTAAAACAGCAAAAACATATCACATATTAAGCCTTGAATATATAATGAACAGACTAAGGTACTATGCTCCTACTTTCTTTGACTTTATGTTGAAAATTCTTAAAAATACGCCTTTTAGAAATATTTCTTTTAAGGCATTTACAGGAGAACTTGAAGCATGGGGACAAAAGCCAAACTAAAGATAAATAATAGTGCAATAAAATTGCTAATAATTATTGGAACTGTTACCTGGTCTTTGGTTATGATTAAAAGTGGTTTGATTTACTCTTTTGGAAAGGGGTTTTGGGGGCCAAATGGGCATGATGGGGTATGGCATATTGCTTTAATTAATCATCTTGCAAATGGTAACTGGCAAATGCCGGTTTTTGCTGGCGAAACACTCAGAAATTATCATGTTGGCTATGACTTGTTGCTAGCCATTCTCCACAGAATTACGACAATTCCTGCCGAGACATTATATTTTCAGATAATTCCTCCAATAATTGCATTTTTAACAGGTTTTCTTACTTATAAATTTGTTTATCTCTGGAAGAAATCAAAAATTCAAGCCTTCTGGGCAACATTTTTTATATATTTTGCAGGAAGCTTTGGTTGGGTGATCTCATTGGCAAGAGAGGGTCAAATTGGTGGCGAATCTCTGTTTTGGTCACAACAAGCTATCTCAACCCTTATAAACCCACCTTTCGCACTCTCTGTGGTTTTAATACTTTTAGGTTTAATAGGCCTACTTAAGCTAAAGAAATCTTCAACAATTTGGTGTCTTTTGGCGATATCATTGATTTTCGGAATTCTCGCTCAAATAAAAGTATATGCAGGAATTTTATCTTTAGGTGGACTTTTTATTGCCGGCCTTTACGAATTCATTAAAAGAAAGAAAACAACATTAATTAAAGTGTTTGTTATATCAAGTATCTTTGCCGCACTTTTCTTTTTTCCCTTAAATCAGAACGCTGTTGGTCTAATTGTATTTCGCCCTTTTTGGTTTTTGGAAACAATGATGGGTCTATCAGATAGGTTTTATTGGCCGAGATTTGCTGAAGCAATGGTAAATTATCGCTTAGGAAATATTTGGTACAAGGCAATTCCAGCATATTTTATCGCTTTTCTAATTTTCGTAGTTGGGAATATGGGGATAAGGATTATTAAAGCTCCTCTAATGGTTCAATGGTTTAGAAAATACAAAAAACTATCTTTCATTGAAATATTTTTCGCCGTGGTGATATTTTTTGGAATTATATTTCCAATGTTTTTTCTTCAGAAAGGAACCCCATGGAATACAATTCAATTTTTCTACTATTCCCTTACGTTCTCGGGTATTTTCGCGGGAGTCGTTTTTGGAGAGTGGCTCGAAAGGAAGGGGCAAAGATCAATAAATATTTTAGGAATCATCATTATTATTTTGAGTATTCCAACCACGGTTGCGACACTTAAACATTATTTACCCTCTCGCCCGCCCGCTAAAATTTCTAACGAAGAGCTTGAAGCGCTTAGTTTTCTATCAAAGCAGTCAGACGGCATTGTTTTGACCTATCCTTTTGATAGAGAAGCTGCGAAGCAAGCTTTAGCTAATCCTCCTAGGCCACTATATTTATATGAATCGACAGCATATGTTTCAGCTTTTAGCGAAAAAATCGTTTATTTAGAGGATGAGGTAAATTTGGATATAACGGGATATGATTGGAGAGGACGACGCGAAAAAGTTGAGTTATTCTTAAAGATACCCAATCAGGAAGAGGCAAGAAGCTTTTTGGAGGAAAACAACATTTCATATATTTATTGGATCATAGGCCAACGGGCAATATTAGGAGAAAGTCAGCTTGGGATAACGAAAATTTTTGAAAATAGCGAAGTCGACATTTTTGCAGTCAATAATTAATAGTATTAGGTCTTCGTGTGAATAACTCCCAATTAAATGGTAAAATTTAGGCGTGACAAAGATATCAGTAGTCATAAATACGCTTAATGAAGAGAATAATCTGCCTCGAGCGCTTGCTTCAGTAAAAAAGTTCGCCGATGAAATAATAGTGGTTGATATGAAATCGGACGACAGTACTGTTGATATTGCAAAAAAAGCAGGGGCAAAGGTATATGAATACAAAAGGATGGGATATGTAGAACCGGCTAGAAATTTTGCGATAGGAAAGGCGACGGGGAAATGGATACTTATTATAGATGCAGATGAACAGCTTCCCAAAAACCTGGCAAAGAAGTTAAAAGAAATCGTCAAAAACCCAAGTGCCAATTATTACAGACTTCCTAGAAAGAATTTAATTTTTGGGAAATGGGTGAAGCATTCACGTTGGTGGCCGGATCACAATATTCGTTTTTTTCAAAAAGAATTTGTTTCTTGGAGTGAAATAATTCATTCGGTTCCCATGACTCAAGGAAAAGGATTAGATCTTCCAGCGAGAGAGGATTTGGCAATTATTCACAATAATTACGAATCCATTGAGCAGTACATTGAGAGAATGAATAGATATACCACACTTCAAGCGAAAGGGTTAGTTGATGATGGTTATAAGTTTTCTTGGAAAGATGTGATAGTAAAGCCCACTTCTGAATTTTTGAGCCGATACTTTGCAGGAGAAGGGTACAAAGACGGTATTCATGGTCTTGCTTTGGCTCTGCTTCAGGCATTCTCAGAACTAACTCTTTATCTTAAGGTTTGGCAAAGTGAAAAATTTGAAGAGAAAGAAATTAGTGTAGAGAGGGTTATTAAGACAATGAAAAAGCAAGAGTCCGACCTTCACTATTGGCAGGCGGACACTCTTCTTAAAGGTGGTGGAGGAGTTCTTCAAAAAATAAAAAGGAAGCTTAAGATTTCTTGATTAAATATATATGAAGGTTTCCATTATCATTTTAAATTGGAACAGGAAAGAAGACACTTTATCATGCATGAAATCCTTGAAAGAATCGAGGATTAAAGATTTTGAGTTAGAGATTATTGTTGTGGACAATGGATCAACTGATGGGTCACAACAGACCGTAGCCAGATACATAAAAGAAGCAAAGAAGGTAGGTAACAGAAGATGGAAATTAATTGAACTAGAAGAAAATACAGGCTTCGTTAAGGGCAATAATGTTGGGATTAAATACGCGCTTGATACTGGGGCAGACTACATCATTCTTCTTAATAACGATACGATAGTGGAACAAGATTGTATATCTAATCTTGTTGGGTATGCGAACAAGCATAAAGATATTGGGCTAATATCGCCAAAAATATATTTCGCAAAAGGATTTGAGTTTCATAAAGCTAGATATAAAGATAAGGATTTGGGAAAAGTATTTTGGTATGCAGGAGGGGACATAGATTGGAACAATGTTTACGGCTCGAATCATGGTGTTGATGAAGTAGATGAAGGACAATATGACAAAACGAAGGAAACTGATTTTGCAACAGGGTGCTGTATTTTAATTAGAAGAGAAGTTTTAGACAAGATAGGGTTACTCGACAAGAGATATTTTGCTTATTACGAGGACTCTGACTTATCACAAAGGGCGAGGAAGGCCGGTTGGAAGGTTGTGTATTATCCTTTTGCACATCTTTGGCATAAAGTGGCTCAAAGCTCTGGAATTGGAAGTGGTCTGAATGATTATTTTACAACTCGCAACAGACTGCTTTTCGGTATTCGCTATGTGTCTTTAAGAACTAAATTTGCATTAATTAGGGAAAGCCTCAAACACCTTTTAATCGGGAGGAAGTGGCAAAAGATTGGGGCCAGAGATTTTTATTTAGGTCGATTCGGGAAAGGTTCTTGGAAATGAAAAATAATATATCAGCAATAGTTATTACGAAGAATGAAGAGGAAAAAATCGGCGAATGTTTGGATTCTCTCTCTTGGGCGGATGAAGTATTGGTTATTGATACAGGATCAGACGATAAAACTATCCAGATTGCCACGAAAAGAAAGGCAATAGTAATCTCTTTTGCGAAAGGGGGATTTAGCGATTGGAGAAACCAGGGAGCGATAGAGGCAAAGAGTGATTGGCTTTTATATGTTGATGCAGACGAACGAGTAACTCCCCTTCTTCGTAAAGAAATATTAAAGGTAATAAATAGTCCTACAGATATTGTTCTTTATGCAATTCCCAGAAGGAATATTATTTTAGGGAAAGAGATGAAGCATGGAGGTTGGTGGCCGGATCATGTCAAAAGGCTGATGAAGAAAGAAGCCCTTGTTAAGTGGGAAGGAGATTTGCATGAGAACCCCGTTGTTAAAGGCGAACTTGGACACCTTGTAAACCCACTTGTTCATTTAAAACACACGAAATTATCAGAAATGGTTGAAAAAACAAATAAATGGTCTGAGATTGAAGCAAAGCTTTTACTTAAATCAGGCCATCCCAAAATGGCTGGGTGGAGATTTTTTAGAATAATGGCAACAGAATTATGGTATAGATTAATTAAGCTTAAGGGTTTCTTGGATGGCACAGAAGGTGTGGTATATGCAATTTATCAGATGTGGAGTAAATTTGTTACCTATGGCAAACTTTGGGAAATGCAACTAAATAGGAAGAAAAAATGAAGGCAGCAATTGTAAATCCATATTTAGATACACTAGGTGGCGGTGAACGCTACACGATGGGCGTCGCGCGAGCATTAGTTAGTAAGGAATACAGCGTAGATGTTGAGTGGAAGGATCCGCTAATAAAGGAAAAATTAGAAAAGCGATTTAATATTGATCTTGAAGGTGTTGATTTTATTGAGGATGTTGGTCGAGGGGATGGGTATGATGTTTGTTTTTGGGTTTCCGATGGCTCCATTCCGATACTTCGGGCACGCAAAAACTTTTTACACTTTCAAGTCCCTTTTCATGATGGAAGTGGTAAAACATTACTGAATAGAATGAAATTTTTCAGAATCGAGAAAATTATATGTAACTCATATTTTACAAAGAAAGTAATAGATAAAGAGTATGGAGTGGAAAGCATTGTTGTCTATCCACCAGTCGACGTTGGTGACTTTAAACCAAAAAGAAAAGAAAATCTAATTGTTTCCGTAGGTCGATTTTCTCAATTAAAGCAGGCAAAGAGACAAGACGTTTTAATAAAAGCTTTTAAAAGGTTTTCTGATTCTGGATTTGATGATTGGGAGTTTGTATTGGCGGGGGGAACAGAAGTCGGCGTTGATGATTATGTAAAAAAGTTAAGAAAATTAGCAAAAGGATATTCTATTAGAATTTTGGAAAGCCCAAGCTTTAGTCAAATAAAAGAATTATATGGTAAGGCAAAAATATTTTGGTCCGCAGCTGGTTTTGGGGCTGATGAGAGTAAAGAGCCAGAAAAAGTAGAACATTTTGGGATTGTAACTGTCGAGGCCATGGCTTCGGGTACTGTTCCAATTGTTTTTTCGGCTGGAGGACACAAAGAAATTATCGCCAATGGCGAGAATGGATTTTTGTGGGAAAATACAAGGCAATTGTTGAAAAATACCAGGAATATTATTGAGGGTAAAGGAATATTTAGTAAAGTTTCTAAGAAAGCAAAAGAGGACAGTCGAATATACGAATATGAAAGATTTGAAAAGGAGATTCAGAATTTAGTTTAACTAGGTACGATGAACAAAAATCTAAAAAAAGCCACCGATTTGCACGAAAATGTTCCGCCTAATTGGTACTACGAATCGTTAAAAGTTGACCCTCTTCAGCGCTATTGGCATAAAAAAAGATTTAAGGAAATTGGGAAATTAATAGACCCGGTTAAAGGAATTGTTTTAGATGTGGGTAGTGCAGATGGTATGTTTTCCAAAGTAATTCTTGATAAATCGAAAGCGAGCAAGCTTATTGGTATAGATGTTGTAAAAACTTCTGTTGATTGGGCAAAAAAACACTGGAAGAGAAACAAGAGAATGAAATTTATGGTTGGAGATGCAGAAGATCTTAAGTATGAGACGAATACATTTGATGCTGTTTTTTGTCTTGAGGTGTTGGAACACGTTTATCAACCTGAAAAAGTGTTGAAAGAATTTAGAAGAGTTATGAAAAAAGGCGGATATGGTGTTTTTCTTGTTCCATCAGATAATCTTTTATTTAGGATTATTTGGTTTCTCTGGCTTCATTTTTATCCTCGGGGTTGGGTTTGGGATGGTACACACATTCAAACATACAGAGATAACGCTTTACCAAAGATGTGTAAAGAGGCGGGGTTTGAGATAATGAAGGATAAGAAGTTTATTTTGGGTATGTTGCATGCTGTTAAGGTGAGAAAGAAATAAACATGACAAAAACGAAAGTATCAATAATAATTCCTAGCTACAATACAGAATGGTTATTAGAAAAAAATATACCCCATGTTTTGAGTGCTCAGAAAAACGAGAAAAATAATATTATAGAGATTATTGTTGTTGATGATGCTTCGCCCGATGGAAGCGTTGGTTTGCTAAAAAAGAAGTTCCCCGAAGTGAAGGTAGTACAACACAAAATAAATAGAGGATTTTCCTCCTCAGTGAACACCGGTGCGAGAACTTCAAAAGGAGATTTGCTGGTGTTGCTAAATACAGACGTTATACCCGAAAGAGATTTTTTAGTTTCTACTCTTCCGCTTTTTAAAGACAATAACGTATTTGCCATATCACTTAGCGAGAAAGATTATAGTTGGGCGAAAGGAGAATTTAAAAACGGGTTTGTTGAACATGGGGCAGGTATTAAGACAAAGAAAGTTCACGATACTTTTTGGGTCAGTGGAGGTAGTGGGGTATTTCGAAGAAACTATTGGATGAGCTTGGGAGGAATGGATGAAAAATTACTTTCTCCTTTCTATTGGGAGGACTTAGATTTATCTTATAGAGCGCTTAAGCGTGGTTATAAGCTGCTTTGGGATCCCGATGCGAGAGTATTGCATAAACATGAGTCAACAATAGGATTGTTGCCTAAAAAATACGTAGGGAGGATAAGGGAAAGAAATCAGCTTATATTCATTTGGAAGAATATAACAAGTCCAACACTAATAAGAAAACACATTATTGGACTTTCGAAGAGAACTTTAAGGCACCCAGGGTATGTAAGGATAGTTATGATGGCGCTTTCTAAGATTAGATGGATTTTAAGAGCAAGAAAGAAGGAAAAAAAGGATTGCAAGGTTTCGGATGAGGCAATTTTTGCAAGGTTTTGACCGCCACTATTTATTGAATGCTCGCACACCTAAACAGTAAATTCAAAAAAATAAGCATAGTTAAGATTTTGATGTTCGCGCTTTTATTAAGGCTTATTTTGTCTCCGCTTTCTTTTCATAGTGATCTTAATAACAACGCGATATGGGGAATATATGCAAGAGAATTCGGCTTAAGGGGTTTCTATGATTGGCTGAATTTTGGAAATTATGCAAGACCGGATTATCCTCCGTTGGCGATGATATTATTTTCAGCAGTAAGATGGGTGTGGGAACTTCTTTTCAGCATATTTTGGAAAATAAATATAACAATTGGTTTGTTTCCCTCTAAATTTATTCCCTGGCTTGAAACCTCAGGGTACTTGTTACTGCTTAAACTTCCAGGTATCTTCGCCGACATAGGCATAGGCTATCTGATATATGTTTTTATCAAAGAGAAGCATGGGCAAATTAAGGCAAAGATAGCCTCTTCGCTGTTTTTGTTTAACATACCGGTGATATATCTTTCTGCTTCCTGGGGTCAACTGGATTCGGTGGTCACATTTTTTGGACTTATGGCAGCGATAGCTTTGTTGAATAAGAAGTATTTTTCCGGATTAACCAACTTCTTTGTTTCGTTGATGATAAAAGTGACAATGGCAGCTGCCACTCCTATTCTTGTTATCCAAAGCATAAAAAACAAAATATCTGTTAAAAAGATATTTATTCTTTCAGTGATATTTGTGACATATTTGTTTGTTATTGGCCAACTATATATAGACAAGGAGCCGATTGTCTGGACAGTAGTGACATATTGGAAAAAATTTGTTCCAGGTGCAGTCACCTTGCCTTATATAAACCTAAATGCTTTTAATTTCTGGGGATTAATTTTTGGACTAGAGCGACTTGGGGATACAACTATTTACTGGAGGATTCCATTATCTATGTGGGCATGGTTTATAACAACGCCCTTTTTTGTAATAATTTTTTATAAGTTTTGGAAAGGTAGAGGAATATTTTTTTCACTCCTTATGACCTATTTTGCAGCTTTTATGTTTTTACCTAGAGTGCACGAGAGATATCTATATCCGATATTTGTATTTTTCCCATTAATACTAATTAAATTTCCTAGGTTGATAAAAATATTTATTATTTTGAGTGTTATCTTTTTTATAAATCTTTATCATTGGTGGTGGATGCCGCGGATTGAGTTTCTGGCTATTTTATTTGATTTTGAAATAGTTGAAAGAGGTCTGTGTTTTATGAATTTGGCAATTTTTGGATATTTGTTTAATATTTATCTTAGGAAGACATGAAGTTATCTGTCATTATCGTAAATTTTAATACGAAAAATTTAACCAAGACTTGTATTGAGTCGGTTATAAATGAGGGTTCGAGTCTTGATCTTGAAGTAATCGTTGTTGATAATAACTCAAAAGATGGTTCGGTCGTTGAGCTTAAGAAGCTTTGGAGAAGATATAAGAACCTAAAACTTATTGAGAATAAAGAAAACTCAGGTTTTTCCAGAGCAAATAACCAAGGTGCGAGGGAAGCAAGCGGCGAATATATACTTCTTCTCAATTCAGACACAGTAATTAAGAGATTCTCGTTTAAAAAACTTATTGCTTTTGCTGAGAAAAAAGAAGATGCGGGTGTTGTTGGTGCAAGATTGTTAAATCCTGATGGAAGCTTACAAGATTCGTGTTTTCATTTTCCGACTATTAAAAATGCAATAAGAGAGTACTGGCTAGGCCAGAAGGGTCTTTTTGATAAATATGCCCCAAAGGGAAAAGATCCAATTGAAGTTGAGGCTCTTGTCGGGGCAGCATTTCTAATAACCCCTAAGGCATTACGAGAGGTGGGTTTGTTGGATGAGAGATATTTTATGTACTTTGAGGATGTTGATTATTGTCGCAGAGTCTGGGCAAAGGGACTTAAAGTTTACTATTTACCGGAAGTAAGGGTGCTGCATTATCATGGGGTAAGCGGTAAAAAGCTTGCCGATAGCGCCAATCAATGGCGAAGATTAATTCCCTCAAGCAAGATTTATCACGGAACATTGAAGCACTATGTTTTAACAGCTATTCTCTGGTTGGGACAAAAATGGCAAAAGCTAGTAAAATAAGAACATGAAAAACAAGTTTAAAATCTTGCTAATTGCGATTTTGCTTGTGGCCTCTTTTCTTCGTTTATGGAAACTCGCTGAAGTTCCCGTTTCGCTTTTTGGCGACGAACTTGATGTTGGTTATCATGCTTACTCTATTTTAAAGACAGGTAAAGACTACTCTGGAAATTTTTTACCTTTACATTTCCAGTCTTTGGCAGAATGGAGAACCCCTCTTTATCTGTATTCTGTTGTTCCGACAGTGGCAATCTATGGAATTAGTCCGTTGGGAGTTCGTCTTCCGGCTGCATTTTTCGGCATATTGGGTGTATTGGGCTTATACCTTTTGGTAAAACAACTTACAAAAAATAAACGATTAGCATTATTATCCGCTTTTGTATTGACCATATCACCATGGCACATTCAATATAGTCGGGCAGCTTTTGAAGTGACTATGCTATTGACATTTTTGCTTTTTGGGCTCTACTTCTTCTTTAAGTCATTGTCTATTGGCGAGGAAGGACCAAAAGATGGTAAATGGCTTTGGGCAGCCTCAGCCTTATTAGTAACAACGCCTCTTATATATAGTACTGCCAAATTATTTACACCAGCGATTTTACTGGTTTTGTTGATTCTTTGGAGAAAGGACATTTTCAAACTCCCTAAAGAGACGCTAACCAAGGCACTACTAACATTGGCTGTGCTGGGTGGTATAACAGCTTATGCTACTCTATTTAGCGGAGGCGGTCAGAGGTTTGGTTATATTAGCGTTTTTTCTGACCCAACAATACCGACCGAAGTGGGGACAGCTCGGTTAAGAGATGTTCGGATGAGAGGCGAGACTGGATATGGACTGAGTCCCAATATTTTCGATCGTCTTTTCCACAACAAGGTTACTTTTTGGAGCGAGAATATATCTAGAAATATATTGCAGTCATTTTCAACAGATTTCCTTTTTATTAAAGGTGACCTAAATCTTCGTCATTCAATCGACGGTGTGGGACAGTTTTACCGTATAGAATTTATTACGATGCTTCTTGGTCTTTTGTTTTTCTTTTCAAGATACAAAGACAAGAGAGTTAAGACCTTCGTGGCCCTTTGGCTATTACTAGGAGTATTGCCGGCTGCTATTACTCGTGACGGTGGAAAGCATGCCACTCGCTTAATATTAATATTGCCCCCTCTGGTTCTTATGATTTCCTATGGACTTGCTGAAGCAGCAAGGATGTTGAAAGGAAATATTAAGAAACTTTTCCTTCTTGGCTACTTTGGACTATTAGTGCTTGGTTTTGCAGCATATCAGCATGAATATTGGGTCCATAATCCTTGGGATTCTGAAAGATGGTGGCATTCGGGATTTGAGGAATCGATTGGAGTCATTAAAGAAATAGATAAAGATTACGATAAAGTGATTTTATCAATGGCCAATGAACCGGTTTGGATATTTTTTGCTGGATGGTACGAATATCCTCCTAGCCAGTGGCATGAAGGTTTTCCTTTTGAGGAGTCATACTTAGATGGATTTGGTGGTCTTTCTTTTATTGATAAGTATTATTTTGCTGGTGTTAGAGAAGAAGACGGGGGAATATTTGCTCTGCCGCAGTATATTGATGATAAAACTCTATATTTGGCAGTCGCATCTGAGATAGGAGAGAATTTAATTATAGAGCCGGGCAAGGGCCCTGCAGGATTAAAATTAATCAAGGCAATTCCTTATCCTTCTGGGGAACCTGCATTCTACTTGTTTGCAAAAGAATGAAAAATAATTGGCGAAGATTGAAAATAGGCCAAATTTATCCTTTTGCTATTTTTTTATTCATCACCTTTATATTTTTCTGGAAGTTCTTTGTTAAGGGGTTGCTGCCAATCCCCGCAGACATTATCTCTGGAACATATTATCCATGGTTGGATTTAAATCTTACTTCGTTCCCAGCTGGTGTTCCGGTGAAAAATCCTATCTTCTCCGATATTGTCTCGATCATTTATCCTTGGAGGGAGTTGGCAGTTAACTTGATGAAGAGTGGAGAGTGGCCTTTATGGAATCCATATATTCTTTCTGGGACATCTTTGTTGGCAAACTTTCAATCAGCCGCCCTATATCCTTTGAATATAATTTATTGGCTGGTTAACGATTTTTATATAGGCTGGTCTTTACAGGTCATTGCACAGCCTTTATTAGCGGCAATATTCATGTTTCTTTTCTTGCGGGAACACAAACTGTCTCGCCAAGCATCGATGTATGGAAGCTTGGTGTGGGGATTTTCTGGATTTATGATGACTTGGGTTGAATATAATACTCTTATTCATTCGGCATTATATTTTCCTTTAATGCTTTTTGCACTCAAAAAAGCATCAAAGAATAGAATATATTATTTGCTTTATTCACTTTGTTTGGCTTTGTCTTTTTATGCAGGCTATCCGCAAATAACTACTTATATTTTAGGATTCTCGCTGATATATGTTTGGATAACAAGAATTTTAAAAACGAG
>Ga0180008_1000659_pt1 | contig 26403 bp, 23 predicted proteins | sample MM_PW_MetaG_FD_121121 | JGI IMG/M metagenome (GOLD analysis project Ga0180008, IMG submission 121121) | Groundwater microbial communities from the Aspo Hard Rock Laboratory (HRL) deep subsurface site, Sweden - MM_PW_MetaG | ecosystem: Environmental > Aquatic > Deep subsurface > Groundwater... | reverse complement strand
TTACTTGCAAGTCAAAGAAAGATAGATTATAAATAATCTATCTTCTTTTATTACATTGTTATTTTTACTTCCTCTTTTTTCTTATATTTGTTATTGTTTCACCAGCTATTGCATAATTATCAGTAGAGATTTCATCTATTACAACAACTGCACTTTTAGCACCTCTCCCATCAAACACTTTTGCAAAAAGTTCTGTTATACCTTTTGCTAGTTTTTCTTTTTGTTCTTTAGTAGCTCCACCATCTTCATGGGTCATTTTTATATTTATTATTGGCATTTTTTCTCCTTAAATTTATCTATTCTTTTACAATATTTAATTTTTTTGCTAAAGCTAATATAAATACTCCAAATAAAACAATTATTGCTGTTAGATATAAAGAGTAATCATATGAATTATACTTTTCGTAAAAAGCTACACAATAAAGTGGAGCTAATATCATTCCTAAACTATAAGCACTGGTAATTGCTCCCATTAGTACTATAGGATTAGAACCAGAAAGCTTCCCTCCTAAATTCATAAACAAAGCAACTAAGCCTATAAATGTACTACCATATAAACCTCCTGATAAAATATTTAATATTACATTATTTGTAAATGTAGGGATCAAAATACCTATAACTTGAATTAACATTGCTAAGATAATCATATTTATGCTTCCATATTTATGTGCTAATCTCATCCAAATTATACTTGAGGGGATACCTGTAATTCCCACAAAAAGCCAAGTTAAACCACCATACCCTTCTAAACCTTCCAAATTGTCAATTATATTTGGTAAAAATGTAGCTTGAACTACAAAACCTACACCTTCACAAAAATATGCAACAACTACAATAAATACAAAAGGAGTAAAAATTCTTTTATCAAAAGAGATTTTTATATTTGAATTTTTAACTTTTTTATCAAATGATAAAACTACCCAAGGGTATATAAATAATACAATCGAGAAAAGTGTTAAAAAAAGCCATGACATTTGCCATAAATTAGCATTAATATTTATACTCTTAACAATAATATCTGTAACTACAATTGAAAAACCAACTCCTGAAAAGTATATACCCATTATTTTTGTTTTATTCTCAATTTTTAGTTTACTCATTATTAGAGATGAGCAGACTACTAAGCACATTGCTGTACCAAATCCTGCAAAGAATCTTGAAATTATCCATAATCTCTCATCTATACTTATTCCTAAAATTAATGTTGATATTATTGATATTATTAAACCTGCTCTAAAAAAAATTACTTTAGTATTAATTTTTTTTATAAAAATTGCAGCAACAGATCCAATAAAATAGCCTATATAGTTAATCGAAGCTAAAAATCCAGCAAATTTAATACTTAGATTATCTTCTAACATAAAAGGCAGTAATGAAGTAAAAGAAAATCTAGCAATACCAACACCAATAATCAAAGATAATATACCTGCAACAATTATTGAAAAAGAGGAGTCTTTATCTAAAAAGATAGCTTTCATTAAGTTCCTTTATTTTTTTGACATAGTATCACTAAAAATGATATACTGTCAAATATATAATCAAGATAACAGATATAGGGAAAACTGATATGGATACAAATCTTTTAAAATATTTTGTGACAGTTGCAGATAAAAAGAGTATTTCAAAAGCTGCTAAAAAATTAAAGTCAGCCCAATCAAATACTACAGCTAAGATTCAACAATTAGAGAAAAATTTAGATTGTAAACTCTTTCATAGAGTACCTTCTGGAGTTATGCTAACTAAAGAAGGAACTAAATTATATGTACATGCATCTGAGATTTTAAAACGAATAGAAATAGCTACTTTAGATATGAAAAATAGTTTAATTGAACAAGAACTTACTATTGGTTCAACAGAAGCAAATGCCGTAACTAAAATAGTAGATTTTTTAGTGAAAATACACAATGATTTTCCAAACATTAAGTTAGAACTTATAACAAACACAACGCAAGAAGTTAAAAATCTATTACTAAATTATAAAATTGATTTAGGCTTTATAAGCGGTATTCCAAGTGAAGAAGAATTTGAAATTCTAAATAAAATAGATGAAACACTTGTAATAGTAGAACCAAAACAACCAGAAGTACCTGAAGTATTTATTAGTTTCAAGAAAGGTTGTGCTTATAGTAGTTTTGCAGAAAAATATTTTTATGAAGAAAATCAAAAAGAATATAAAAAACTTGAATTTGCTAGTTATGAAACTATTTTAGGATGTATTGAAGCTGGAATGGGAAAATCAATATTACCCATAAGTATCGTTCAAAAGTTTAATTATGAAAATAAAGTAAATATACAACATCTACCAAAGAAAATCTCAAATATGCCTACATGTTTAATATGTAGAAAAGATAATATTCCAAAAATAGAAAGATATTTAAGAGATATTTAACGTCTCTATAATATCTTTATTTTAGAGTCTAAATTAATTAATTTAGACTCTACATCAAAATACATGATTTCTATCCTAAATAAAGAATTTTTATTTATTATATACTATCAATTTAAAATTTACTTTTACCTTTTTTTATTTACTTAAATCTTTCACACATCTTATATAAAATTTATCTACCATTAATTCTCTATTAAAAGCTCCTGATAAAAAGTTCACAACAAAAGCTTCCCCACTTACTCCATGTCCAAAAGTTTTACTTGACCAATAATTATCAGATACAAAATATTTAAACTCTTTTGGCAATGTTGGATTATAAGATTTTGTGTCTACAATAGAAAATAATTCTAAAAAATTTGGCATTTGCCAATTTTTGTACCCATCAAGTTCAAGATTTTGACAATAATTTTGCGCTTCTAAAAAATCTCTTCTTATTATCGTACCTTCTTTTGTATCCTGCCATAACAAGTTTGTTTTTGAATCTTTTAAAGTAGATTCGCTTTGTTTTACCATTTGCGCATTTAAGCAAGTAAGTAAACTAACAAAAATTATAATTTTCAATATCTTCATAAAATAACCTTATAATAAAAATTTGAATTTATTATAACCTACTTGATTTCAAATAATATTGATTATAATCAAAGAATGAAATATGTACTTAGAATTTTATTTTATATAATTCAATGATTTCTTTTTGAGTTAATTCTTGTTTTTTTTCATCAGAAACTTTTTTTATTACTTTTCCAAATTCTATCTCTTCTTCTTTTGTCATCTTCACACCAAAGAACTCACTTATGATAAAACTCACTCCACCTTTTCCTGATTGAGAATTTATTCTAATTACTTTTTCATAATCTCTATTTATATCTTTAGGGTCAATTAATAAATATGGCACATTCCATTCTTTACAATCTTCAGTTCTATAAAAATCCATTCCTTTTTTAATAGCATCTTGATGACCTCCACTAAATGCTGTAAATATCATCTCTCCCACATATGGATGTCTTATATGAGTTTTTATATTTGTTGTTTTTTCAAAAAAATCTTTTACTTCATCTATGAAAGTTAAATTCAAATCTGGATTGATTCCTTGAGAATAGATATTAAAAGCAAAAGTAATTAAATCCAAATTCCCAGCTCTCTCCCCATTTCCAAATAAAGTTCCCTCTACTCTATTTGCACCTGCTAAAATTGCCATTTCAGCTGAGGCGATCGCTGTTCCTCTATCATTGTGAGGATGAACACTAACTATCAAAGATTCTCTATTATTTAAATTATTACACATCCACTCTATTCTATCTGCATAAATATTTGGCATACAAGCTTCTAAAGTATTTGGTAAATTTATTATCATTTTATTTTTTGTATTTGGATTTACTACTTTTATAACTTCATTACAAATTTTAACTGCAAAGTCTAAATTAGTTTGAGAAAAACTTTCAGGCGTATACTCATATATAATTTCACCCTCAAAATCTTTTGTTAATTCTTTTAAATACTTCATTCCATCAACAGCCATAGCAATAATCTCTTCATCACTTTTTTGAAAAACTACTTTTTTTTGAAACTCATTTGTCGGATTATATAAATGAAAGATTCCTTTCTTTACTCCTATCATAGCCTCAACACTTTTTTTAATCCACTCTTTTTTTGCTGGAATTAAAACTTGAATAAAAACATCATCTGGAACTAAGTTTTCCTCTATTAATTTTCTAGTAAAATTAAAATCTGTATCACTTGCACTTGGGTAACTAACTTCTATATTTTTAAATCCCATTTTAACAAGCTGATTAAAATACTCTATTTTTTGCTTTACTGTCAAAGGATTTACTAAGGCTTGATTTCCATCTCTTAAATCTACACTACAATAAATTGGTGCTTTTGATATAGTATTATTTGGCCAGCTTCTATTCATATTTTCGACAATAGGATATTGTCTATATTTTTTAAAACTCATGTTTTATTCTCCATATATATTATTGGTAAAATTGTTTAAAACCTATTTAGTTTTATATCTTTAGTATTGAAATTGTATTAAATTGAAAGAATTAGAGAAGAGGAAGTAAAGAATTTAAAGTAATTTTTTCATTTGTTATATATGTATCTATCATTTGATTCTCCTGTTAAATTTGTTGAAGTATAACAAGATTAAAATATTAAATCTTGTACAAAATTAACATTTAGAAAAAATATGTTTTTGATACTCTTTTGGTGTGATTTGAAAGATTCTTTTGAAACTTCTATTTAGATGGCTTTGATCAAAAAAACCACTATTTTGAGCTATTTGAATAATAGGCATATTAAAAGATAATAACTCTTTAGCTTTTTGCACTTTTTTATTTAAAATATAAGAATGAATAGGTAAACCAAACTCTTTTTTAAAAACTCGAATTAAATGAACAACTGTTAAATCAAATTTCAAAGCTAAATCATTTAAGATAAGTTCTTCGAGGTAATTTTCATCTAAGTATTTTTTAATATCTAAAGCCAATAATGATTCTTTTTCTATATTTATTTGCTTTGCTTCAAAAGAAAAAAAAGCTAAACAAAAAGAATAAAACATTTCCTCTTTTTCAAGTAAAGATACTTTTTTATCCAATAAACAATCACATATTTTTATAAAATTTTTATAGATATTTTTATCTTTAATTATTTCATAAGAGCTAGTAAAATTAAAATCTATATTCTTTAAATACTCTTTTTTTAGATAAATAATATAGCCATTTTTTGATTCTTTATTTAAAGATGCTAAATGTGGAATATGATTGTTTATAATAACTATTTCATTTGGTAAAAACTCAAATGAACTTTCATTAAAAATCAAATTTAATGAACCTTTTTTAATAGCAAATATTGTTAATTCTTCATGGGTATGAGTTTTAGAACAAGGAGTTACATCCTCTAAGTACAGTAGTTCTATAAAGTCTAATTTATCATTTTTAAAAATATCTGATTTCATATATTAATAAAAAGAGTATGAAAATACATACTCTTTTCTTTTTCTATCCTAAATTTGCTTCTACATAATCCCAATTTACAAGTTTCCAGAAGTTTTCCAAGTAAGCAGGTCTTGCATTTCTAACATCTATATAATAAGCATGTTCCCATACATCACATACTAAAAGAGGTTTTAAATTATCAGCTAATGGTGTTTGTGCATTAGAAGTTGTTACAATTTTTAGTTTATGAGCATTGTCTTGAACCAACCAAGCCCAACCTGAACCAAAATGTCCAATTGCTTTTGCTGTAAATTCTTTTTTAAATTCTTCAATAGAACCAAAACCTTCAACTAAAGCTTCTTCTAGTTTTTGTGAAATTGCACCTTGAGTAGGAGTTAAACCTTTCCAAAAGAAATCATGATTATAAACTTGTGCAGCATTATTAAAAACAGCACCTTCTGAGTCATAAACTATTTCAAGTAAGCTCATATCTTGGTATTTTGTATCTACTATTAATTCATTTAATTTGTTAACATATGTTTGATGATGTTTTCCATAGTGAAACTCTAAAGTTTCCTTTGACATAGTTGGTGCTAAAGCATCTAAAGCATAAGGTAAAGTCATTAATTCATGTTTCATTTTATATCCTTTTTTTAATAAATTTTATTTTTTACTTTGCAAATTAATTATAGTCTAATTTTATTACATTATAGAAATAAATAAGCTTATTATTTGCTAATAAGTATTAACTTCCCAGTTTTGGGGTCTTTATAAACTTGGCCTAAAGCCTCATAGCCATTTGTTCCATCTATTTTATCTTTTAAATTTTCAGGCATTTTTGCTAATTCTTTTCCTGAAGTCACAACAGGAGTTTGCTTTGATACTTTAAAATGCTCTTGAAGATTTGGACTAAGTGCCACAAGAGCAGCTATTAATCCACAAGCAAATACCAAAATAATATCAACTAAATTTGCCAAAGGCCCAAGAGGCTCATCTTCTTCTTTTGAAAAGTGCTCACTTGAAAATCTACTTTTCATTTTCTACCTTTTTTTCTTCCATTAAACTAAGAGCCTTGTCATACCATCTTCTTCGTAATCTACTTATTACAAAACCTGTCATTCCAGAAAGAAGTCCTAAAACAGTTGTGTCAAAAGCCACACTCATTGCAGTACTTAATATTTTCACATCACCATCACCAAGAGCAGCCAAACCAGGGCCTAAAGGAATCAATGTTCCCATAAGTCCTAACATTGGGGCAAGTCTTGTGATAAAGTCTGCTCTTTCTATTCTTTTTTTTGCTATATTTAAAACTAAAGTTGTGTTATTTGTTTTTATCAATCTTTTGATTTCAACACTTCCCTCTCCTATTATGATACCTATTTCATATATTGAAAAAATCACAAAAAACAATAAAGCCCAAGAAACTGGTTCTAAAAGTAATGACGATATTTGGTGCATTAACCCCACTGATATTGATGAAAACATTATTGTCCTTTTATTTTATTAAAAAATGTAGATTTAATTATACCAATCAATAAAACCAAAATAGCAAATGCTATAAGATATTTTATATATGATTCTTCTTGATTATTTGTTTGCTCTTTTGTATTTTTTAATTCTTGTTTTACTTGCTCTTTTTGTTCTTCTATTTGTTCATTTTGGTTTTTTAATTTTATTTCTTGTATTGATGAAATATTTTGCTTTTCTACAACTTTTTCTATTCTACTTTGAGATAAAATATTCTCAAGTTCAAGAGCAGTATCTTTATTGATTTTTGATTTTACAAAATCATAAATAGGATGATTTGCATGGGTATGTCCACTTCCTGGTATTCCATATTTTATGATATTTTTTGCAAACTTTTCTGCAAGTTGCTTTTGCGTTTCTTCATCTGCTTTCCAAAAATCTTTTTGAATAGCAACTAACATCACAGCTAACATATTTGATTGTACTTGTACTTGATGATTTGATGATAAAAATTCATCTAATTTTAGATTTAATTTATCATCCACATAAACAGCTTTTACCTCTTCCCAAACCCAATCTTTTATGATTTCAGGACTTGTAACTTGCCATCCCCAAAGATATTCTATAAATTCACTTCCCATTGTTCTAGCTCCACTATAACCTTCATTCATTAGTGGTTTAATCCATTGTGGATTTAAAAATCTTCCTCTTAATTCACTTAAAAGTGCAGTTTCTAATGAAGTAATTTTTAAATTATTTACATTTGAATGATCAATTACAAAACTATTTGGTTGTTTTGCTGTTACTTTCTCAATTGCTAAATTTAATCCACCAAGATAATCAAAAGTATCATTATTGTCAATCAACCCATAAAGATTACTAGCTCGTCCAAGGTATGTATTTTCTACTTTGGATAATTGTCTTTCAAAGCTTTTTATTGCCAATTCTCCTTGACTATCATTTGAGTATGAATATCCCATTCTTTTTATAAACACATCAGCTAATTCACTTCTATCTTCCCATGCACTTGAACGCTCAGCTAATCTATTTATTCCTGCACCATAAGATCCAGGAGCTGTTGCAAATACTCTCATGGTAGATATTTTTCCAAGTTCTTGTGTAGTTATATTAGGATTTGTTTTTAAAATTTCTCTAGCTTCTTCAACCCAGTTTAATGCAACACTATTTATTTGTATTGATTCATTTCCATCTTTTCTTAACTCACCCAAAGGTGTTAATGCAGAATTCAAAGCAAGAGTAAGTGCTGGATATTTACTAATAATATCGTTATACGAAGCATCTAAAGCCATTAAAACTGCTTTATCAAGAAGTGCTAGTTTTGAAGCATATAAATCTCTAAAAAGTCCAGAACCTGTAAAAACCACATCATATCTTCTAATTCTATTTTCATCTAGTGGTAAAAGCTCTAAACCTTGTAAAATTCCTCTACTATTCCAAACTGGTTTTAATCCCAATAAATCAAGACCAAAAGCTATCATAGCTCCTTCGTCTCGAACTGTATCAGAAGCCCAAAGAATAATTGCTTCTTTTTTTCTAATATCTTGGTTTTTATTTTCTCGTACTTTTTGTGCAAGTTTCACACCAATATCATATCCCACAATACTTGGAATTAAACTTCCGTCAAGTGCATAAAAGTTTCTTCCAGTAGGAAGTGCTTCTTTTGTTCTAATAGGGTCATTCCCTTTCCCTGCAACCACAAAACCACCATTTAAAGCATTTATTAATGAATTCATTTCATTTGAAGGTGATTTTATAAGATTAGATTTCACCTCTTCATTTTTCTCTTCATTCATAGATTTAAGCATAATATTTACAGCTTCTTCATTCCAGTCTTGTCCAAAAGTATGAAGTCCTAAAGGCATAAATTCTTCTTGAAGATGAGTTAAATAGTGTCCTACTTCATGAAGTAAAAATTCATCATCAACCTCATCAAAACCAATTCCTCTAACTTTTAGTTCTTCATCCATACTTTCAAGAATTTCATTTTTTAGATTTGCTTTTTCTATTGATTCTTTAATTTTTGTAATAGCATTTTTTCTGATAATATCATCATTTGCAGACTCTGCACTTTCAATTAATTGTCGTAAATGTAGTAAGTCATCATATAATTTTGTAATAGCCAAAGGGGGAGTTAAATGATCAATCATAATAGCCTGACCTCTTCTTTTTGCTTGTATTCCCTCACCTACTCCATCTACAATATACGGATAAATACTAGGTGTTTCTCCAATCATCAAATATGGATAATCTTTTGAAGTTAATCCTACACTTTTTCTTGGTAAAAATTCATAAGTAGAATGTCTTCCCACATGAATAAAAGCATCAGCTTTAAAAGCACTTTTTAAATAATGATAAAATGCTAAATACTGATGTGTTGGAGGAAATGATAAGTTTGCATGTAATAACTCTTCATTTAACTCCCAACCTCGCGGAGGTTGTGGAGCTAAAATGATATTTCCAAACTCAACACTTGGAAGTAATATTTTATTTTCATAAACCATTACATTTCCAGGTGCTTCGCCCCAACCTTTAATTCCTTCTATTTGAAGATTTATAATGGCCGTTTTTAAAGAATCCATAGTTTCAAATGAAAACTCTTTTTCACTTTGGGATAAGTTAAAAAGATATTCATACTCATTTTTTAGTTGCTCAAGTAAATTTATAGCTCTTTGTCTGCTATCACTTCTAACCCCATCTAAAGCATGGTGAAGATTATCCATAGTTTTATGCATGTAATCTTTTATTGCATCATAAGCTTTTGCTTTATTTTCAGAAGAAATATTTTTTAAATCATCTGTTAAAAAAGTTTTAATTTCCACATGTAAAGCAGCAAGAGGACCATATTTCATCTCTTCTTGAATAGTTGTTGGAAGAGTTTTAAACCATGATTCATACTTTTTAAAATCAACTTTATTAATCTTTGGACTCATTTGGCTTAATGCTTTTTTATCATTTGGAAGATTTACAGCTTTTTCTTGAAGAATATCTAATAGTTCTTCATCATCTTTGGGTAGCTCTCCCACCTTATAACCTTGTGCTTTTAGTTCAGTCAAGATTTTAAAAAGTGATTTTGGTACATTTAAATTATCAGCTCCAATATTATGCCTCCCAGGAGGATGGTTATAATAAATTATTGCAATTTTTTTATCTTTATTATCTTTTTTCTTTAGTTTAATCCAGTTATTTGCTTTTCCAATGATATTTTTAATTTCATCATCTAAGATTTTTACTGAAAAAAGATTTACACCTGTTTTTTCATCAACTTTAAAATCCTCATTTAATGACAAAATATGAACTTGCCCAATACCTTGAAGCTCAGGCATAGAGATTCTATAATGAATAGAGTTTTTAGCTAAACCCTCACTTGATAAATGATAGTTTAAATAGTTTAAATCCAAAACTCGCAAACCTTTTATAACAGGTACATTTAATTTTTCCAACACATCACTAACTTCATTTCGGGCAGTTCCTCCACCTATTACAAAATCATGTAAAGATATGATTGAAAAAGCTTGTGTTGAAGGAAGTTTTTGTACAAGTTTTTCAATACTAGCAACTGCATCAAAACTAGAGTTTCCCCAAGAAGATAAAATTGAAATCACTTGAAAAGATGAGTTTTTCACAAGCTCTTGATGTATTTTCCACTCATTTAAACTATCTGCTCTATCATTATCAAGTACAAATAAAATATCTTTTGATGGATTGATATTTTTAGATATTTCTTCAATATCAAAAAAAGTTTTTGACTCATTTGCATTTAAAAAATATCGAATAGATTTTAACTCAACAAGTTTTGGCCAAGTGTTTTTATCAGATGTAGCATTTAATAAAAATGAAAAAAGATTAGAGATATTTTGACTTCCTCTATTATCCCAATAAGCTCGTGCTTGAAGATAAAAAGAATAAGAGGGAAATTCAATTTGTTTTTTATGCAAGAAACTTAGATAACCTTTGTTTTCATCATCTTTTTTTAGTAATGCTTCAGGAATATTTATATAAGAGTTTCCTAATAAATCATTATTTAAAGTAAGTAATCTTCTATCTGCTTGAAGTGAAATTCTAAGCTGTGAATATGGATAATTTTTCAAAAGTAATCTATCTACAATTTCTCCAAAAACTCCACAAAAAAGTACAACATCTGATGTTTTTAGATACTTATCTAACTCATCTTCACTCATAAGCGAAATTTGACTTACAGTTTTAATAGTAATTTTCTCATTTGAATTTTTCAAATATGCATTTGCTCCTGTATTCAAAGTAGAAGCAGATCTATCTGAAACTATAGAGAAAATTGATTTACTTTCTTTTGCATAAAGATTTGTACAAAAAACAAAAGTAAGAAACAACACAATAAAATGTCGAAATAAAAGCATGAAACTTCCTATTAATAAAAATTAATACAAAAGTCATTTAGGGTTAGTAGAATAAAATAATAAATAAATTTATTGCTAATTTCAGGTCACCCCGCCTGATTTGCATATTTAATCTATTAAGCAGGTCTCCGGACTTAGCACACTTTCTCAAACCAAATCTTACCTTCCCATCTAAAAAGACAGTGGTTTTTAAGACTTGGCATAATAGAAAACTATTATATGTACATTACCGTTGCGGGGGCAGTATAGGAATCGCACCTATTTCCCATGAATTAAAATAAATTCACTTAATTGATTTTGAAATGGGATTTTATCTATTTTGGGCTTATTTGTAGATTTTGTTGGGATTTAAGAATAAGAATTAAATTTCTAAAAGTATTTTTTCTATTACTTTTTCAAATTCATCAAAATCTTCTCCTAAAGTATCCCATTAAACTTTGTCATCAAGTCCAAAATAATGATGAGTTAAAATATCTCTCATTTTAGCGATTTCACTCCATGGAATTTGAGTATAAGAAGTTGTTATCTCTTTTGGTATATTTTTTACAGCTTCGCCAATATTTTCAAAAGCTTTTGCAACGGCATACACTTTTTCTAAATTTTCTGTAAATTCTAAATAAGATACATCTTTTGTAAAAGTTCTAATGTTTTTACATTCTTTAGAAATATCTTGGATATAAAGTTTAAAATCTCTATTACTTTTAAACATATATCAAATCTTTTTCTATATAACTTTTAACTTGTGGTTTAACTGTATCATCTCGTACTAAATCTACTTTTCTATTAAAAAACTCTTCTAATAAACTATTTAATTTTAAGTATTTAAACATAGATAATTTTTTATTTTCTTCAAGATGATATAAAATATCTATATCACTAGAATCTTTTGCTTCATCTCGTGAAAAAGAGCCAAAAAGACCAATAAATTTGATAGCAAAATTATCATAAAAAAATTGCTGTTTTAATTTTAAATAAGCTAATATTTCTTCTTTTGTCATTTTTGCTCCTTTTATAATTTATTGTGATTGTATCAAAAATCTTCTAAATCACTATCATTCAACAACTCAGAAATAACACCTTCGTCTTTTTTATCTTTATTTTTTTCTAAGACTTCTTTTATATTTTCTTCCCATTTTTCTCGTGGGTTTGATGTGTTTTCTCTTTCAACAATTTTTGCAAAAATGGTATTTCTTGATACCAAAGTTCCTTCATTTTGTTCAACCACAATATAATCATTCTCTACATCATAAAAATAATGTGTAATGTAATGATTATCAAATTCTCGCAAATCCAAAGGAATTTTTGCATAAGGATTATGATGAACTTGTAATCCATCTAAAATCTCTTTATTGTAATCTAAATTTTTTACAATAACTAAATTCATCATATCTTTTATATCTTGTATTTCTTTGTATTTTGTTATTCTTACATCGCAATCTATATTTGTTTGAACTATAACTTTACTAATTGTTGCAGTAGTTGAAAAAATAATTGCACTTATATCTGAATATTTATCACTTCTAAATATTCCTAATTCTAATTTTGTGCCATCATTCTTTTCACAAAAAGGAAAATCTACATAATCCATTTTTTTAATATCAACTTCTTTAGCATATAAAACTCTATTTATTGCTACATTATTTTGAGTTGAAAACATAGATTGCTCAAAAGGAGCAACAGCAATAATATAAGGCTTTTTTTCAACATGTCCTAATTTACTATAGACTTTTTTATAATGTTCATTTTTTTTAGAAACTGCATCAAAAAGTCTAAATGTAGCGTAATTCATAAATTCTTCATGTGTTTTATGACTATCAAAACTTTCTTGTGTCCATTCTGGATTATCATCTTTTGCTTCATTTGCAGTTGTAGCTTCAATACACAATGTTGAATATGAAGTATAAGTAACAAAATCTGGACTACTTTTATCAAAATCAACTATATAATTTAATTTTTTTAAACATTTATATATATAAAGTTCCCAAAAAGAAGAGTTAAAAGTCTCTTGAAACTGTTTTACAAATTTATTATCTCTATCCTTAAATCCAATTGACCATTCAGATAAAACATCTCTTAATTTACTATTTTCATCTTTCAATAAATATTTAAAATGAGAATGTAATTTATTTTCATTTATAACTATTTTAAATAAATTTATATCTTTCTTTTCTTGTTTCTTTTTATTATCTTTATATTTACCAAGTTTAAAAAAAGCTATAATGTTTTCTACAACTGAAATTCTAAACATAATAGATAATTCTTTTCCTAATTGTTGCCTAACTGCTAAAGTAAATTCTAATAAATATTGCTGTGGACCCTCAGAACCATCTACAGCATCCCAACTTTTATTCATAGCACCTAAACATTTCTCTTTACTTATGCCACAATTTCTAACTCTATGCTCTAAAAATCCTAATCCATCAATTAATTCTTCTTCACTATCAATTACATAATAAGCAGCTTCTAATTCTTCATATATAAACTGATGAGCAACACTTAAACTATTTGGTTTTGAATTAATAATATCTATAATATCATTAGTAGCTTTATCAATAATCTTTTGCATTTATTTCCTATTATTCCAATAATACGGTTTCCTATTTAAGTGCATAACTGCAAGTATGATAATTTCATTATCTCTTTGATAATAAATTATTCCAAAGGGAAATCTATTTATTAAACATCGTCTTATATCAGAATCCAATATTTGCCATGCTTTTGGAAAAATTAAAATTCGTTGGATAGTTTGGTAAACTTCACTTGCAAATTCAAGTCCAAGATTAGTTTGACACTCTTCATAGTAGTCAATAGAGTCATTTAACTCTATTTGGGCTTCAGGATGAAAAAAATAAGTCATCTATTTTAATCTATTAGCAATTTTTTTAAAAACCTCATCACCTGAAACTAAAGTTACTTTTGATGATTCAATTTCATCTCTTCTTTTATTTACTTCTTTTATCCATAAATCATCTATTGATTTATCAATTGGGTTGATACTATTTAAGATTTTATCTACAATTTTTGTTTTCAAATCAATAGGTAAAACATCAATTTCATCAAATAATTGTTCTTGTTTTAAAGCTGTCATTTTAAACATCCTTTATAAAAATTACTTTTATTATAACTAATTTTAATAAAATTTTAAAATATGATATTTTAGATATAGTAGAGAAAAGATAGCTCATAAAAAAAGCTATCTTTTAAGTGTTACGCGAATGCAGGTTCTAAAAAAGGAATGATTTGTTTTTTTCTTGATAAACAACCATCTAACCAAACTTTACCATCTACTAGTTTTACGTTAAATGCTTTTTCAAAAATTGAAGCATCTTGCGAAGATACAAGTACTTCTGAACCTTCTTTCATAATGTCTGTTAATATTAAACAAGTTGTATGTAAGTTGTTTTCAATTCTTAATTTTTCTAGATCAGCTTGTAATTCATCTTTTACAGAATCAAAAATAGCTAAATCGATAACTTCAAGTTGTCCAATACCTACTTTTGTTCCATGCATATCAAATGGTTTGTAGTCTCTTAAAATCAATTCTCTAACAGGAACTCCTGAAACTGCTGATTTAACTTTGAACATTTCCATTCCAAGTGCTCCAAAATCTTCAACACCGCAAATAGTTGCTAATTCTCTAACAGCTTTAATATCAACTTCAGTACATGTTGGTGATTTGAAAATTACAGTATCAGATAAAATTGCACACATCATAATTCCAGCAATATTTGCAGGAATTTCAACTTTATGATAATCATACATTTCTTTTACGATTGTATTTGTACAACCAACTGGTCTAATCCAACACTCTAATGGAGTAGAAGTTGTAATATCACCTAATTTATGGTGATCTACGATACCCACAACTATTGCTTTATCAATATCAGCTGGTGCTTGACCTTTATCTGAATAATCTGTAATAAACAGTTCTTCACCTGCAAATTCAGTTTTTAATAATGGTGCTTCAAAACCAAATTTATCTAAAATAAATTGAGTCTCTGGACTTACAGGACCTTGTCTTGCTGGAATTGCTTCTCGTCCAATTTTATTTAATAAATATCCTAATGAAATCGCTGAACAGATAGAATCTGAATCAGGAGTTGTGTGTCCACATGTATAAATTGCCATATAAAGTCCTAATTTTTATTAATTTTTGCCATTTTATCTAAATTAAAGTTATGTTACTTTTAAATATCTATACTAATTTTTTATAATAAAATTTAAATACACTATAATTAATAAGTAAATTATAAAAAATAATTTTTTATTAAAAAATTCCTATGTAAGTATTTAATTAATTTAATAAAAATATTAAAAAATTAATAGGAAAATAATACTTTATTCTTTATAATAGATACAAAAATATGGGATTTCTAGTGAATAAAAATGATTTTTTAGTTTTTGCAGAAGAAGAAAATAATAATACTATTATTAATTCTTTAGAACCTTCATGGTCTATTCTAATTGTAGATGATGATGATGAAGTACATACTGTTACAAAACTAGCATTACATGATTTTACTTTTGATAATAAATCTCTAAATTTAGTTTCTGCATATAGTGAAAAAGAAGCAAAAGAAAAACTATTAGAGAATAATGATTTTGCGTTTATTTTACTTGATATTGTTATGGAATCAAATGATGCAGGATTAAAAATTATTGATTACATAAGAAATGAACTAAATAATCATTTAATTCGTATTATAATAAGAACAGGGCAGCCAGGATATGCTCCAGAATTAGAAATTATAAATCTTTATGATATCAATGATTATAAAGAAAAAACTGAATTAACTTCTACAAAATTATACACAACTACAAGAACAGCATTAAGTCAATATAAACAATTAAGTGAACTAGAGAATAAAAAAGATGAAATCTATCATAATTTAATCACTGATTCTATAACAAATTTATATTCAAGAGCTAAATTATACAATGATTTAAATGAGTTAGATAAAATTGGATTAATGTTAATTGATATAGATTCTTTTAGTACTATTAATAATGCTTATGGTTACTCAGTAGGAGATACTATACTTATAAGTATTGCAAATATATTAAAAAAAGAAATACCAGAAACAAGCTTTATATATAGAATTGAATCTGATAATTTTATTCTTTTATTTCAAAATAAAAATGATGAATATTTATTAGATATTGCTTTAAGAATCAAAAATATTTTAGTAAAAAATCCATTTAAAATAGAAGACTTAACTTTATTTATCAATATAAGTATTGGAATAGCAAATTATCCTAATGATCATTTATTACAAAAATCAGAAATGGCAATAAATGCATCTAGAGAAAAACAAGATAATAAAATCGAATTTTACTCTGAAAATCTTGATAGTATTAAAACCATAAATAACAATCTTTTTTGGTCAAAGAAATTAACAAAAGCTATAGATTCCAATAACATAGTTGCATATTTTCAACCTATAGTAGATTGTAAAACAAAAAAAATTGTAAAATATGAAACATTAGCAAGATTAATATTTGAAGATATTGTTTATACTCCTATACATTTTTTGGGCGCTGCTCGAAATGCTGGTTTGCTTACTAAAATTACAAAAATTGTATTTGAACAAGCCTGTAAGATTTTCTCGAAAAATGAATTAGAATTTTCAGTAAATATTACAGACCATGATTTAATGGACAAAAATTTTACACATACTTTAATGGAATATTGTGAAAAATATAAAATAAAAACAACTAGAGTTTCTCTTGAAATTTTAGAAGAAGCAAGTATTAGCAAAAATATTCAGGCAATAAATAGTTTAAAAGAGCTTAAAAAATTAGGTTTTTTACTTAGTATTGATGATTTTGGTGTTGAATATTCAAATTTTTCGCAATTAAAACATCTAGACATAGATATTGTTAAAATAGATGGTAGCTTTATAAAAGATATTAATACAAATAAAAATTCACAATATATAACTGAATCTATTCTTTTATATACAAAACATATTGAAGTGAAAACTATTGCAGAATTTGTTCATTCTGAAGAAATATTTAACGAAATAAATAACTTAGGAATTGATTATGCCCAAGGATATTTCTTTGGTAAACCAAAAATAAGTTTAGTAGAAAATGATTAATATATTAAAAAAAATCATTTTAATTCTACTTTTACTAAGTAGCTCTTTTAGTTCTGATTCTATTAAAATAACACTTATTGAAAAAATCTCTCAATTCATTCAATGGCCTAAATTAAATGAAGAATTTATTATTGGTGTATATAAAAACGAACAATTAAAAAATGAAATGATAGAAATATATAAAAATAAAACTATTCAAAAACTACCAATAAAAGTTTATAATATTCAAAGTGATAAAGATAATGAACTTAATAAATTAAATTTAATCTATTTTAATAAAGAGTTATCAACTGATATTGAAAAAATATTAAAGAAAATAAATAAATCTCCAGTTTTAATTATTACAGAATACCCAAATGATGTCTATGAAAATATGCATCTTGGTCTATATTATGAAAATCAAAAAATAAAATTTATAATAAATCAACAATCTTTAGAAAATGTAAATCTAAAAGCAAGTTATAAAATATTGAAACTAGCAAAATTAGTAAAAGTTGAGAAATAATAATGAAAAAAATCATATTATCAATTAAAACTCAACTTATCATCACATTTATTGCAATATCATCAATAATCATATTTGTTGTAACTTATTTCAACTTTATTTCAAACGTCGATCAAGAAAAAAATAGTTTTATACAAAATTCAATAATTCAAGCAAATTTATTAGCTGATTTTAGTGTTTCACCTCTTGTATTTTCTGATAAAGAAGGTGCCAAAGAAAATCTTGATAAGTTAAAAAATGATACAAATATACAAAGAGTAATAATATTTGATAATAATCAAAATATATTTGCACAATATAATCCTCACAAATTAGAAAACCCTTCAGATATTAAGTATCAAGAAATTTCTCTTGATGATAAAAATAATGGATTTTTAAGTTATGGGATTTTAAAAATAAGCGTTCCTTTAAAACACAAAGATGAAATTTATGGAATTTTATATTTAGAAAAATCTACAAAAATTATAACGAAATTGTTAAAAAAAGTTTTTAAAGATGTGATTGTATTTACTTTAATTTTATTAATAATAATTTATTTCATATGTATTTTTCTAAGTAATTATTTATTAAAACCTATTTTATTTTTAGCTAAAAGTGCAGAAGAAATAGCTACTACTCAAAATTATTCAACTAGAGTTGAATATAATTCTAGAAATGAAATTGGTTCACTATATAAAGCTTTTAATAAACTTCTAAAAGATACAGAAAGTTTAACCAACAACCTTGAAGAAAAAGTAAATATTAGAACTAAAGAATTAAATCTTAAAACTCAAGAATTAGAGCTTAGTTTAGATAATTTAAAAAAAACTCAACAACAATTAATTGAATCAGAAAAAATGTCAGCATTAGGAAATTTAGTTAGTGGAATTGCACATGAGGTTAATACACCCTTAGGAAATGCAATAACTAGTAGTTCAATAATAGAAAAAGAAACTTCTCTTTTAATTAAAGAATTTGAAAATGGTACACTTAAACGTTCTAGTATGGAAACAAAACTTGATATATTAAGTAAAAGTGCAAAACTATTGAATAAAACATTAAATTATGCTTCTGATCTTATAAAAAGTTTTAAACAAATTTCAATTGATCAAGTTACAAATGATATCCGTATATTCGAAATAAGCCATTATATTGAAGATGTCTTTTTAACAAATCATAATAAATTAAAACTAATCCCTGTAAAAGTCCAAATTGAATCTGAATCAGATATCATGATTAAAACCTCTCCTGGTGTTATTGCTCAAATATTTAATAATCTTATTCAAAATTCAATTATCCATGGATTTGAAAATTTAGAATATGATGCAAAAATATATGTATTTTTAAAAACACAAGAAGAGTATTTAATTATTGATTATATTGATAATGGAGTAGGAATAAATGAAGATATCAAGAAAAAGATATTTGAACCATTTGTAACTACAAAAAGAAATGCTGGAGGTACAGGACTTGGATTAAATATAGTTTATAATCTAATCTATCAAAAATTAAAAGGCTCAATAGACGTGATAAGTGAAAAAAATCTTGGAACAAAATTTACTATTAAAATACCTTTAATTTATTCTGCAGAGGGAAAAAAATGAAAAAAAACCTATCAATTTTACTACTATTAATAAATACAATTATTTTTGCTGATAATACAAATCAAGAAGAATCTTTAGATGATTTATCTCTAGAGGAATTAATGGATATAAAAGTATATTCAGCAACTAAAAGTTATCAAAGAATAGAAGAAATTCCTGCAAATATAACAATAATTACAAGAAAAGAAATAGAAAAATTCAATTATACAACTCTTGATGAGTTATTTAAACATGTTCCAGGTTTATTTATAATAGATGATACAGAACATTTCCAAATAGGTTCAAGAGGTAGCTTAGGATCATCATTTAAACTTATGATAAATAATAATCCTATTTCACCACAAAGAATTCCAAGAGGTGGAACTTCAAATAGAAACTTTTTTGCAACACCTATTCAATCAATAGATAGAATAGAAATCATTAAAGGACCACAAGCAGTTACCTATGGAAGTAACTCTATGTATGGTTCTATAAATATTATTACAAATGATTTTAATGAGAAAAATATAGCCTCAATGGGAATGGGGAATAATGGACAAAAACAAACTTTTGCAAGATTAAATCATAAAAATGAAAATGGTGGATTTACACTAAATACAAGTTTTTATAATACAGATGGTATTGATGGTGATTTAAAAGATGCATTTACAGAAGATTATTATAATAGTAGAGATACTAATGCTGTAAAAACCTTAAATGGCTTACTTAGAAATAAATACAAAACATTAGATTTTTCTCATAGATATAAAAATTTAACAACAGATATAACATATAATCAAACAAAATATGGTTTATATATAGAACCATCATATAGAAGAAATGAAGTTGAACAAACAGAAAAAGCAATAGCCTTAACTTATGAAGATGAAATAAATGATAAATTAGATTATAAAATTAATTTTATTAGTTCTATTAAAAACTATGATATTGATGATTTTGCACTTGAATATAATAATATAAATGGAACAAATAATTATGCAGAAGATAAGAGAAATCAAATAGATTTACATTTTAATTATAAATTTAATGATAAATTAAAAATGCTTCTAGGTACAACATATGAAAATATTGAACATAACTTAGATACAAAATATCTAAATACTATAAATGTAAAACGATTTTATGATTTTAATACCAAAGATATATATTCAAAATTACATTATTCTTTTTCTGATAAATTTGAATTTAATACTGGGATTAGATACAGTATTAGAGATACTTTTAATATACATTATTATCAAAATGATTATTATCAAATGGGAAATATTAATAATAAAATTAATTATCTTCCTGAAATTAGTGCTATTTATCACATAAATACAAATAATCATTTAAAGTTTTTATATGGTAAAGCATATCAGCAAACATATTATAGTTTAAATAAATATGAAGAAATAGAAAGTCATGAAATAAACTATATATATCTTTCTAATAAATATCAAATTAATTCATCTATTTTTTATAATAAATCATCAAATATAAGTTTATTTAAACAAGAAGGAACAACTTTTCCAACATCTGATAATAGTTCACAAGAAACAAAAGGATTTGAATTTGGAGTAACTTATAAACCAACTTACAATTTCCAAATAGCTTCTAGTTTAACATTACAAGATACGAAAAGTAAATATAATGATACTATTACTATAGAACCTGATTTTTCACCGACTGTTTTAGCAAAAGTAAATATGTCTTACTTATATGATAAAACAAGATACTCTTTACTGATTAGTTATGTTGATGAAATGAAAGCTGCAATGGATTACAATACACTAGAAAGATATGGAGTTAATAGCAAAGATAATATAGATTTAACTGTAAATTTACAACACAAATTTAATAAAAATCTATCTGTAAACTTACATATTTCAAATCTTCTTGATAAAGAAAATAAAGTACCTGCTGGTTCAGCACTAACGAGTTTTTACAATGGAACATTTACACAAGGAAGAGCAGGTATGCTTACAATGAATTATAATTTTTAAAAGATAAAGAATAAATTCTTTATCTTTTAAAATCCTGGACCTGGAACAAAAAATGCACTTAAATCTAAAATAGAAGAAGCAGCTGATTGTAATAGAGAAATTAATCCGTTCATAAAAGAATCCTTTTAGTTTTTTTACACAAAGATGTGTTTACAATATTATATACCTACAATATTAATTGATGCTTAATTTTACTTATAATAACTATACATTTTTTCAATTATTTATAAATAAAATTATAACTCAATATTAATTGGCAAACTAATAATAAACATAGCTCCGATAAGTCTTTTAGCTTCAAATTCATAATCTACATTTTGCACAGTTAACTCACCATCCATATGTTTTGTTATAATTTCTTCTGACATATAAAGACCTATTCCTGTTCCTTGACTTTGATGTTTAGTTGTAAAATAAGGTTCAAAAACACGTTCTATTATATCTTCTTTTATTCCACCTGCATTATCTTTTATTTCAATATATACTTTATCCTCTTTTCTAAAAATATCAATAAAGATATACTTTTCGCCTTCAAAATCATGTAGAGCATCTATTGCATTTTTTATTATATTTATTAAAACTTGTAATAATTCTCGTTCATAATTATTAATAGTTATCTCTTCTATATTTTTTACTATATGAATATTACTATCTTTAATTTGTGCGTATAAAAGTTTTAATACTTTTTGAATTATAATTTCCATAGAAAAAGATATTTTTTCTTTATCAGGTCTAAAGAAATCTCTAAAATCCTCAATCGTTTCAGATAAATGATTTGCTGTATATCCAATATTATCCAAAGAATCATATAAGAAATCATCATCTAAAGTATTCATCTGTTTTTTTAATTTAATTGAACTTGAGTAAGTTGTAATTAAAGACAAAGGTTGTCTCCATTGATGGGCAATATTTTGAATCATTTCTCCCATTGCTGAAAGTTTTGATTTTTGTGATAATAATTCATATTGTTTTTGGTTTTGAGTAATGTGATGTTCTATATCTAATTTATATTTTTTTAGTTTTTGCTCAATTATATACGAAATATAAGAAGATAAAATAAAAAGTATAAGTGTAGCTGAAATAGAAAATATAAATAAACTTCTAATTCTATCATTGTATTTATTATCTAATTTTTTCTTTTCTTCATTTATTAAAACATCAACATCATCTTTATAAAAACCTGTACTTATAGTCCAGTTCCAATTTGGTATATTTCTTAAATATATAATTTTTGATGATAAAATATCTGAATTTGGTTTATAAAAATCTAAATAAACATATCCTTTTTTTTCTTCCATAACTTTTTGTATTTGTGCTAAATTATTTCTATCACTTGTTGTTTGTATCTTTTCAAATGCATTTTTACCAATTAAATCTTTATTTATATGACTAATATAGTTATTATTTTTATCTGTAACAATAAAATAGCCATTTTGTCCAAATTTTAATTTATTTATTTGCACTAAAACTTTTTTTTGTATGTCTTGAGAGAAATCTTCTACATACTCACCTGTTCCAATAAACCAATCTAGTTCATAAATATTTTTTACAAATCCAATCTTTTTATATTCTGTTTCATCATTTTTATCTTTTCTCCAATACCATTCTTGATATGATTCATCTTGATTTTTTAATAAAGAAAGAGATTCTCTTAAAACGTAAGTTCCCTTTGTATCTTTATAGTCAATTAAACTTTTACCCTCTAAATGTGGCAATAAAGGATGAACTATATTTGTAGCTTCTTTATCATATATAAAAAAATAGCCTCTATTATTAAATCTAATGGATTTTATTGTTACGTTTATTAGTTCTGATAATTCTTTTTTATTATGAAAATTTTTATGTTCATTATAGATATTTGTGATTATTTTATGAGCTTCATTTACTCTCGAGATAAGAGATTGCTTTAAAGCCTCTTCTGTATCTTCTTGCTCTGAGATTATATAATTATAAAGATTATCTACTTGTTCTTTTATTAATCTTTTTTTACTGTTTATATACTTATCTTCAATATTTTCTTTAAATATTTCTAAATCATATTTTTTTTCAAAATAAAAAAAAGTAGTAATAACAATAGAAAGAAAAAATATAACTAATATTAAACTATAGCGAATTATAAATAATACTTGTTTTTCATTTTGTATATTCATATTAATTCTCCTAAAAATATTATACTTTATTTAGCAAATATTTGTATGAGAATTTAACATTTATTTCAAAATATGTTCTTCTACAACCCAGTTTGCAAAAGGAATTGATGATGTAAATGCTGGACTTACTGCATTTAATACATGAACAGAATTTTTATCAGATTCAACTACAAAATCTTGAACTAACTCTAATGTATTCTTATTTAAAAGCTGTGCTCTAATACCTGGAGTACTCCAAGAATCGTAACCTTTATGATCCATTTTTTGTGTTAGTTTTGTAGCTAGTCCTTTTAGATAATTAAGGTTATATTTTTTTATTTCACTAAAAGCTAAACTTCTAAAACCAAAAGCATTTGTGGCAAATAGTTTCATTTCATAAAAAGTTATTTGTAAAAACTCTTTTAAAGAAAAATTATCAAAACCTTTATAATTTTCTCTCCAAAAAGCTGGAATTGCTGTTGGACCTATTTTACTTTCATTATCTACTGTTAATGTATAATGAACTCCTAAAAATGGATTATCAAGATTTGGAACAGGATATACGTTTGTTGTAAGATTTGAAATATTTTTCTTATCTTTTAAATAAATTCCTTTAAAAGGAATAATCACAAAATCTTTTGAAAAACCAAAATCACGTGCTATATTATCAGCATATAATCCTGCACAATTTATAACTTTTTTAGCAGAAAAATCACCTTGTGAAGTTCTAACAATATTAGCTTTTGAACCAAGGTATTTACAATCAAGTATTAATTCTACACCTAATTCTTTAATTACTTTTGCAAACTCTTTTGTTACTTCTTTTGGATTTACCGTTGCTGTACTTGGACATAAAAGAGCTTTTTTATAAGTTTTAAGATTTGGATATAAATTCTCTAGTTGCTTTTCATCTAACCAATGAAGCTCAACTCCGTTTATATCCCCTCTTCTTTTTAGCTCTTCTAAACCTTCAACTTCTTTATCATCAAGAGCAACAACTACTTTTTGACATGGATTTATTTTTAGATTTCTTTGCTTACAAAACTCTTTTAAAGCAGCATTTCCTTCCTTTGTAAACTTTGCTTTTAAAGAGTTGGCTGTATAATAAAACCCAGCGTGTAATACACCTGAGTTTCTTCCACTACTATGCATAGCAACTTCTTTTTCTTTTTCCATTACTAAAATATCAGCCTTAGGAAATCTTTCTTTTAAATTTTTTGCAATATTTAGTCCAATAATTCCTGCACCTATCACCAAATAATCATACATTTTAGTATCCTAACTCTTCATTTATTAAAATAATTGTGATTCTATCTTTGTCATCTGCTTTTACCCAAGTAAATTTATTAGCAATATTATCAAGATTGTGTCTTGGTTCTTTTCCCATCTCAATGGCTTTTGAATTCATTCTATCAATATTTTTAATGGCTGCTACTTCCATTACTCTTTTGAAACCTGCTTCTAAATTTTCAACAATTTTATTTACACCAACAATTGCTAAAACTTTTTTAGGCCCATAACAAAAAGCAGCTACTCTATTTCCACTGCCATCTGCATTTACTATTTTTCCGTCTTTTGTCAAAGCGTTAATTCCAGTAACAAAAATATCAGAAACTAAACCTTGTCTTCTTCTTTCAATATTTTCATCCATTGTGATTCCAGCTTCATATTGATTATGTAAAGTAACATCTTTTTTGTTTGTCAAATAGTCTAATAGTCCAATTTGCCCAACTGTAACAGAGCCTCCAAGTCCTATACTCATTCCCGATTTTATAAATGTTTTTGCTAATTCAAAAGCTTCTTCTTTTGTTTGTACAAAGTGTGGATCATAACCACAAGACTTTAAAGTATTAATTAATTCCTGCATATTTTTTTCCTTCTTTAAATAACATCTTATGTAGAATCATAGAAACAGCAAATATTATGAATCCCATAATATGTGTTGTTTGAACTATACCAAAATATGACTCAATATGATATAACTCATCTTCTGTTAATAATAAAATTGTAGCGATTGAAAACATGATCCTTTCAAGTATTAACATCTTTTTATCCCAAAAACCTTCCATCACTATTGAAAAAGATAAAATTCCAAAAAATGCGAAAATAAATACTTCAAATCTTTCATACCAATCACCAGTTACAAGGGGTGTAAAGGCAAATAATAAAGGAATAATATACATTCCTTTTCCAATTTTCCATGAAACTAATCCTGTTTCCATCGGAGGTGTTTTGGCAATTGCAGCTGCTGCAAAAGCTGCTAAACATACAGGTGGTGTAAGATTTGAATCTTGAGATAACCAAAATATTATTAAGTGAGCCGATAATAAATACATTGTAACTTCAGGAAGTTGAATTCCAGCATTTACAAGTGCAGCCATTTCAGGACTTAACATCAAACCAACAAGTGCAGGAGCACTTAAAACTGATAATACAACATAAGATGCCGTTACAGGCAATCCCATTCCTAATATAAGTGAAGCAAGAGCAACTAAAACAATTGCAATAAATAAAGAATTCCCTGACCATTCCATAATAAGTTGAGAAAATGTAATTCCAATACCTGAGATATTTATAACTCCAACAATAACACCAACAGCTATTAATAAAACACCCGTTACTATCATATTTTGGCTTCCTAAAGCTAAGGCTTCTAAAATCTCTTTTATTCCCATTCTTTTATTTTTTGTTAAATATGAAGCTAAAACAATTGTAACAATTGCAATAGAAGCCGCATATGTAGGAGAATAACCATAAATCAAAAGTCCAACTAAAGTTGATAAAGGAATGATAAAATGAAACCCCTCTCTTAATAATGGAAGAACTTTTATATTACTTTCTTCACCTTTGATATTGTTCTCTTTTGCATGGATATGAATATAAAAAGAGATAGATGCAAAATATAAAATTG
>Ga0180008_1000658_pt1 | contig 26452 bp, 22 predicted proteins | sample MM_PW_MetaG_FD_121121 | JGI IMG/M metagenome (GOLD analysis project Ga0180008, IMG submission 121121) | Groundwater microbial communities from the Aspo Hard Rock Laboratory (HRL) deep subsurface site, Sweden - MM_PW_MetaG | ecosystem: Environmental > Aquatic > Deep subsurface > Groundwater... | reverse complement strand
TACCGCCTCGTGCAGGAGGCCCGGGCCGAGCTGAGCGTAGAGCGCTACGCCTAGGCCCGTACGCCTAGGCCCGCTTCGCCCAGGCCCGGGGCCCGACTAGGGCCGCGTCTCGCCCAGCAGTTGCTTTCGATACAGGATGCGCTTGCCCGGTACGTCGTAGCGCTCCATGATGAAGCCCCCCGGGCCGTATCCGGCCGCCGTCGCCGCCGCCGCGAGGGCCGGATAGACCTTGAGGATGCCGAGCATGATCGAGGCCTTGCCCCTGAACGGGAACTCCGCCGTCGCGTAGGTCCCGCGGGGGAAATCCCTCTGCAGGAAGCCCGGCCCGAGCTCCGAGGCGCGCGTCCTGTCGGGGTCCTCTATGACGCATCCGGCCTCGGACCGGAGCTCGGCCTTGGGCGTCCGCCTCGGATCGTCGTAGTAGAGGCCGAAGCCCAGGAACGTCTCGATCGCTCGCTCGTTGAGGAGCGAGTAGTAGACCCTGTCCATGGCCGGGCCGCTCAGGCGGTAGTCGCCCCTGAGCTCCTCGTAGACGAGCCTCTCTCCGCCCTCCTCGGATAGCGTAGGCGTTACCCTCAGGAACGCGCCGTATCGGGCCGCGGCGAGCGTCGCTACCGCGGCGAGCGCCGCGGTGACGAGAAGTATGTATATCCCCATATGCCTATCCCTCCTGCGCCTGAGCGCGATCGGATCATACCGCGTATGGCGGCGGCCGGGCTTTTCGGATATTGCTTATTTTTCTATCGGCGGGAGCAGGACGGGCAGGCAGAGCCGCGTCTCGTAGAGGCCCTCCAGGTAGCGCTCCGAGGGAAGGTACAGTTCTATGTGCGGCCTGTCATCGAGGACGGCGTCCCCCTCGACGGCCCAGTCGCGGAAGATAGAATCCCAGGCCCCGGCGAATCCCTCGGCTCGGCCAGAGTAGCCGAAGGTCGCGTAGGCGCCCCCCGCTATGGCCTTTAGGTTAAATGGGCGACCGGGGCCGGGCTCGTACCCGGCGGGTACCTCGAGGCAGGCGTCGTAGCGGCATCTATCCGGCGGCGTGTACTCGGGATCGTCGTAGCCGATGCCGATGCTCCTCGATTCCCGTCGCGCGAGCCCCTCGCCCAAGGCGAACGCGTATAGGGACCCGAACGCCGCGGCTATCTTGCCGGTATCGTATCCGGTATCGACCCTGGCGTAGATCACGGGTATAGGCTCCAGCGTCTCGATGCCGAGGTATATCGGAGACTCGAGGACCCTGCCCCCGATCCCTCCGCGGCGGGCTCCCTTGCCGGAGGACGGCGGCTCCCCGAAGCGCGCCGAGAAGTCCCTCGCGAAGTTGGCGCTGGAACTGAAGCCGAGCGAGTACGCCACGTCCGTGATGGTGAGGTCCGGCCTCGAGACGATACGACGTCGGGCCTTCTCGAGCCTGATCCGGTTCACGTAGCGGTTCAGCGTCTCCCCGACGACTCCCTTCCAGATCCTGTGGAAATGGTACTTCGAGAAGTTCGCGACGCCGGCCAGCGTCTCGAGCCCGAGCTCCTCGTCGAGGTGCGCGTCTATATAGTCCATGACCGCGTTCACGCGGAGCCTGTAGTAGTCGTTCATCGCGCATAGAGGATACCATGACTACGGCCCTAGATCGAGGAGGACCTAAGCATGGACGGAACGAACAGAAGCTCTATACGGCCCGGCGCGAGGGTCTCGATAGTCCTGAAGGAGGACCAGCGCACCGGCCGCCTCACCGAGGGCGTCGTCCGCGACATCCTGACCAACTCGCCGACGCACCCGCGCGGCGTCAAGGTACGCCTCGAGTCCGGCCTCGTCGGCCGCGTCAAGGAAATCCTCGCCTAGGCCCGCGCGCCTTCCACCCCGCGCGCGTAGCGTCGCGTTCTCCCCCGATGCCCCGCGCTCGCGAAGCGCCGCGCCCCTAGCCAAGCCGCCTACCAAGCGCGGGCGACGCCGTATCGAGCCCGATATCCTAGCCCGCCAGCGCGGGCCTCATCGCCGTCATATACGCCCGTAGCGTCCGCCCGACCTCCTCCACCGGATGGTTCCTGATCGCCTCGTTGACGCGCACGAGCTCCCTATTGGAGACGAGCGCGTCCTCCGCCGACAGGCCCTTGCCTATGACGTCGGTGCCGACGAGCCGCATGAAGCCCTCCAGCATGGGGCGGCAGGTGTTATCGAAGAGGTAGCATCCGTACTCGGCGGTATCGGATATCACCTTGTTCATCTCGTACAGCTTCTTTCGCGATATCAGGTTGGCTATCAGCGGCACCTCGTGGAGCGACTCGTAATAGGCGCTCTCCGCCTTGATGCCCGAGGAGACCATGGTCTCGAAGGCCAGCTCCACCCCCGCCTTGACGAAGGCGACCATCAGGATGCCCTTGTCGAAGTACTCCTGGTCCCGGATCTCCTCGCTGGCCGGGCTCGTGGTCTCGAAGGCCGTCCGCCCGGTCGCCTCGCGCCAGGCCAGGAGCTCGCGGTCGCCGTCCTTCCAGTCCTTCATCATCGTAGCGCTGAACTTGCCCGATAGGATGTCGTCCTGATGCTTGCGGAACAGGGGCGCCATCATCGACTTGAGCTCGTCGGACAGCTCGGCGGCCTTGATCTTGGCGGGGTTGGACAGCCTGTCCATCATGCCGGTGATGCCGCCGAACTTGAGGGCCTCGGTGATGCGCTCCCAGCCGTACTGCACGAACTTCGCGGCCCACGCGGGGTTGACGCCGCTGTCGGTCATCTTGTCGAAGCATAGCAGGCTGCCCGACTGGAGGAGGCCGCATAGGATGGTCTGCTCGCCCATGAGGTCGCTCTTTACCTCGGCCACGAAGCTGGAGGCCAGCACGCCGGCCCTGTCCGCGCCCGTGCCGCAGGCCAGCGCCTTGGCTATCGCCCAGCCTGAGCCGTCGGGATCGTTCTCCGGGTGGACGGCTATCAGCGTAGGCACGCCGAAGCCCCTGACGTACTCCGTCCTGACCTCGGTCCCCGGCCCCTTGGGCGCCATCATCACCACGGTGACGTCCTTGCGTATCTTCATGCCCTCTTCCACGATATTGAAGCCGTGGGAGTACCAGAGCGAGGCTCCGCGCTTCATCTTGGGGACTATGGCCTGGATGACGGAGGCGTGCTGCTTGTCCGGCGTCAGGTTGCCTACGACGTCGGCGGTCGGTATGAGCTCCTCGTAGTTGCCTACCTTGAAGCCGTTCTCTATGGCGCTCTTCCAGGAGGGGCGCTTCTCGCTCATCGCCTCGTCGCGGAGGGCGTAGCTCACGTCGAGCCCTGAATCCCGCAGGTTCAGGCCCTGGTTCAGGCCCTGGGCGCCGCATCCTACGATGACGATCTTCTTTCCCCGGAGGGCCTCTACGCCGTCCAGGAGCTCGGAGCGATCCATGAATCGGCAGGTCCCGAGCTGGGTCAGGGCCTCGCGGAAGGGCAGGGCGTTGAAGTAGTTCATCATAGTCTCCTCGTTCATCGGTGCTTGGTGTCGTCTTGGGTATCCTGTATACCGTAGATATAGAAATGCGTAAAGTGAAACAATATCAATGTATTATTGACAAGTAAGCATTCTGTCGATAGTATCGCCCTCATGGACTTCTACGAACTCGAAGCCTTCGTGGCTCTAGCTAACGCCCTGCACTTCGCCCGCGCAGCGGCCGCCGTGCATACGAGCCCCTCGGGCCTGAGCCGTCTCCTCGGCCGCCTCGAGGAGGAGCTGGGCGTCAGGCTCGCCGAGCGCGATACCAGGCGCGTCGAACTGACGGAGGAGGGCAGGGCCTTCCTCGACTTCGCGACGGATAGCCTCCGTAGGCGCGACGAGCTCAGGCTCGGGCTCGGCTCCCGCGACGGGATGCTCCGAGGCTTCCTCAGGGTCTACGCCTCCGTAACCGCCTGCTACTCGGTGCTGCCGCCCTTCGCCGAGGCGCTCGTCGCCGAGCATCCCGAGCTAAGCCTATCGGTGGAGACGGGCGACCCGGCGGAAGCGGACGACGCGGCGCGCACTGGCCGGGTGGAGCTGGCCGTGGCGGCCATCCCCGACGGCGGCTTCTCCGACCTCGACTCGTACGCGGTACGGCGCTCCCCCCTGGTACTGGTCGCGTCGCGGAGCGGGCCGTGGGGCAGGCTCGACCTGGAGCTCTCCGAAGGGCCGGGCCTCTCCGGGCCAGAGCCGTCGGCTACGGCGGCCGTCGACGCTCCGGAGCGCGAGCGCAAGCTGGCCCGGGCTCTCGCGAGGGCGCCGCTGATCCTGCCCCGCGCCGGGATAGCCCGCGAGCGCTTCGACCGATGGTCGAGGGAGCACGGGCTACGGCCGAGGATAGCCGCGGAATCGGGCGGCAACGAGGCGGTGCTGGCGTTCGCCAGGCTCGGCCTCGGGCTGGCCCTGGTGCCTCGCATAGTCGTGGAGAACGGGCCGTTCGCCGACGGGCTAGCCATATACGACGGAGGACCCGCCTTCGGCGACTACGATATAGGATTCGTGATGCGCAAGGCCAAGACGGGCTCGGAGTCGAGCCGGCGCGTCAGGGCGGCGATAGCTGCCCTGCTGGAACGCGCCTATCCCGACGGCGCCTGGCGTGCCCGATAAGGGCGCCCGGGGAGGACGCATGGACGGCTCGTCGATACTCATAGATGACTGCCAGATAGGCGACGCGATGCGCCCCGCTCTCCGCTCCGCCTCGCTGCGCCTGTCTCGGGGCGAGGCCTGGGCCGTCGTGGGCCCGAGCGGCGGCGGCAAGGAGGCCCTCGCCCTGGCTCTCTCCGGAGGCCTGCCGGTCGTCCCGAACGAAGGCGGCGCCTACCGCAACGACCTGGCGGGGGCCGCGGCCGTCGTGTCCTTCGGGGCCGCCGCCGCCCTCTTAGCCGAGGAACGGCGCGACGACGACTCGGACTTCGTCGAGGGAGGGCTGTCCGAGGGGCGGACCGTGCGCGATTACCTGGCCGCCCGTCTGCCCGTCCGCGAGGCCGGTCTTTTCCCGGGAGGCGTCGGCCTCGAGGCGCATCCGGCCGTCGTCGCCTGCGGCGTCGCCGGGGGCTCGAGCGGCAGCTTCCTAGACCGCGGGCTAAAGCGGCTCTCCACGGGCGAATGCCGCCGAGTCCTCCTGTGCCGCGCGCTCTCGTCGGGACCGGCCCTGATCGTCGTATCCGAGCCCTACGAGGGCCTTGACGCCCCGTCCCGCGAGCGGCTCCGGGGGACGCTCGAGTCGCTGGCCGAGGCGTCGGCGAGGGGCGATCCCGGGACACCCGCCCTCGTCGTCGTGGACGCGCTGGAACGGGTCCCGTCAGCAGTGGGTTTGGTAGTCGAGGTCTCGGGCGGCGCCGTAACCTATGCCGGTTCCCGCGCCGCCTACGAGTCGTCCCGAGCCGCTATCGCCCGCCCGCCGGCTACGCCCGCCTCGCCGTCATCGCCCGCTCTGCCGGCCGCGCCCGCTTTGCCGTCATCGCCCGCTCTGCCGGCCGCGCCGTACCGGTCGCGGGGGCCTATGGCCGGCGCGCCGGGTCTCGGCGAGCAAGGAGACACCCCTCTCGTCGAGCTCCGCGACGTCACCGTGTCGTGGTCGGGCCGGGCGGTGCTTGACCGCTTGTCGTGGACGGTCCGACGAGGGGAGCACTGGCTCGTCCGGGGCCCGAACGGCTCCGGCAAGACGACCCTGCTCGAGCTGGTGACGGGGGACAACCCCCAGGCCTACCGCGAGGACGTCAGCGTCTTCGGCCGGCGGCGCGGCTCGGGCCAGTCCGTCTGGGAGCTCAAGTCCCGCATCGGCATAGTCTCGTACCGCCTGCACCTGGAGTACCGGTACCTGGACGAGTCGCCTCTCGAGGACGTCGTCGTTTCCGGCTTCCGCGACTCCATAGGGCTATACGCCGAGGCGAGCGACGGCGAGCGCGCCGCGGCGCGCGCCTGGCTCGGCCTCGCCGGTTTCGCGGGGCGCGGCCGGGAGCGCTTCGGCCGGTTGTCCTTCGGGGAGCAGCGGGCCCTGCTCGTCGCCCGCGCCGCGGTCAAGTCGCCCGAGCTGCTGGTCCTGGACGAGCCCTGCCACGGCCTCGACGGGGAGCAACGGCGCTTCGCGCTCTCGGTCCTCGACGCCGTCGCGGATAGGGGCGAGTCTACGATGCTGCACGTCACCCACGATCCCGACGAGGTCAGGCCGTTCTGCCGGCGCGTCCTCGAGCTCAGGCCCGGCTCCTCTCCCTCGTGGGCCGTCATTGACGCGTAGGGAGCCCGCCGCTTATAACGGAAGGCATGCATAGAGACCTGACCAAGGGCAGCGTCGTCGGGAACCTCCTGGCCATGTCGGTGCCTACGATGTTCGGCATGCTAGGGCAGACCCTCTACGACGTCGTCGACATGATATGGATAGGGCGCATCTCGGGCGAGGCCGTGGCCGGCGTGGCGCTGTTCAGCTCAATATTCTGGCTCGTCGAGGTGCTCAACGAGGTCATAGGCGTTTCGTCGGTCGCGATGATAACGCAGAGCTTCGGGGCCGGCGACGAGCCGAGGACGGCGCGGGTCGTCGAGCAGACGATAGTCTTCAAGGCCTTCATGGCCGTCATCGCCGCCCTCGTCCTCTTCGTGGCGCTCGAGCCCCTGGTCCGATTCTTCAGCTCCGACCCCGCGGTCGTGCGGAGCGCCCTCGAGTACGGCCGTATCCGTATTTTCTTCCTGCCGCTCTTCTTCGCCACCTACAGCTGCTTCACGGCGCTACGCTGCACCGGCGACCCGGGGAGCCAGATGTGGATAATGCTCGGCGCCTCCGTGCTCAACACGATCCTCGATCCGCTGCTTATGTTCGAGACCGTCCCCGGCCTGGGAATACGCGGCCTAGGACTCGGCGTGTTCGGCGCCGGCCTCGCTACCGTCATATCGATTACCGTAGCCTTCGCGGTAGGCTTCGGCCTCCTGGCGAGCGGGAGGACCAGGGTAAGGCTGTCGCTGGCCGGCCTCTTTCGCCTCGACCCCGCGATAGACCACAAGCTGCTCTCGATAGGCCTCCCGAGCGGGGGGGAGATGCTGGCGCGCCAGATCGCCGGCCTCGTCACCACCAAGTTCGTAGCGTTCTACGGCACCGCGGCCATAGCCGCGCTCGGCATAGGAAACCGCCTAGGCGGCCTCGTCTTCATGCCGCTCTTCGGCCTGATGTCGGGGGGCGGCACCATCGTCGGGCAGAACCTCGGCGCGGAGAACCCCGAGCGGGCCGAGCGTACCGCGCGTGCGGCCTCCCTGCTCGGCGGCTTCGCCATCACCGCCCTCATGGGGCTGGCGATAGCCTTTCCCCGCTCGGTGATGGGCGTCTTCGTCGACTCGGCTGAGACGATCGAGGTGGGCGTCTCGATGATACGCCTCATGGGCGGCTCGTTCATCGTCGTCAGCTTCGCGATAGCCCTCGGCTGCGCCTTCTCGGGATCCGGTTATAACCTGCCCTTCCTCGTATCGTCGCTAGCGGGCCGATGGGGCGCGCAGATACCGTTCCTGGCCCTGTCGGTCTACGTCTTCCCCCGCTTCGGCTTGAACCTCGGGATCCACGGCATATGGGCCAGCTTCCTCGTCTCGGACGCCGTGGAGGCCCTGATACTCGTGCTGTACTACAGGCGGGGGGATTGGAAGAAGGTCAGGGTCTAGGGATCGTGGCGTGGTAGGGGACGGTCATGGCGGCGAGCGGCGCATGAAGTGCGCGGAGGAAGCATGATAGGGACGAGCATCATCAGGAACGGGAAACTGGCGGCTCCGGCGGAGGCCGTCTTCGCGCTCGACGACGTCGACGCTACCTACGGCTACGGCTGCTACGAGACCCTCAAGGTACGCGGTGGCGCGCTCTTCTTCTCCGAGTTCCACGAGGAGAGGCTGCTCCGCTCCGCCGCCATACTCGGCATAGGGCATAGCCTCCGGCCCGGCGACATGACGAAAGCTCTAGGCCTCCTCCTCCGCGATAACGGCGCTACAGAATGCAACGTCAAGGTGATGATGATAGGCCATGACGGCTCCCCGGCCGACTGGTACGCCTTCCTCCTGCCTCCCGTCCTACCGGCCGCCTCGGCCTACGAGCGCGGCGTCCGCTGCCTGCTCTTCCGGGGCGAGCGCCATTTTCCAGCGGCGAAGAGCCTTTCCATGCTACTGTCGACGATAGCCTACCGCGCCGCCTCGGGCCTCGGCTGCTATGACGCGCTCCTCGTCAACGGCCGAGGCGAGATAACCGAGGGCACGAGGACCAACGTCGTATACGCGCGCCGCGGCGAGCCGGACGTCCTCTATACGCCGCCGTCCTCCGTCGCCCTCGAGGGAATAACGCGCCGTACCCTTATAGCGGCCCTGGCGGAGGCCGGCGTCCGTACCGTCGAACGCCCGCTGACCATCGCCGACGCTCTGGGCGGAGGCTTCTCCCTGGCCCTCACGAGCACGTCTAGCCGCGTCATGCCGGTGCGTTCGCTCTCGGGCGCTGGCGTGGGCGCTAGCGTGGGCGCAGGCGGCTCGGGCGAGGAGGCCCCGCTCGAACCGCTACGAGCCGCCTCGATGGAAGCGGGAGCGGAGCGCCGCGTCGCCGTCGAGTCCTGCGCGGAGATAGACCGCGCGCGCCTCGTATACGACGCATACCTTGAACGCTACGCGAGCGAGCATAGGCCCTAGCCTTCCTGCGAGCCCCCGCCGTCCGCGATGGGGAGTATGCGCGAAAGCCATGCTATCGGTTCGAAGAGGGTGTATAGTATAGAAAGGACGGCGACGCCCGGAAGGAGGGATGGAACGCCGCGGACTCGGGCGTTCGCCCGAGGAGCACCGAGAAGAGCCGCGCGTTCCTAATACGCGATGCCTAGAACGCTGCTCTGCCTATTCGTAGCGACTATGCTCGGGGCGACCCTAGCCTGGCCCGAGGACGCCGTTCCGGCCGAGAGGACCGCGGGCGGCGTGGCCTTCCTCGGCTTCGACTCGGGCGACCTGACCGAATCCGGCCTGGCGATACTCTCCGACCTCGTGAGGAGGGAGATAGCCATATCCCCGAATCACGACCTCGTCGAGCGGGGAGACATCGCCGCCCTGCTGGCTGAACAGGAAATGCGCCTATCCGACGCCTTCGACGCGAGCGATCCCGTGCTCGTCGGGCGCCTCGCCGGGGCCCAGTCCTACATCGTAGGGCGGATAGGCCTGCTCGGAACGCTCTACATCATATCCCTTCGCATGGTTGACGTAGAGACGGGTACCGTCACGCGGTCAGTCACCGAGGAGTTCATAGGCCCCTTGGAGGACTTGCGAAAGCCCGTCCGCGTCGCGGCGCAGAAGATACTCGGCATCCCGGGCATCGAGGTGAACCAAGGCGAGTTCATCAGCGTCGAGACCGATCCGCCGGGGGTCGGCGTATACGTCAACGGCCTGTTCGAAGGCAACGGGCCGGTCGTCGTCAAGGTTCCCAAGGCGGGCAAGTACGACGTCAAGCTGTCGAGCGACGGCTATAAGCCATGGTCGCAGCGCGTCTCCGTGGAGCCGAACGCCACGTTCTTCCTGAGGGCCAAGCTCATCAGGCAGGAGAAGATCGTCGACGAGAGGACCCGCGCCCTCCAGGACGGCCGCGCGGCCTTCCTTACCTTCGCGACCGTGTACGCCGCGGCCGCCTCGGACGCGGTACTATTCGCCTTCGGATCCGATAACATCAGGCTATATATAGGCTTACCCCTCCTGACCGCTCCGCTCGTATTCTTCGGCGCGCTCAAGGCCACCGAAGGCATCGTCATGAACTCGGGCCGCTCCTTCATGATCATGTCCAGCACGCTGTGGGGCAGTACCTGGGGCGTATCGGCGGCGATAGTCTTCGGGGCCGCGCCGGCGGCCGACGCCGAGGCGCCGATCCCCGGGTCGCTCTACGCGGGGCTCTCGGTGGCCGGTGGCCTCCTGTACGGCGGGCTGTCTACGTGGCTGACGTCGGGCAGCGAGCCGTTCCCGAGCGCTCGCGTCTGGCTCTATCACCTCGGCTCCGTGCTCGGGGCCTTCCTCGGACTCGGAGTGCCGTACGTGCTCGGCGCGGACTCGCCAGGCGTCATCTACGGCGGCATGCTTACGGGCTCCTTGGCCGGGGCGGCCACCGCGCTATGGCTGACCCGCGACTATACGGAGGGACGCAACGTCGGCAACGTATCGAGAGGCGGCCCGGGCGGCCTTAGAGGGAACCCGTCGGGCGCGCTCGTCGAGCTGAGCCCTTCGGGCGCGGCGTTCGGGCTGCCGCTGCCGGTTCCCGCCGTCGCGGCCGCTAGGGCGGGCTACGCGCCAGGGCTGTACCTGCCCATCCTGTCGGCGAGGTACTGAGTCAGCCATCCTCGCCCAGGAGCTTGAAGCGGGCCGCGAGATCATCGACCTCGGCGACCGACTCGACGAGGCACCCGGCCAAGCCGTCCAGGCGCGACGTGAGGGCGCCGAGCCGGTCGAAGGTTTCTCGGATGCCGGCTACCCGTTCCCGTAGGGACGAGCCTGAGGCCTGAGGCTCGTCTGCCAAGGCGTCCATGTTCCGTAGCGCCTCGCCGCCTCGCCGCCTCGACGGAGGCGGCCTCCCTCGCGCGGCATGCATACAGATATAATGGAAACGGATACGAAGCCAGGGCGCGGCCTAGTAAAAACGCCCGGCCCGGTACGGCCCGCGATGCGCTATACTCTCATCGTGACGAGGAGGCAGGCATGGCTCACGCGTCAATTAAGTCCAGCTACGCGAAGCTGGCGGAGCGCTTGAACAGGTTCCCCCAGGGCGCGCCTCCTTCCGATCTCCTGTTCGCCATCCTCCGCGTGCTGTTCGACGAGAAGGAGGCGGAACTCGTCTCGCTGTTGCCTATAAAGCCTTTCCGAGCGGAGCGGGCCGCCCTGGCATGGAGGACTAGTCCTTCCGAGGCGAAGAAGACTCTCGACGAGCTCGCCAGCAGGGCGTTGCTCATCGATACGGAGCGGGACGGCGAGACGACGTACTGCCTGCCGCCGCCCATGGCCGGCTTCTTCGAATTCTCGATGATGCGAATGCGGAGCGACCTCGACCAGAAGGCGCTGGCGGAACTGTTCTACCAGTACCTCAACGTCGAGGAAGACTTCATAAAGAGCCTGTTCACCGACGGCGATACCCAGCTGGGCCGAGTGTTCGTGCAGGAACCCATGCTCCCGAAAGAAGCCGCCTTCCTCGATAAAGAGGCGCGGTCCTCGGTCCGCGAGCCCTCGCCGGCGGATAACGCACTGCTCGTGCTCGACTACGAGAGGGCCAGCGAGGTGATCAAGACCGCCTCGCATATCGGCGTGGGCATGTGCTATTGCCGCCACAAGATGACGCACCTCGGCCGGGCCTGCGACGCGCCCCTTGATATATGCATGACCTTCAACTCCTCGGCGGAATCGCTCACGAGGCACGGCCACGCGCGCGCCGTAGGCGTATCCGAATGCATGGGCCTCCTCGATACCGCGTACGAGCGCGGGCTCGTGCAGTTCGGCGAGAACGTTCAGCGGCGCGTCAACTTCATATGCAACTGCTGCGGCTGCTGCTGCGAGGCGCTCGTCGCGCAGCGCCGCTTCGGCCTGCTGCACCCGGTGCATACGACCAACTACATGCCGAGCATCGCTATAGAGCGCTGCGCCGGCTGCGGCATGTGCGTGGACGCGTGCCCCGTCGAGGCGGTCGCGCTCGTATCGGCGGAAGACCCGAGGCGACCGAAACGGCGCAAGGCCGAGGTCCGCGAGGATTCCTGCCTTGGCTGCGGGCTCTGCGTCCGCGCCTGCCCGACCGGCGCGCTATCGCTCCGCGCTCGCGCCGAGCGGGTATTCACGCCCGTCGACTCGACGCACCGCGCCGTGCTCATGGCGATAGAGCGGGGCAAGCTCCAAAACCTCGTCTTCGATAACGGCGCTCTCTCCAGCCACCGCGCGATGGCGGCGATCCTCGGCGTAATCCTCCGCCTGCCGCCGGTCAAGCGGCTGATGGCCAGCGAGCAGATGAGGAGCAAGTACCTGGTACGGCTGCTGTCGACCGTCAAGGCGTAGCCGCCGCCAGATCGCGGTTGCGCGACCGGTGAAACGATCGTATACTACGCCCGCCGGATCTTCTCCTATCCGGCTTACTGCTTGGTTTACTTGGGTGCCCTCCCGGGCATCGTCCGTAAACGGAGCTCGGTAAACGGCCTCGAGCCGATATTACTGGCAGCTCGTTTACGGAGGTCTACATGGCTACGTCCCCCCTCGAGACGAACGTACGCCCCTCCCCCAGGACCGCTCCGCGGCCTCATGGGAAGGAGGTGAAGGCGACGAAACGCCGTTCGCCGTAACCACGTACCCTAATGCCCGCGTACCAAGAAATCGAAACACGCTACTAGGAGGATCTTGCCATGAGAATAAACGCGACTCTTTCCGGCTCTATCGACTGCTCCATGCGGGGACATGCTCCTCTCGCGGGCCGTCCCTCCGCGCCGGCGGAGGGCTCCTCGTCGGGAAGCGGCTTTCCATCCTATAATAGCGCCCGGCCGCGGGACCCGGGATAAGCTCTCCCGAGCTCCGCGGCCTTGAATAAACGGGACTAGGAGGCGTCATATGTACGACCGGTCGACCATCTATATTGTCGGGAATTCCAAGACCAATACCGAGAACGCCATCACCAACCTGTATAAATCGTTCTACATAGGCTTCGTCGTGTCTCCCGATAGCGGGAAGATCGTGGACGCGAGCTGCTCGTCGACGATACGCACTACCGACGAGTTCGTGCGCTCGCTGTTCGCCGGCAGGACGATGGGAACCGACGACGCGGCGCTGGAGGAAGAGATAAGGCGCCGTTACCACGGGTCGTCCCAGAAGGCCATCACGGTGGCCTACAAGGACGCATCGAAGAAATTCGCCGAGATCCGGTCCAGGCCGGGCGGCGCGGAAGGATAGCATACATGATCATCAAGGAAGTCAGGCTCGGCCGCATCTCAGTGCCCCTCAAGAAGCCGTTCAAGACGGCCCTGCGCACCGTGGAGAGCGTCGAGGACGTGATAGTCGAGCTCCATACCGATACGGGCGTCGTCGGCTACGGCGAGGCGCCGCCCACCGGCGTCATAACCGGCGACACGACGGGAGCCATCCTGGGCGCCATAGGCGACCATATCGGCAAGGCTATCGTCGGGCTGGACGTCGATAACGTCGAGGAGATCATGGCCAGGATAGACGCCTCGGTCGTGCATAACACGAGCGCCAAGGCCGCCGTCGACATCGCCGTCTACGATCTCTTCGGCCGGTCGTGCGGCGTCCCGCTGTACAAGCTATGGGGCGGCTACCGCAAGGAGATAGTCACCGATATCACCATCAGCGCCAACGACTCCGAGCGGATGGCCCGGGACGCGGCGGAGGCCGTCGGACTCGGGTACAGGACCCTCAAGCTGAAGCTCGGCAAGGACCCCGCGCAGGACGTCGCGCGCATGAAGGCCATTAGGGAAGCGGTCGGCTACGGCGTAGCCCTGCGCGTAGACGCCAACCAGGGCTGGATGCCCAAGGAGGCCGTCAGGCTGATACGCGCCATGGAGGACGCGGGCCTGGCCCTGGAGCTCGTGGAGCAGCCCGTGGCGGCCCGCGACATAACGGGCCTCAAGCACGTGACCGACAACGTCTCGGTGCCCGTCATGGCCGACGAGAGCGTTTTCTCGGCCCTCGACGCCCAGGTCATCATGGAGCGCCGAGCGGCCGACATAGTAAACATAAAGCTCATGAAGACCGGCGGCATACACAACGCCCTACGCATCTGCGCGTTGGCCGAGGTCTACGGCGTAGAGTGCATGATTGGCTGCATGCTCGAGGCCAAGGTCAGCGTTACCGCGGCCGTGCACCTGGCGGCCGCCAAGAAGGTCATAACGAAGGTGGACCTCGACGGGCCCGTGCTCTGCAGCGAGGACCCCGTTGACGGCGGGGCCGTCTTCGAGGAATCCCTGATTAGACCCAACGAGACGCCGGGGCTAGGCATCTCGGGCATCCGCGGGGTGAGATACCTGTAGCGACGACGGCCGTCGCTTCGGCCGCCGCTCGCTCGCTCGCTCCGAGATACGAGGCTCCCCCGCGCGGCATACGCGCGGGGGAGCTTTTCTAGCGGAGCGGAGTCCTATTGCTCGATGGCTCCGAGCCCGACCTCAGCGCAGCCTCCCGCCCGATCCTACGGTCCTCGTAGGCCGGGAGGATATCGCCCCGAGCCTACAGCCTCTCTATGAGCGTCCGCGCGAAGCGGTACGAGCGCTCGACCGAGCCTATGTCCAGGCGCTCGTCGGGCGAGTGCGGGAAGCGTATCGTCGGCCCGAGAGAGACCATGTCCCAGGAGGGGAAGCGCGGCCGGAAGAGCCCGGTCTCGAGGCCCCCGTGGGTTGAGGTCACCGTCGGGTCCTTGCCGAACAGCTCCTTGTAGACCGCCTTGGCCGCGCCCAGGAGCGGGCTGGCGGGGTTAGGGCTCCAGGCCGGGGACTCCGCGAGCCGCTTCTGCGAAACGACCCAGCCGTGGTCAAGCGCCCCGTCAAGCCTCTTCTCGACCGTCGTGCCGAGCGCCGCTTTCTCGGGGTCCGACGAGCTGCGTATCATGACCACGGTCTCCAGGGCGAAGCGGCCGCCCGAGGCGGATCCGGCTAGCTTGCCTAGGTTGAGCGACGTCCTTATAAGCCCGGGCATGTCGGGCTCCATGGCTACGAGGCCGTTGGGCAGGGCGCCTAGGATAGCGAGCATCGACTCGACGCCGTCCGGGCCGAGGGCCTCCTTGGGCCGCGCGGCGGAGGGCGGCAAGGGGGCGAGGACGGCGGAGAAGCCCGGGTCCTTGTCGCCGAGCGATATCCTGACGGCGGTAGCCTCCGCGGCGAAGGTCGCCTTGAAGGCGGCGGCCCGCTCCCGCGGCAGGCCTACGACGGCCCTCGCCTCGCGGGGGATGGCGTTGGCGGCCGTGCCGCCGGAGATCGACTCGACGAGCAGGCGCTCCCGCGCGTTGGCCAGGAGGGCGACTAAGGACAGCGTGGCGTTGGCCCTGCCTCGGTCGATGTCGACGCCCGAGTGGCCGCCGAGGAGGCCCTCTACCCTGGCCTCGAACCATTCCAAGCCGTCGGCGGCGGGGACGGTCGGGTAGGAGAGCGACGCGGCCGTCCTGATGGCGCCGGCGCAGCCTATGGTCAGTTCGGAATCAACCTCGCCGTCGAGGTTCAAGAGGATCTCCCCGGAGAGCAGCCCCGGCTCTATGGCGCGGGCGCCCGACATGCCGTCTTCCTCGTTAACCGTGAAGAGGCACTCGAGCGGGCCGCGAACCAGGGTATCGTCCTCGAGCAGCGCCAGCGCCATGGCCGCGCCTATGCCGTTGTCCGCCCCGAGCGTCGTGCCTGTCGCCACGACCCACGCGGGGTCGGAGGGGTCCAGGCGAGGGAGGATAGGATCGCGCTCGAAGTCGTGGGGCGAGCCAGAGGCCTTCTGCGGCACCATGTCGAGGTGCGCCTGCAGGATGACGCCTCTCGCGCCCTCCTTGCCCGGGCTCGCGGCCCTGCGCATGGCGACGTTGCCTTCGGCGTCGATGCTCGCCTCGATGCCTTTGGACTTAGCCCAATCGAGGAGGGCCAGGGCGAGGGCCCGTTCATGGTGCGAGGGATGGGGGATCGAGCATATAGTTAGGAAATGCCGCCAGACGGGCTTGGGTTCCAGGTCGCGTAGTTCCATGCAGTACTCCTTTTGGGGCATTTTAACATGGAAACGCCCGATAGACGAGGCTGGCCCTAGAGCCTGAGCTCGAAGAGGCGGCGCGGGCGCCCCGTCTTGGCCCTGCTCTCCAGCGCCACTATGTCGGCCCGGCCCGCTTCCGCTATGCCCTGCAGTATGCGCCGGGCGCTACGCTCGCTAATATCCAGGCCCGCGGCGAATTCCTCGACGTCGAAGCGGCTCTTCCCGGTCATCCTGACGAGGGCCCTTATCTTGGTGACGTAGGCGGCGCTCAGGCCCGTCTCGGCGGCGGCGGCGCGGACGTCCTCGTCCGTCTCGGAGATGCTGTAGCTCAGGCTGCGCAGCGACGTCGAGACGGGGCCCTCGATGAGCCCGTCGACGTCGACGGAGAACAGGTTGCAGCCGGCTACCGAGCGCGATCGGTTGAGCGCCTTGCGCGCGTTGGCCTCCGCGTTGAAGGCCGTGCCGCCGTAGCCGAGCCCCGCGCAGAAGTCTATCCCGGCCTGTTCAGACGCCCGGAACAGGGACTCGAGCCCGGCGTCGTCCTCCATCGTGCCCCTCGTGGTGAACAGGATGAACTCGTCCCGGCCGGAGGGGAATACCGATCCTAGTATGCCCTTGGCGAAGTCTATGAGCACTCGCTCGAAGGCGTTCTTGAGCCTGAGGAATTCGTACTCCGAGGCGAGGGCCCGGCCCTCTCCCCGGAGCTTGAGGATCATCACGGCTATCTGGTAGGCCTTGAATTTATTGGCCTCCGCGACGTATATGGCCTTCTGTACCGAGTCTCGGATTATATGCTTCGTGGGGTATATCTTGTAGCTCCGCAGACCGCGCCCGGAGAGTATAGCGTGCGTCCTGGTGAGGCCCGTCAGCGACGCGTCGACGAGCCCGGATGCGTGGAGCGCGGCGTGCAAGTCGGCCAGGTCCTCGTAGGACGTGCCTTCCTCGTAGTCAACTACCTCGAGCGACTCGAAGGCGAAGCCGAGCTCCTCGGCGATCTCCACGACTGCCTCTCGGTCTATGGAGTCGATGCTGATGCGGTCGTACCGGACGCCTTCGTTGCGCATCTGCCAGAGCCCCTTGACGACGCTCGTCCCGATGCGCGGCAGGTAGAGGCAGGGCCTGTCGGTGACGTTGGCGTGCGTGACTATAAGGTAGGGGATGACGCCGGTGAACAGGATTACGTCGACCCTGTCCTTGAGCCCGCGCGCTAGCTCGACGCTCTCTTCCTTCGAGGCGTACTGCCCGATGACGAATTCCACCCTGCTCTCGAACCTGGAGGAGGCGAGTAAAACCCGTTCTATGGAATCCTTAGGGCCTATAAGCCCGATCCGCGTTCTCATGGTACTCCTGGCCTCGCGCCCGGCCTCGCGGCCCTATCCGATCCGGGGGAGGCGCATAGGCTGACGATTGTACGCGAAGCGGGCCGGAGCGGCAATCGCGCCCCGCGACAGGCGCCGCGCCATCAGGAAGAGGGTCCGGACGGCGGGCAGCATCGCCCCCTCGTCGAAGTCGAAGCGCCTCGCGTGGTGGGCGTCGGCCAGCCTCGCGCCGAAGACGACGTAGACGGCCTTGCCCCCGCGCCGCGTCACCCTGTCCATCATGAAGCTATAGTCCTCGCTGCCTCCGAGGGGCAGCGGCTCCCCGGAGACCCTCGCGTAGCCAGCCTCGGCGGCGCAGGCCGCGGCTATCGCCATGAGGCCCGGGTCGCTCTCGGCTCCTATCGCCTCGCCAGCCTTTGACAGCTGCGTCGAGACGCCGTACGCTGCTCCTATGCCCTCGGCTACCCGGGCGACTTCCGCGGCCATGTACTCGTTCAGGGCGGACGTCTCTCCCCGCGTCTCGAGCGCGAGGAAGGCCTCTCCCGGTATGACGTTCCGTCCCGAGCCGCCGGCTATCCTGCCGACGTTTACGCGGGTGGCCCCCGCGGAGTGCCTCGGTATGCCGCTGATATGCAGGGCCGCCGACGCCGCCGCCAGGAGCGCGTTGCGGCCCGACTCGGGGTTCATGCCCGCGTGGGCCGACCGCCCCGTGAAGCGTATGTCCAGCTTCGTGGTCGAGAGGAAGCCGCCGACGCCGGAGTAGAAGCTTCCCTCGCCGTCGGGCACTACGCCGAGGTGGCCCGCGACCATGAAGTCCGCGTCGTCGAGGAAGCCGCTCTCGACTATGCTCTTGGCTCCCCGGACGCCTTCCTCGGCGGGCTGGAATACGAGCTTTACCGTGCCCGCCCATTCGGCCCTGTCCTCGGCGAGCAGCCTTGCGAGGGCCAGGCCTATAGCGGCGTGCCCGTCGTGGCCGCAGGCGTGCATGGCGCCGTCGTGCGCCGACGCGAAGCCGTCCCGGGCCGGCGGGTGGTCGGGATCGGCGGATTCCTGGACGTCCACTGCGTCGATGTCGAAGCGGAACGCGACGACGGGCCCGGGACCGTTCCGCAGCACGCCGGCTACGGCCGTGAACCCGCCCCGCATCGCCAGCGCCGTAGCGGGGTCCGCGCCTTCAGCTATGGCGCGCTCGAGGCAGGCGTCGAGGACCTCGGCTGACGGCAGGCCCATCATCGAGCTAGGGTCCATGATGTCCCTGCCTACGAGGACGTCGTAGCCCGCTTCCCCGAGCGCGCCCGCTATCCTCGAGGCGGTCCAGAATTCCGTGAAGCCGCTCTCGGCGTGGCTATGGAAGGCCCGCCTGTCGGCTACGAGGCCCGCGGCGATCCGCTCGAGGTCGACGCCCATGGTCACTCGCCCCTTCCGAGGTCCAGCGCGCAGCGGACCATGGTCCTGACGCCGACGCCGAGCGCGGCCTCGTCGAAGTCGTAGCGGGGATTGTGCGGCTGCACCGGCGTCTCCCCGGGCTTGCGATAGCCGAGGAAGAGGTAGGCCGAGGGGACCGCCTTGGCGAAGAACGCGAAATCCTCGCCCCCGGGCGCCGGCCTCGCTACCTCGACGTACTTCTCCGCTCCAAGCTCCGTCGCCACGCTCGCCTTGACTATCGCGTAGATCCCGGGGTCGTTGACCAGGGGGGGGTAAGTCAGCCGGTAGTCGACGTCGGCCGACCCGCCGAGCGCCTCCGCGGTTTTCTCCGCTATGGCTATGACGCGGTCGCGCACGAGCATGCGTACGCCCTCGTCGAAGCTGCGGACCGTGCCCTGGATGGTCGCGGTCTCCGGGATGACGTTGTAGCGCGAGCCTCCCTGGAATACGCCCACGGTCACGACGGCGGCCTCGAAAGGATCGACGTTCCGGGAGACTACGCTCTGGAGGGACGAGACTATCTGACTGCCTATGTAGATGGGGTCGACGGTCCGGTGGGGCAGGGAGGCGTGGCCGCCCTTGCCCTTGACCGTGATGATGAACGGGTCGGAGCCGGCCATCATCGCGCCCGGCTTCGTGCCGACGGAACCGAGCTCGAGGTCGGGCCAGAGATGCATGCCCACCATGGCGTCGACGGAGGGGTCGGAGAGGACGCCGTCGCGGATCATGTACTGGGCTCCGCCGCCCGACTGGGCGTCCTCCTCGGCCGGCTGGAATACGAGCTTGACCGTCCCCGCCAGCTCGTCGCGCATGCCCATGAGCACCCTCGCGACCCCGAGTCCCATGGCCGTATGGCCGTCGTGGCCGCAGGCGTGCATCATGCCCGGCACGGCGGACTTATACTCGTGCTCGTTCAGCTCCTGCATCTCGAGCGCGTCCATGTCGAAGCGGAGGCCTACGGTCCGGCCCGGCCGCGAGCCGCGGATGACGCCCGAGACGCCCGTGCCGTAGAAACCGGTCTTGACCTCGACGCCTAGCTCCTTAAGCCTCGCTACGACGAGAGCCTGGGTCTTGGTCTCCTGGCCGCTACGCTCCGGGTTCCTGTGTATCTCCCTGCGTATATCGACTATCCAGGGCAGGGCGTCGTTGACTCGTTGCTCGATGGTTGTACTGGCTGACATTGCTGGGCGCCTCCGCGTCGCGTATGGTGGTTGTTGCTTGAAAGGTTCCGAGAGATCGCCGCGGGTGCGGAGAGGCGGGGGCGCTCGAGGCGCCCCCGCCCGTTCCGTACCGGAGGACGGATTACATGAAGACGCCCGCGCCGGGGCCCAGGGGCAGCTTGAACACCATCCAGATGATTATCTGCGCTATCCATACGAGGCCGAACACGAGGGCGTACGGTATGGTCATCGCCATCACCGTGCCTATGCCCGCGTCCTCGTCGTAGCGGCGCAGGAAGCCGAGCAGTATCGGGAAGTACGGGAACAGGGGAGAGATGGCGTTGGTCGTCGAGTCGCCGATCCGGTACGCCACCTGCGCGAAGGCGGGCGAGTAGCCTAGCATCATGAACATCGGCACGAATACCGGGGCGAGCAGGGCCCACTTCGCGGAGCCCGAGCCTATGAACAGGTTGACGAACATCGTGAAGAGTATGACGAGCACGACCATCAGGATGCCCGTGAGGTGCCAGGCCTTGAGCAGGTTGCCGAGCGAGACCGCGAGCACGAGGCCCATGTTGGACCAGTTGAAGTAGCTGACGAACTGGGCGATCACGAAGACGAGGACGATGTACCCCGCCATGTCCTTCATCGCGGCGGTCATGTGCTTGGCGACGTCGCCTCCGGTCTTGATGGCCCCGGTCTTCTTGCCGTAGACGATCCCTATGAGCACGAACCAGAGGAATATGAAGGCGATGATGCCTGACAGGAAGGGAGAGGGGACGAGGCCGCCCTTGGGATTCCTGAATACCGAGGTCTTGGGCCAGAGCGCCGCCACGACGGCCGCCCAGTAGACGAGCGTCGCGACGCCCACGAGCCTGAGGCCCTTCTTCTCCGCCTGCGTGATCTCCATGCTGGTCTCTTGCACGGCGAATCCGGCCTTGGGGGTGTAGGGGCCCATCTTCTTCTCGACGGAGGTCGTCACCCAGGTGCCTACGACCGTCAGGATGAGCGTAGAGGCTATCATGAAGAAGTAATTGACCGCCGGGTTGACCAGGATCGACGGGTCGATGATCTTGGCCGCTTCCTGGGTGATGCCGGCGAGGAGCGCGTCGGTCCCGACTATTATCAGGTTGGCGGTGAAGCCCGCGCACGCGGCGGAGTAGCCGGCGGCGATACCGACGAGCGGGTTGCGCTTGGCCGCGTAGAAGATCATGCCGGCCAGCGGCGGGATGATTATCACGGCGGCGTCGGAGGCTATGTTCCCGCAGATGCCTACGAGCATGATGATCGGGACGAGGAGCTGCTTGGGCGCGCCTAGGATGAACCGCTTCATCATCGCGTTCATGAGGCCGACCTGCTCGGCGAGGCCTATGCCCAGCATCATGGTCAGCACGAGCCCGAGCGGGGCGAACCCGACGAAGTTCTTCGTCAGGTCGATGAACATGTACTTGATGCCCTCGCCCGAGAGGAGGCTCCTGATAGCGACCATGGAGTCCTTGGCCGGATGCTTGACCTCGATCTTGAACATCGAGAGGATCGCGGAGAGCGCGATGACGGCGACCATCAGTATCACGAACATCATGAACGGATGCGGTAGCTTATTGCCCGTCCTCTCTACCCAATCGAGGAATCGGTAGAATACCGGCTTCCTCTGTTTCTTTTCCTGCGTCACGGGCTGCCTCCTAGTGAATCGTGGGGTAATGGTCATATTAGTGACATGGCCATTACTGTTAGTACCACGATTCAAGGGCCCCGTCAACTTTTTTTTTGAGCCTTTTTCATGAAACCGTCATCCCCCCTAGCGGGCATGACGCAATAAATAGTTGACAGATTTAATATCATAACTTAAGGTTAAGAACGTCTTAACATTTCCTTAAGGAACGGAGGGTCGCATGAAGAAGCAGATGATAATCGTCGCGTTGTTAACGGCGACGGCTATGAGCGTATTCGCCATGGGAACGAAAGAGGGATCGTCGGGCGCGGCCCCCGCCGAGAAGGCCATGACCCACGACGAGCTCGTCGCGGCGGCCCGGGCCGAGGGCAAGGTCGTAGTATATTCTATAACGTCCCGCATCGCCGGCGCGGCGACCGAGTTCGAGAAGCTGTACGGCATCAAGGTCGAGGCCTCCAACCTGAAGGACGGCGAGCTCATCGAGAAGGTGAGCAAGGAAGTAGGCGGCGGCATCCAGGGCGCCGATTTCGTCATCTGCCAGGACTCGGGCCGGGTCTACGGCCAGCTGATCGCCCCGGGCTTCCTGACTAACTACGTCCCCCCGTCGATGAAGTCCATTATCCCCGCGCAGTACCAGAACCCGCTGACGTTCCAGCTGATAAACAAGGTTTTCATATTCAATAGCGAGCGCTCCACGGCGCCCGTCATCAAGAACGTGTGGGAGCTTACCGAGCCTAAGTGGAAGGGGCTCGTCCAGTTCAAGGACCCCAAGGCGGAGGGCGTGAACGCCAACTTCCTGACGATGATCACCTCCCCGGAGTGGAGCGCTAAGCTCGACAAGGCGTACCAGGACCTGTACGGGAAGAAGCTCGCGCTGACCACCAAGAACGCGGGCTACGAGTGGATCAAGCGCTTCTTCCAGAACGGCCTGGTGCTCGGCAATAGCGACACGACCATCTCCGAGAACATAGGCATCAAGGGCCAGCCCCAGACCACGATGGGCCTCTTCGTCTATTCGAAGAAGCGCTTCGACGCGAAGAAGAACCTCGCGCTCGAGCCTATGACCGAGGTCGCGCCCTTCTCCGGCTTCATCTACCCGGCGTTCGTGATGCTCACGAAGAACGCCGCCCATCCCGCCTCGGCGAGGCTCTTCATCGAGTACCTGCTCACCGCCGAGGGATTCAAGCCTTGGTCCAAGGACGTGGGCTCGTATTCCTCCAACCCCACGATCCCCGTGAACGACGACGACCAGCCGGTGTCGTTCTGGGCAACGAGGCTCGTGCCCGAGGATCCTCAGTACCTGTTCGAGAACAGGGCCGCGGTCGAGGAGTTCGTCAACAACATCACCTACTGACGGAGTAGGGCGACTCGTACAAGGGGGCGCGGGCCTGATACGCTCGCGCGCTCCGCGCCCTTCGCCCGCGCTTTCGCGCCGCCCGGGCGGCGCCGCGCGGGACGGCCTCGCGCGCGGGACGGCCCCGGCAGTCCCGCGAGAAGGAAATCCTATACCATGACACTAGGAAACCGCGTCCGTTTTTTCTTCAGGAAGCCGCATAACGTCATCCTCACTATCCTGGCGGTTTCCCTCGCGTTCCTGACGCTACTCCCGCTGCTATCGCTCCTTAAGGATACGGTCGTAGTCCATCCGTCGGAGATCATGAGCGTGAAGGGCTCCAAGATGGGCGACCTGACCTTCTTCCATTGGAAGAAGGTGTTCTCCGACGGCGAGACGAGCATGAACCTGTTCTATAAGCCGCTGTGGAATACGATCCGAGTGTCGCTGTGGAGCTGTCTGATAGCCATAGGGCTGGGCGGCGGCGTGGCGTGGCTCGTCACCCGTAGCGACATGCGATGGAAGCCGTTCGTCTCGACCGTGTTCATTTTCCCGTACATCATGCCCTCCTGGACGCTCGCCATGGCATGGCTCAATTTCTTCAGGAACAGGCTGATAGGCGGCGCCCCCGGATTGTTCACTGCGCTCACGGGGATCGAGACGGCCGACTGGTTCGCCTACGGGGCCTTTCCCATAGTCGTCGTGCTGGGCCTGCATTACGCGCCGTTCGCGTACATCCTGATAGGCGGTATACTCCGTAATATGGACGCCAACCTGGAGGAAGCGGCGGTGATACTCAAGGCGGGCCGGCTCAAGATACTGTCTCGCATCACGCTGCCCATCGTGATGCCCGCCGTGCTCTCGACCTTCCTGCTCGTGTTCTCGAGCTGCATGAGCGCCTTCGCGGTCCCGGCGTTCCTAGGCACGCCGGTCCGGTTCCAGGTGCTGACGACCCAGCTATACCGCACCCTCAACGGGCTCAACCCGGGCTACGGCTATATCATGGCCCTCGTGATGATAGTCATAGGCACGGGCATCCTCATGATCAACCAATGGATAATAGGCAAGCGCAAGTCGTTCACGACGGTGACCGGCAAGAGCTCCAATATCTCGTTCGCCCGGCTCAAGGCCATGAGGGCGCCGATCTCGATAGCGCTCGTAGCCTTCGTGTCGCTCATCGCCATCCTGCCCCTCGTTACGTTCGCCATCGAGTCGTTCATCATGGCGCCCGGCGACTACTCCCTTAAGAACCTGACGCTCCAGTTCTGGGTCGGCAAGGGCAGCGAGGACATAGGCGGCGGCGAGCCGGGTATCCTCCTTAACAAGTATATCTACCTCGGGCTGTGGAACAGCGTGAAGCTGTCAGTAGTCGTGGCCTTCGTCGCCGGGACTGTGGGCGCGCTGACCGGCTACGCCGTCGTCAAGGCCCGAGGCACCAAGCTGGCCTCGCTCGTCAACAACCTGGCGTTCTTCCCGTACCTGATGCCGTCGATGGCGTTCGCGGCCATATACCTGTCCATGTTCGCCAAGCGCAACCTGTTCATACCGTCGCTGTACGGGTCGTTCGCGCTCCTCGTGCTCGTGGGCGCGGTCAAGTACCTGCCGTTCGCGTCGAGGGCGGGCATGAACGCCATGCTGCAGCTTAGCAACGAGATAGAGGAGGCCGGGCTGATCGTCGGCATCCCGTGGTGGAAGCGCATGACCAGGATCATCTTCCCTATCCAGAAGTCGAGCTTCCTCTCGGGCTACCTCCTGCCGTTCATCTCGTGTATGCGCGAGCTGGCCCTATTCGTCCTGCTCATAGTCCCGGCCAACCGGGTGCTGACGACGATGCTCTTCCAGTACAACGAGAAGGGCTGGAACCAGTACGCCAACGCGATCAACCTGCTCATAGTCCTCATCGTGCTCGTATTCAATACGGTGATAAACAAGGCGACCGGCGCGTCGATAGACAAGGGAATCGGAGGATGACATGCCCGAGATAATACTCAAGAACGTTTCGAAGCGCTTCGGGAAATTCGTCGCGGTCGACGACCTTTCCATGGTCATAGGCGACGGAGACTTCGTGACCCTGCTGGGGCCGTCCGGATGCGGAAAGACCACGACGCTGCGCATGATAGCCGGGCTCGAGACGCCGACCGAGGGAGAGATCCTCATAGACGGCAAGACGGTCTTCTCCTCGGAGCGGGGCGTCGACGTCTCCCCCGATAAGCGCGACGTCGGCTTCCTGTTCCAGAACTACGCGCTCTGGCCCCATATGACCGTCGAGCAGAACATCTCCTTCGGGCTGGAGAACCTCAAGTGGGATAAGGAGCGCATACGGTCGCGCGTGGCCGAGCTGCTCGCGACGCTAAAGATAGATCAATTCGGCAAGCGCTACCCGAGCGAGCTATCCGGCGGGCAGCAGCAGCGCGTCGCCATCGCCCGTACCCTTGCGACGGGGCCCAAGGTGCTCTTCATGGACGAGCCGCTGTCGAACCTGGACGCGAAGCTGCGTACCGAGATGCGCTCCGAGCTCAAGCGGCTGCACGCCGAGACGGACTCGACCTTCGTCTACGTGACGCACGACCAGCTGGAGGCGATGACCCTGTCGACTCGGACCTGCCTGATGAAGGAGGGCGTGCTCCAGCAGTACGCGCCGCCGCTCGAGGTGTACCACAACCCCGCCAACCTCTTCGTCGCGGATTTCGTCGGCAGCCCGACGATGAACTTCCTGGAGGGAGTCGGCCGAGGCGTGAATCTCGACGAGATCAAGATGTCGGTATCGGGCCTCGACCTGCTGTTCTCCCCGGTCTCTGGAAGCATCACGCTCCGCGACGACCAACCCATAGTCATGGGTATTCGGCCCGAGTTCGTGCGTATAGGCGAGACGGGCAAGGGGAGGGCGAGGGTCTACGCCGCCCTTCCCTCCGGTATGGAGACGGTCGTGAAGCTCCGCTCGGGGGACCAGCTCCTGACCTCGGTCGTATTCGGATCCATCGACTACGAGGCGGACGGTGAGGTCGGTTTCGGGTTCGACGGTGAAGGGTGCGTAGTCTTCGACAAGGAGACCGGCGCCAACCTGGCGATCGGTAAGCTGGCCATAATCTAGCCATGGGCACGGCCGCAGCGCGGAAGATCCTCCTCGTCGAGGACGAGGACCACATCGTCGAGCTCCTCTCCATGAGCCTCGGCCAGAACGGCTTCGAGACCCGTACCGTCGGAGACGGCGCGCTCGTCCTCGCCGCCGCGACGAGGGAGCGCCCCGACCTGATCCTGCTCGACCTGATGCTGCCGGGCCTCGGCGGGCTCGAGGTCTGCCGGGTGCTGAGGCGGGACCCGGCCACGGCCGGGATCCCCGTCATCATGCTCACCGCCAAGAGCGAGGAGAGCGACAAGGTGATAGGCCTGGGGATAGGGGCCGACGACTACGTGACCAAGCCGTTCAGCCTGCGCGAGCTGATCGCGAGGATAGAGGCCGTGCTCCGGCGCGGCAGGCTCGGCGCGGAACCGGAAGCGCTCTCCGCCGGGGCGCTGTCAGTAGACGTAGCCGGGCATTCCGCCAGGCTCGGTTCAGAGCCCCTCGCGCTGTCGCCGACGGAATTCTCCATCCTCTCGGCCTTGGTCAAGGCGACGGGCAGGACGGTGAGGCGCGCCGAGCTCGTCGGCGATCCCGAGGCGGGGCCGGAGGCCGGAAGGGCCCTCGACGTGCACATAAGGAACCTGAGGAAGAAGCTGGGCGGGGGCGCCGGTTCGGGGCCCTCGATCGTGACCGTCCGGGGCGTCGGCTACTCGCTGCATGCCTAGCGCTAACGGCTTCCTCGAGCTATTGAACGCTTCCTCCGGAGCGGCGCCGGTACTAGTCGACGCCGCCGTCCTACGGCTCCTGTTACGCGCGCTCGGCCTGGCCGTGCTGGCGATCGCCGGCACGGCTGC
>Ga0180008_1000657_pt1 | contig 26479 bp, 19 predicted proteins | sample MM_PW_MetaG_FD_121121 | JGI IMG/M metagenome (GOLD analysis project Ga0180008, IMG submission 121121) | Groundwater microbial communities from the Aspo Hard Rock Laboratory (HRL) deep subsurface site, Sweden - MM_PW_MetaG | ecosystem: Environmental > Aquatic > Deep subsurface > Groundwater... | reverse complement strand
CGTCATCGACCTCAATCCCAAGATATCGAACGGTGCTCTCCAGCTTCGTATGGCCGAGCAGAAGTTGAACCGCCCGTAGGTTCTTCGTCCTGCGATAGATCAGCGATGCCTTCGTACGTCTCATTGTGTGAGTGCCATACATGGCTGGATCAAGGCCAATGGCTTTTACCCAGCCTTTGACGATACGAGCATATTGACGAGTGGATAGATGATCTGAGGTATGCAGCCTGCTCGGGAAAAGGCAGTCCTGGCTACGGAGTTGTGCTTGGTGTATCCAGGCTGCGAGAGCAGACCGTGTTTGCTCAGTAATCTCGAACTGCACTGGTCGCTTCGTTTTCTGCTGCATAACCATTGCTCGTGATGACACATGCTCGCCATGAGCAACGTCGCACACACGGAGCTTGGTTAAGTCGCAGGCTCGAAGCTTGCTGTCGATGGCCAGATCGAACAGAGCCAGATCCCGGGTTCGTTCTGCAATTTGAAGCCTTACTCGGATGGCCCAGATATCTCTCTGTCGGAGCGGGGTTTTCTGCCCGACCAATTTTCCTTTGTTCCAGGGCTGACGGCTGCAGGTAGCAATGATGTCCATGGCAAGTCCTCCACGTGTGGAAGGACAAGCATGGCTAGCCAGAGCAGTGGCCGCTAACCGGCCAAAGGCAGCCACAAGTTGACTACTTCGCAAGGCAAGGGCGTATGCTCATGTAGCCCCCGCCGCTACGAGGCCAAAGAATGTCCACACAACTAGGGGCGATTCATGGATCCGACGAAATTTACCCTCAGACGCAGCGCGTTCTCGCCCGGAAACGCCATTTTCATCATCGACTGTTTAAGCGAGCGGGATCTGCAAACCGGTCTCTCTCGACTGAGAGAACTGCACGATTTGCTTCTCGCGCGCGATCCTGAGCGATTTGAATACAACAAGAATTTCGCCCATCGATTCGAGGCGGGCTCTGCAACCAAATTTGCAGAATGCTTCGAGGAAATCACAGGCGCGTGTGAGCTTGGCATTCGACCAATCATATTCATTGATGCTCACGGCCACTCCGAGAAGGGTCTTGGAACGCCGTCCGGGGAGTTTATTGGCTGGGATGAGTTGTTGGACAGCTTGGATAGCGTCACTCAGCGGACAGGGGGTGAGCTGACAGTTATTGTCGCTGCCTGCCATTCGATGAAAGCCGTAGAAAATCTGAGCCTTCAGAAGCGCCTTCCTTTTGCCTTTTACTATGGATATTCATCAGAGGTAAAAGCCGGAGTAGTAGATAAAGAAACGGAGGTGATTTACGAGAGTCTCTTTAATGATGGGGGGCGAGCCGTGCTAAATGCGACGAGCCTCCAGCTTAAGTCTTTCTCTGAATACGACCACGTTACGGATGTGCTGGCAGTCACATTGCTTAGCGCCAAGGCCCCCGGCGTTTTAGCCAAAATGCTTCCACAGTTGTCGCGCGCCAAGCTGCGAGCGTCTGCTGATGAGACAGTCGTAAAAAAAGGGATTCCTTTGTCTGGGTCACGCGTGAAGGTGAACCATATGCTCAGTTCAGGACAGCTAGCCATCAAGATGGTCGAGCAATTGATGCACGATACCCCGCGTCGAGAAAGGGTTATCCAAGACATCCAGGCATACATACAGGGTGCTCCAACGCCTGCTCTCTGAGGATGCTTCGGCGAATGGAGATTCCGAATAGTGCCGGAATATTTTTGGCGCTATCGCGAAGCTGCTTCTGTAATGCCTTCTCGGACTCCAGAAGCCACGCTTCAGCTCCCTGTACAGTGTTGAGCTGCCTCCATAGTGTGACCGCTTCTGGCCGGTAGTTACCGTTGTGAAACACGGCTTTCGGCCAGTAGCAGCCGCTCAATTGTGTCTATAGAACCTTTAGCGATTCAGTTACCAAACCAAAACTTTCAGGCAAGGCCTGCAGAGATTGTCTTGGGGCTAAGAAAACAACATATACCTCAGACCAAACTTGACTTTCTGTTTATCTCACTCCACCCACCTTGGCAAATCATGAGATAATATCGCTCTTCCACCCTATAAAATCGATAAAAAACCCTGATGCGACGGGTTGCTTTTTCTATTTTCAAATTTTGATAGCCGGGCTTGTAAATGAAAATCCTCGAACCACAGATCGACAAGCTGTTTGATGACAACCCAATTCTTCGACAACCTTTTCTCCATGTTTACAATCATTTCTGCCAGGTTGCCACCTTCCAATTCATTCAAGAAAAGCAAGCACCTCATAGCTTCGCAATTCCGTATACATTTGTATTTGAGCGCATGAACGACTTTAGTCCTCAAAGCCCTGAATCATGCGATGATTTTTTGCGCAAGCTAAACCCTGATGACTTTAAAAATTTATTCGCTTGCGCAAACCTCAATATAGTCATCCCATTTATTCGTAGCAAAATATATAGATTCACTCGCGAAAGCAGCGAAAAGTCAACGATCGACTACGCTGATGAAATTACACTCAAACATGAAATCAATGACATCATTGTAACGCATTTATCTCTACCAGTTATTTCAAACCAAGCTCACGATTCTAGACCTTGGCTCAAGAGCGTTGTTAATCGGCTAAAAACCAACAAGCCCGTAAATCCCACATTTTATTTTGATTACATTTCCGAGCAGTACAAAGCATCTGAAAATGCATTCATTGAAGCAGATATTATTCCACCTGATTTCTATACGCAGATTGGATTTTCTTCTGCCGATGCCTTTAAAAAAATCAGGAATGCTTTTATCTGCATAGGGCAAATCTATAATGACATCACGTTCATAGTTTACAAATACCTGGAAGTCAATGAACTTAAAGACTCAGGGGATGGAGATCATCATTTACAAGGCCTTGGCATGGCCAGGCTGGGTGCCGCCGAGCTGAAATTTCTAGTTCAAAAGCTCACCGGGGTGGCTGAGTCAGACTACGATAAATTTTCTGAGTTTTTCTTCTGCGGCGAGGGAAAAAATGGCAGCCTAAGCTTAAAATTCATGCCGCCATTCTGGAGCATTTCGGATGACGTATACTTCTGCCCGGCCTTAGTTCCAACCCTACTGGGCACGAGAAATCTTTTGATCTCCATACTAATAGATGATGATAAAAATACTAAATACAACTATGACGGATTGATATCTCACTTTTTCGAACCTGAACTCTTGAGAAGGGCTCAAAGGCATTTCGAAAGCAATGGCTTTTATACTTATTTAGAATGTGACTTTACTGGGGGCGAGATTGATTTATTGGTTTTTTGCAATAAATTCAATACCGTGATGACCGTCCAGGCAAAAGCCACTTTATACCCTGAGTCAGCTCGCATGGTGCGACGTTTGGACGATAGAATTCGGGAAGCAGTTGAGCAGACCAAACGATTTGATAAACTCGAACCCAAAGAGAAAACTAGTTTATTCAAAAAATCTTTTCCCAGCTTGGATGATTCGGCGCAAATCAATCATATTCGCGCAGTTTTAACAAATTCCAGTTTCGGAAGCACTTTTAGCTGGCAATTACTAGAAAGCAACAAAATAACCCCAATAAACTGCAATCTTCTTAAAAACGTATTGCCTTGCTGCAATGTTTTAACTGAACTACCAGAACAAATTGAAGCATTTATTGCAAAGATAAAATCCGAGATTGAGATCACTGAGGAACAAAAAGTTTTCAGCCTCCCTGGCCATACGATTTATCAACGACACGTTGAAACACATCGCATGAAGAACCTTTACGACGCCAAGTATTGGGGCGAGTGAATAGCCCCCAGTTTCATAGATGCTTTCGAGCCTCAGCGAAACCGGCCCAGCCTTGGCGTGACCAGCAGTTTCTGGCCGGTTTCGGCCTGTCGCCACCGGCAGCTATGGATTAAATCCGGCCCGTCGTGACTGGCAACAGCCGAACCATCGTGGACCACTGAGACCTAGATGAGTGGAAGCTTCGAATCGTCACCGCAATCAGCTACTGCCGTTTTGTTGTAATCAAAGGGGAGACTTCTTCTTTCTATGCAGAGACTTTTCTGACTGAGTGGTGGTGGCCGTCCGCCACGCTCCGGGCGACTATCCAGCCGGCAAACAGGGCGATGTGTTCGCGGTCGAGTTCAGGGTAGCGCGCATGTCCTGCCTTGGCCTGAGCGACGGTCCGGTGTTCCAGTACAAAGAGCCTTTTCGTTCCAGGTCGCGACCGATGATCAGGCTGAGACGGACCACTTGTGAACACGATCATTAACAATGGGGCCAGGTGAGCGCGTATGGCTGGTACAGGGACGAGTGGGTGTTTCGTGGTAGATCTCCCTGCATATTCTGACGGCTGCAATACCCAGCCCTGATCGAGCGGCAACAACGCGTTCGTTCGAGGCCATTGATGGCATGACGAAGATCGACTTTGCCGCGATCGAGGCTGCGCTGAAGGCTTGATCTTCAACGTCTGAATCCAGCCCCAATGACTGAGCCTGCCTGACACCACATGCGATTCTGAGGCTGCTGCGGCCCCTCCGCGTGACTCGCAGAGTTCCGTGCTGTGATCCACCTCTGCTGCGACTCGGTCAAGCTAAATGCAATCGTTGGTCAGGAGCTTCTATAAAACGCAGGCATAATCTTGTTATGATATAGCTGGCGTCAAACTCGGCAGATGATACGGCCTTATAGATTTACTTAAGAGTGTATGTCGTATATTAAATACGTGGCCTAAATGCTGTGCTGTGCTTTGCTTCGGATTGTTCCTGTGTCCGATTTTGGTAGTGTCTAACTATCTCAATCCTTCGCAAGTGGTGCGGGATGTTGCAAGGTGGGCGATATTTTTATAGTAAATTGGGTTTGTAAATATTTTAATTGGAAGCTAGTGTTTATGATGATGGGCGAACAAGCATCTCAGATTAATAAAGCTGCGGAACTTCGTCGTAAAAAGCTGCGCGGCAATGTGGGCAAGGCTGTTGTAGATTATGCAATGATCGAAGATGGCGACAAAATTATGGCCTGCGTAAGTGGTGGCAAAGATTCATTCGTTATGCTTGACGCTTTGCTGCACTTGCAGAGAGTTGCGCAAATAAAATTCAGTGTTGTGGCGGTTAATCTTGATCAGAAGCAACCTGGCTTTCCGGAGCATATCTTGCCTGAGTTTTTCGAGGCTAAAGGGATTGATTACTATATAATTGACAAGGATACTTATTCCGTTGTCAAGAGTAAGATCCCGGAGGGTAAGACTACTTGTTCTCTTTGCTCTAGACTCAGAAGGGGCACGCTTTATAGTTTTGCTGAGGAAATTGGGGCTACTAAATTGGCACTCGGTCATCATATGGATGACATGGTTGAAACTTTGTTTCTGAACATGTTCTTCCAGGCGCAAATGAAAGGGATGCCTCCTAAGCTTCTTAGCGATGACAAGAGAAATATAGTTATCCGGCCGCTCGCCTACTGTCGCGAGAAAGATATAGCAAAGGTCGCTGCCGATAGCGCATATCCAATCATTCCGTGCAATCTCTGCGGCTCGCAAGAGAATTTGCAGAGGAAAAAAATCAAGTCGATGATTGCGGAGTGGGATTCGGTAAATCCTGGCTGCGTAGAAAACATCTTTCACAGCTTACAAAACGTAAGTCCATCCCAGTTAGCTGATCGTAGTCTCTTCAATTTTATAGATCTATCCATTGATAGGTCGGATGCCCGACCGCCCTACGAATTCGAAGCAGCCGAGGTTTCATCATCCAGCGTTGAAGGCCGGATTGATGTCGTTCGGATTTTGTAAAGGTTCAAGGTGATTTTTCGGGGGGGGGAGAGGGTGTTTAGAGGCCAAGAAGACGCAAAATTTACTTTTTCGCATTTTTCTGTAAAGCCAGCTTTCTATTTAATTCATTTAAAATCAACAAGTTGCGATTATTCTGATGCTGTCCAGTTATGTTTTCTTAAGCTATAAGGGAAAGACAGCTACACCATGCTCGACGTCTTGCTGTATCTGCAGAAAGTGGCTCCGGTCAAATTCGAGATTGTCGCCGTCAACATGGATCAAAAGCAGCCGGGCTTTCCGGAGCACGTGCTGCCCGAGTACCTGAAGTCCATTGGCGTCGACTACCACATCGTCGAGAAGGACACCTATTCGGTCGTCAAAGAGAAAATTCCGGAAGGCAAGACCACCTGCTCGCTGTGTTCGCGTCTGCGTCGCGGCACGCTCTACACCTTCGCCGATGAGATCGGTGCAACCAAGATGGCGCTCGGTCACCATCGCGACGACATCCTCGAGACGTTCTTCCTCAACATGTTTTACGGCGGCACGCTCAAAGCCATGCCGCCCAAGCTGCTGTCTGACGACGGCCGCAATGTGGTGATCCGGCCGCTGGCCTATTGCAGCGAGGCAGACATCGAAGCCTATTCGCAGATGAAGAGGTTTCCGATCATCCCCTGCAACCTCTGCGGCTCGCAGGAGAACCTGCAGCGCCAGGTGGTCAAGGAGATGCTGCAGGAATGGGAGCGCAAGTCGCCCGGTCGTACCGAGATCATGTTCCGCGCCTTGCAGAACGTAGTGCCCTCGCAGCTGGCCGACCGCAACCTGTTCGACTTCACGAGCCTGCGCATCGACAACGACGCCACGCCGCGCTTCCTCGATGTGATGAGTTTGTAGCGGCAGCCGTAGGCCTCAACCATAAATCCCAAACGAACTCTGTAGGGTGGGCTTCAGCCCACCACGGCAGTTGTAACTTGGTAACGGTCGGATAGCGCTCCGCTTCAGCTCCGTACTTCTGACACCAGCGATTCACGCTCTCGGTTGAAGTGAGGTCTGCCCCAGCTCGCCAACCGAGCCAGGGCTTAACCCATCGCAGGTGGTATCAGCTCGGCCGAACCTGCTTCAGCGTTTCAGCGATCATGAACGCCATTTCCAGCGACTGGTCGGCGTTGAGCCGAGGGTCGCAGTGGGTGTGGTAGCGGTCGGAAAGCCCGTCCTCGGTAATTGGGCGCGACCCGCCAATGCACTCGGTGACGTTCTGCCCAGTCATTTCAATATGAATGCCGCCGGGGTAGCTGCCTTCGGCGCGGTGCACGTCGAAGAACTGCCGCACCTCGGCCAGCACCTTCGCGAAATCGCGGGTCTTGTAACCGCTGGAAGCTTTCATGGTGTTGCCGTGCATCGGATCGGAGCTCCACAGGACCTGACGACCTTCCTGTTGCACGGCCTGGATCAGGCGCGGCAAGCCTTCCTCGACCTTGTCGGCGCCCATGCGCACGATGAGATTCAAACGACCGGGATCGTTCTCAGGATTGAGGACGTCGATCAGGCGGATCAGCTCGTCGCTGGCCATGCTCGGCCCAACTTTCACGCCGATCGGGTTGCCCACGCCGCGCAGGAATTCAACGTGTGCCCCGTCCAGCTGTCGCGTGCGGTCGCCAATCCAGAGCATATGGGCAGAGCAGTCGTACCAGCCACCGCTGAGGCTGTCCTGGCGCACGAATGCCTGTTCGTAGTTCAGCAGCAGCGCCTCGTGGGCGGTGAAGAAGCTGGTCTCGCGCAACTGCGGCGCGTTGTCCATGCCGCATGCGCGCATGAACCGTAGTGCCTGGTCGATCCGTGCGCCTAGCTGGTGATATTTCTCAGCCATCTGTGAGTTGGCGATGAAATCCAGATTCCACTGATGCACCTGATGCAGGTCGGCGAAACCGCCCTGGGCGAACGCGCGCAGCAGGTTCAGGCTGGAGGTGGATTGGTGATAAGCCTGCAGCAGCCGCTCCGGATCCGGCACGCGGCTTTTTTCATCGAAGCCAATGCCGTTGACGATATCGCCGCGGTACGCCGGCAGGGTGACGCCATCGATAGTCTCGTCCCCGGAAGAGCGCGGTTTGGCGAACTGCCCGGCCATGCGACCGACCTTCACCACAGGACATCCAGCGGCGAATGTCATCACGATCGCCATCTGCAACAGCACCTTGAAGGTGTCGCGGATCTTCGGTGCGGAAAACTCGGCGAAGCTTTCTGCGCAGTCACCGCCTTGCAGCAAGAACGCGCGGCCTTGCGTCACCTCGGCGAATTGCCGGCGCAGCTCCCGTGCCTCGCCAGCGAACACCAGCGGTGGAAGGCTCGCCAATGTGCCCTCGACCCGCTTCAGATGTTCGGCATCGGGGTATTCGGGCTGCTGCTGGATGGGTTTGGCTCTCCAGCTAGTGGGGCTCCAGGCGTGGGTCATGGAAATTGATTCCGTCCGCAAAAAAGTGCCCGGATTTTACCTGATGTGCCGGTTCGGCGCTGATAGCCCTTACCAATCGGGCTGTTAAGATGCACCGATAGGTTTGGGAGAAGCGCAGTGGACAAGCAGGAAGTGTTGCTGGCCGAGGTGCATGACGCCTTCGGTCTGATTCGCGTGCTGGAAGTGGGGGAGTACCGGTTTCTCGAGTTCGGCGCGGCGGTCGAGCAAAGCTGCGTTTTCACCCAAGATCCGAGCTGGCTCGAGTATGACTACACGCGTGCAATGTTGATGGGCGGCCTGCTGCACGCCGCGCCGGAAACGGCTCTGTTTCTCGGCCTCGGCGCCGGCACCCTAACCCAGGCATGCCTTGAATTCCTGCCGCTGGAAGACGTCGAGGCCATCGAACTGCGCCCGGACGTTCCAGAGCTGGCGATGCGTTATCTGGGCCTGGCGAACGATTCACGTCTGTATATCCGCATTGGCGATGCGGTGGAGCTGCTCGATTCGGCCGAGACCGCTGATCTGATCTTCGTCGACCTCTACACCGACGTAGGCCCGGCCGCCGCACATCTGGCGTGGCGTTTTCTTGAGCGCTGCCAGCAGAAGCTGAATCCAGATGGTTGGCTGATCATCAACCAGTGGGGCACCGACGAGGACAAGCCGCTAGGTGCGGCGCTGCTTCGTGGTCTATTTCATCGTCACTATTGGGAATGCCCGGTAAAGGAGGGCAACGTTGTCTTGTTCGTGCCTGCGGATCTGGATCAGCTACTCGACGAGGCGAGCCTGCGCGAGCGCGCCGCAGCGCTGGCCCCGCGATTGGGCTACACGCTGGACTCGTTGATCAATGCGCTACGGCCAGCGAGTTGAGCTCAGACAATCTCCGGGCGGCCCAACAGCCAAAAGCTTGCCCCGGAGGTCGGGCCTTCGCTGAAAGCCAGGCCAGCCCAAACAGATCCAATCCAGACAGGGTCGGGCTTCCATATGGCAACGCCTCGCCGCCCTTACGAACCTAACTCCGAAGACAAATTGCACGCACAGCGTCACAGAAATCCGGTATAGTACGCGCCGGCTGAAACACAGCCTGCGTTCAGGTACTGCAACACACGAAGCGCTGCTTCGGCTGCTGTCCGCTTCTCGCGGCTGTCCTAGACGATTCATCATTCATTACGTTTTCGCAAACCCCGCCGACCAGGCTGCCAGGGTGACCTTCGGGTTTTGCATGGCATGCGCAGCTTCGGAACATGGGTCTTTGCGGAGCATCAGGAAAAGACCCATGACCCAAGAAATCGGCAGCTTTGCTGCACTCGGTATTCATCCCTCCGTACTCGCCGCTGTTACCGCAGTGGGCTACGAAGAGCCATCGGCGATCCAGAGCCAGGCTATCCCGGTAATCCTCGGCGGCCACGACATGATCGGCCAGGCCCAGACCGGTACCGGCAAGACCGCCGCGTTCGCGCTGCCAATCCTGTCCAAGATCGATCCCGCTCGTAAAGAAGTGCAGGCGCTGATTCTCGCGCCAACTCGCGAACTGGCCCTGCAGGTCGCTACCGCCTTCGAAACCTATTCCAAGCAGATGCCTGGCCTGACGGTCGTCGCCGTCTACGGTGGCGCTCCGATGGGGCCGCAGCTCAAGGCCATTCGCCAAGGCGCGCAGGTTATCGTTGCGACCCCTGGCCGTCTGGTCGACCACCTGAGCCGCAACAGCGCACTGCTCGGCACCATTCAGTACCTCGTACTCGATGAAGCTGACGAAATGCTCAAGCTGGGCTTCATGGACGACCTTGAAGTCATCTTCGAAGCCATGCCTGAAAGCCGCCAGACCGTATTGTTCTCCGCGACTCTCCCGCACTCGATCCGTGCAATTGCCGAAAAGCACCTGCGTGAGCCACAACATATCAAGGTTGCGACCAAGACCCAGACTGTCGCCCGCATCGAACAGGCGCACCTGATGGTTCACGCCGACCAGAAGATCGCGGCTGTCCTGCGCCTCCTGGAAGTCGAAGATTTCGACGCGCTGATCGCCTTCGTACGTACCAAGCAAGCCACGCTCGACCTGGCCGCCGCGCTGGAAGCCAAAGGCTACAAGGCCGCCGCGCTGAACGGTGACATAGCCCAAAACCAGCGTGAGCGCGTTATCGAATCGCTCAAGGATGGTCGCCTGGACATCGTGGTCGCCACCGACGTCGCCGCCCGCGGCCTCGACGTATCGCGTATTACTCACGTATTTAACGTGGACATGCCCTACGATCCGGAGTCCTACGTACACCGTATCGGCCGTACTGGCCGTGCCGGTCGTGAAGGTCGCGCATTGCTGCTGGTCACCCCGCGCGAGCGCCGCATGCTGCAGGTCATCGAGCGTGTAACCAACCAGAAAGTAGCCGAAGCCCGCCTGCCGAACGGCCAGCAAGTGCTCGAGGCGCGGATCAAGAAGCTCACCAACAGTCTTTCACCGCTGGTAGCGGATGCCGAAGCCAGTCATGGCGAGCTACTCGATAAGCTGGTCGCCGACATCGGCTGCAGCCCGCGCGCTCTGGCTGCCGCACTGCTGCGCAAGGCCACCAATGGTCAGGCGTTGACCCTGGCTGAAGTCGAAAAAGAGCAGCCGCTGGTTCCGACCAGCAGCCCGCGTGAGCGTAGCGAACGTTCGGATCGTCCGGAGCGTAGCGGTGATCGCGAGCGTCGTGCGCCGATTCCGCTGGCCGAAGGTCGTGCCCGTTGCCGCACCGCGCTGGGTGCCCGCGATGGCATCGCTGCGCGCAACCTGCTCGGCGCCATCCTCAACGAAGGCGGCCTGGCCCGTGAAGACATCGGCCGCATCCAGGTGCGCGACAGCTTCAGCCTGGTTGAGCTGCCGGAAGAAGGTCTCGAGCGCCTACTGGGCAAACTCAAGGACACCCGCGTCGGCGGTAAGCAGCTCAAACTGCGTCGCTATCGCGAAGATTGATGCTTGGATGTAGCGGCACGCGATGAGGCTGGGCCTCGTCAGAAATAGAAAGGGTGGACTTCGGTCCACCCTTTTTTTTGCCCTCAAAATCGTTGAAGCGGAGGCGGCTATCGCACCGGAACGCTTCTCCCACTCAGTACGCTTTGGTGTAGGTGTGCAATACAAGCGTGAATCGGTTCCCTTGGTCGGGCTGTTCAAACTCTGAACAACATGCTACAAACGAGCGCAACCTAATTGATCTAGCCGCTTGAAAACGAAGGGAAAACCATGACCAAGTCGGAGTTGATCGAACGTATCGTCACCCAACAAGGCCTTCTTTCGTCCAAGGATGTTGAGCTGGCCATCAAGACTATGCTTGAACAAATGGCCCAGGCGCTGGCCACCGGCGACCGCATCGAAATCCGCGGCTTTGGCAGTTTTTCTCTTCATTATCGAGCCCCGCGCGTCGGCCGAAATCCCAAGACGGGTCAATCCGTTCCACTCGACGGCAAATTCGTCCCGCATTTCAAGCCGGGGAAGGAATTGCGGGATCGGGTTAACGAAGACGAATGAACACTTCTCCGCTAGGTACAGATGGCGGCGCCTTCTACTAGTCACGCGGTACAAGTCCTTTTTCGAAAAGTTCCCCGACCCCCCTGATATATTTTCAAGGCCGCACTTGGTGTGAGGTTAAGCGCATGGCAGAATGCGCCGCTTTTGCGAAGCCGCTCACATCGCCAGGTTAAGGGAACTAACCGATGTCGTATCCACAGATCAGCCATCATGGCGCCGTCAACGGCGTGACTGGCTCATGCCACGAATTGCATGCCGATACGGCCCACAGCTACTTGATCGACTGCGGTTTGTTCTTGGATGCCGATGCTTCCAACGATGGAAGAGCCGGGTCGGGCAGACATCAAGTTGAATTCCCGCTGGACGGCATTCGGGCGCTCATCGCAACAGATGTGCATATTGATCACGTCGGCCGAATGCCTAATCTGCTTGCCGCGGGGTTCCAAGGGCCGATTCTCTGCAGCGAACCCTCCGCGAAACTCCTGCCCATCGCCCTTGAAGATGTCTTCAAGCATGGAGTCAGCCGCGATCAGAAACAGGTCGAGCGCTATCTACCGCTGGTTGACTCGCCTCTGGCGAGCCGCTTCACTGCAGCTTATCGAGAATTTCACCCTTTCTGGAATCAGGAGGCGCTCAAGCGTGTAAAATCCGGCCGCCGTCCACTGGGCTTCGAGCAGCTGATAACCGTCAATAGCCACCGCGAACATATACGAATGGCCGAGCACCTCGCGCGTACCGGTCGTCCAGCAATCGTGATTGCTGGTAATGGCATGTGCTCAAGTGGCCGTATCGTCAATTATTTGAAAGCATGCTGAACGATTCAAGGCGCAACGTGCTCTTTGTAGGCTGTTACTCGGCTCATGCGGTTCAAAAGGGATTGTTGGGTTTCATTACCGGTATACGTAAATGGCCGCCAGAGGTTCGGATTTTTCACGGGGAAGCCAAAGCCAAGCAAATGTTGAGCTCAGAACTTCAGACACGCTATGAGCAAGACGGGAAAAGGGGAAAGGGGCTTATTGATGTACCTGTGTAGGTTAGTAAAGGCTGGCAGGTGCGCAGATGGCTCAAGGCAGCGTTAGCTTAGAAGCTTTGATAATGGAACCACAAAACCAAATGGTCGGAACATCTAGAGGTCACCTTGGAGTCTATTAATGCGGAAGCGGCAACCGCCAAGGTGGCCATATTACTTTGTACCTATAACGGTGCTGAGTATCTGGGCGCTCAGCTAGATTCGCTAGTGGCACAAACCCACAAGAATTGGGTGATCTATGCATCGGATGATGGTTCAAGCGATGGAACCTTGGACATTTTGGAGCGGTACCAGAGCGAACTGGGCAAAGAGCGGTTAGTGATTATCGGCGGACCGCGTCAGGGATTCGCTAAAAACTTTATGTCGCTGGTAAAAAATGCAGACATTGCTGCTGATTATTTTGCCTTTAGCGACCAAGACGATCTTTGGTTCGTGGATAAGTTGGCGAGAGGGCTGGCCAGTCTGGATAAAGAGCCTGCTGATATGCCTGCCTTGTTTTGCTCTAGGACACGCCTGATCAATGCTGCCGGTGATTTGATAGGTTTCTCGCCGCTGTTTGCAAAGAAACCCAGCTTCCGAAACGCCTTGGTTCAAAGCCTGGCCGGGGCCAACACGATGTTGCTGAACGGGGCTGCCAGAACCCTACTGGCGCAAACGCCGGATAATGTGCACATCGTTTCACATGATTGGCTTACCTATCTGCTAGTCAGCGGTTGCGGCGGTAAGGTTTTTTACGACCCTGCGCCAACACTAGATTATCGCCAGCATGGCGGCAACCTTATCGGTTCCAATTCAGGGATTGCTGACCGACTGGTGCGTGTTCGCAAAATGTTTGCAGGCACGTTTCGTGAGTGGAGTAAGCATAACCTGCGTGCGCTAAGTAGCTTCAATCAGCAGTTCACTCGGGATAACTACGTTGCGCTAGAGCGCTTTAAACAGGCACGAGATAGCAGCTTTATTGATCGCTTATTTCTGCTCAAAAAAGCCGGTGTTTATCGGCAGACCTCATTAGGAACTATCGGTCTGATAGTGGCCGCCAGCCTCAGGAGGATTTGAAGCACATGACTATTCTGGTAACGGGCAGCGCAGGTTTTATCGGGGCGAATTTCGTCCTTGATTGGTTGGCTCAGAATAACGAAGCAGTGATCAGCCTCGACAAGCTGACCTACGCGGGGAATGCGGAAAACTTGAAGAGCCTGGATGGCGATACCCGCCATACCTTCGTCAAGGGAGACATTGGCGACTCGGAACTGATAACTGAACTACTGAAATTTTATCAGCCACGAGCAGTTATCAACTTCGCTGCGGAGTCCCACGTGGATCGCTCGATTCTTGGGCCCGAAGATTTCATCCAAACGAATATTGTCGGAACCTTCCGCATGCTCGAAGCCGTGCGGGCCTATCACGGGCACCTCTCCGCAGAGGCTGCAGCCGCTTTTCGCTTCCTGCATGTATCCACTGATGAAGTCTATGGCTCCCTAAGTCCGGCTGAACCGGCATTCACCGAGCAGCACCAGTACGAACCGAACAGTCCTTATTCAGCATCCAAAGCCGCTTCGGATCATTTGGTGCGCGCCTATCATCACACGTACGGCTTGCCGGTATTGACTACTAATTGCTCCAACAATTACGGGCCGTATCATTTTCCGGAAAAACTCATCCCGCTGGTAATCCATAACGCTCTGGCTGGCAAGCCATTGCCCATCTACGGCGACGGGCAGCAAGTACGGGATTGGCTCTATGTCAAAGATCACTGCAGTGCAATTCGCCGAGTCTTGGAAGGCGGCGCCCTCGGTGAGACGTATAACGTCGGCGGCTGGAACGAAAAGGCCAATATCGACGTTGTACATACCCTCTGTGACATTCTCGACCAAGAACAGCCCCGCGACGATGGGCACAGCTATCGCCAGCAGATTACCTTCGTCAAGGATCGGCCAGGCCATGATAGGCGTTATGCCATCAATGCCAGCAAACTCGAGCGTGAGCTGGGCTGGAAGCCGGCGGAAACCTTCGAAAGCGGAATCCGTAAAACAGTGCGTTGGTATTTGGGTAACCGGGACTGGGTAAACAACATAACCAGCGGTGCCTACCGCGACTGGGTGAGCAAGCAGTACCAATGAACATTCTTTTATTAGGCGCCACTGGTCAGGTCGGCTGGGAGCTTCAACGAGCGCTCGCGCCATTGGGGCAGCTACATATTTGCGATCGAAAGCGGGCCGATCTGAGCCAGCCGGAAAGCCTTGCTGAAATTATCGGCCAAATACATCCACAGATAATCGTCAACGCGGCTGCTTATACCGCAGTGGATAGGGCGGAAACCGACAAGGCTACTGCCAGGCGAGTCAACGCCGAGTCGGTCGCCGTGCTTGCATCTGCGGCTCGTCAGCAGGGCGCATGGCTGGTCCACTATTCAACGGATTATGTTTTCGATGGCTGTAAAAAAGACCCTTATGTCGAAGATGATCCAACCGCACCATTAAGCGTCTATGGTGCGACCAAACTAGAGGGCGAGAACCTGATTCGCGCTTCTGGCTGCAAGCATCTCATTCTTCGTACCAGCTGGGTGTATGCCGCACGTGGCAACAATTTCGCCAAGACCATGCTGCGCCTGGCAGCCGAGCGGGAAGAGCTCAGCGTCGTAGCTGACCAGATTGGCGCGCCCACCAGTGCCGAACTCATTGCAGACGTCACCGCCTTGGTGCTTCAACGCCTTGCCCATGATGAAGCACTAGCGGCCAATGCATCCGGTACTTATCAGCTTGTCGCCCAAGGTGAAACCAGCTGGCACGGTTATGCACAGTTCATTACTGAAAGAGCTGCGGCACAGGGAGTTCTGCTCAAAACGGCCCCCTCCGCAATCAGGCCTATCCGAACCGAAGAATATTCTGTGCCGGCAAAACGTCCGATTAACTCCAGGCTCTCCACCGAAAAGCTCAGACACACGTTTGGGCTTGAACTGCCCCGCTGGGAACATCATGCCGAGCGCCTGCTAGCGCAAATTGTTCCAGGCATCTTGCAAAATCAGGAAAACATTAAGTCGTCACGGCAGGCCGCAGAGGCGTCGGCCGAAAAAGCGTTGGCTACCGCAATCGACAACACTTACGGAAAGCCGCTGGCGAACAAGCGTTTTCGAGAAAACTGAACCGAGAGCTATATGAACAGAAAAGGCATTATCCTCGCGGGTGGCTCTGGCACCCGACTACACCCAGCTACGCTTGCCATCTCCAAGCAGCTGCTGCCGGTTTTCGACAAGCCGATGATCTATTATCCGCTCAGCACCCTGATGCTGGCCGGTATCCGCGACATTCTGATCATCTCTACTCCGCAGGATACCCCCCGTTTTGAGCAATTGCTTGGCGATGGCAGCCAATGGGGACTGAATCTCGCTTATGCAGTGCAGGCCTCGCCGGACGGCCTGGCACAAGCATTTATCATTGGCGAGGACTTCATTGGGAATGATCCGTCGGCGCTCGTGCTGGGGGACAATATTTACCACGGCCACGAGTTTCAGGGGCTGCTGCGCAGCGCTATGGTGCGAGAGCAGGGCGCCAGCGTGTTTGCCTATCATGTGCATGACCCTGAGCGCTACGGCGTAGTTGAGTTCGACGGGCAAGGCAAGGCTATTAGCCTCGAAGAAAAACCGGCGGAACCGAAATCGAGCTATGCCGTCACCGGGCTGTACTTCTATGACAAGCAAGTTGTCGAAATCGCCAAACGCATCAAGCCCTCGGCCAGGGGTGAACTGGAAATCACGGATCTGAACCGGGCCTATCTGGAACAGGGCACGCTCAACGTGGAAATCATGGGACGCGGCTACGCCTGGCTTGATACGGGAACACATGAATCCTTGCTCGAGGCGGGACAGTTCATCGAAACATTGGAGCGCCGTCAGGGGCTGAAGGTCGCCTGTCCCGAGGAGATTGCCTACCGCAATCAGTGGATCGATGCGCAGCAGCTCGAGCGGCTTGCCGAGCCGCTTTCAAAAAATGGATATGGCAAGTACCTCAAGCGGTTGCTGACGGAGCGGGTGTATTGATGAAGGTTATTCCTCAGGCGATACCCGAAGTACTTCTGCTGGAACCGCGCGTCTTTGGCGATGAGCGCGGCTTTTTCTTTGAGAGTTTCAACCAGCGGCAGTTTGAAGAAGCCGTGGGTCGGCATGTCTCCTTCGTTCAGGACAACCATTCTCGCTCGGTGAAAAACGTGCTGCGTGGGCTGCACTACCAAGTACAGCAGCCTCAGGGCAAGTTGGTGCGTGTCGCGCAAGGCGAAGTATTCGATGTGGCCGTGGATATTCGCCGCAGCTCTCCGACCTTCAGCAGATGGGTGGGAGCCATCCTTAGCGCCGAGAACAAACACCAGTTATGGGTGCCGGAAGGCTTTGCCCATGGTTTCGTCGTGCTCTCGGACACCGCCGAGTTTCTGTACAAGGCCACGGACTACTACGCGCCCGAGCATGAGCGCTGCATCGCCTGGGACGATAATGACCTAGCTATTGATTGGCCTATGGACCAGGCACCTGCCTTGTCAGCCAAGGATGCTCAGGGGCGCCTGCTGCGCGATGCCGAGGTATTCGGCTGATGCAAAATTTTTCAGCCTCCCCGCGAGAAGCTGCCGCCAGTCTGTGGCGTAATCGCTCGCTGATCTATGCGCTATCCAAACGCGAGGTCGTAGGTCGCTATCACGGCTCAGTCATGGGGCTCATGTGGTCGTTCTTCAACCCGCTTTGCATGCTGGCGGTGTACACCTTTGTTTTCAGTATGGTCTTTCAGGCGCGCTGGAACGTGGCTAGCGAATCTAAGACCGAATTCGCCCTGATGCTGTTCGCCGGCCTGATCGTGTTCAACCTGTTCGCCGATTGCATTACCCGTGCCCCAAACCTAGTCATAGCCAACACCAACTACGTAAAGAAAGTCGTTTTCCCGCTGGAGGTGCTTTCCTTCGTCACCATGGGCTCAGCGCTGTTCCACTTTCTGGTAAATCTCAGTGTCTGGCTGCTGGTCTATGCCGTGCTGTTTGGTGAAGTGCAGGCAACCGCATTATTGTTGCCAATATTCCTGGCACCGCTGGTGCTTTTCATACTGGGGCTGGTCTGGTTCCTGGCGTCGGTAGGGGTGTTCCTGCGTGACGTCGGTCAGTTCATCGGTGTGCTGACATCCGTACTGATGTTTCTTTCGCCGATCTTTTACCCCATCACGGCACTGCCCGAGCAATACCGGCAGTACCTGCTGCTCAACCCCTTGACGCCTACTATCGAGGCTGTCAGACAGCTTCTGTTCATTGGGGCTGTGCCGAGCTTGCGCATGCTTGGCGTTTATCTGTTGGCGGCATTGGCCTTTTTCTGCATGGGTTTTGCCTGGTTCCAGAAAACTCGCAAAGGATTTGCCGATGTCCTCTGAAGTCGCAATTTCCGTAACCGACCTGGGCAAATGTTTTCATATATACGGCAAGCCTCGTGACCGCCTGCTGCAAATGTTTTCGCGAGGCCGAAAACAGTACTTTCGCGAATTCTGGGCCTTGAACGATGTTTCTTTCGAAATCAGAAAGGGTGAGACCATTGGTATCGTTGGTCGCAATGGCAGTGGTAAATCAACGTTGTTGCAACTGATCTGCGGAACCCTCAACCCGACCCACGGCAGCATTGTCACCAATGGCCGCATAGCTGCCCTGCTGGAGCTCGGCTCCGGGTTCAACCCCGAATTTAGCGGGCGTGAAAATGTCTACCTGAACGCTGCGGTACTTGGCTTGACCAGGGCCGAAACCGATGGCCGATTCGCCGACATCGAGGCCTTCGCCGAAATTGGCGAGTTCATCGATCAACCGGTCAAGACCTACTCCAGCGGCATGATGGTGCGCCTGGCGTTTGCGGTGGCCATCAATGTCGAACCCCAGATATTGATCGTCGATGAAGCACTGTCCGTGGGTGATGAGCTGTTCCAGCGCAAGTGCTTCGCCCGCATCGAGGCCATCAAGGCCAGCGGTGCGACCATCCTCTTTGTGTCCCACTCCGGCAGCACCATCGTGGAACTGTGTGACCGTGCCATATTGCTCGACAGTGGTGAAAAGCTGATAGAAGGCGCGCCCAAGAATGTCTTGGGCAAATACCAGAAGCTGCTCTACGCACCACACGACAAGGTTGCCGGCATCCGTGCGGAAATCGCCCATGGGGTCCAAGGCGCAGCCTCCCACAAGCCCGCCGATAGCAATAGCATCTCAGCGAAGCAGGTGCAGCCGCCAAGGGTCGCTGAAACCGATGACATGGTTGCTTTCCACGACCCCCACCTGGTCTCGCAAAGTGTCCTGTCCTATGAAACCCACGGGGCCGTGATCGAGTCGCCTGCAATCACCAACCTGGCGGGCGAGCCGGTGAATTGCCTGCTGCGCGGCAACACCTATCGGTACACCTATCAGGTTCGCTTCGACGCCGGGGCCACGGCGGTACGGTTCGGCATGATGATCAAGACCCTCGCCGGTACCGAGCTGGGCGGCTCCGTGAGTGCCGCCAACCTGCAGGATGCCGTCAGCTTCTTCAACAAGGGCGATGTCGTGCAAGTGGAATTCAACTTTCAGTGCCAGCTGAATCCTGGCACCTATTTTCTCAATGCGGGTGTCACCGGTGCGGTGGGGGAGGGCGAAACCTATCTCCACCGCCTGTTGGATGCCTGTCTGTTCCGGGTATTGCCTGTCAGCAATCTCACGGCGACCGGAACGATAGATTTCAACTGCATTTGCGATATCACGACCAAGGGTAGCGAAGAAGATTGAATATGGAGCGCAAGCGAATAGTCGTCGTGCTGGGTATGCACCGCAGCGGCACAAGTGCCATTACCCGCGGTTTGCAGGTTCTGGGTATCGATCTGGGCGCACGCTTGTTGCCAGCAGCAGCGGGCAACAATGAAAAGGGATTCTGGGAAGATATCGACGTCATGGCGTTAAACGTCGATCTTCTCACGGCGCTCGGGCATGGCTGGCATACGCTGACGCCAATACAGCCTGCCGAATTGCAGAACGAGACCATCGAGTCGCTCAAACTGCGTGCGGCCCAATTGCTGCGCGGCAAGCTGGCGCATGTTGACTGGTTTGGCCTGAAAGACCCGCGCATATCCAGGCTTATGCCCTTCTGGCTTGAAGTCTTCGAGCATCTGCAGCTCGACGTAAGCTATGTGATCGCCTGCCGCAATCCGATGAACGTCGCTCGCTCTTTGGAAAAAAGAGATGGTTTTGCGCTTGAAAAGAGCTACCTCTTGTGGCTAGAGCATATGCTGCTTTCCATGCGGTACACTACCAATGCACGTCGCGTATTTGTGGATTACGACCTGACCCTCAGCGAGCCGGAGCTTCAGTTGGCGCGTATCGCAGAATCGCTTGGCGTGCCCTTTTCGGCAGACAGTGAAGCATTCGTCCAGTACCGCAACGAATTCCTTGAGTCCTCCCTGCGCCACAATGCCTACGCCCCCGAAGACTTGCGCCTGGACTCGGCCGTCACGGCCCAGGTGTTGCAATTGCAAGAGCTGTTGACCGACCTTGTGTCGGGTAATGTCGAGGATGATGCGCACATCGCGGCGCAGGTTGAAACCCTGCATCGCGCCATGACGGGTCGCTATCCCGAATACCGTCTGATGCGCTCGCTGGAAGACCAGATTCATGAGCTGAAATTGCGCTTGGCTGAGGCTGATACATTCGCTGCGGACCTGACAACGCAAGCCTGCGAGGCCAGAAGTGCGCTGGGCGGGTCCAGGTTGCTGGTAGAACAGCAGTCCGAGCGTATCGGACTAATGTGTGCTGAGGTCGAGCAGCTGCGCGCCAACAGGCAGCGACTGGATAGCGCCCTGTCCGAAAGCACAGCCGAAGTGCGCGCCCTGGCAGCTGCGCGCACGGGTCGCGGAGCCTTGAAGACGCTGCTCCGGGTATTGGCGACTCGCGCCGGCCTGGTGCGGCTGCAACGGCTCAAGCTTCAGCGCACCCTGAAAGACAACGGTCTCTTCGACAGTACCTACTACCTCACCACCTACCCAGACGTCGCTCAGGCTGGCGTGAATCCGATAGGGCATTTCCTTGACTGCGGCTGGACGGAAGGGCGCAACCCGTCCGCAGCGTTCTCCACCAGCGGCTACCTGGAGAGCTACCCCGATGTGCGGGCGCTGGGCATCAACCCGCTGTTGCATTACCTCAAGCACGGCCATCAGGAAGGCCGCAGCGTACCCGGCGTCGGCGGCGGCAATAGTCATCTGGCCGTTCGGCGCTCGGCTGTGCAGCAGCTTGTCCGCCTGGCCCGCATTGTGCGCGCAGAACCCGAACTGGTGGGTAAATTTATCGTTGAAGCCCGTCAGGGTGGCATACGTCACGCTCTGGCGTTGGTGCGCTCGAAAGCGGGCCGCATGGGCTCTCCTACACATCCGTTTACAGCTGAGCAGACAGCAGAATACAGCCTCTACAAGGTCGTTCCGTATTACCTGAACCCCTATCTGCAAGAAGAGCCGTCGCTACCTTCAATGACGGTAGGTATCCACCTGCACCTGTTCTATGCCGACATGGCGCCGGAGTGCATTGCCTACCTGAGCAATATTCCGCTGCCGTTCGACCTCTATTTGTCCGTACCCGAGCACGATGCCGTGAGCGACTGGGAGCAGCGCTTCAGGTCAGAACTGGCTCTGCTACGGCACGTTACCGTGGTACGGGTGCCGAACCGAGGGCGCGATCTGGCGCCACTGATCGTCGAGTTCGGCGAGGAACTGGTCGACTATGACGTCGTTGCGCATTTCCACACCAAGAAAAGCCCGCACAAGGCAAGCCTGAACGGCTGGTTTGATGCCCTTATGGGTACCTTGTGCGGAACCCGCACTGGCGTTGCACAAATACTCGAACTGCTTGCCGACGATGCCAGGGTTGTCTACCCCGCCGGCCATCAGGTCGAGCACTGGGACAGCAGCGGCTGGAGCGACAATCAGGACATCGCCAAGGCACTGCTGGAAAAGTACAGCACGCTGAACATCGCCGATTTTCACCAGGTCGAGTTCCCGCAAGGCAGCATGTTCTGGGGCAAGGGACGCGCCCTGCGTGAATTCCTGACACTGCCGCTGACCTACCAGCATTTTGCCGAAGAACCGATAGCGGCTGATGCCACCCTGGCGCACGCCTTGGAACGCCTGATCCTGGTGTTCAGCAGCGTGCACGAAGGCAGGAACTACCGGATCGAATCCGAGGCGCTTTCAGATGAGCCCCAGCAGTTCTACGAAGAGCAGTTCGATTTTTCCGACAGCATCGTCCACGACAGCATCAAAGTGCTGGCCTACTACCTGCCGCAGTTCCATCCCACGCCCGAAAACGACGCCTGGCATGGCAAAGGCTTCACTGAATGGCACAAGGTCTGCGCCGCCAATCCGCTGTTCCAGGGGCACTTCCAGCAGCATGTTCCGCATGCGGATATCGGCTATTACCATCTGGACTCGCCCGCACAACTGGCGCAGCAGGCCGACATGATGCGCCAGTCCGGTGTACACGGGCTGATCTTCTATCACTACTGGTTCTCCGGGAAACTCATCCTCGAAAAGCCCGCGCAGATGCTGCTGGAAAACCCCGATATCAACATGCCCTTTAGCTTCTGCTGGGCCAACGAGAACTGGACCCGCCGCTGGGACGGCAACGAAAAGGAAATCCTGCTGGGTCAGGTCTACTCGCCCGAAGACGCCACCTCCTTCATTCGCTACCTGATTCCCTTCTTCAAGGATGAGCGCCATATCCGGGTGGAAGGCCGTCCGTTGTTGTTTATATATCGCCCGTCCGCCATGGAGCATCTCGAGGATTACCTGCGTATTTGGGGTGAGGAGTGCCAGCGCAACGGCCTGCCGGTTCCCTATGTGGTCGCCACGCTGACCCGAGGTGCAACGGCACCGCAGGATTTCGGCATGGATGCGGCAGTCGAGCGGGTGCTGCATGACTGGACAGGCGGTGCCGTCGCCGACATTCGGCACGAGCTGAATCCTTACTGGCCGATGAACGGCAGCGTGCTCGACTATGGTGAAGTCGCCGATCATTACATGCACAAGGAGCTGAACAACGACTACACGCTGTTCCGATCGCTGGTGCCCACCTGGGACAATACGGCCCGCTATGGCAGCGAAGCGATTCTGCTGCACGGTTTCACCACGCCGAAATTCCAGGAGTGGCTTGAGCATCTAATTCGCTACTCCGTGGATGAACTTCCGGCAGACCGCCGCTTCATCGTGATCAACGCCTGGAACGAATGGGCCGAAGGTGCCCATCTGGAGCCGGACAGCCGATTCGGCTATGGCTACCTGAACTCCATCGGTCGGGCACTGAGCGACCATGCCTTCCACGACACGCAATACCTGCACTCAGAGCTTGATGAGCAAATGGTGCTGCGTCTGGAGCTGGCGGACGACGCCAAGCGACAATTGGCTGTCGATAGCGAGGCACGTCACAAATTTGTCCACTGCCTGGCCGCTTCTACTCTGCTGCAAAAGTGCAGCGTTCTGCTTGACGAACCGGAACTGGTCAGCGAGCTTGCCGCCCGAGGCATTCGTTGCAGCGATTCGTCAAACGCAGAGGCGCAGTTCAGGCTGCGTTTCGACAAGCTGTATCTGTTCCCGGCCATCTGTATCGAATCGCTGTTGCTGATGGCCCTTCGTTATCCGGGGTTCGGCATTTCACCCAGCGTCCTGAATGATCCTGCCTACCTGCACAACGCGCAGGCGCTTAATTTCGATATCGACTACTGGGCGCGCGCTGGCATGGAAATCACGCCTGACAAAGGCGCGCTGAGGGGGCATAAGGTCGCCTGCAAGGCTGCCTGCTTTGATCTGCCCAAGGGCTCCGAGGCGGGTGGTAATAACGAGCTGCCGCAGGTTTCCACGATCATGCGCTTTCACCGTCAGGGTAACCTCAGCATGCTGGCAAACGCCCTGTTGTCACTGGCGGCACAGGTCGATTGCCGCGTGAGGCTGCACCTTGCCGTACAGGATCTGGATGATCACGATGTGGCCAGTCTCGAAGCCGAACTGGCCCGCGTGCCCTGGGCAGAAGGTTGTGAACCGATCACCAAGCGTTACCACGCCAGCGAGAGCAACCCCGACCTGCGCTCGCTGATGCTCAATGAAACATTGAAATCGGTAGGCAAGGGATATACGGCCTTCCTCGACTACGACGACGTGCTCTTTCCTCACGCCTACCGCAGCCTGGTGAAACGCTTGCAGGCCAGCGGCAAGAACGCCACCTTTGCACGGGTCTACGCTACCCGCGTCGATGCACGTACCGGCATGATTCTCCAGCGTGACAGAAGCTACGAATACGGCTTCGGCTATGAAGAGTTCATCCGACTCAATCATGCGCCGCTGCACAGTTTCATGCTCGATCTCGACCGCATCGACCTGAGTGCAGTGCATTATCACGACGACATGAAGTTCATGGAGGACTACTACCTGACGCTGCAACTGTTCACTCGCAAGGACACCGACTGGGCTTCGTTACGTGATTGCGAGTTCATCGGCGACTATATCCATCGGGTCGGCGGAAGCGATTCCCATACGCTGGCAATACACGACAAGCAGGAGCGCCAAGCGTTGCTCCGAAGCGATCACTATGTGATGTGTGAGGCGCGCATCACCGAGCTGCGGCGCAGGCTGGCCAGTTGACCGTTCAAATCCAGCTCCAGGTGAATAGGTGTGCCTGCTTCACCTGGGGTCGGGCGATTTCTTTTTCAATAGCGGCCGTTTAGCAGGGTATGCGTCAGCTGGCCGCGCGTTCTACATCATGCTGAGATGGCGCTTCGTACCAGATGCCCAGCTTTTGCTGGTGCCTCGCTCCTGCTAGTGCGGGTCTTTACGGTGGTATGGGTTGGTATGGCGGGCTTCAAGGTCGCACCGTTCAGGTTTCCGATATCAGTGATGGGGTATACGTAACTCACGATGACTTGGGTTTGTTTCAACAGAGCGATGCTTTAGGTAATCAATTTTAAGAGTACAAAATGGCCTTCTTTCCCTGTTTTTTGTCTGTCGTTTTTTTGGTACGAAATCAGTCAGCAAGTATTGAAAAAATCCTGTTAGATGCGGCGGCTGTCATTGCGAGCATCGTCAGCGATTATGAATTGATCGTGGTGGATAACGCCTCGGATGACGACAGTATTTCAGTGTTGAAACGCCTGACTGGTGAAAGTGGGCAAGCCAATTTACAAGTGTATGCCCTGACCAAAGAGGTTGATGCGGATACCGCTTCGTGGGTTGGACTAGAAAACGCGTTAGGTGACTTCGTTGTCGTTGTCGATCCGTTGGTCGATGACATTAGCTTTGTCCCTAAAATGCTCGATCAAGCGGTCAGCGGGGCGGATGTGGTGTTTGCAAATAATGCACAAAAGCCCGCGCAGAGCCTTGCTTATCGCGGTGCTAACGTCGTGTTTCACAGCCTCTACAACCACTTCAACGGTGTCCATCTGGCCAAGGAAGCGCCGCAGTACCGCATTCTGAGCAAGCGGGTGATCAATTTTATCTTGCAGCATCCACAGCCGGCGATGACTTATAGGCACCTTCCTGCAACGGGTGGGTTCGCGCGCGCTTACCTGAACTACAGTTCCGCGCCGCAGGCCTCTCGGCCCAAGCGATTGGGCGAGAGCATCGACCGTGGCATGCGCTTACTGGTTTCGACCACGCGTGCTCCGATGCGCTTGGTGACCTCCCTCTCCCTGTTTGGTGCCGTTGCCAACCTGCTGTACTGCGTCTATGTAGTCGCGATTGGCATTTTAAAAACCGATGTTGCGCCGGGCTGGATTAGCTTTTCGCTGCAACAGTCGGGCATGTTCTTTCTGATCTCTCTCGTTCTGCTGGTCTTAGGCGAATACATTCTGAATATGGCAAGCCTGTCGAATGAGGGCCCGCTTTATCATGTAGGCCAAGAGTTCACCAGTGCCCGCATGACCCGGTTTGAAAAGCTGAACATCGAGGAGGTGGTGTCAGATTCAGGCAAGACGTTCCCCCCGACCATTGGTCGTGTTTCCTGATGTCGGGCCTCGATCCAAGCCAACCCAGTCGGGATGCCGTGATAATTGGAGGAGGGTTCTACGGTGCGGCTATCGCTGTGTATCTGGCCAAGCAACGTGGCCTTAAGCGCATCCTGTTGATTGAACGTGAGCCGGCGCTGCTGATGCGTGCCTCTTACAACAATCAAGCGAGAGTGCATAACGGCTATCACTATCCACGCAGCTTTACGACCGCTTATCGAAGCCGGGTAAACCTACCAAAATTTGTACGGGACTGGCCGCTCGCGGTGAGGCAAGACTTTACTAAGCTCTATGCTATTGCTCGGCGAAATTCGAAAGTCACGGCTAAACAGTTCGAACGCTTTTGTCGGGAAATTGGCGCGGATATCCAGCCAGCAGATCCTGTATCGCGGGCCTTATTTGAACCCCGCCTGATCGAAGATGTGTACATGGTCGAAGAATATGCGTTCGATACGACACAGCTTGCGAGTTGGGCAGAGCGTGAGCTGAAGGAAAGCGGGGTGGAAGTTCACTACCACACCCAGGTGACGGCGATCTCGAAAGGGGCACTGATGCCGTTGCAGGTTGTGGCCGAGATGAAGCAGGGGAGCCACCAAGTAATCGGTTGCCGCTATGTATTCAACTGCACCTATAGCGGCCTTAATCAGTTCAAGGGCGATTTCCTCGGTGTTAGTACCGGTCTCAAGCAAGAAATCACGGAAATGGCTCTGATTCAGATGCCCGCCTCACTCAATGGTTTGGGTATCACGGTGATGGATGGCCCGTTCTTCTCAATGATGCCTTTTCCGGCGCGTGGTCT